>NNBU01000408.1_pt1 | contig 13101 bp, 12 predicted proteins | sample 1173781 | NCBI WGS metagenome assembly NNBU01 (sample SAMN07173937, study PRJNA388173) | plant metagenome | biome: Plant school; feature: Soil; material: Symbiotic tissue of Blasia pusilla L.; isolation source: symbiotic tissue sample KVJ2 | host: Blasia pusilla | place: Norway: Troms, Kvaloya...
CTGCAGCAGGCCGTGCATGCGCGGCAGCGAGATCTCGAAGTTCTCCAGCACCGTGAGGTCTTCGTAGACCGAAGGCGTCTGGAACTTGCGGCCCACGCCGGCGCGCACGATCTCGTATTCGTTCAGACGGGCAAGGTCCTGCCCGTTGAAGAGCACGCGGCCCCCGCTCGGCCTGGTCTTGCCGCAGATCATGTCGAGCAGCGTGGTCTTGCCCGCGCCGTTCGGTCCGATGATCACGCGCAGCTCGTTGCGCTCCACGGAAAGGCTGAGGCCGTCCACGGCCTTGAAGCCGTCGAAGGACACGGTGAGGTCTTCGACGCGCAGGATCTGCTCGTTCGAAGGCGGCACCGCCGAAGCGGCCTGCGGCAGGCCGCCGTTGGGCATGGTCATCGTGGCATTCATGGCGCCACCTCCGCGCCGCGTCGGCGCAGCAGCTTTTCGCCCAGGCCGGCGAGCCCGCTCGGCATCGCCCAGACCACGAGGATGAAGACGGCACCCAGGAAGTACAGCCAGCCCTCGGGGAAGGTCTCCGACAGGTACGACTTGAGAAAGCCGATCAAGAGCGCGCCGATCACCGCGCCGGGAATCGACAGCCGTCCGCCTACCGCTGCGTAGATCACCATCTCGACAGAGGCCACCACGCCGATCACGCCCGGTGCGATCAAGCCGACCTGCAGGCTGTAGAACGCCCCGCCGATGGCCGACAGCATCGCCGCCACCGCGAACACGAAGGCCTTCATGTGCGCCGTGTTGTAGCCGCTGAAGCGCACGCGGTCTTCGCGGTCGCGGATGGCGATGAGGATCTTGCCGAAGCGGCTGCGCACGATGACCAGCGACACCGCCATCACGAGCGCGATGGCCAGCACCTCGACGAAGTACATCACCCGCTTGGCGGCGTCGCCCGTGATGTCCCAGCCCAGCAGCGTGCGGAAATCGGTGATGCCGTTGGCGCCGCCGGTGTCGCCTTGCTGGCCGACGACCACCACGGTGAGCGTGAGCGCCAGCGACAGCGTGACGATCGCGAAGTACACGCCGCTCACCCGCCGCTTGAAGATCGCGTACGAGAACACGTACGCCAGCGCCGCCGGAATGACGAGGATGCCCACGACCGTCCAGCCCAGCGAGTGGAACGGCTGCCACCACGAAGGCAACTGCTCCACGCTGCTCCACACCATGAAGTCCGGCAGTTCGGGCGCGGAGGCTTCGAGCTTCAGGAACATGGCCATCATGTAGCCGCCCAGGCCGAAGAACATGCCCTGGCCCAGGCTCAGCACGCCGCCGTAGCCCCAGGTCAGCACCACGCCCACCGCGACGAATGCGAAGGCGAGGTACTTGCTCACGAGGTTCAGGCGGAACGGATCGAGCGTGAGCGGCAGCACGACGGCCAGGAGCAGCAGCACGGCCGCCATGCCGGCGAGGTCGCCCTTGCGTTGGAAAGAAAGCTTCAACATGCTTCAGCTCCTTGACCGCGTGGCGAACAGCCCGTTGGGCCGGAAGTACAGCACCGCGATCACCAAGAGGAGGATCGTGGCCTTGGCCATCGAGCCGCTCATGAGGTACTCGAGCCAGGTCTGCGACTGCGCGATGGCGAAGCCCGAGAGGGCCGTGCCGATCAGGCTCTGCACGCCGCCGAACACCACCACGATGAACGAGTCGACGATGTAGAGCTGGCCGGTGCCCGGGTTGGTCGATCCGATCATCGTGAACACCGCGCCCGCGATGCCCGCCAGGCCCGAGCCGAGCGCGAAGGTCATTGCATCGACGCGGTGCGTGTCGATGCCCACCGCGCCGGCAATCGCGCGGTTCTGCGTCACCGCGCGCACCTTCAGCCCCCACGGTGTGCGGTACAGCAGCAGGTACACGCCCACGGCGACGATGGCCGTCAGCCCCACGATGAAGATGCGCGTGAGCGGCAGCTGGATGCCCGTCGTCGGCTCCCATGCTCCCGCGAGCCAGGAGGCCAGCGGCACGCTCACCTCCTGCGCGCCGAAGATGGAGCGGTAGGCCTGCTGCAGGATGAGGCTCAGGCCCCAGGTCGCGAGCAGGGTGTCCAGCGGCCGGTCGTAGAAGAAGCGGATGAAGCCCCGCTCCAGCAGGTAGCCGAACGCAAAGGTCACGGCAAACGCGAACGGAATCGCGGCGAACAGGTAAAAGTCCATCCAGCCCGGCGCGAAGTGTTCGAAGAAGCGCGCCGCCAGGTAGGTCATGTAGGCGCCCAGCGCCATCAGCTCGCCGTGCGCCATGTTGATGACGCCCATCAGGCCGAACACGATGGCCAGCCCGATGGCCATGAGCAGCAGGATGGTGAACAGGCTCACGCCGTTGAACACCTGCATCACCGCGATGTCGAAGTTCATCGCGGTCAGACCTTCGGGAAGGGGTTGGGCTCGACGGGTTGCGGCGATTCCCACACGATGTCGAACTGGCCGTCGGGGCGTGCCCGGCCCACGCGCACCTTCTTCCACACATGGTGGTTGGTGGCGTGCACGCGCACCGTGCCTTCGGGCGCCTCGAGTTCCACGCCCGCGGCGGCGGCCGTGACCTTGTCCACGTCGAAGGACTTGGCCTTCTCCACCGCCAGCTTCCACAGGTACACGCAGTTGTAGGCCACCTCCATCGGGTCGCCGATCACGCGGTCCTGCCCGTACCTGGCCTTGAAGGCCTTCACGAACTTCTCGTTGGCCGGCGACTTGATGCTCTGGAAGTAGCCCATGCAGGCGTAGTAGCCGGCGGCGTTTTCCTTGCCGATGCCCTCGATTTCGTTCTCCGACACCACGGTGGAGAGCAGCACCTGCCTGGCGCCGTCCAGGCCTGCCGCGCGCAGCTGCTTGTAGAGCGCCACGTTGGAGCCGCCCACCACCGTGCTGTAGATGCAATCGGGCTTGGCCGCCTTGATCTTGTTGATGATCGAGGAGAACTCGGTGTGGCCGAGCGGTGCGTATTCCTCGCCGACCACCTTGCCGCCGGCCTTGGCGATGGCGGGCTTGGCGATCTTGTTGCAGGTGCGCGGATAGATGTAGTCGGAGCCCACGAGGAAGAAGCTCTTGCCCTTCTCGCGCGCCATCCACTCGACCGCCGCGATGACCGATTGCGTGGCCTCCTGCGAGGGGTAGAACACGCGCTTGTCCTGCTCCTGGCCCTCGTAGTAGGTCGGATAGAACAAGAGCCCCTTGGCCTGGGCGAGCACCGGCAGCAGCGCCTTGCGCGAGGCCGAGGTGTAGCAGCCGATGATGGCCGCGACCTTGTCGCGCTCGAGCAGCTTGCGCGCCTTCTCGGCGAACACCGGGTTCTCGCTCGCGCCGTCTTCCACCACGGCCTCGATCTTCTTGCCCATCACGCCGCCGGACGCGTTGATCTCCTCGATGGCGAGCTTCTCGGCATCGACCAGCGAGGCCTCGGCGATGGCGATGGTGCCCGAGAGCGAATGCAGCAGGCCGAGTTTCACGGTGCTGCCGTCCTGCGCCGATGCGATGCCGGCCACGCCGCCCGCGGCGCCCAGCACGATCATCGAGCCGCCGGTCTTCACGATCTGGCGGCGGTTGAAAGCGTTCGTCATGTCAAATTCCTTTGTGTTTGTGCGAGTCGTCAGGAAGATCCGACCTTCGGAACCGCGCGTTGGGTGTCTCCTCCCGCGGCGCGGCCCTGCAAACGGGCGCTCGGCTGCCAGTGCGTTTTCTCCGGGCAAGGCTTCGCCACCGGATGACGCGCATCCGTTTCGAAAAAGCTTCCTTGCGGCCGAGAAAACAAAAAAGCCCGAACCGGTGGTGAAACCGATTCGGGCTTTATTGCCCGACGCCTCGCTGGCAGCACTGGCAGCGGGTGTCGTATGACTGGTAACGATTGCTCGTTGGGGCGGATTCTTCTCAACTCACCCCGACATGAACATACGCTGTTTCGCTAATTGGCGAGATCGCGATTCATGTGTTATTTGCGCTCAGCGCGGGCGCGCGTAGCCGGACTCGATCCAGGCGGTGGCGCTCGAGGGGGTGAGCTTGAACGCGGGCGACACGTTCACGCTGGCGAGTTCGGAGTCGTCGGCATCGTCGAAGGCGGTGAGCGTGGCCGAGGGGTTGTCCTCGTCGGGCACGATGGCCAGCGCCACGCGCACGCGCTGGTCGTTGCGCGCGGTGACGGTGACGCTCTTGTTGAGCGTGGCGTGCAGCTGCTGCTCGTGGCGGCGGATCACTTCGGCGGCGGTCTTCACCAGCGTGGAGAAGGCGGGGCCGTCGAGTGGCTTGGGGTTCTTCTTGTCGCGGCCCATGGTCCAGGGGCCGACCAGGGCGGGTTCGGGGTCGCCCTGGCGGGTCATCTCGACGGCCCAGCCGTCGTCTTCCTCGTTCTTGATGACGCGGGCGGTCCAGGTGTCGTCGCGCCAGAGGCGGGGTTCCTGCAGGGGGAGGGTGTCGGGGTCGGTGGTGTCGGTGAGGTCGGTCATGCGGGTGTCTGTGTGCTTGCGCGGGCCATTTTCCCCTGAGTCCCTCGCGGGGGCGGGCCGATGTATTCCTGCAGTCCGTCGACCAGGGCATCGAAGGTGGCGCGGCAGCGCGGGCTGTTGCGCAGGTCTTCGTGCATCGTGACCCAGGTCTCCAGCTTCATCGCGAAAGCGCGCGGCACGAGGCGCACCAGTGCGTCGTCGCGCCGGGCCAGCCCGATCTGGCAGATGCCGATGCCCGCACCGGCGCGGATCAGCGCCAGCTGCGCGAGGTCGCTGTCGGTGCGCAACGAGAAAGCCTCGCGGCCAAAGGCCGGCAGCGCCTTGCCCGCATTGCGCACGAAAGCCGAAGGCTGGTCGTAGCCGATGAAGGCATGCGCCGCCATGTCTTCCATCTTGCGCGGCGTGCCGTGGCGGGCCAGGTAGTCCTTGCGTGCATGAAAGCCCAGCTCGATCTGCCCGACGTGGCGCGCGACCAGTTGCTCTTGTTTCGGCCGCACCATGCGCACGGCGATGTCGGCCTCGCGCCGCAGCAGGTCCTGCACGCGGTTGGTCAGCACCAGCTCGACCTTCAGCGCGGGGTGCGCCTCGCGCAGTTGCGCGACGATGGGCGGCAGCACCTCGACACCGATCACCTCGCTGGCCGAGATGCGCACCACGCCGCGCACGCCTTCGCCCTGGCTGGTGGCCGCGCGCTGCAGCGACGCGGCTGTGCTTTCCATGGCCTCGGCGTGCGTGCGCAGCGCCAGCGCCACCTCGGTGGGCAGCAGGCCCACCTGCGAGCGCGTGAAGAGCACCACGCCCAGCGCTTCTTCAAGCGCCGCCACATGGCGCCCGGCCGTGGGTTGGGTGATGCCCAGCGCGCGCGCCGCGCCCGAGAGAGAGCCCTCGCGCAGCACGCCGAGGAAGGAGCGGTAGAGCTCCCAGCCGATGTTCGAAGTCATGCATAAATGTATAGCTGCTGACTCATGTTCGGCAATTCCAATGGAACGCCATCGCTTCCAGAATCGGTCCATCGACAACCCTTTTGGAGCATTTCATGGCACGCAACGACACGGTTCTGGTTCTGGGCGCAACGGGCGGCATCGGCGGCGAGGTGGCCCGCCAACTGCGCGACGCGGGTTGGGAGGTGCGCGCACTGAAGCGCGGCGCCACCGAAGAAAAGCGCGATGGCATCACCTGGCTGGCCGGCGACGCGATGGACGCGCAGGCCGTGCGGCAGGCCGCGAAGGGCTGCGCGGTGATCGTGCATGCGGTCAACCCGCCGGGCTACCGCAACTGGTCGCAACTGGTGCTGCCGATGCTGGACAACACCATCGCCGCCGCGAAGGCCGAAGGCGCGACCATCGTGCTGCCGGGCACGGTCTACAACTTCGGGCCCGACGCCTTCCCGCTGCTGGCCGAAGATTCGCCGCAGCATCCGGCCACCCGCAAGGGCGCGATCCGCGTCGAGATGGAAAAGCGCCTCGAAGACGCCAGCCGCGAAGGCGCCCGCGTGCTGATCGTGCGCGCCGGGGACTTCTTCGGCCCGAAGGCGGGCAACAACTGGTTCTCGCAGGGGCTGGTGAAGGCGGGGCTGCCGGTCAAGGCGGTGAGCTACCCCGGCCGCGCGGGCATCGGCCACCAGTGGTCGTACCTGCCGGACGTGGCGCGCACCATGGTCGAGCTGCTGGCGCGGCGCGACCGGCTGGCGCCCTTCGCGCGCTTCCACATGGCCGGCCATTGGGACGCCGACGGCACGCGCATGAGCGGCGCCATCCGCAAGGCGGTGATGCGCCGCACCGGCACCGAGGCGCGTGTGTCGGCCTTTCCGTGGTGGCTGTTGACGCTGGCCTCGCCCTTCGTCGCCACCTTCCGTGAGATGCGCGAAATGCGCTACCTGTGGCAGACGCCCGTGGGCATGGACAACGCGAAGCTGGTGGCCTTTCTGGGGCGCGAGCCGCACACGCCGCTCGACGAGGCGGTGGAGGCCGCGCTCGAAGGCATGGGCTGCCTGGCCGCGGTGCCGGTGGTCACCGTGACTGCCGCGGCCTGATCAGAAGACGGAGAGCCCCGTGCGCGCCACGAACAGCTCCAGCGCCTTCATGCCCAGCAGCGAATTGCCGGTGGCGTCGAGCGCGGGCGACCACACGCACAGCGTGAGCCGGTCGGGCACCACCGCCACGATGCCGCCCCCCACGCCGCTCTTGCAGGGCAGGCCGATGGAAAAGGCCACGTCGCCTGCCGCGTCATAGGTGCCGCAGGTGAGCATCAGCGCGTTGATGCGGCGGGTTTGCCGCTCGCCCGTGATCTCGGGTTCGCCGTCGATCGGGTGCGCCCCGTCGCGGCTCAGGAAGGCCGCGGCGCGCGCCAGTTGGCGGCAGCTCATGCGCAGGGCGCACTGGTGGAAGTAGGTGTCCAGCACGGTGGCGACGTCGTTGTCGATCTTGCCGAAGCTCTTCATGAAGTTGGCCAGCGCGACGTTGCGAAAGCCCGTGTCGGCCTCGGACCGTGCCACCTCGTCGTCGAAGGCGACAGGCTCGCCGCACAGGTTGGCCATGAGCGCGAGGATGTCGTCCTTGGCGCTGCCATCCGCGGCCTTGGCCTGGCTCACCAGCCGGTCGGCCACCGCGATGGCGCCGGCATTGATGAACGGGTTGCGCGGCTTGCCCTGTTCGTTCTCCAGCTGCACCAGCGAGTTGAACGGGTTGCCCGAGGGCTCGCGGCCGATGCGCTCCCACAGCGCGTCGCCCATGCGCTGCATGGCGAGCGTGAGCGTGAAGAGCTTGGACACGCTCTGGATGGAAAACGGCGTCTCGAAGTCGCCCGCGCCGGCTTCCTCGCCCTCGCAGGTGCGCAGCGCAATGCCGAACTGGCGGGCATCGACGCGCGCCAGCGCCGGGATGTAGCTGGCCACGGTGCCGCCGGGGCAGCCCTGGTCGATCTGCGGACGCAGGGTGGCGACGATCTCGTCGAGCACCGGCTGGAAGTTCATGGTCTTGCCGTTCATGCGGTGCGTTGTACCGCAGGCCGCCGGTTCACCAGCACGATGCCCAGCGCCACGCCGACGAGCGCCACGATCAGCTGCACCGTGAGCGGCTCCTTCAGCAGCACCACACCGCATACCAGCGCGAACAGCGGCGTGAGGAAGGTGAAGGACGACATCTGCGTGGCCGGGTAGTGCCGCAGCAGCCACATCCAGGTGAGGTAGCTCGCGAAGGCGCCGATCACGGTCTGCAGGCCGATGGAGGTCCAGGCCCCGGCCGAATAGGCGAAGCCCCAGTGCTCGCCGAGCGCCAGCGACAGCAGCGGGCACATCGCCGCAGTGACCGCGACTTGATAGAACAGCGTCTTCTCGGCGCTGGCCGTGGCCAGCTTGGTGGTGCGCAGCGTGAGCGTGGTCAGGCCCCACAGCATGCCGGCCCCCAGGCCCATGGCGTCGCCGATGAGCTGCGAGGAGCTCATGTGGTCGAAGCCCTCGCTGAAGGCCAGCACCACGCCCGAAAAAGCGATGAAGAGCCCGAGCCACTGGAAGCCCCGCAGCCGCTCGGCCGGCACCCAGCGCGGCAGCAGCAGCGACACCCAGAAGGGCGCCGTGTAGAGAAACACCGTGAGCCGCGAAGCGCTGGTGTGCTGCAGCCCGAGGTAGATGCCGGCGAACTCGCCCGAGAACAGCAGCCCGGCCAGCAGCCCCGGCCACAGCGTGCCGTCGCGCTCGAACAGCCGCACGCCGCGCGACGCGCACCACAGCCACAGCAGCGCGGTGGCGCCCACCATTCGGATGGAGGCCTGCCACATGGGCGGCACCTCGGCCACGGTGGTCTTGATGAGGATCTGCTGCAGGCCCCAGAAGGCGCAGCAGGCAATGAGCAGGCCGATGGCGAGGCTGTCGAGGTGGGTCTTGCGCTGGATCATGAACGGTCAGTCACTGTCGGTCAGGTGGCGGGCGGCCACCAGATTCATCGGATGATCGTACCGCGCCAGCGCATTCCTCGGGGTGTCACTGCGCGAAGGCCTCCAGCGCGGGCAGCGGCGCCTGCCGCTCGAAGCGCCGTTCGATGGCCAGCAGCGCGGCCTCCAGGAACTGCAGGAACATGCCCATGGCCACTGCCGTGGTCTGGCCCGCGCGCTGGTAGAGGCAGCTGAACGAGCGCGCGCCCGCGTCGGCCAGCCCGGTCCACACCAGCGTGCCGCGTTCCACGTCCTCGGTCACGTTCTCCGGAATCAGAAAGCCGATGCCCGTGCCGCCGGCCACCAGCCGCCGCACCATCGCGACCGAACTGGTTTCCACCAGCGGGCGCACCTTGCGGTGCTCGCGGTGGTCGATCTGGTCGACCATGGCGCGCAACTCGGTGTCGGGCGTCATGAGGATCAGCGGGTGCTCCAGGCAGTCGCGCAGCCGCGGCAGCTTGCCGAGTGCCGCCAGCGGATGGCCGGGCGGCGTGACCAGCCCCAGGTGCTGCGGGAAGGCGCGGATCTCCTCCACGCCGGGCGGGGGCTTGCGGCGCAGGCAGAAGCCGATGTCCGACTCGCCGTTGGCCACCCATTTCAGGATGTTCTCTCCGCTGCCCGAGCGCACGCTGTAGGTCACGCCGGGGTAGTTCTTCATGGCCGCCTCGATCACCTCGGGCACCAGTTGCTCGGCCGACGAGTGCGACACCGCCAGGTTGATGTGCCCGCGCCGCAGCGACCGCAGGTCTTCCACCTGGGCCATGGCGTTGTCGAAGTCGCGCTGCCCGCGCCGCACGGCCGCCACCATGATCTCGCCCGCGGTGGTCAGCTGCATGCCGCGCGGCAGGCGGTCGAACAGCGGCGTGCCCACCTGTTCCTCGAGGTTGAGCACCTGCTGGTGCACCGCTGCGGCCGTGAGGTGCAAGGTCTCGGCCGCCTTGCGCACCGAGCCGCGTCGGGCCACTTCGTCAAAACACCGGAAGGTCTGGGAGATGGGGCGCATGGTGCTGCGGAGTGTATGGATTTTCTATACGCACTGTACGAAACAAACAGATTTTCCTGACGGGCGATGCGGCCTAGATTCGCACCATTCATCCATTTCCCCGAGGTTCGTTCCCGTGACACAGACCACCGTCGACCAGATCACCCAGCGCCGCCGCGGCACCGGCCTGATCGCCCACGACCCGGCGCTCAGCGCCGGCGGCTACACCCTGATCGCGCCGCAGACCGACGACGGCAACGTCTATCTGATCGACATCGAGGGCCGCGTCGCGCACCAGTGGAAGATGCCGGTGCGCCCGGGCCGCGCGGCCGTGATCCTGCCCAACGGCAACCTCGGCTACAACGGCAACCACGCGGATTCGCCCGAGATCTACGCCGCGTGGTCGCTGTGGCACGGCGGCGATTTCTACGAGGTCACGCCCGCCGGCGAGATCGTCTGGCGCTTCCAGGACCCGACCCACCACCACGACGCCCGCTGGCTGGCCAACGGCCACCTGCTGTATGCCGGCTGCGCACCGGTGCCGCCCGGCTTTGCCGAGCGCGTGCCCGGCGGCACGGCGCACGGCCCGGATGAGGCGATGTACGGCGACGTGATCCGCGAGGTCGACCGCGACGGCAAGCTGGTGTGGGAGTGGAAGGCCTGGGAGCATCTGGCACCTGAGGACTTTCCGATCCACCCCGGCTTCGGCCGCACCCACTGGCCGCTGGTGAACGGCCTTGACGTGACGTGCGAGGGGCTGGTGCTGATGAGCCTGCGCACCACCTCGGGCATCGTCGGCATCGACAAGGGCACGGGCGCCGTGAAGCTGCACATTCCGCCGTCGGTGCTGTCGCATCAGCACGCGCCCGTGGCCCTGGAGAACGGCCACATTCTTGCTTTCGACAACGGCAACTTCCGCACCGGCAAGCATGTGGCGTTCTCGCGCGTTCTCGAAATCGACCCGGCCTCCCACGAGGTCGTGTGGCAGTACGCGGACGAACTGGTCAACGCGTTCTACACGGCGTACATGGGCAGCGCGCAGCGCCTGCCCAACGGCAACACGCATGTCACCGAGTCGGCCACGGGCCGCCTGTTCGAGGTCACGCCGGCCGGCGAGGTGGTGTGGGAGTACGTGATTCCCTGGTTCGCCGAATACCCCGACGAGGCCGCGCGCAAGTACGTGCCCGGCCGGCAGAACAGCGTGTTCCAGACCTTCCGCTACACGGCGGCGCAACTTCCCTGGCTCGAGGTGTCCGCATCATGATTTCTCCCACTCTTCGCTGTCTCGCGCTTGCGCTGGCCACGGTGCTTCCGCTCGCGGTACAGGCCGCCGACGCGCCCAAGCCGGTGCGCATCCTCAGCAACTGGTTCGCCCAGCCCGACCAGGCCGGCTACTGGCAGGCCCAGCAGGACAAGCTCGGCAAGGAAGCCGGCATCGAGATCAGCGTGCTGCAGGGCGGCCCGAAGATCCAGACCATTCCGCAGGTGGCCTCGGGCCAGGCCGAGTTCGGCATCGGCAACGCCGACGACGTGCTGCTGGCCCGCCTGCGCGGCGCGCCGGTGCGCGCGGTGTTCGCGCACCTCGACCACGTGCCCTACACGCTGGTCTATCACGCCGACCCGGCGGTGAAGTCCGTCGCCGACCTGCAGGGCCGCACCTTCGCGGTGAACCTCGGCAACGCCTACTGGGAGTGGACGAAGAAGCAGTACAAGCTCGCCGGCACGCGCGAGATCCCGGTGAGCGGCGACCTGAGCCTGTTCCGCAACGACCCGAAGATGGTGCAGCAGGGCTACTCGCTGTTCCTGCCCGCGCGCATGGCCGCGGCCGGCGTGCAGGTGCAGCAGATCACGCTGGCCTCGCTGGGCTACCGGCCGTATGACGTGCTGTTCACCACCGACGACATGATCCGCAAGAACCCCGCTTTGGTGAAAGCCACCATCGCAGCGGTGCAGAAGGGCTGGGCCGACTACGTGCGCAACCCGCAGGGGCTCAAGCCGCTGATCACCGGCATGAACAAGCAGATGACACCCGAGATCTACGACGCGGCCAACAAGGAAATGATCGAGACGCTGATCTCGCACGACCTCGGGCGCATCGGCTGCATGACCGATGCGCGCTGGAGCGAGCTCGCGGGCCAGCTGCGCAGCGTGAACTTTCTGCCGGCCGGCTTCGACGCGAAGCAGGGCTACGACCGCACGCTGGTGCCGGGCTGCAACCCATGAGCACCCCGGGCGCGGCCATCGGCCTGGAAGGTGTTTCGAAGCGCTTCGGCAAGGGCGAGGGCCTGCAGGCCCTGGACGCGGTCGACTTCGCGCTGCGCCCGGGCGAGTTCGTCTCCATCGTCGGGCCCTCGGGCTGCGGCAAGTCGACGCTGCTGCGCATCATGGCGGGGCTCGTCGCGCCGAGCACCGGGCGCTGCACGCGGCCCGAGGGCATCGCGACCGCCTTCGTGTTCCAGGAGGCGGCGCTGCTGCCCTGGCGCACCGTGGAGCGCAACGCGCAGTTGCTGATGGAGCTCGAAGGCCACGCGCCCGCGAGCTACAAGGCGCGCGCCGCCGAGGCGCTGAAGCTGGTGGGGCTCGCGGGCTTCGAGGCCTCGTACCCGCACCAGCTCTCGGGCGGCATGCGCATGCGGCTGTCGCTGGCGCGCGCACTGGCGCTGCGGCCCGGGCTGCTGCTGCTCGACGAGCCGCTGGCGGCGGTGGACGAGCTCACGCGCGACGTGCTGCAGGAAGAGCTGTCTTCGCTGTGGCGGCAGGCCGGCTTCACCGGCGTGCTGGTGACGCACAACGTGCACGAAGCGGTGTACCTGTCGAACCGCGTGGTGGTGATGTCGCCGCGGCCGGGGCGCATCCTGGACGTGATCGACGTGCCGTTCGAATTTCCGCGCGCACCCGAGCTGCGCGCCAGCGCCGGCTTCGCGGCGCTCGCCGGCCAGGTGACCGCGGTGCTGCGCGCGCAGCACCACGCGCCGGCCTTGGCTTGAGGGAGCGGGCCATGGCAACGACCCGATCTGTTTCGTCTTCGGCCGTGGCCTTCGCGCGCAACGCCGGCCCGGTGCTGGTGGTGGCGCTGCTGGGCATCGGCCTCTGGTGGCTGCTGAGCGCCACCGTCTACCAGGGCAAGGGCTACCTGCTGCCGTCGCCGCAGGAGGTGGCGGCCGCCACGGCGGAGAACGCCGGCGTGCTCGTGGGCGCCACGCTCTCGACGCTGAAAGAGGCGCTGCTGGGCTATGCCCTGGCCATCGTGCTCGGCATCGCGGGTGCGGCGGTGCTGGCGCAGTCGCGGTTGCTGGAGCGCAGCCTGTACCCGTACGCGGTGCTGCTGCAGACCGTGCCGGTGGTGGCGGTCGCGCCGCTGATCGTGCTCTGGTTCGGCTACAACGAGCTGTCGGTGGTGATCGTGAGCTTCATCATGTCGCTGTTCCCGATCATCAACAACACGATGCTGGGCCTGCGCTCGACCTCGCGCAACCTGGCGGAGCTGTTCGCGCTGCACCGCGCGAGCGGGCTGGTGTCGTTCTGGAAGCTGCGGCTGCCGGGCGCGCTGCCGCACATCTTCGCGGGGCTGCGCATCTCGGCGGGGCTGTCGGTCATCGGCGCCATTGTGGGCGAATTCATCATCGGCTCGGGCAATGCCGAAGGCGGGCTGGGTGTACAGATCGTGTTCGCGCAGGGGCGCATGTACACCGCGCTGCTGTTCGCCGAGGKCATCGCGGCGACGGTGCTGGGCCTGTACCTTATACTCATCTCCGAG
>NNBU01000672.1_pt1 | contig 13010 bp, 10 predicted proteins | sample 1173781 | NCBI WGS metagenome assembly NNBU01 (sample SAMN07173937, study PRJNA388173) | plant metagenome | biome: Plant school; feature: Soil; material: Symbiotic tissue of Blasia pusilla L.; isolation source: symbiotic tissue sample KVJ2 | host: Blasia pusilla | place: Norway: Troms, Kvaloya...
GCCAGTGGCTGGTGCTGGGCGTCACGTCCAGCCAGGTCAACATGCTGCACACGCTGCCGGCCCAGGCGCAGCCGGCCTCCGGCACGGCGGGCGCGCCCGCCGCCATGAACAACCCCGTCGAGCTCTTTGCCCGCAAGCTGCGCGAATCCCTTTCGGGCAAGACGCATCCCGCCCCATGACGCATTCCGCATTGCGCCGCGGCCTGCGTGCCGCGCTGCTGCTCGCCGCCGCCGCGTTGCCTGCCGTGGCCTGGACCCAGGGCCTGCCCGGCATCACCAGCACGCCGGGCCCCGGCGGCAGCCAGACGTGGTCGCTGAGCGTGCAGACCATGGTGCTGCTGACCTCGCTCACCTTCCTGCCGGCGCTGCTGCTGTCGATGACCAGCTTCACGCGCATCCTGATCGTGATGGGCCTGCTGCGCACCGCCATCGGCACGCAGACCTCGCCGCCCAACCAGGTGCTGGTGGGGCTGTCGCTGTTCCTCACTTTCTTCGTGATGGCGCCGGTGCTCGACAAGGCCTACACCGAAGCCTACGTGCCCTTCTCCGAGAACAAGATCAGCGCCGACAAGGCGCTGGAGCGCGGCATCGCGCCCTTCAAGACCTTCATGCTCAAGCAGACCCGCGAGAGCGACCTTGCCTTGTTCGCGCGCCTGGCCAAGGTGCCCGACATGCAGGGCCCCGAAGACGTGCCGCTGCGCATCCTGCTGCCCTCGTTCGTCATCAGCGAGCTGAAGACCGCCTTCCAGATCGGCTTCACCATCTTCATTCCGTTCCTCATCATCGACCTGGTGGTGGCCAGCGTGCTGATGTCGATGGGCATGATGATGGTGCCGCCCGCTTCCATTGCACTGCCCTTCAAGCTGATGCTCTTCGTGCTGGCCGACGGCTGGCAGCTGCTCATCGGCGCACTGGCGCAGAGCTTCTACCTTTAGGTATGCCGACATGACCCCCGAATCCGTCATGACCATGGGCCACCGGGCCATGGAAATCTCGCTGCTGCTGGGCGCCCCGCTGCTGCTGGTCGCGCTCGTCATCGGCCTGATCGTGAGCATCTTCCAGGCGGCCACGCAGATCAACGAAGCCACGCTGTCGTTCATTCCGAAGCTGCTCGCGGTGTTCGCGACGCTGGTGATCGCCGGCCCCTGGATGCTCGACCGCATGCTCGACTACATGCGCGCGCTGTTCGCCGGCATTCCGCAGCTGGTGGCGTGACGCCGTCGATTCTTTCGGTCACCTCGGCCCAGCTCGAGGGCTGGATGGTGGCCTTCCTGTGGCCGTTCGTTCGCATGCTCGCGCTGGTGAGCACGGCGCCGGTCTTCGGCGAGACATGGGTGCCGCGGCCGGTGAAGGTGGCGGTCGCCGCCATGCTGACCTTCGTGATCGCACCCACACTGGGCACGCTCCCCGCCGTGCCGGTGGTGTCCGCCGCAGGCCTGTGGATCATCGTGCAGCAGGTGCTGGTCGGTGCGGCCATGGGCTTTTCGATGAAGCTGGTCTTCAACGCCGTGCTGGCCGCGGGCGAGTACATCGGCCTGCAGATGGGCCTGTCGTTCGCCTCTTTCTTCGACCCCATGAGCCGCGGCAGCACCATGGTGGTGTCGCGCCTGCTGAACATGCTGGCGATGCTGATCTTTCTTGCGCTGGACGGCCACCTGCTCATGGTGAGCGCGCTGGCCGACAGCTTCGGCACGCTGCCGATCGCCGATGGGCCCATGGCGTCCGGCGGCTGGATGTTCCTGGTGCTGGCCGGCGGCGACATCTTCGCCACCGGGCTGATGCTGGCGCTGCCGCTCATCACCGCGCTGCTCACGCTGAACCTGGCCATGGGCATCCTGAACCGCGCCTCGCCGCAGTTCAGCATCTTTGCCGTGGGCTTTCCGATCACGCTGCTGGCGGGCATCTTCATGCTGCAGTTGCTGATGCCGAACCTGGCGGCGTTCCTCGAGCCGAGGTTTGCAGAAGCCGTCGCGAACATGCTGCGGTTCACGCAGGCCTTGCGTCCGTAGTTCGGCGCGGTACCTGCCGCTGGCGAGGGTGGGAGAAGCGGCACGAAATGCGCGAAGCCCGGGGGCGCGTCAAAGATAGTTGAAGAGCGAGATGCTGTTCAGCTTGGCGAAGGTCATCTGCGTGGCCTGCAGCGACGACTGGCGCTGGTAGAACTCCGCGATGGCGCTGTACGGGTCCAGGTCCTCGATGCTGGAGCGGTAGCTTTCTTCCTGCAGCTTGCTGGCCGAGCCGGCGGTGTCGAGCGCATCGATCTCGGTCTGGCGCGAACCCACCGACGACAGCACCGTCAGCACGTTGTCGTGCGCGTTCGTGACCTTCATGTTGGCCGTGCTCAAGGCGTTCTGCAGCTTGGCCTGGGCCGCCGCGCCGCCGCCGGTGAGCGGGGTGCGCAGCGCCGACACCAGCTCGCTGACGCTCGCGAAGATGTCGGTGCCGGCGTTCTTCGCGGTCGACACGTCGAAGCTGTCGCCGTCGGCCGGGGTGCCGCTGACGCTCAGCTGCACGCCGCCGAACGAGATGGGTTGGCCTGCGGCATACGCGCCGCCGGACACCACCACGGGCGGCGTGTCCTTGGTCGACACCGAATAGTTGCCGCCGGTGAAGCTGACGGTGAAGTCGCGGCCGTAGTTCGGGTCCGTGACGTCCTTCACGCCCACCGAGCCGAACACGGCGGTGCCGGTGTTGCCGACCGCGGCCGAGGTCACGTAGCCCGCACCGCCCTGCACCGACTGGAAGATGGTGCGGCCGTCGTCCGAGGTGGACAGCTGGCGCGCCACGTCGACCTGCATCAGCCGCTGGCCCTGGTCGCCCACGTACTGCACGCCGCCGCCGGCGGTCGAAACGAAGGGCGGCGAGCCGCTCTTGAAGCCGGCGAACAGGAACTGGCCGTTGCCGTCGTCCGAATTGGCCACGCCCACCAGCTGGTCGAGCGCGCTCTGGATGGTGGTGGCGAGCGAGCCGCGGTCGGCGTCCGACAGCGTGCCGTTGCCGGCCGCCACCGTCAGGGTCTTGATGTTCTGCAGGATCGAGGTCACCGAGTTGAGTGCGTTCTCCTCGGTCGACAGCGACAGCGACGCGCGCTGGCGGCTGGTGGCGTACTGCGCGTTTTCCGACAGCGTCTGGGTGACGCCGAGGGCGCGTGCCGCGCCGACCGGATCGTCGCCGGCCGAGAGGAACTTGGAGTTCGTGGCCAGCTGCTGCTGCACACGGAACAGCTTCTGCTGCTGCTGCCCCATGGCGGTGACGTTCTGGTCGTAGAAGGATTGGGTGCTGATGCGCATCGCGGTTTCCTGGATCGGTACGTGGGCGGGTACTGGAGGGAGGCTCAGTTGCTGATGCCGAGGATCGCGTCGAAGATGGTCGAAGCGGTCTGGATCACCTTCGCATTGGCCTGGTACATCTGCTGGAACATCAGCAGGTTGGCGGTTTCCTCGTCCTGGTTCACACCGGAGATCGACTGCTGGCTGGCCTTGATCTGGCCCGTCACGCTGTCTTGCGTGGTGGCCGCCACCTTCACCGCCATGGCGCGGTTGCCCACCTCGCTCACCAGCTGCGAGTAGGCGCCGTTGAAGGTCGCCGTGCCGCCGGCCATGGTGGTCTTGCGCTGCAGCGCGCCCAGCACCAGGGCGTTGCTGTTGTCGGACACGCCCGAGGTGTTCTTGCCGATGGTGAAGGTGTCGCCCTGCGCAGGCGCGCCGGTCATGCCGACGGTGATGCCGTCGAAGCTCATCTTCGCGCCCGCCGTGTAGGGCACGGGCGTACCGGCCGCATAGCTGGTGCTGGTGCCGTCGGCCAGCGTCACGGTCACGGCCGAGGTGGCCGGGAAACCCGAGAGGCTGCCGCTGGCGGCGTCGTAGCTCAGCGTCAGCGAGCCGGCCAGCGGCGTGCCCGGGTAGCTGGCGTCCACGGTGGCGGCACCCAGCGCGCCGCTGCCCTTGTTGGCTGCGGTGTTGCCGGTGACGATCGGCGATGCCGCGGCGACCTTGGCCGGATCGAGCGTGAGCACGTCGAGGTCGCGCGCGCCGGTGCGCGTGGGCTGCACCAGGAACGAGTCGCCGGCCTGCGCGGCGCCGCTGGCAGCGGCGAGGCTGACACCGTCGAAGGTGATCGGGAATGTGGTGAAAGTGCCCATCGACGTTTTGTCCGAAAGCCGGGTGACCGAGTAGGTGAGCGTGCCGGCCACATCGGTGACGCTCACGTTGTAGTCGCTGGTCGTGAGCTTCGAAGCGTCCGAGACCGTGGCGCCGAACTCGAGGTTGCCCGTGTTCTTTGCGTTGGAGAGCACGCCCGGCACGGCCTGCGTGAAGAAGTCCTTGCCCAGCGCGCCGTTCAGGTCCACGCCCAGCTTGTGTTGCGCATTCACCGCGTCGGCCACCGACATCGCAAGGCGGCCGATGGCGTTCTGCGTGGGAATGAGCGTGTCGCGGCGAAAGCTCATGAGCCCGCCCAGCGCGCCGCCGGTGATGGCGCTGTCCGACAGCTCCGAGGTGTTGCCGGCGAAGCCCTGCAGCGCCACCGCCTTGCGCGACGGGTCGGCGGCGGAATTCACCGCCACCATCTGCGAGGCGTAGTCGCCCACCACCAGCGACTGGCCGGTGGCGATGAACACGTTGTACTTGCCGTTGTCCTGCTGCAGCACCTTCACGTCGACCACCTGGCTCAGGTCGCTCACGAGCTGGTCGCGCTGGTCGAGCAGGTCGTTGGGCGGCTGGCCGCCGGCCATGGCGCTGATCTGGCTGATCTGCTGGTTGAGGCTGGCGATCTTGCTGGCATAGGTGTTGATCTGGTCCACGCTGCCCACGATCTGCTCGTTCACCGAGGAGTTCAGGTCCGACAGGTACTGGTCGGTCGCGCGGAACTTGCTGGCCAGCGCCTGGGCCGAGCTGATCATCTGCTGGCGCGCGGCCGGGTCTGCCGGCGTGTTGGCCACGCCCTGGATGCTGGTGAAGAAGCTCTGCATCAGCGGCGCGATGCCCGAGGTCTTGTCGGCCAGCAGGGTGTCGATGCGGTTGATCTGCACGCTGTTGGTGGCCAGCGCGGCCGAAGCCGACTGCGCCGTGCCCAGCTGCGCCGTCAGGTAGCGGTCGTAGCTGCGCGAGACGGTCGTCACGTTGGCGCCCGAGCCGATGAAGCCCGAACCGCTGGAGATGGCACTGCCGGTGGCAATCTCTGCCACCTGCCGGCTGTAGCCGGCGGTGTACACGTTGGCGGTGTTGTGGGCCGTGGTCATCAGCGCGGTGCGAGCGACGCTCAGACCGCTCAGACCTGTGTAGAACAAACTTCCGGACATATGGCTTTACCTGTCGATGGTGTGTAGGGGTGGCATCGAGTCACTGTCTTTTCGATGCCTTGTTCTCTCTATCGGCAGCATCGGCCGAAAGTTGAGGGTCAGAACTCGCTCCAGTCGCCCTTGGCGTCGCCGGTCATGGACAACTGCGGGGCCGAGGCGGCGCCGGGGGCACGCCGTGCGGGCAATGGCGGGGCCGCACGCCGGGGTGCGGGCCTCGCCACCTTCGGGATCGGGGTGATGGGCGTGAACGCCGCGCGGGGGGAAGCCACGGCGTTCCGATCAAGCTTGAAGATGCTGACGGACTGCACGAGGCTGCCGGCCTGTTCCTGCAGCGACTGCGCTGCCGCCGAGGCTTCTTCGACCAGCGCGGCGTTCTGCTGCGTGACCTGGTCCATCTGGCTGATGGCCTGGTTGATCTGCTCGATGCCCGAGGTCTGTTCCTGGCTGGCGGCGGTGATCTCGCCCATGATGTCCGTCACGCGGCGCACGCTGCCCACGATCTCTTCCATCGTGCGGCCGGCTTCTTCCACCTGCTTGCTGCCTTCTTCGACCTTCTCCACCGAGTCGCCGATCAGGGTCTTGATTTCCTTGGCTGCTGCTGCCGAGCGCTGCGCCAGGCTGCGAACTTCGGAGGCCACGACTGCGAACCCACGGCCCTGTTCGCCTGCGCGAGCCGCTTCCACAGCCGCATTCAGCGCCAGGATGTTCGTCTGGAACGCGATGCCGTCGATCACGCCGATGATGTCCACGATCTTTTTCGACGACGCATTGATCGAGCCCATGGTGTCCACCACCTGCCCGACCACGTTGCCGCCGCGCACCGCAACCTCGGAGGCCGACACGGCCAGCTGGTTCGCCTGACGGGCGTTGTCCGCGTTCTGCTTCACCGTCGAGGTCAACTCTTCCATCGAGGCGGCTGTTTCTTCCAGCGAACTGGCCTGCTCTTCGGTACGCGACGACAGGTCCTGGTTGCCCGAAGCGATCTGCCCCGACGCCGTCGCAATGGTCTCGGTGCCAGAACGCACTTCGCCCACCACCTTGGCCAGGCTGGCGTTCATCTCGCGCAGCGCATGCATCAGCTGGCCCGCCTCGTCGCGGCTCTCGACCACGATGTCCGCGCTCAGGTCGCCGGCGGCCACCGTCTCGGCCACCGTCACCGCACGGCCCAGCGGACGCACGATGCCCAGCGTCAGGCGCCACGCGAACAGCGCACCCAGCACCAGCGCAATGGCCGACAGCGCCAGCAGCAGGGTCTGCCCGCTCGCGTGGTCGGCCGCGATGCCCTTCGACAGCACGTCGATCTTGTCGCGCTGGTACGCCGCGAGCTTGGCCACGGCGTCTTCGTAGACCACGAGGCCCGACGCGAACTGGTTGTCCGCCATGGCGGAAGCTTCGTCGCTCTGGCCCGCGGCCTTGAGCTTGTTGATCTTCTCGATCACCTCCAGCACCACGGCGCGCGCATCGGCCACGCCGGCGTAGAGCTTCTTCTCTTCCGGCGAAGTCAGCATCTCCTCGAGCTTCTTCTGCACCGGATTGATCAGGGCCGAGCTGTCGGCGCGGGCCTTGGCAAAGTAGGCCACCACCGTGGGATCCGTGGCCTTCACCATCGCGAAGGAGCGCACGATGGTCGGACCCAGCAGGTTGGACCACTGGTTGGCCAGGCGCTCCTTCACGAGCGCGTGCGCAATCATCTCGTCCGTGGACTGTCCCACGCTGGCAAGGCGCAGAAAGCCGGTGCCGGCAATCACCGCCATCAACAGCAGCATGGCCGCGAAGCCAAGACCCAGGCGGGTGCCGATTTTCAGGTTCTTCAAACTCATTTGATTTCTTCTCTTTCAGAGCTGCAGCGAATCCCGCCGCGGGATGCGGCGTTGTCTGTTCGTTGTCGGCACAGGCCCGCCGGTCTTGAGCCCTCGTGTCTCCTGGCTCTCTTGTCTCTTAGAACTCCGTCCAATCGCCCTTGGCGTCGGCAGCCACGGCCAGCCGCGGCGCGGCACCCGTGCCGGGCTCGCGGCGCGCAGGCAGCGCCTTGGCCGGGCGCTTGAGCGCCGACTGGGAAGCGGCAACCGCCTTGGCGGGCCGGGCGATGGGCGTGATGCGTGTGAAGCTGGGGCGCGCAACCACGGCGTTGTGGTCGAGCTTGAAGATGCTGACGGCCTGCACGAGGCTGCCGGCCTGCTCCTGCAGCGACTGGGCGGCCGCCGAGGCTTCTTCGACCAGCGCGGCGTTCTGCTGCGTGACCTGGTCCATCTGCGAGATGGCCTGGTTGATCTGCTCGATGCCCGAGGTCTGCTCCTGGCTCGCCGCCGTGATCTCACCCATGATGTCCGTCACGCGCTTCACGCTGCCCACGATCTCGTCCATGGTGCGGCCGGCTTCTTCCACCTGCTTGCTGCCTTCTTCGACCTTCTCCACCGAGTCGCCGATGAGGGTCTTGATTTCCTTGGCCGCTGCGGCCGAGCGCTGCGCGAGGCTGCGAACTTCCGAAGCCACCACGGCGAAGCCGCGGCCTTGCTCGCCGGCGCGTGCGGCTTCCACCGCTGCATTCAGCGCCAGGATGTTCGTCTGGAACGCGATGCCGTCGATCACGCCGATGATGTCCACGATCTTCTTGGACGACGCATTGATCGAGCCCATCGTGCCGACCACCTGCGACACCACGCTGCCGCCCTTCACTGCGACCTCGGAGGCCGACACGGCCAGCTGGTTCGCCTGGCGCGCGTTATCCGCGTTCTGCTTCACGGTGCTCGTGAGTTCTTCCATCGAGGCGGCCGTCTCTTCCAGTGAACTCGCCTGCTGCTCCGTGCGCGAAGAGAGATCCTGGTTGCCCGCCGCAATCTGGCCCGACGCCGTGGCGATCGTCTCGGTGCCCGAGCGCACCTCGCCCACCACCTTGGCCAGGTTGGTGTTCATGTTCTTCAGGGCCTGCATCAGCTGGCCCACCTCGTCGCGGCTGTCCACCGGAATGTTCGCACTCAGGTCACCCTGCGCCACCGTCTCGGCCACCACCACCGCCCTTGCCAGCGGACGCACGATGCTGCGCGAGATGAAGAAGGCAAAGATGCCCCCGCACACCACCGTCAGCACGGTCAGCAGCAGCTGCAGGTTGAAGCTCTTCAGGTTGGCGGCGTCGATGTCGTGGCTCATGCGGTCGATGTCGCGGCGTTCGATCGACAGCAGCTCCAGCACCCGGCTCTCGTAGGCCTTGGCGGCCGGCTGAAACACGTCCTTGAACGCTCGCGCCGTGTCCACCGCATTGCCGCTCGACTTGGCCTTGCCCACCTCGTCCTTGGCGGCCTGGTACTTCGCACGCAGCTCGACGATCGATTTGTAGGTCGCTTTTTCCTCGTCGGTGAACAACAGCGGCTCCACCTTCGCCATGGTCTCGCTGCCCTTCTTCACGCTGTCGGAGATGACATCGGCAAAGGTCGCGGGCAAGGTCTCGTCCGTGGTGCGCGCGATCATCGAGGTGCGTGCGATGGCCGCGTAGGTCAGCACATACCAGTCGGAGATGAGCCGTTCCTTGGCGAGCGGGCTCTGCATCATCAGCCGCGTGGCTTCCGCGTTGTTGCGCGCGGACACCAGCGCGATGGCGGTCGAGATCACGGTCAGGCCGAGCACGATGGCAAAGGCCAGCGTGAGGCGTCGGGCGATGCGAAGATTGGCGAGGAAGTTCATGGGGTGCCTTCAGGCGAATGTGCAGGGGGGTCAGGCGGTGGCTGCGGCCTCGACGAGGCCCATTTCGTCGCTGGACATCAGGCGGTCGATGTCCACCAGGATCAGCATCCGCTCGTCCAGCGTGCCCAGCCCGATCAGGTAGTCCGCGTCCAGCACCGAGCCCATCTCCGGCGCAGGCTTGATCTGCTCGCCCGTCAGCGTGATCACGTCCGACACGCTGTCCACCACCATCCCCACCACGCGCCCACCGATGTTCAGCACGATCACCACCGTGAACTGGTCGTACGTCGGGTCGCCCAGCTTGAACTTGATGCGCATGTCGATGATCGGAACAATGATCCCGCGCAGGTTCACCACACCCTTGATGTAGTCCGGCGCATTCGCAATCCGCGTCACCGCGTCGTACCCGCGCAGCTCCTGCACCTTCTGGATGTCGATGCCGTATTCCTCTTCGCCCAGCTTGAAGGTCACAACCTCCAGGCGCGCGGCGACGGCGGCGGACGATGCCGAGGCGGCTTGTTTCAATGGGTCTTTTGCCTTGTTGAGCATGGTGTCTTCTCCGGGTTGAGTCTGTTGAATGTGAGTTGGATTCGCGGTGCGCGCGCTTCAGGCGGCCAGCTCGACTTGCGAGGCCTGCGCGACTTCGGCCGCCTGGCTCGCGTCGCCGCGGAACACGCGCACGGCCTTCACGAGGCCGTCGGCCTGCTCCTGCAGCAGTTCGGCCGTGGCCGTGGCTTCTTCGACCAGGGCGGCGTTCTGTTGCGTGACCTGGTCCATCTGGCTGATGGCCTGGTTGATCTGCTCGATGCCCGAGGTCTGCTCCTGGCTGGCGGTGGTGATCTCGCCCATGATGTCGGTCACCCGCTTCACGCTGCCCACGATCTCCTGCATCGTGCGGCCGGCTTCCGCCACCTGTTTGCTGCCGGCTTCGACCTTGTCGACCGAGTCGCCGATCAGCGTCTTGATTTCCTTGGCGGCGGATGCGGAGCGCTGCGCGAGGCTGCGTACTTCCGAGGCCACCACGGCGAAGCCCTTGCCTTGTTCGCCTGCGCGCGCCGCTTCCACGGCCGCATTCAACGCCAGGATGTTGGTCTGGAACGCGATGCCGTCGATCACGCCGATGATGTCCACGATCTTCTTCGACGAAGCATTGATCGAGCCCATGGTGTCGACCACCTGCGACACGACGTGGCCGCCCTTCACCGCCACTTCCGATGCCGACACGGCCAGCTGGTTCGCCTGGCGCGCGTTGTCAGCGTTCTGCTTCACCGTCGAGGTCAGCTCTTCCATCGAAGCCGCCGTCTGTTCGAGCGAACTGGCCTGCTGCTCGGTGCGTGAGGACAGGTCCTGGTTGCCCGAGGCGATCTGGCTGGACGCCGACATCACGCCGGCCACGTTCTCGCCCACGTCCGAGACGATCGCGAAAAGGTTGGCGCTCATCTGGTTCAGCGCACGCAGCAGCCCGGTGATTTCGTCGCCGCGCCGCACCTCGAAGCGCGCGAGGTCGCCGCCTGCGATGGCACGGGCCACGTGCACCGCCTCGTCCAGCGGGCGGAACACCGTGCGGCCGAGGAACAGGCCCAGGCCCAGCCAGGCGAGCGCGGAGGCCGCGCCGGCGGCCGCGATCAGCCCAGGCAAGCTGCCGTGCGCGCCGGCGGAAGCCACCAGCCGCGACGCTTCCATCCAGCCCGCGAGACCCAGGCCCAGCGAGAGCACGGCGGCCACGGCGGTAGCGCCGGCCACACGGCTGCGCACGGGAATGCGGCGCAGCCGCGCCAGCGGGCTGCGCCAGCCGCGCTGCACCACCTCGCCTTGCAGGAGCTCGATGTCCTTGGCGCGGCCTTCGCGGATGCGGGCGTACAGCGCGTCGGCTTCGGCCACTTCGGCACGCCCGGGCTTGCTGCGCACCGACATGTAGCCCTGCACGCGGCCGTTGCGCCGGACGGGCGTGACGTTGGCCAGCACCCAGTAGAAGTCGCCGTTCTGGCGCCGGTTCTTGATGAGGCCGGTCCAGGGCAGGCCCTGCCCCAGCGAAGCCCACATGTCGGCGAAAGCCTCGGCCGGCACGTCGGGGTGGCGCACGATGTTGTGCGCCTTGCCCATGAGGTCGCCCACCGCGAAGCCGCTGGCCTCCACGAAAGCCGGGTTGACGTAGGTGATGCGACCCTTCAGGTCGGTGCGTGACACCAGGGCGGCGCCCGGTGGGAGTTCGTATTCGACGCCGGTGATCGGCAGGTTGACGCGCATGTTGGTGTTTTCTGTTTCAGGCCAAAGCCAGCTGTGGGTTGCCGAGGCGGAACACGCCGACGACTTCCGAAAGACTGCCCGCCTGTTCCTGCAGCGACTGGGCGGCGGCCGAAGCCTCCTCGACCAGCGCGGCGTTTTGTTGGGTGACCTGGTCCATCTGCGTGATGGCCTGGTTGATCTGCTCGATGCCCGAGGTCTGCTCCTGGCTCGCCGCCGTGATCTCGCCCATGATGTCGGTCACGCGGCGCACGCTGCCCACGATCTCGTCCATGGTGCGGCCGGCTTCGGCCACCTGCTTGCTGCCTTCGGCGACCTTGTCGACCGAGTCGCCAATCAGCGTCTTGATTTCCTTGGCTGCTGCTGCGGAGCGCTGCGCCAGGCTGCGAACTTCGGAGGCCACCACGGCGAAGCCACGGCCTTGCTCGCCGGCGCGTGCGGCTTCCACCGCTGCGTTCAATGCCAGGATGTTGGTCTGGAACGCGATGCCGTCAATGACACCGATGATGTCCACGATCTTCTTCGAAGACGCATTGATCGAGCCCATGGTGTCGACCACTTGCGAGACCACGGTGCCGCCCTTCACTGCCACTTCGGAGGCCGACACGGCCAGCTGGTTGGCCTGGCGTGCGTTGTCCGCGTTCTGCTTCACGGTGCTCGTGAGTTCCTCCATCGAGGCGGCTGTTTCTTCGAGCGAGCTGGCCTGCTCTTCGGTGCGCGACGACAGATCCTGGTTGCCTGCCGCAATCTGGCCCGAGGCCGTGGCAATGGTGTCGCTGGACTCCTTGATCCTTCCGACGATCGAGGTCAGCTGTGCCTGCATCTGCTTGATGGAGTGCAACAGGCTGCCATCGCGTGCGGTGTCGGCGTCGACGGCCGTCGACAGGTCGCCGTTCGCGATGCGGCTGACCACGTCGGCGGCATAGTTCGGCTCGCCGCCCAACTGGCGGCCCAGCAGGCGCGCGACCAGCACGCCCAGGCCCACGCTCGCCGCAATGCCGGCCAGCGCCAGCACCACCATCATCAGCCGCGATGTGCTGTAGGTTTCACCGGCGTGCTCGGCGCTGAGCCTGGCCAGCTCCTTGCTGTGCGCGACCATGCCCTTGAGCACTTCCTCGACCCCGCGCGATTCCTTCAGCAGGCGTGTGCTGTCTTCGGTCACCTGGTTGTCGAACTGCGAACTGTCCAGCGGCTGCTTGAACACCAGCGCCACGAAATCGGTCATGCGCTTGGTCAGGGGGCCGATCAGGGCCTCGTACTGGCCGTAGAGCTTCTTGCCTTCCTCGGTCTCCTCGAAGAATGGCTTCACCTCGCCGGCGCGCGCCGCCAGGCTTTCCATGGACGCCTTGAGTTCAGTCGCCCCCGCGTTGCGTTCGCCGCGCGTGCCGGCCGACAGCAGCGTGACCTGTGCACGGCTGGCGTACAGCAGATGGATGTTGGCTTCCTGGACCGCCTGGAGCGCCTGCAGCTCATTGGCGTACAGCCGCTGCGTGGCGTCGCTGATGCGCCCCATGTGATAGATGCCGAGCGCGCTGACCGCCGCGCCGATGGCCGCGACCACGAGAAAGCTGAGGATCAGCCGGACGGTGACGCGGAGATTCTGGAACCATTGCATTTCTTTTTTCCCTTGTTTATGGAGCGAGTGCGGAGAACTGCGGGTGCTGCGCCGAGCCGGCGGCGCGGCTGCTGTCCAGGCGGAACACGCCCACCACTTGCGACAGGTTCCCCGCCTGTTCCTGCATCGATTGCGCGGCAGCCGAGGCTTGCTCGACCAATGCGGCGTTCTGTTG
>NNBU01000632.1_pt1 | contig 12958 bp, 9 predicted proteins | sample 1173781 | NCBI WGS metagenome assembly NNBU01 (sample SAMN07173937, study PRJNA388173) | plant metagenome | biome: Plant school; feature: Soil; material: Symbiotic tissue of Blasia pusilla L.; isolation source: symbiotic tissue sample KVJ2 | host: Blasia pusilla | place: Norway: Troms, Kvaloya...
TCCTCGGCATTGGTCGAGCCCGCGTCGGCCATGACCGTCGCCAGGTTCTGCAGCCCGTCGTCGATCTCGCGCTGGGAGCGCGCCACCAGGTCGACGTCGCCCTTCTGCGCGGCCGGGTCCGTCACCAGGGCCAGGTTGCGCGCCGCAATGGCCCGCTTGCCGATGGCCGACTGCACGTTGTTCAACTGGTCGAGCTTGCGCGCGCCCACCTCGGTCGCGAACGCGATGCGCTCCGACAGGTTCGCCATCTCGTGCAGGCCGATACCCGCGATGACGAGTTGCAACAACAGCAACAGTGAAAAACCCAGTCCAAGGCGGGCGCCGATTTTGAGATTCGAGAGATCGAACATGTTCAGGACTCCATGGTGGTTCGTCACGTCATCGGCCGCCTTTGCACGTCGCACCCCACCCCTGATGGGCGGGGTGGGCAAACCCTCGAACATGGGATACATATGGCCTGCGGGATGAATGAGAATCCGGGGCTGATGCAAGCTGCACGCCACCCCGGAACACCCTTACTGCGCACCCGAAGCCGCCGCCTGCTGGCGCGTCACGGCCTGCTCGCCCGGCTGTCCGCGCCGGACCACCGCCGCTGCATCCTGCTGCAGGCGCCCGCCGGCTTCGGCAAGAGTTCGCTGTTGCTCACCTGGCAGCGCGAACTCGTCGCCGCAGGCACCGACATCGCCTGGGTCAAGCTGGCCAGCCTCGCGGAGGGCGACCTGCATTTCATGACGGCGCTCATGGCGGCCCTGGCTGCGGTCGACCCCGCCATTCCCCGGCACGCCGTGGCACACGCCCGCCCCGACGCCGACGCGATCGAGCGGCTGGTCATCGCGCTGGTGCGCGGCATTGCAGCCCATGGCCGCAAGCTCGTGCTGATCGTGGACGACGTGCACAGCGCACAGAGCGAGAACGTGCTGAACGCCTTGCAACTGCTCGTCGCGTACGCACCGCCGAACCTGCGCTGTGTCTTTGCCAGCCGGGACAGCCTGCCGACAACGCTGGCGCCGGCCCCGGGGTCGAACAGCGCGCTGGAACTGCGCAGCGACGACCTGCGCTTCAGCCTGCCGGAATCGATCGACTACCTGCGCATGCGCCTGCCCGACATCGACGAGCGCACCGCCTCGGCCATCCATCGCCTGAGCCAGGGGTGGCCGGCCCTGCTGCGGCTGGCGAGCGCCGTGTTGCGCCGCCGGCGCGGCACGCAGCCGCTGTTGCCGCCGCCCGAGGGCATGGCCGAGCTCGCGCCGTTCGCCGCGTATTTCGCCGCTCATGTCTTCCCCCGGCTCTCCGCGACGCAGCTGCGCCTGCTCACGCTGTGCGCCGCCCCCACCCGCTTCAGCGCATCGCTGTGCGCCGAGCTGGCCGGCGCCGGGTACGGTGCGTCGCTGTGCGCGGAGTTGCTTGCCCCCCTGGCGCGCGACGGCCTCTTGTCGGTCGTGCCGCAAAGCCCGGCCGGCGAGCGCTGGTGGCAACTGCACCCGCTGCTGCGCCGCGTGCTGCTGGCGCGCCTGGCGTCGTGGCCCGAGGCCGAGCGCCTGAGGCTGCATGCGAAGGCCTGGCCGCCGCTCGCAGTCAGGGGCATGCACTACCAGGCCGTGCGGCACGCGCTGGCCGCGAACGACACGCAGACGGCCCTCAGGCTGGCCGAGCGCGGCGCGGCGGCGCTGTTCGTCCAGGGCCAGGTGGTCGAAGCCATCGCACTGGTGCGCCAACTCGACCCCGCGACGCTGGACGGCAACGCCAACCTGCGGCTGTGGATGGCGTGGGTCGCGCTGGCCGACTACCGGCTGGACGACTGCGCGCGCAGCATCGCCCGGCTGCGCGCGGCGCCGGACGAGCTCGCGCCCGCCATGCGCTACCGGCTCATCCTGCTCGACTGCCTGCTCGCGATTCGGCACGACGACAGCGACGCGCTTGCGCAGCGGCTCCCCGAGCTGCTGGCACCGCCGGCGGCCGCCGACGAATTCTCCCGGGCCGGCCGGCGCAACGTGCTGACCTGGCTGCACCTGCGCAACGGCGAGTTCGAGCGGGCGCGGCAGATCCAGCACGACGAACCGATGGCCACGGTCGACGGCGAGCCCGTCGTCGAAACGCTGTTCGGCTCGCTGGTGGGCCAGTGCCTGATCGGCCTGTCGTACGCCATCGAAGGCCAGATGCACCGCGCGGAACGCATCTACCGCAACGTGCTGCGCGAGATGCAGGAACGCGGCACGCGCTGCGTGGAGGCGGCGCGGCTGACGGCCCAGTTGCTGGCAGAGGTGCTGTACGAACAGCAAGGCCCCGTGGTGGCCGCGCGTTTCATCGAGGAACAGCCGGGCACGCAGGACGGGCTGATCCCCGACACCACGCTGCGGATGATCATCGTGTCGAACCGCGCGCAGCAGGCCGCCGGCCGGTGGGACGAAGCCCTCGCCCACCTCGGGCAGTCCGCGAGCCTCCTGCGGCGCCTGGGGCTGGACCACGCGCTGGCCTGCGTGCTGCTCGAGCAGCTTCGGATCCAGCTGGCGCGCCACGACGCCGATGCGGCCCGGGTGTCCCTGCAGGACATCGAGGCGCTGCATGCCCGGCGTCCGGGCGCCGAATCGAGCGCCTTGCGGCAGGTGGCCGACGTGCTGGAGCAGGCGCGCATCCGCATGGCCATGCACGAGGGCCAGCCGGCCGCCCTGCAGTTGGCGCTGTCGAAGATCGAGGCCCTGGCGCAGCGCTACCGGCAGCGCGGCCAGGTCGGCCTGGTCACCGCCCTGCAGTTGCAGGCGGCCGAGGTCGAGCGCCGGCTCGGGCGCGCCGAGGCTTCGTGCGCCCGCGTCCGGGCGGCCCTTCGCATGGGGCACCGGCTGGGCCTGATGCAGACCCTGCTGGGCGCCCACGACAACGCATTGCACTTGATCCAGGCCACGCGCAAGGTGCCCAGCCTCGACCCCGTGCTGGTGTTCTTCGTCGAGCGCATCGAGGCGCTGGCGCGGTCGCAGCGCGACGAACACACCGCGCCGCCGGCCGTCCGCTTTCAGGACGACCGAAGCCTGGCCCGCCTGCTCACGCTGCGCGAGGCCGAAATTGCCGAGTTGCTGGTGCAACTGATGCCCAACAAGAAGATCGCGCTCACGCTCGGCCTGTCGCTGGACACGGTGAAGTGGCACCTGAAGAACATCTACCTGAAGCTGGACGCGCACGGGCGCGACGCCGTGGCCGAACGCATGCGGCTGGAACGCGGGCACAACGGCAAGTAGCCGCCGCGGCGTCAGTGCGTCAGTGGCCGGGCGAATCGTCGAAAGTGAGCCAGCCGCCGAAGGCGAGCTCGCCCGCGGGCCAGTCGGCGGCCACTTCGGCGCAGCGAACGCCGCGCTGCAGCAGCGTCACGGCGCGCAGCACGCCGGCATGCGTGACCCACAGCGCATCGCCTTCGCCGGCCAGCCATTCGTCGTGCGCGGCGGCCACGCGCTGCATGAAGGCACGCACGCTCTCGCCGTGGGCGCCGGCCGGTGCGTCGGCGAAATCGGCCGTCCACGCCTCGAAGTCTTCGCGCGGAATGGCCGACCATGGCCGGCCCTCCCAGGCGCCGAAGTTCATCTCTGCCAGGCGGGCGTCGTGCTGCACAGCCAGGTCCGGACGCAGCGCCGCGATGGCATCGGCCAGTTCGGCGCAGCGCCGCAGCGGCGAACTGCGCAAGCGCAACCCGGCGGGCAGCAAGGGCGCGATGCGCTGCGCGGCCTCCAGCGTGGCCTGCGCGTGCGCCTGGAGGTTGGTGGCGCCGTAGCAGAGGCCGGGTTCGGCCACCACCGGTGCATGGCGCTGGAGCCAGAGCGTTCGTTGCGGGCGGCTGCTCATGCGTGCCACGCCAGCGCAAGGTAGATCGCCAGTTCGCAGACCTGCTGGGTCGCGCCGAGGCCGTCGCCGGTGAAGCCCTGCAGCCGCCGAATGAAAAGCCGCGCCATCCAGCCCGCCGCCACCACCGCCGCAAGCAGGGCCGCGCCCACGTGCGCCGCGTCGTGCGCGCACAGCAGCAACGCCACGGCCGGGACCGCCCACACGAAGGCAATGCACAGCGCGCCCCGGCTGATCGCGTCCGCCAGCGGCTTCGCCTTGCTCGCCCCGCTGTCGCCCACATAGGGCAGCCAGCGGATCAGGAACAGCGGCATCAGCCGCGACAGCACATGGGCGCCGACGATGGCCACGGCCGCCGCCTGCCACCCGCGCGCGGCCAGCGCGGCGAGCAGCGCGAACTTCAGGCCCAGCGCCAGCACCAGCGCCACCGCGCCGAAGGCGCCGATGCGCGAGTCCTTCATGATCTCCAGCGCCCGGTCGCGGTTCGCGGAGCCGCCCAGGCCGTCGGCCACGTCGGCCAGCCCGTCTTCATGGAAGGCGCCGGTCAGCATCACCGTGGCCACGGTGCTCAGCACGGCGGCCGCCAATGCCCCTCCCACGCCGGGCAAGCCCAAGCCCACCCCCACGAACACCAGCGCCGCCACCGCGCCTACCAGCCAGCCGATGCCGGGCAGGTGCGCCGCGCTGGCGCGCAGCATCTGCGGGCTGAAGCCGACCCACGCCGCGAGCGGCCCGGTGACGGGCACGCGCGTGAAGAACTGCAGCGCCAGAAGAAAGTGGCGAACGCCGTTCATCGATGGCATCCGGCCTCAGGCGTCCTTGCGCGACACGCCCGCCGCCTCGAAGCTGGCCATCTCGCGCAGGATGCGGCAGGCCGATTCGAGCAGCGGCCACACCAGCGCCCCGCCCGAGCCTTCGCCCAGGCGCAGGTCGAGGTGCAGCAGCGGATCGAGTTCCAGGTGCGCCAGCAGCAGCGCGTGGCCCGGTTCGGCCGAGCAATGCGCCGCCACGCAGCGCTGCACCACATGGGGCTGAAGCGCCTGCGCCACCAGCACGGCCGAGCTCGCGATGAAGCCGTCGAGCACGATCACGCGGCGCTCCTCGGCGGCCTGCAGCACCGCGCCGACCAGCGTTGCGATCTCGAAACCGCCGAAGGCGGCCAGTGCGTCCAGCGGGGCCACGGCCGATGCGTGCAACGCGAGCACCTGGCGCAGCACCTCGCGCTTGCGCTGCAGGCCGGCCGCGTCCAGCCCGGTGCCCGCGCCGATGCAGGCATCCAGGTCCAGACCGCCCAGCCGCGACAGCAGCAGCGCCGCCGAGGAGCTGTTGCCGATGCCCATTTCGCCCAGCAGCAGCGCATTGCCCGGCAGCGCGCGCACCACCTCGCGCCCGTTGGCGATGGCCTGTGCGCATTGCGCCGCGCTCATGGCGGGGCCGGCCGACGCATCGGCGGTGCCTTCGGCGATGCGGCGCGACACCAGTCCGGGCCGGGGCTGGAAGTCGCGCCGCACGCCGCAGTCGACCACCGTGAGCGCCAGGCCGTGCTGGCGTGCGAGCACGCTCACCGCCGCGCCGCCGGCCAGGAAGTTCTCGACCATCTGCCAGGTCACGTCGCTCGGGTAGGCCGAGACACCGCGCGCCGCCAGCCCGTGGTCGCCCGCGCACACCAGCATCTGCGGGGCCTGGAGCACCGGTTGCTCGCTGCCGAGGATGGCGCCGATGCGCAGGGCCAGCGTTTCGAGCCGGCCGAGCGCGCCCTGCGGCTTGGTCTTGTTGTCGAGCGCGCTTTGCAGCCGGGCGGCCAGCGCCGCGTCGGTGAGGTCGGGAATGGTGGGAATGAAGTCGGTCATGCAATCAGTCCGGCAAGCACGCCGGCGTCGAAGTGGGTGTCGATGAAATCGGCCAGGCCGTCGAAGGTGGCGTCCAGCGTGGGCGCGGACGCGCCGAACAGCGCCTGCAGCGCGCCCGGGTCCTCGAACAGGCCGTGAAGGTAGATCCCCAGCACATTGCCGCGCGTGTTCTGCCAGGCCAGCCCGTCGGGCATCACGGCCTGGCCGGCCTGCGCCATCTGCGGGTGCTCGGCGGTCTGGCCGTGGTGAATCTCGTAGCCGGTCACGCTCACGCCCGACAACGCGCCCCACACGCCGTTCAGCTCGCCGAAGCGTGCGGCGCGGTGGCGCACCGTTTTCTCGCGCGCGAACACCGTCACCAGCGGCAGCAGGCCGAGCCCCGGCGCATTGCCGTCGATGCCGTGCGGATCGACCAGCGCCTCGCCCAGCATCTGCAGCCCGCCGCAGATGCCCAGCACCGCGCCGCCGCGTTCGGCATGCGCGGCCACGGCGCGGTCCAGCCCCTGCGCGCGCAGCCAGGCCAGGTCACCGCTGGTGTGCTTGGAGCCGGGCAGCACGATCCAGTCGGCGCCAGCCACGTCGGCCGGCGTGCGTGCCCAGACCAGCCGCACGCCGGGCACGTTCTTCAATGCCTGGAACTCGTCGAGGTTGCTGATGCGCGGGCAGGCCACCACCGCCACCGTGCGGGTGACGGCGCCGCTGGCCCGGCTTCGGTCGTCGAACACGCCGTCTTCCTCGGGCAGGCCGTGCTGCCACCACATGGGCAGCGTGGCCACGGTGGGCACGCCGGTCAGCTCCTGCAATTGCTGCGGCGCGGGGGCCAGCAGCGAGGCGTCGCCGCGGAACTTGTTGAGCACGAAGCCGCGCAGCAGCGCACGGTCGGCCTCCGGCAGCAGCGCCCAGGTGCCGTACAGGTGCGCGAAGGCGCCGCCGCGGTCGATGTCGGTGGCCAGCAGGCAGCGCGCCTGGGCGTGGCGGGCGATGCGCATGTTGACGATGTCGCTGGCCATCAGGTTGATCTCGGCCGGCGAGCCGGCGCCTTCGATCACCACCACGTCGTTCTCGGCGCGCAGCTCGTCCAGCGCCTGCGCGATCTGCGGCCACACCCGCTGGCTGCGGCCGCGCCAGGGCAAGGCCGAGAGTTCCTCGCTCACCTGCCCCATCAGCACCACCTGGCTGTGGGTGTCGCGCTCGGGCTTGAGCAGCAGCGGGTTCATTCGCACGTCGGGCACGGCGTTGGCGGCCAGGGCCTGGAAGTACTGGGCGCTGCCGATTTCGCCGCCGCCCACCACGCGGGCGTTGTTGCTCATGTTCTGCGCCTTGAAGGGGGCCACTTTCAGGCCCCGGCGCGCATACCAGCGGCACAACGCCGTGGCCAGCCAGCTCTTGCCGGCCCCGCTGGTGGTGCCCAGGACCATGACGCACTGCGCCGGCCCGCTTTTCGCCTTTGAACTCATCGGCGGATTGTCGTTGAGCCGGATTCAGCGCAATGGAGACAGACGAAATGCGACATTTTTCACACCGCAAGCGTTGTAAACGCCATCGGTAAATCCAAAAGTCCTCCAGGTGCGTAAACAGAACACCACACAGACAACACATTGCACCCAGGGACCCATGCCAGCCTTGAACGATTTGGCGCTTGCCGTCGAAGAACGTGAACCCGGCCAGTTTTTCTGGACGCTCCTCGAAGCCCACCATGGCGGGGAGTCGTCCGAAACGCTCGACTACCGCGTCTACCGCGCCGCCACGAAACCGCAGACCAGCTATTCCAACGCCCTGGCCATGGGCGTGTCGGAGCTCAAGAAAATAAGCGCCACCGCAAACCCAGCCGGCAACGACTGAGCCTGCGGCGGCGCAAAGACCGCCTTGCGGCGTTCAGGCTTTCAATTTCTCAAGTACGAACCGCTCAGCGCGCCGCCACCGTCTGCGCGGGCGCATCCCAGCCCCCGCCGATGGCGCGGATCAGGCCCACGGCGGCCTGGTACTGCGCCGACTTCACCTGCAGCGCCTGGCGGCGGTTGCGCAGCTCGCTGCGGCGCGCGTCCAGCAGGTCGAGCTGGCTGATGTAGCCGTTGCGGTAGCGCGTGTCCGACAGGCTGGTGGCGCGCTGCGCCGAGGTCACGGCCTGCGCCTGCACCACCGACTGCTCCTGCAGGATGCGGATGGCCGACAGCTGGTCTTCGACCTCCTGGAACGCCACCAGCACCTGGGTGCGGTAGCTGGCCAGCGCGCCGTCGAGCTGCGCATTGGCGCCCTGCACGCCCGCCTCGCGGCGCCCGCCGTCGAAGATCGGCAGCGACAGCAGCGCACCCACGCCCCAGGAGCGGGCCGACCACTTGAACAGGTCGCCGATTTCGGGCGAGGCATAGCCGGCGGCGCCGGTCAGCGAGATGTCCGGAAACCAGGCCGTTTGCGCCACGCCCACGCGGGCCTGCGCGGCCAGCACGGCGCTCTGCGCGGCCGACACGTCGGGCCGGCGCGTGAGCACCGTGCCGGGAACGCCCGGCGGAATGGACGGCAGCGCCGTCGCCCATTCGTCGCTGCGCAGCCCGAAGCTGGAGGCCGAATCGCCCACCAGCACGGCCAGCGCGTGTTCCACCTGGGCGCGCTGGCGGTCCAGTGCCAGCGCATCCGATTCGGTCGACGACACCTCGGTCTGCACGCGCGCCACGTCGAGCTCGGCGATGTCGCCGGCCTGCTCGCGGCGCTGCGTCAGGCGCAGCGTGTCGCGGTAGGCCTCGACCTGTTCGCGCACCAGGGCGCGCTCGGCGTCGAGCGCACGCAGCTGCAGGTAGGTCTGCGCCACCTCGGCCTGCACCGCCAGGCGCGTGCTTTGCAGCAGCGCCTCGCGGCCGGCCGCGTCCAGCTTGGCCGCGTTGCTGGCGCCCGAGAGGCGCCCGAACAGGTCGACCTCATAGGAGAAGGTGGCGCCGATGTTGGTCATCGTGGCCGGGCGGGTGCTGGCCGTGGCCTTGTCCAGCCCCGCGCCGCGGTTGGCACCGGCCCCCAGGCCGATCTGCGGCAGGCGGTCGGCGTTGGCGCTGCGCGCCAGCGCGCGGGCCTCGGCCAGCCGCGCGGCCGCGGCCTGGATGTTGTTGTTGTTCACGTCGGCCTTCTCGACCAGCGCATTGAGCGCCGGGTCGTTGAACGCCAGCCACCAGGCGCCGCGCGCCTGCGCCTCGGCAGGCAGGGCTCGCGTGAAGCCGGCGGGCGGCGTGGCGCCCTGCTCCTTGAACTGGGCCGTGGTCGTGATCTCGGGCACGCCCGAGGGCACGGTGGCACAGCCGGCCAGCACCAGGGCTGCCATCAGCGGCAGCAGCGCCGTGCGAACTGCGTGAAGAGGCTTCTTCACCAAAGGTTGTACTGAGAATTTCATGATCAGCTTTCTTCTCGATCAGTCATGCGAACCGTGCGAAGGGCGCGGCGATGCGGGCACCGGATGCAGCCCACCACCACCCGAACCGCCGTGCGGGCCCTGCGGCGCAGGCGTTGCAGGATGCTCCGCCGACACGAACTCGTCGCCATGCGGCACCTGGCCATGCAGCTTGAGCGGCTTGTTGCCCGCCAGGCGGCGCAGCAGCACATAGAACACCGGCGTCAGGAACAGGCCGAAGGCCGTCACGCCGATCATTCCGGAGAACACCGCCACGCCCATCGCCTTGCGCATTTCGGAGCCCGCGCCGGTGGACAGCACCAGGGGCAGCACACCCATCACGAAGGCCAGCGAGGTCATCAGGATCGGGCGCAGGCGCAGGCGGCTGGCTTCGATGGCGGCCTGCACCGGCGTTCGCCCGGCGAACTCCAGCTCCCGTGCGAACTCCACGATCAGAATCGCGTTCTTCGCACTCAGCCCCACCAGCACGATCAGCCCGATCTGCGTGAAGACGTTGTTGTCACCCCCCGATATCCATACCCCCGCCATCGCGGCCATGATCCCCATGGGCACGATCAGGATGATGGCGATCGGCAGCGTCAGGCTTTCGTACTGAGCAGCGAGCACCAGGAACACCAGCAGGATGGCCAGCGGGAACACCAGGAAGGCGGAGTTGCCGGCCAGGATTTCCTGGTAGGTCAGCTCGGTCCATTCGAAGCTCACGCCCTTGGGCAGCGTCTCGGCCGCGATCCTGGTGATCGCGTCCTGCGCCTGGCCCGACGAGTAGCCCAGTGCCGGGCCGCCGTTGATGTCGGCGGCCAGGTAGCCGTTGTAACGCATGGCGCGTTCCGGCCCGAAGGTCGAATTGACCTTCATGAGCGCAGACAGCGGCACCATCTCGCCCGAGGTCGAGCGCACCTTCAGCAGGCCCACGTCTTCGGCACGGGCGCGGTAAGGCGCGTCGGCCTGCACCCGCACGGAGTATGTGCGGCCGAACTTGTTGAAGTCGTTCGCGTACAGGCTGCCCAGGTAGATCTGCATGGTGTCGAAGATGTCCGTCACCGGCACGCCGAGCTGGCGGGCCTTGGTGCGGTCGATGTCCGCGTACAGCTGCGGCACGTTGACCTGCCAGCTGGTGAACATGCCGGCCAGCTCGGGCGCGGCCTGTGCCTTGGCCATGAAGGCCTTCACTGCCTGGTCCATCTGGTCGTAGCCGACCGAAGCGCGGTCTTCCAGCTGCAGTTTGAAGCCGCCCGTGGTGCCCAGGCCCGCCACCGGCGGCGGCGGGAACATCACGATGAACGCGTCCTGGATGCCCGCGAAGGCGCCGTTGAGCTGGCCGGCCACGGCGTTGCCGCTCTGGTCGGCGCGCTTGCGCTGGTCGAAGGGCTTGAGCGTGGCGAACACGATGCCCGAGTTCGAGCTGTTGGTGAAGCCGTTGATCGACAGGCCCGGGAACGAGATGGCGTCCTCGATGTTCGGGTTCTTCTTCATGATCTCGCCCATGCGGGTGATCACGTCTTCCGTGCGGTCCAGCGTGGCACCGTCGGGCAGTTGCGCAAAACCGATCAGGTATTGCTTGTCCTGCGCCGGCACGAAGCCGCCGGGCACCGCCTTGAACAGGCCGAAGGTCACCGCGACCAGCGCCACGTAGATCACCAGCATCAGCGACTTGCGCGAGATGACGCTCTTCACGCCGCCGCTGTAGGCCTCCGAACCGCGATGGAACAGACGGTTGAAGCCACGGAACAGCCAGCCGAAAGCCTTGTCCATGCCGCGCGTGAGCGCGTCCTTGGGCTGGTCGTGGCCGCGCAGCAGCAAGGCGGCGAGCGCGGGCGACAGCGTGAGCGAGTTGATGGCCGAGATCACCGTCGAGATGGCGATGGTCACCGCGAACTGCTTGTAGAACTGGCCCGTGAGACCGCTGATGAACGCCAGCGGCACGAACACGGCCACCAGCACCAGCGCGATCGCGATGATGGGGCCCGACACTTCGCGCATGGCACGGTACGTGGCCTCGCGCGGCGAGAGCCCCGCCTCGATGTTGCGCTCCACGTTCTCCACCACCACGATGGCGTCGTCCACCACGATGCCGATGGCCAGCACCAGCCCGAACAGGCTCAGCGCGTTGATCGAGAAGCCCAGCACATGCAGCACCGCGAAGGTACCGATCACCGACACCGGCACGGCCAGCAGCGGAATGATGGAAGCGCGCCACGTCTGCAGGAACAGGATCACGACCAGCACCACCAGCAGGATGGCTTCGAGCAGCGTGTGGATCACCGATTCGATGGACGCACGCACGAACTGCGTCGGGTCGTAGGCGATGCGGTATTCCAGGCCTTCGGGCATGTTCTTGTTGAGCTCTTCCATCGTCTTGCGCACGTTGGAAGAAATGTCGAGCGCGTTGGAGCCCGGCGCCTGGAACACGCCCATGCCGACGGCCGGGTCGTTGTTCAGCAGCGAACGCAGCGAATAGTCGGCCGCGCCCATCTCCAGGCGGCCGATGTCGCGCAGCCGGGTCACGGCGCCGTCGGTGCCGCTCTTGACGATGATGTCGCCGAACTCTTCCTCGCTCTGCAGGCGCCCTTGCGCATTGATCGACAGCTGCATGTCCACGCCCGACAGGCCCGGCGAAGCGCCGACCACGCCGGCCGCGGCCTGCACGTTCTGGCCACGAATCGCAGCCACCACGTCGCTGGCCGAGAGGCCGCGCTGCGCGACCTTCTGCGGGTCGAGCCAGACGCGCATGGAGTAGTCGCCGCCGCCGAAGATCTGCACCTGGCCCACGCCCTCGATGCGCGCGAGCGGGTCCTTCACGTTCAGCACCGCGTAGTTGCGCAGGTAGTTGATGTCGTAGCGGTTGTTCGGCGAGACGAGGTGGACCACCATCGTCAGGTCGGGCGCGCTCTTCACGGTCGTGATGCCGAGCCGGCGCACTTCCTCGGGCAGGCGCGGCTCGGCTTGCGAGACGCGGTTCTGCACCAGCTGCTGGGCCTTGTCGGGGTCGGTGCCCAGGCGGAACGTGACGGTCAGCGTGAGCACGCCGTCGGTGGTCGCCTGGCTGCCCATGTAGAGCATGCCCTCGACGCCGTTGATCTGCTCTTCGAGCGGGGTGGCAACGGTTTCAGCGATCACCTTCGGGTTGGCGCCCGGGTACGTGGCGCGCACCACCACCGAGGGCGGCGCGACTTCCGGGTACTCCGAGATCGGCAGCCCGCGCAGCGCGATCAGGCCGGCTATCAGCATCAAGAGCGACAGCACGCCGGCAAAGATCGGCCGGTCGATGAAGAATTTTGAGAGATTCATGTGGGTTCTCCGGCGGGCGCGGGTGCGCCCTCCTCCGAAATCAGGACTTGGCCGCTTCCGCGACGCGTTCCGGTTGTTGTTGCTTGGGGTCGACCTTGGCGTCCATGGTCACTTGCTGCGGCGCCACCAGCGCACCCGGGCGGATGTGCTGCAGGCCGTTGACCACCACGCGGTCGCCCGCCTTCAGGCCCTTGCTCACGACACGCAGGCCGTTGATGGAGGCGCCCAGCGTCACTTCGCGGTAGGCGGCCTTGTTGTCTTCACCCACGACCATCACGAACTTCTTGTTCTGGTCGGTGCCGATGGCGCGTTCGCTCACCAGCAGCGCGGTGTCGTTGCGGGCCTGGCCCATGCGGATGCGGGCGAACTGGCCGGGAATGAGCGCGCCGTCCTTGTTGTCGAACGAGGCGCGCACGCGCACCGTGCCGCTCTTGGCGTCGACCTGGTTGTCGATCAGCTGCAGCTTGCCGGTGAAGGGCGTGCCGTCGAGGCCGGCGGTGCCCATCTGGCCCTTATACACATCTCCGAGCCCACGCGACTAAGGCGAATCTCCTATGCTGCCTCCTGCCTCAACAAGAAAGACGATCGCCTCCCTGCTGCC
>NNBU01000739.1_pt1 | contig 12958 bp, 9 predicted proteins | sample 1173781 | NCBI WGS metagenome assembly NNBU01 (sample SAMN07173937, study PRJNA388173) | plant metagenome | biome: Plant school; feature: Soil; material: Symbiotic tissue of Blasia pusilla L.; isolation source: symbiotic tissue sample KVJ2 | host: Blasia pusilla | place: Norway: Troms, Kvaloya...
GCCTGGGGGCGAGCTCAATCCACTTTGATGTTTGCCTCTTTGGCAAGCTTTTGCCAGCGCACGAGTTCGGTGGTGACGACCTTGCCCAGCTGTTCGGGCGTGCCGCCGACGCCTTCGCTGCCTTGGGCCAGCAGCTTGTCGCGGATCTCGGGTTCCTTCACCACGGTGTTGATCACGCGGTTGAGCTTGTCGATGGCGGGTTGCGGCGTCTTCGCGGGCACGAACACGGCGTACCAGGAGTCGACGTCGAAATCGGCAATGCCGGCCTCCTGCATGGTGGGCACGTCGGGGAAGGCCGCGCTGCGCCGGGTGGTCGACACCGCGAGCGCCTTCAGTTTGCCGGCCTTCACGAACTGCGCCGCGGCGGGAATGGACACCCACAGCAGCGGCACCTGCCCGCCCATCACGTCGGTCACGGCGGGGCCGCCGCCGCGGTAGGGAATGTGCGTCATCTGCGTGCCGGTGCGCAGCTTCAGCAGCTCGCCGGCCAGGTGCCCGGGCGAGCCGTTGCCGACCGAGGCGAAGGAAATGCTGTCGGGCTTGGCCTTGGCCATGGCGACCAGTTCGGCCACCGTGCTGGCCGGAAACTGCATGTTGGCCACCAGGATCTGCGGCAGCGAGGCGACCATGGCGACCGGTGCGAAGTCTTTCGCGGTGTCGAAGCCCAGCTTGTTGTAGATGGCCGGGTTGATGGTGTGCGACGACAGCGTGAACAGCACCGTGTAGCCGTCGGGCGCCGACTTGGCGACCAGCTCGGTGCCGATGGAGCCGGCCGCGCCGCCGCGGTTGTCGATGAGCACCGGCTGGCCCAGCAGGGTCTGGAAGCGCTCCTGCACGATGCGCGCGATGACGTCGGTGCCGCCACCGGGCGGGTAGGGCACCACCAGGCGGATCGGTTTGGTGGGGTAGTCGGCGCCGGTGTCGGCGTTTGAGGACAGGGGCGCCAGCAGCGCCGAGATCGCGGCCGCGGCCCACAGCAGGGGGCGCAGGCGGGAGGTGAAGAACAGCGTCATTCGAGTCTCCTTTTCTTCGGGGTGTCCGCCACGGGGCCTGCCGCTGCACGCGCGCGGTAGCCCAGCGTGACGCTGGCGTCGCGCGCGCAGGCCGTGAGGCGCCCGGCCAGCAGGCGCGCCTGCGTGCGTGCGAAGCGGATCGACGGCACGCTCATGCCCACGGCCGCGACCGCTTCGCCGCGTGCGTTGAACACCGGCGCGCCGAGGCCGCACACGCCCAGGCGCCATTCCTCGCGGTTCTCTGCATAGCCGCGTGTGCGTGTGCGCGCCAGTTCCAGAAGAAGGGCATCGATGTCGGTGATGCTGTTCCCGGTGTGTGCCACGAGCGCGCCGAGGCGTTGCCGCAGCGCGGCGGCATCGAGCGACGCGGCCGCCAGCAGCGCCTTGCCCGAGGCCACGCAGTACGCCGGGGCCCGGCCGCCGACGCGTGAGTACGCGGCCACGGGCAGGGGGCTGTCGAACTTGTCGAGGTAGACGATGTCGGCGCCGTCGAGCACGGCCAGGTGGATGGTCTCGCCCGTGGCCTGCGCCAGCGCGGCCAGGTGCGGTCGAAGCAGAGCCCCCACATCGGCGGCCTCGCCGACCAGTGCGCCCAGTTCGAAGAGCTTGAGGCTGGGACGGTAGGCGCTGGTGCCGGGGTCTTGCACGGCCCAGCCGCATTCGACGAGTGTCTGCAATGTGCGGTGCGCGTTGCTGCGCGCCATGCCGAAGGCCTGGGCCAGGTCTGTGACGCGGCAGTCGCGCTGCTGGCGCGCCATCCATTCGAGGGCGGCAAGGCCCTTGGCAAGCGTGGAGTCCATGGGTTTGTCTCTGGTGTTCCAAATGTTGGAACGGCGTTCTTGGATTTGAAACGCACTGTAGGAATGTCAGTGGCTCTTTGTCAACCACGGACCTGGATGCAGTGCCAAACGCTTCAGCGCCGGTGGCGTCCGGCCATGAGGTCGATCACTTCGCGAAAGATCGTGTTGCCGCTGGAGGCCGCGAGGTCGAGCACATGGCTGCGGCTGTAGTACGGGCTCAGGTCGAGGCCCACGCCGATGCCGGCAATGGCGATGTCGCCGCGCTGCTCCTGGCGCGCCACCACGTCGCGCAGGTGGTGGTCGAGGTAGTGCGCGTCGTTGGCCAGGTGGGTGGCGCTGTCCATCGGCGAGCCGTCTGAAATGACCAGCAGCAGCTTGCGCGCCTCGCTGCGCGCGCGCAGCCGCGTGCAGGCCCAGTCGAGCGCTTCGCCGTCGATGCCTTCGCGGAACAGGTCGGGCTTGAGCAAGGCGGCCATGGCCGGACGTGCGCGGCGCCAGGGCGTGGCCGCAGCCTTGAAGACGAGGTGGCTGCGTTCGTTCAGGCGCCCGGGGTGGGGCGGGCGGGCCGCGCGCACCCACTCGCGCTGCGGGCGTCCGCCGTTCCACGCGCCGGTGGTGAAGCCCAGCACCTCGCTGGTCACGCCGGCCTGTTCGAGGGCGCGTGCGAACACGTCGACCATCATCGCCACCGACTCGGCGTGCTCCTTCATCGAGCCCGAGCAGTCGATGAGAAAAGTGACCATGCAATCGGCCACCGGCTCCATGCGCTCCGTGCGGAACAGGCGGCGCTCGGTGGGCGAGGCGACGAGCTGTGCGAGCCGGCGGCCGTCGATCAGGCCTTCTTCCTGCCCGCCGCTCCAGCCGTCGCGTTCGGGCTCGGCCAGCAGGGTGCGCAGTTCGCGCGCAAGGCGGGCGATGTTCACGCCCTGTGCGGCAACGCGGCGGTCGAGCTTGTCGCGGTGCTCCGCCAGCACCTCCTTGCGCGCGAGCGTGGCGGCGTCCTGCTCGCGGTCGTAGGCGCTGGTGAACACGCGGTAGCTGCCGCCCGCCTCGTCGAGCACCGTGCTGCGGCCCGACTCCGCGGTCGTGAAGCGCTCGATGATCTCCCGGTCCATGTCCGTGACCAGGCTGAACACGCTGCGCTTGTCGTCCACATGCGGGTCGCGCGCGGCTGCGCTTTCTTCGCCGGCCTCACGCAGCATCGCGGCGACGGTGCGTGCGATGGCCAGCGCGTGCACCGCATAGGCGGCCTGGTCGGTGCGGTCACGGCGAAGGCCTGCCAGCGCATGGCCGATCAGCGGCGCAAGCGCGAAGCGGGTGGCTTCGAGCATGTCTTCGGTGTCCTCCACCACCTGCTGGCCGCTGACGCGGGCGCGGCAGATCTGTGCCACGGCGTAGAGCAACAGGCCGCGCGCGGTGTCGGTCAGCCCCGAGTGATGGAAGGCCAGCGACCACTGTTCATGCCGGTGGCGCAGGTTGCGGCGCATGCCGGCCATGACCTCGGGCGCCATCGCCTCGGCGCGGAACTGCTCGAGCATCTCGAACAGCATGCGCTCGACGGGCTCTTCGGGCCGCAGGCTGTCGTGCAGCGCCGCATTCGATTCGGTGAGCCGCAGCGCCAAGCCGTCGGCCACGCCGCGGAACGATGCGAAGTCGTCGGTGTCTGGCGACGGATGCAGGTGCGGCGCGAACCACGGGAGCGCCACGCGTCCGCGATGCAGCCGCCGACCGCGAAAGTGCAGGTCGCGCTCGCCGCTGAAGGCCCGCACCACGCCCGCGCACAGCTCGGCCACCAGCTCTTCCTGCCGCACCTTGCGCTGCATCGCGCTGGCCGATGCAGGCGCTTCGCTCATTCGCGCGCGCCCGCCGACAGCTGGTGCGACTCCTGCAGTTCGCGGTCGAAGCAGCGCTGGAAATACTCGGCGACCAGCGGCCGCTCGGCGTCGTCGCACTTGTTGACGAAAGACAGGCGAAACGCCAGCGCCGGGTCCTTGAAGATCTCGATGTTCTCGGCCCAGGTGATGACGGTGCGCGGCGACATCAGCGTCGACAGGTCGCCCGCGGCGAAGCCCTTGCGGGTGAGGTCGGCCACCGCGACCATCGAGGCGACCAGCCGGGTGCCGGCCTCGTCGGCCAGAGACGGCACGCGCGCCTGCACGATCGCGATCTCTTCGGCGGCCGGCAGGTAGTTGAGCGAGGCGACGATGTTCCAGCGGTCGATCTGCGCATGGTTCAGGCGCTGCGCGCCGTGGTAGAGCCCGTTGAGGTTGCCCAGGCCCACCGTGTTGGCCGTGGCGAACAGGCGAAAGAACGGGTGCGGGCGCAGCACCCGGTTCTGGTCCATCAGCGTGAACTTGCCGTCGCGCTCCAGGATGCGCTGGATGACGAACATCACGTCGGGCCGGCCCGCGTCGTACTCGTCGAAGACCAGCGCCACGGGCCGCTGCAGCGCCCAGGGCACGATGCCCTCCTGGAACTGCGTGACCTGCTGGCCGTCGCGCAGCACCACCGCGTCCTTGCCGACGAGGTCGAGCCGGCTGATGTGGCCGTCGAGGTTCAGGCGCACGCAGGGCCAGTTCAGCCGCGCGGCCACCTGTTCGATGTGCGTCGACTTGCCGGTGCCGTGCAGCCCCTGCACCATCACGCGCCGGTCGCGCGTGAAGCCCGCGAGGATGGCGAGCGTCACGTCGGGGTTGAAGCGGTAGACCGCGTCGACCTCGGGCACGTGGTCTTCGAGGCCATCGAGTCCTTCGCGATGGCTGAAGGCGGGCACCTGCAGGTCGGTGTCGATGCCGAACACCTCGCGCACGCTGAGCATTCGGTCCGGTCGGAGGTCTGCGGTATCGGTCACGGGGGGCTTTCTGTGGATTCTGTGGAAGAGGTCAGGCCTGCGCGCGGTCGGCGGGCGCATCGGTGCCGATGCGGCTGAGCGCGAGCGCTGCGCGTTGCAGTGCGGGCAGCAGCGCCTTCGCCTTGGCGGCGTCGAGCCGCATCACCGGCGCCTGCACGGCAATGCACAGGTTGGAGGGCGCGTCGTCGCCCGACGGCACCCGTGTGGCGATGCACAGCAGGCCGGGCAGGAACTCTTCATGGTCGATGGCGTAGCCGTCCTTGCGCACGCGCTGCACTTCCTTTTCGAGCGCGTCGGGGTCGGTCAGGGTGCGCGGCGTGCAGGCTTCCAGCGGTGCGCTCTGGAGCAGGCGGCGGCGCTGCGCCGCGCCCATCTGCGAGAGAAAGACCTTGCCGCTGGCCGAGCAGTGCACCGGCACGCGCGAGCCCGGGTGCAGGTAGAAGCGCAGCGGCGCGGCGGTCTCCACGCGGTCGAGGTACACMACCTCGCTGCCCGACAGCGCCGTGAGGTTGCAGCTCTCGCCGATTTCTTCCACCAGTTGACGCAGCACCGTATGGCGCGCACCGTGCAGGCTGTCGTTGAGCAGCAGGTTCTCGGCGAGGCGCCGCAGCCGCGTGCCGACGCCGTAGTGGCGGCCGTCGCCTTCGCGCCGCAGCAGGCCTGCGCCTTCGAGCTGCTGCAGCATGCGGTGCAGCGTGGGCTTGGGCAGGCCGGTCTGCTCGACCAGGCCTTGCAGCGAATGGCGCTGGTCCTTGGCCGCCATGACTTCGAGCAGCCCGAACAGGCGCATGGTGGGCGAGTCGCCGTCCAGGCCGGCGGGTTCGGCGGCATCGACGGTCTCTGACGGGAGCGCTTTGACGATCTTCATGGCGCGGATCATATTCGTTTTACAAAAAAAGAGACGTGGCGTATCGAATTTTGTAAATTGTTTGACGAGATGCCGGTGGCGTCCTATATTCCGCCGAAACGAATTTCGGAACAAGCAGTTCCGACTTTCAAGTTTCAACCCGACTGCCCCATTCCACCAGGAGACGACTTCCATGAGCCAGAAGCAACCCGCCGCCCCCGTTCGAGCCTCGCGCGAAGCCGTCACCGGCGTGCAGAAGATGACCCCCTCCGAGGCCTTCGTCGAGACCATGGTCGCCAACGGCGTGACCGACATCTTCGGCATCATGGGCTCGGCCTTCATGGACGCGATGGACATCTTTGCGCCCGCCGGCATCCGCCTCGTGCCGGTGGTGCACGAGCAGGGCGGCGCGCACATGGCCGACGGCTATGCGCGCGTGTCGGGCCGCCACGGCGTGGTGATCGGGCAGAACGGCCCCGGCATCAGCAACTGCGTGACGGCCGTCGCGGCCGCCTACTGGGCGCACAGCCCGGTCGTGATGATCACGCCCGAGACCGGCACCATGGGCATGGGCCTGGGCGGCTTCCAGGAGGCCAACCAGCTGCCGATGTTCCAGGAGTTCACCAAGTACCAGGGCCATGTGAACAACCCCAAGCGCATGGCCGAGTACACGGCACGCTGCTTCGACCGCGCCATCTCCGAGATGGGTCCCACGCAGCTCAACATTCCGCGCGACTACTTCTACGGCGAGCTCACCACCGAGATCCCGAAGCCGATGCGCGTGGAGCGCGGCGCGGGCGGGGAGAACAGCCTGAATGCGGCCGTCGAACTGCTGGCCTCGGCCAGGTTCCCGGTGATTCTTTCGGGCGGCGGTGTCGTGATGGGCGACGCCGTGGAAGAGTGCAAGGCGCTGGCCGAGCGCCTGGGCGCCCCGGTGGCCAACGGCTACCTGCGCAACGACTCGTTCCCCGCGAGCCATCCGCTCGCGGCCGGTCCGCTGGGCTACCAGGGCTCCAAGGCCGCGATGAAGCTCATCGCACAGGCCGACGTGGTGCTGGCGCTCGGCTCGCGCATGGGCCCCTTCGGCACGCTGCCGCAGCACGGCATGGACTACTGGCCGAAGGACGCGAAGATCATCCAGGTCGAGGCCGACCACACCAACCTCGGGCTGGTGAAGAAGATCACCGTGGGCATCCACGGCGACGCCAAGGCCACCGCCAAGGAACTGCTCAAGCGTCTGCAGGGCAAGACGCTCGCCTGCGACGCCACCAAGGCCGAGCGCGCCGACAAGATCAAGACCGAGAAGGCCGCGTGGGAAAAGGAGCTCGACGAGTGGACCCACGAGCGCGACCAGTACAGCCTGGACGCCATCGAGGAAGCCAAGGGCGAGAAGACGCCCACCGGCGGCACCTACCTGCATCCGCGCCAAGTGCTGCGCGAGCTCGAGAAGGCCATGCCGCCGCGCGTGATGGTGTCCACCGACATCGGCAACATCAACGCCATTGCCAACAGCTACCTGCGCTTCGAAGAGCCGCGCAGCTTCTTCGCGCCGATGAGCTTCGGCAACTGCGGCTACTCGCTGCCGACCATGATCGGCGCCAAGTGCGCCGCGCCCGACCGCCCGGCCGTGGCCTACGCCGGCGACGGCGCCTGGGGCATGAGCATGTCGGAAATCATGACTGCGGTGCGCCACGACATTCCGGTGACGGCCGTGGTCTTCCACAACCGCCAGTGGGGCGCGGAGAAGAAGAACCAGGTCGACTTCTACAACCGCCGCTTCGTGGCCGGCGAGCTTGAGAGCGAAAGCTTCGCGGGCATCGCCAAGGCCATGGGCGCCGAAGGCATCGTGGTCGACAAGCTCGAAGACGTGGGCCCGGCGCTGAAGAAGGCCATCGACATGCAGATGAACGAAGGCAAGACCTGCGTCATCGAGATCATGTGCACCCGCGAGCTGGGCGACCCGTTCCGCCGCGACGCGCTGTCCAAGCCGGTGCGATTCCTCGACAAGTACAAGGACTACGTCTGAACGCATGACCGATTCGCTGCTGACGCTGAACGCGGGCTCCTCGTCCATCAAGGTCGCATTGTTCGATGCGACGCGCCCGGGCGGCGACGGCGCGTTGCCGTCGGCACGCTGGTCGGGCCAGGCCGACGGCCTGGGTGCGGGCCTGAAGGCGCGGCTGCGCGTGCACGACGCGCAGGGGCAGCCGCTGCTCGACGAGGCGCTGGACGGCGCGCAGGCCTCGCACCAGGGCGCGCTGGCCGCCTTGCTCGAATGGCATGCGCACGAGGCCGGCAGCGGGCGCATCGCGGCGGTGGGGCACCGCATCGTGCACGGCGGCACGGGCTTCGTGGCGCCGGTGCGCGTCGATGCGGCGCTGCTCGACGAACTCGCCAAGTTGGAACCCCTCGCGCCGCTGCACCAGCCGCACAACCTCGCGGGCGTGCGTGCGGCGATGAAGGCGTTCGAGGGCGTGCCGCAGGTGGCGTGCTTCGACACGGCCTTTCACGCGGTGCAGCCCGAGGTCAACCGGCGCTTTGCATTGCCGCGTGCCCTGCATGACGCGGGCGTGCGGCGCTACGGCTTTCATGGGCTGTCTTACGAATCGATCGTTGCGCAGTTCACCGCCCTGGCGCCGGCGCTCGCGCAAAAGCGCGTGATCGTCGCGCACCTGGGCAACGGCGCATCGATGTGCGGCATGGTGCAGGGCCGCTCGGTCGCGACGACGATGACGTTCTCGCCGCTCGACGGGCTGACCATGGGCACGCGCTGCGGCCACGTCGATGCGGCCGTGGTGCTGTACCTGCTGCGCTCGCGCGGCATGTCGGCCGACGAGGTCGAGACGCTGCTGTTCCGCGAGTCGGGGCTGCTCGGCATGTCGGGCGTTTCCAGCGACATGCGTGCATTGCATGCCTCCGAGGAGCCTGCCGCGGCCGCAGCCATCGACCATTTCGCCGAGCAGGTCGTGCAGCACATGGGCAGCCTTGCGGCCGCGCTGCGCGGTGTAGACGCCATCGTGTTCACCGGCGGCATCGGCGAGAACGACGCGCTGCTGCGGGGGCGCATTCTTGAAGACTGCGAGTGGCTGGGCGTGAATGTCGACGCGGCCGCCAAGGACGGCGCCGCTTCCCTTCTCACCACAGCAGAAAGCCCTGTCAGCGCATGGGTGCTGCGCACCGACGAAGAAGCGGTGATTGCCCGGCACACCGCGCGCGTGCTGCACGCGGGCTGATCGCTCAGCGCGCCGTGGCCGCGCGCGGCACGCTGGCGCCGCAGTGGCGAAGAAAGTCCGCCGTCGCACCCCCCAGCAGCTTGTCGCGGTGCATCACCGTGGCCAGCTTGCGCATGCCCGCGGGCAGGCGCGTGCGCAGCTCGACCAGGTGCCCGTCTTCCAGCGCCTGCGCCACCGTGTAGCGCGACAGGCAGGCCAGGGCGGTGCCCGAGGCCACCACCCGCTTGATGGCCTCGGTGCTTCCGAGCTCGAAGCCCACGATCACCTGTTCGAGGTTCTGGATCAGCCACGCGTCGGTCACCTGCCGCGTGCCCGAACCGTGCTCCCGCAGCACCCAGGTCGCTTGCGACAGCTGCCTGTGCGTGGCCACGCGGCCTGCCAGCGCGTGGCCCGGCGCGGCCACGATCACCAGTTCGTCGCTGCGCCAGGCGCGCACCACCAGGTCGGGGTGCGTCTGCGGTCCCTCGATGAAGCCGACGTCGACGTCGAAGCCCGCCACGGCCTCGATCACGTCGCGCGTGTTGGCGATGTGCAGGTGCACCTGGCTCTGCGGATGCAGCGCCGTCCACTGCGTCATGCGCTCTGGCAGCAGGTACTCGCCGATGGTGAAGCTCGCGGCCACGCGCAGCGGCGCTGCATGCTCGCCGCTGAACAGGGCCTGCACCTCGCCGGCCTGGTCGAGCAGCCCTTGGGCCTTGGGCAGCAGGGCGCGGCCGTTCTCGTTGAGCACCAGCCGCCGGCCGATGCGGTCGAACAGCAGCACGCCCACGGACACCTCCAGGTCGGCCAGCGCGCTGCTGGCCGCCGACTGCGAACGGGCGATGCGGTCGGCCGCGGCGCGCGTGCTGCCGCCGCGCGCGGTGGCCACGAACACCTCGAGCTGGCGCAGGTTCAGGCGCAGTCGCTGCGCGGGAAGTTGATCTGTTTTTCCGGTCATGGTGAAAGATATTCTGCGCTTTTCCGATTGATGACGGGCCCATACCATCGACCTTGCCACGCATGAAAACAAAGGACCGACCGTGTTCAAGTTCCTGTCTCGCGAGCCGGTGCACGACCCGCTGTCGGCACCCACCCCCACGGCCGAGACCACGGTCAAGACCACCACCTGCTACATGTGCGCGTGCCGCTGCGGCATTCGCGTGCACCTGCGCGACGGCGAGAAGGGGCCCGAGGTTCGCTACATCGACGGCAACCCGGACCATCCGCTGAACCAGGGCGTGATCTGCGCCAAGGGTTCGTCGGGCATCATGAAGCAGGTGTCGCCCGCGCGCATCACGCAGCCGCTGCTGCGCAAGGCCGGCAGCGAGCGCGGGGCGGGGGAGTTCGAGCCCATCAGCTGGGAACGCGCCTTCGACATGCTGACCGAACGGCTCGGCAAGATTCGCGCGACCGACCCGAAGAAGTTCGCGCTGTTCACGGGGCGCGACCAGATGCAGGCGCTCACGGGCCTGTTCGCGCGGCAGTTCGGCACGCCCAATTACGCGGCGCATGGCGGCTTCTGCTCGGTGAACATGGCCGCGGGAATGATCTACACCATCGGCGGCAGCTTCTGGGAGTTCGGCGGTCCCGACCTGGATCGCGCCAAGCTGTTCGTGATGATCGGCACGGCCGAAGACCACCACAGCAATCCGATGAAGATCGCGATCAGCAAGTTCAAGCGGGCGGGCGGGCGCTTCATCTCGATCAACCCGGTGCGCACCGGGTACTCAGCGATTGCGGACGAGTGGATTCCGATCAAGCCGGGCACCGACGGCGCGCTCTTCATGGCGCTGCTGCACGAGCTGATCGCAAGCGACCTGGTGGACCATGCCTTCCTGAAGCGCTTCACCAACGCGCCGCAGCTCGTGGTGCTCGACGACTGCGAGCGGCAGGGCCTGTTCGCTTTCGACCCCGACCCGCAGCGCGGCCCGCCCGGCGACGGCCGCAACCCGCACAACAAGCTGGTGTGGGACACGGCGAGCGGCAGCGTGAAGAACGCCTACCCCGAAGGCATTGCAGACGGCTGCGATCCTGCGCTGGAAGGCCACTACACGCTGGCCGACGGCACGCGCGTGGCGCCGTCGTTCCAGCTGCTGCGTGAACGCGTGGCCAGCTGCACGCCCGAGTGGGCGCAGGCCATCACCGGCATCGACGCGGCGCGCATTCGCCAGTTGGCGCGCGAGATGGGCGAGACCGCGCTCAAGCAGGCCTTCGAGCTGCCCATTCCATGGACCGACGCCTGGGGCAAGCAGCACCCGAGCACGCAGGCACGTCCGGTGGCCTTCCATGCGATGCGCGGGCTTGCGGCGCACTCCAACGGTTTCCAGACGGTGCGCGCGCTTGCGGTGCTGATGAGCGTGCTCGGCACCATCGACGCGCCGGGCGGCTTCCGGCACAAGGCGCCGTACCCGCGCCACATCGTGCCCAACTACCGGGCCTTCAACGACCCCGGCATGATCCAGCCGAACACGCCGCTCAACGCGGCGCCGCTGGGTTTTCCGGCCAGCCCGGAAGAGCTGGCCATCAACCCCGACGGCTCGCCCATCCGCATCGACCATGCGTTTTCGTGGGAGCACCCGCTGTCGGCGCACGGGCTGATGCACAACGTGATCACCAACGCGGCGAAGGGCGACCCCTACAGAGTCGACACGCTGATGATCTTCATGGCCAACATGGCCTGGAACTCCAGCATGAACACCATGGGCGTGCGCGAGATGCTCAACCGCAAGGACGAGAAGGGCGAGCACATGATCCCCTTCCTGGTGGTGTGCGATGCCTTCCAGAGCGAGACCGTCGCCTTTGCCGACCTGGTGCTGCCCGACACCACGTACCTGGAGCGCCACGACGTGATGGGCATGCTCGACCGGCCGATCTCGGAGTTCGACGGGCCGGTGGATTCGGTGCGCGTGCCGGTGGTGCCGCCCACGGGGGAGTGCAAGCCTTTCCAGGAGGTGCTGATCGAGCTGGCCTCGCGGCTGAAGTTCCCGGCCTTCACCACGCCGGAGGGCGGGCGCAAGTACACGGGCTATCCGGACTTCGTCGTCAACTTCGAGCCGCAGCCGGGCATCGGATTTCTGATGGGCTGGCGCGGCAAGGACGGCACCGAGCACCTGCGCGGCGCGCCGAACCCCAGGCAGTGGGAAGCCTATGCGCAGAACAACTGCGTGTTCCAGTACCACATGCCCGAGACCATGCACTACATGCGCAACTGGAACCGGGAGTACCTGGACTTTGCGAAAGACAAGGGCTGGCGCCAGCGCAACGACCCGGTGCAGCTGGCGCTGTACTCCGACACGCTGCAGAGCTTTCGGCTCGCGGCGCAGGGCAAGAGCGCAGGAAGACAGCCGCCCGATGCGCTGCGCGAGCGCATCGACACGTACTTCGACCCGCTGCCGTTCTGGTATCCGCCGCTGGAAGAAGCCGCGACCGATCTCGCCGCGTACCCGCTCAATGCGCTCACGCAAAGGCCGATGGCGATGTACCACTCGTGGGACTCGCAGAACGCGTGGCTGCGGCAGATCCACAGCCACAACTACCTGCATGTGAACCCGCTGACCGCGCAGGCCGCAGGCATTGCCGACGGCGGCTGGTGCTGGGTGGAAAGCCGCTGGGGCCAGGTGCGCTGCATGCTGCGCTACAGCGAGGCGGTGGAGCCGGGCACGGTGTGGACGTGGAACGCGATCGGCAAGGCAGATGGCGCGTGGCAGCTGGCGCCGGGCTCGGACGAGGCGCGCAAGGGCTTCCTGCTGAACCACCTGATCAGCGAGGAACTGCCTTGTGCGGGAACGGCGAGCGGAACCATCAGCAACTCGGACCCGATCACCGGGCAGGCCGGGTGGTACGACGTGCGGGTGCGCATACGGCCGGCGGAGCCGGGCGAGCCGGAAGAAAGCTTTCCGCAGATGGCGAGCATGCCGCCGGTGCCTGGGGTGTTGGGGAAGGCGGCGAGTGTGCTGACGTACTTTGCGGGGAGGGGGAAGAAATGATGCAGTGGTTGAAGGATCTGATGGCCCCGGTATCGCTCCCTCCCCCTCTGGGGGAGGGCGGGGGTGGGGGCATCGGCGTTGGAACTGGAAGTCTTGTTGCGATGAAGGCCGGCGTCCGCCCTCCCCCCCCCTCCCCCACCCCGCCGGGCGTGCACGCTGGCACCCGCCTCGCCATCTCCCTGCCGACCCCCCCCCCCGCCGCTCACACCCGCCTCCCCCGCCCCCGCCCCCTCCCGCTCCCCCCACTGC
>NNBU01000171.1_pt1 | contig 12955 bp, 7 predicted proteins | sample 1173781 | NCBI WGS metagenome assembly NNBU01 (sample SAMN07173937, study PRJNA388173) | plant metagenome | biome: Plant school; feature: Soil; material: Symbiotic tissue of Blasia pusilla L.; isolation source: symbiotic tissue sample KVJ2 | host: Blasia pusilla | place: Norway: Troms, Kvaloya...
TATCACTTCCCTACGAGACGCTACGCGAATCTTCAACCCAAGCGTATTGCAATATAGAGAAATTGTAGAGAGCTTCACTTATTTGTTAAACGTTTTTCCTAAACGTTGATAATCTTTATTTTTTGTTCCCGTAGAGAACGTTGCTCAAAATGAAGTCGTTAATTTTTTACTGCCAAATATTCTGGTTATCTTCATTAAAAATTGCTTCAATTATATCTTCATTAACAATAACTAGATACCCAGGAGGTAAAGCAAGAATCGACATAAGAGCAGGACGTTGATTTAGCAGTTGGTACACATAAATAGCCTCAAAGTTATCATCAGTTTGTTCGGGCTTGTCTTCTGTAAATTCCCCGATATACCAACCTGAATTATGGGTGTTAGCCTCAGGTGATTTACGTTCAAGATAGATATGGTTTGCCTGGAGAGACCCTTTGGCAATTACTACTTTATCTTGAAAGCTTGCATTGACTCCTTCTACCCCAACACGATTTAATAACTCTATTTGTTCAGTAATCACTCTTAAGGTGTCATCAACTACTGGTAGATAGTTTTGAAATGGATCATCGCTGAAATATGGTTCACAAACGACAAGTTCATCTTCATTGCCACGCAGAGTTAAAATAGACCAACCGAACTCAACTTTTGTCCCATCTTTAAGGTTAGATTTCTGCTGATTAATCTCAGCAAGTTTATCTAATAGTGCTTGAGCTTGATGCTCAAGATCGTCAGCACAATGAGCAACTACGTTGAATGCTCCTATTTGACGTTGAAATTTCATTACGGTAATCTTGCCTCAATCGCTTTTTCTAATGCTGCTCTTGCATCTTTTTCTGCCTGAATTAGTTTTGCTTGAACTTTTGGATCAATCGCACCAAATTCTGAGTGTCCTTTAAATATTGTCCAAGGGGTATCTTGTTTTGCTGAATTCACACGGGGATCTATACCCATAATATTTTCTCTCAGGTTTGCAACCTCTAGCTGCTGTTGATATGTCAGCTTATTGAAACCTGGCATTTGTTTTATTTCCTCCAAAGGAACAATGTGATCGGGAGAAAGCCTATCCACTGGCCTTCCATAAACAGGATCGATTGGCTTGCCAGTTACAGGATCAAACTTAATTTGAGGATTGCTGGAATCATTAACCCATTTACGCAATTCATCATTGGGACTATTGTCACGAAGTTTTTGAGCAATTTCTGGTGGAACTGCTCTAGAAGCTCGAATTTCTGCTTTTATTTGTTCTTCTATGTTTTTAATCTGAGTGTTTAGCTTCGCTTTCTCTCCTGATTTTTCTGAAAGTTTATTACTAATCTTGTCCCGTTTTTTTTGTAGTTGATCTAGCTCATTTTCAGCAAGCTTTCTTTCCGCCCCTCTTTTGTCAGGGATCTTCTTAGAAGCTTCATCAACTTTCTTCTGGGCTTTTGCCGCTTCTGTTCTTAACTCATCAATTTCTTTATCTAAAGCAGCACTGTCTCCTTGAAGTTTAGCTTTCTGATTTGTAAGTGCTTCTTGTTTCAATAGAGATGCTTCTTCTCTAGCGATCGCTTCAATCTGTCTAGCTTCAATTTCCTCCTGTTTAGCTTTAGCTTTAGTCTCTTCTACTGCTTGAAATTCTTTCTTAGCTTGCTCTGCTTCTTGCTTGGCCTTGAGTACTTCTTGTTTTGCTTGTTCTGCTTCTTGTTTAGCTTTGAGCAATTCTTCTTTGGCTTGAGCTGCTTCTTGTGCTTGTTGTGGTGCTTCCGGTGTGCCTTCTGCTTTCTTAGCTCTTGCTTCTGCTGCTTTGGCTTCTATCTCTGCCTGTTGAACTTTGGTCTGAGCCGCTTTTGCTTCTGCCTCGGTTGCTTTGACATGACTTGTCGCTTCATCAGCAGTTTTTCTGGCTTCAACTGCCTTGGCTTCTGCTTCTCTGGTTTTTGCTGATGCTTCTTTTAGCTGCGCTTCAAATTCTTTGGCTTGTGACTCCAGTTTTTTAATCTCATCAGTACTGTAGTCTGAGTCAATTTCATGGTCACTGGCAATCATGTGAATCGAGTAATGACCAGGTCGCTTGGGATGCGCTTCAAATCCCTTAATCCACGAATACTGGGGTTTAACTGTTGTTGTTAAGATTCCCAGCAGGATTGGGGCTGGTGTATCTACGATATCATTTGCTTCGGTAATGGACTTCGCTTTCGCGATCGCAGCAGGCAATTCAGCAGCCTTTTTAGCTGCGTCATCGGTTGTCTCTTTCGCACCTTTCTCGCCGCTTTCCTCAGCTGTCTCCTTCGCGCCTTTTTCAGCCCCTTCTTCAACTACCTCCTTCGCGCCTTTCTCTGCTCCTTCCTCAACGACTTCCTTCGCAGCTTTTTCAGCCCCTTCTTCAACTACCTCACTAGCTGCTCCTTTAGCCGCTCTACCAAGCAGTTCGTCAGCGAAGGTAATCAGTTTTTGCCCAATCTCACCCAGAGCATCCAGGATGAATTTTGCCGCCCCACCTGCCTTACCCAAAAGCTTGCCTAATCCCTTGATACCATCCAGGATAAAGCCACCAACTTTAGCCAAGCCCTTAAACGCCAACCCCATCACCTCGCCTGTCCAGTCGAGAATCTTGGCAAACAGCTTGAGTCCTTTCATCGCACCCTTGGCAGCTGTCCAGGAACCTGCTGTCAAAATGCCTAAAACTACCTCAAAAGCGATGGTTCCAGCTAACCAACCGACGGTTTCGCCCATCTCGCCTTCGGCGCTATCCTGCAACATGAATTGACACACTTTATCAGCCAGAGTGCCGCCAGCACTCATAATCGCCGTCTCAACACCAGCCCAGGCATCACCAAGCTTTTGCATCAGTTGCTCGAAGGACATCCCACCGCCGCCGCTAAATACTTCCTGCACGGCTGGCATAAAGCCCTGACTTACCTGCTCTACAGGCGGTTGCAGTTCTCCAGCCATTTGCTGCATTCGTTGACCCATTTCCACGTTGTTGTTAGCAACAGTTGCAGGCGATGCTGGTTGCTCATTTGTCGGTGTGGAGGACAGGGCTTGATCAGCGACATCATTCAGCCAGGTGACTAAATTGCCTAATCCCTTGATGGCTTCATATATCAGTACAAATGGGTCAGTGAGACCTTCCCAGATGCCTTTGAGTAGACCTTTGACAAATCCGATAATAAATGCTGGACTGCCGCCACTGATGATTTTAGCCAACTTGTTTGTAATGGCAACCTTTTCGTTATCTGACTTGCCTTTCACTCCCTGAAGGAAACCAATGACACCAGCCTTAATCATTGGCCAGAGCAAGCCAAACATGGGTAACGACGGTGCAGCCTGAAGCGCACCAATGACAATATCCAAAAGGAAATTAATTATTGGGGCTTTGTAACAATCATCCAAGGCTTGCCAAGCCCAACCTGCCAGGATGACCGGAATCATTGCCGGATTTGCGATCGCCATCCCGATTGAAGTTAACACGCCAATGTATGGCTTAATCTTCGCAGCCATTTTGGTGAAGAATTCCTGGACAGATTTCGCTACTGATTGCAATCCTTGCTCACACCAGGTAATAAAATTCTTCACTCCATTGGATACTGCCTGCACCATGCTTTGTGCCATGCTTAATAACGGCACACCACTGATTGCGCCTAACAATTCTAAAACTGCTTCACTTAGCTGACCAGCCTGATTTACCAAACTAGTAACTGTAGATTGCATTGTTTGGCCAAATCCCTCTACAGTACTCAGTAGTTGAGGTAAAATCGTACCGCCCATTTCCTCATGAGCTTTTTTGACAATATCTTTATCGTCTTTATGCGCCCATAACCATTCCACCGCTTTGATTAACTGCGGCACATATTTGACAATTAAGTAAATTGAACCCACTGGTGAAAAAGCCAGTAATACAGAGCCTACAGTCTTCAAAGGGCCAAGTACTGGAGCAAGTGGGCCTTTGATTTCTGTCCATGCTTGTGAGGCTTTAGTCTTCAACCATCCGAGAACCCCACCTTCACCATCACCGCCAATGCCGAGTTGTTCTTTCACCCAATCCCAAGCAGCACCCAGAGTATTACGAACGGGGGCCCCCCAGTCCCAGATTGTAGTTGCAAGTCCTTTGACGGCATCAAATACTCCCCCTGCAACACTCATTAACGCATCAAATGCCGGAGCGATCGCTAATTCAGTAACTTTTTGGAAAACGCCACTAACTTGAGAAAACACCGCCTGAATTTGCTTGATGACGGGATTTTCCATGAAGGCGTGTCCTAAGTCTTGCAAAGCCTTCACACTATTAGCAAAATTCTGACAAGAAGCTGGGTCGCCTTTAAAAACATCTCTAACGGCATCAAAGGCTCCGGTAAAACTGCCTTGCAATTGCTCAATTACACCAGCAATATCGATTTTTCCCGTGATGCTAGAGACCCAACTTTTGATGCCATCTTTGATTTTTTCACCTAGTAATCCCACTGGCCCTTGACGAATCAAATTAGCCAGACCAGGGGCAACTCTTGCAACCAGGGCAGCAAAGGCATCTTTGCCCATAGAAGCCACATCTTCAGCCTTATCTCCCACCCATTCGGCACCGGCACTGGCTTTATCCCCGACCCAGTTAGCACCTGCACCTGCTGCATCCTTAATATCGTTCCAACCCAGTTTTTGAATCGCTTTATTGTCGTTATGGGGAGTGATATTTTGGGCGATCGCTTTAGGTTGTATATTAACCTCTGCATCACAAGCACTACATTTCATCTGCACTTTGTTAGTCTGCGGTTGTGCTTGTATGGTCGAGTGGGGTTGCAAAGTAACTGAGAGAGTAGGGCTAAGTTTTGTTTGCAGAGTTGTTTTATTAGATAAAAAATCGTTAGCAGGTTTGCGTTGTAGCGTTTTTGCCTCTACCTGTTTAGTTTGAACTTCTATCTGTGCATTTGATTCATCTTCATTTTGAGAAACTTTTTCTATGCCGCATTGTACTGGGGTTACTCCTGTGCCTTGAGTCAGCCCGTGCTTAGTTGTGGTGTCGTAGGTATTGTTATCAGTATTAGCTTTAGTATAAGTATCGTTAAAAATCTTGTCAGCATCTGCGGGTTTTTTGCCAAGCAGCTTTTTGTGTAAATCTTTAAACGCCTTCTCGTCAATACTAATGTGCCCATTTTCGTGCGTATCCAGAGCGCTATAAAACCTTGCCCATTCTTTTTTAACGGGTTCGCACTGTTGGTCAAGTTCAGTCCAGACGGGCATTGCCTTGGTTTCTGTGACTAGAACATCTGCCTCGTAGACAATTTCATCGGATTGATCTTCTGCTTGGTAAGTTTTGACACTTTTTTCGGGAGCACAAGTAACACTGCCTGCTTCGCCCTTTCCTTGTGATGTTAAGTTTGTAATTGCTTCGGTGATGTTTTTCCCAGAAGCGGTAATTGTGGTATTTTTTTTGTCAATTGTGGTTGTACCTTTTTTGGGCGGCATCCCACCTGATGTCTGTGCAATAGGGGCTGGTGCAGTGGATGCATCGCTTTGTCTGTGAACCTTACCCGTCTGCTGGACTACATGGGTTAACTCATGGGCTGTCAACTCGTTATTACCTGGTGATTTCCCTGCGCCAAAGTAAACATCACTACCATGAGCAAACGCCTGCGCTCCCAACGACCGACTCATCTGCACGGCATTAGAGTCAGTGTGTACTCGCACATTGTCAAAGTTACTACCAAAGCGCGGTTCCATAAAGTCTCGCACTTCGGCAGATAATGGGCTTCCCCCACCCTTGCTATTATTTAACTGACTCTCAATATTGTCTTGGGTGTGAATGCTGCGATCGCTAGCACGTTGTAGCGACAACTCGGTTTCTTCTTGATCACAAACTGCACATTTTTGCTGCACTATCTCTTGTGAATCTATTCCAACAAGATTTATCTTTGACTTTGATCTAGCCAGGGGCATAATCTGGTTAGCCGCCCAGTCAACTGATTGCTCATACTGGTCTTTTGGTTGGCTAGCCGGAAATTGCGGCTGTGGACGACGCAAAGATATGCGACTAATGTCGTGAACAAGAGGCTTTTCTTTAATCGCTTCTGGTTCTAATGATTGCTCATCAGCATGGGCTTCTTGAAGGTCGCCTGCTACCTCAGTGATTGTCTCAAGTGGAGTATTATTTGTTGATAAACCAAAATTGCGTGTTGGATTGGCCAATGTGGGAATATTGGAGGAGACAAGCGATGGATTCGGAAAATTTGATGTTGTCCCTGCGTTGTGTCGCCGAAAGCTGCGATCGCTCATCTCTCAATTCCTACAATTAGAAAATCCTTTATCTTTGCATTCCGGTATCTTCTATCAAGAATTTTACTATTTTATCGACACCCTCAATACATAGACTTTAGTCTAATTTTGTCATCTCTAGAGAAAGCTGTAACTAATAAGACTTAGGGGCTTCCAAATAAAAAAATACTCAACAACTTCTTGTGGGGTGGGCGTCTCGCCCGCCTTTGACTATGGGCGGGCGAGACGCCCACCCCACAATATTGGATAATTTATTTGTTTGTTGGAAGTCCCTAATTAGTGCGATCGCATTTTCTCAGGAATCTTTTGACTAATTTTATTTTTTCTTAATTTCGCTACCAGTAAAAACCTTTTGAAAGGGTAGTGATATAAAATATACTAAGAATAAATACAGAGAACAACAAAGTAATTCTCTGTGAGTACTCATTTTTTCATATATTAAGGAGTGCATTATGGAATATCTTGCTTATTCCCACATGTTTATTGCTCAAGAAGAGGCATCTGGAAACACTAAATATAATCTCCCTAAACCTCAATTCAATTGGAAAAAACTGCTTAAATCTTCAGCTTGGTTAGCTTTAGCTGGCGTTGGTGTATTACTTGCTGCTGTAACCCAAATGCAAATCAGTTCGGCTGCTTATGTAAAAACGAATGGCAGTTGTTTACGTATCCGTACAGGCCCAAGCACCAACTACTCTTATGTGGATTGTGTACCAAATGGTACAACACTTCCAGCGATTGAAAGATATGAAAACGGTTTTGCTAGGCTTTCTACGGGTAGATATATTTTTGCCCGATGGATTGGTGATAAACCTAGCAATACTCCTGCAACTACACCTGGTGGTGTTGGCGGTTCAGTCATTCTTACCCCTGGTTCTAAAGGTCAACTTGTCAGAGACCTTCAAACAGCTTTAGGTAATCTCAGAGTTGATGGAATTTACGGTCAAGAAACTGTTAGCAAAGTCCGAAGCTTTCAGCAAAGTAAAGGTTTACTTGTAGATGGTGTTGTGGGCCCCGAAACTCGAGCGGCTCTGGGTATTTAGCCAGAAGTTTTAATTAGAGGCCTATATCTATAGCGGTTCTCGTTCACGTGAGGTACACCCGTAGGGGCAATTCATGAATTGCCCCTAAACCTTGCGATATAATTTTGTACTGCATCTGAGTGGGAACCACTATCAATACTTGTCGGTTAAGGGGAAAAGGGGAAGGGGAAAGGGGAAAGAAAAAACCTTTAACCCAAACCCAGTAACCTTTTCCCCAAACCCAATTCCGAGTTAAAAATCCTTAACCGAGCAGTATTGGAACCACTATATACGCCTCTACGCCGATTAATTATGTTGCAAAGATTTTTGTAAATGGTATCACCGTGCAATAACTGCTAAAAAATTAGAACCGGCTTTTCTCCCGGTTTTATGCACCCTACCCAACACAAAGGTTGGATTTTGTTTAATCTCAGTTCCTAAGTTGACGGTTCTGGTAAAGTATCCAAGTAATTTTGCACAATCTCTAAAATGCGCTCTGCTGCATGACCATCCCCAAAGGGATTAATTGCATTTGCCATTACTTCATAAGCATCTGAGTTACTCAGTAACTCAGCCGCAGCAGCAAAAATGTTCTCACTCGTAGTCCCTACAAGTTTGGCTGTACCGGCTGCAACAGCCTCTGGTCTTTCGGTGGTATCTCTCAAAACCAATACTGGTTTTCCCAAACTGGGGGCTTCTTCTTGCAAACCACCAGAGTCAGTCAGCAAAAGATGCGATCGCCCAATTGCTCCTACCAACTCGCCATAATCTAGAGGTTCTGTTAAGAAAATTCGCGGATGATTCCCTAAAAGTTCCTGCAACGGGACTCGCACTGTCGGATTGCGGTGCAATGGTAAGAGCATTGCTGTATCAGGAAACTTATCTAAAATTTGTAAAAAGCCCTGAGCGATCGCTAACAGAGGTTCTCCCCAATTCTCCCGACGATGAACTGTTGCTAACAAAACCCGATATGATTCCCAGTCTAAACCTGGGACATTACAAACTACTTGGGTTGCAGCTACATTTAACAATGCATCAATTACTGTGTTACCCGTCATGTGAATTTCACCCAAAACACCAGAACGATGCAAGTTTTCCACAGCCCAAGGAGTTGGCGCAAAGTGCAACTGAGTAATTTGAGAAATCAACCGCCGATTAGCTTCTTCTGGATAAGGATTGAATATATCATCAGTTCTTAACCCCGCTTCTACATGACCAACAGGGATTTTTTGATAAAAAGCTGCCAAAGCTGCGGCAAAAGCGGTGGTAGTGTCTCCCTGCACAATTACTAAATCTGGCTTTTCCAGCTTGAATAACGCTTCTAAGCCTTGTAAACTGCGGCAGGTAATATCATTTAGAGATTGCTGAACCTGCATAATTTCCAAGTTATAATCTGACTTGATATTAAACAGTTGCATAACTTGCTCAACCATCTCCCGATGCTGTCCAGTTAAAATTACCTGCAACTGAAAACCCGAATATTTCTGGAAAATCTGAATCACTGGAGCTAGTTTAATCGCTTCTGGGCGAGTACCCAAAATAATGCAAACGCGTTTTTGATTAGTCATTAGGCATTAGTCATGTGTCATTTATCAATGGTTATAGTCAATGGTCTATGGTCAATAGTCAAGAGTTGACCGTCAATCATCACACAAACCATAAATATAAAAGAATAAATCACACAAGATATAAAAAAACCCGGCTTAAACGGGTAAATGCACTGTTTGTCAAATTCACCTTTAATGACTACATCTTGATCTCACAAATTCAAATCATAAAAATTAAATCATAAAAAGCATGAAAAAACCCGGCTTAACCGGGCAGACGCACTGTTTGTCGAATTGACTTGTAATGACTACATTTTAATCTCACAAGTTAATGGGCAAGCAGCATAAACAGTAGCCTGCATTTGGTCTGCCTCTCCATGAAGCCAGCTTAACCATTTAACATCATTAGGATGAACTCCTTTAAGAGTTAGCACACCCGCAGCAAATAAAACTGCCATGACATTAAACATTATTAAAGCGCCTGCTACAAGCAAAACAGCACTAACAGGCATCACCGATTGCAAGACAATAGACAACAGACATCCAACCGTAGCCATCAAGACAACTAGTGGAAAACCCACAACCAACAAGCACACTGCTAAGGTAAAAGTCCATATTAAAAAGCTTTTAATCATCAACAAGGAGTAGGTCTTTCCTAAATTAGAGCTTTGAGCAGAAACCATTACTTTTGCTCCCAAAATACACAACATATTTTAATTTCAGTCATATCTCGCTTTTAAACGAGCAAACTGAATTGTTTCAGTGAAATTCAGTATATAAAAACTAATCGGAAAAATGAGCATTTGTTTACTAAAGTTTACAGTTAATCTTTTGTAATTGTGAGTGTAAATTCAAGTTTCTATCTATTAAAAAAACTTCTTTTATGCATCTATCTTCGGGCGTATAACTTAAAAGGTATAAGCCTTTAACCTTGATCCCCAGGACATTAGTCCTTTTCAACTTAACATTTCTTATAAAAATTAGTAGTGGTTCTCATAATTCTTAGATGGGCTGAATAAATGTTCTGCTAGTATTTGTGCTGTTAATTGCTGGCAATTCGTGTCTAAGCCTGGGATAAATTTTCTCATCTTGGGACTTAGAATATTTATGTTTTATCTATAAGTATTACAAATTACTTAGAAACCTCTATATATTTACTGAGGTCTTTTGAGTCATTGCGTGTGTTAAACCATGTTAGATAGGTTAAATAATTTATCTCAATATTCTGAGTAGTGGAATATCAAGAAACAAAAGATACTAGTTGAGGTGGATGAAATGGATTGACCGTGGTTCTAGAGTTTCAATAGCCTCCCATCACCGCTAAAGCTCGCAGGCAAGCATTTTGTAAAAGTCATCGAAGCAAGTGACTTGACTTCTCGTTAATTCAACTTTATTAACTGCCAAATGTGAAGATATATGACAGAATCACAGTCTCCATTAAATTCTAACTCTGCTGTCGGACGTAACCTGCCGCCAATGCCGCCAATGCCACCAATGCCGCCACCACCGCCAACTGTTAGTACGCAACGGCAGATGACACAAACATTGGATATGTCAATGGATAGGACTACCAACGTTCCTGTTGCAGGTCATCGTCCGGCTAGTCCACCGCCAATACCTAGTTCCGCTCCCCCTAAAAAGAGCAGTTCGGGGCCTACTTTAGAGAAGTTAATTAGGGAAGCTTACGATCAAGGATATTCTGACTTGCACTTGGGTGTAGGTGAAGTACCCCGCTTCCGCAGCCGAGGAGAAATTCAATCAATGGATTATCCAGAAACAGATAAAGAAGCTTTTATGAATTGGTTGCGGGAGGTGATGAGTGAGGCGGAAATTCAGCGCTTTGAAGAACATTTAGAATTTGACGGAGCAACTCAATATGACTTTGCTCGTGTGCGAATTAATGTTTTTGGCACCCTTCGAGGGCCTGCAATGGTGTTGCGGTTGATTCCTCTGAAAATCTTAACTATGGAACAGTTGAATTTACCCCCAATCTTTCGGGATATTTGCCATCACCACAAAGGTTTAATTTTGGTAACTGGGCCCACTGGTTCTGGTAAGTCCACAACAATGGCAGCGATGGTTGACTACATCAATAAGGAGATGGCCAAGCATATCATCACCATTGAAGACCCGATCGAATTTATCCATCAAAGCCGCAAGTCTTTAGTCAAACAACGGGAAGTGGGAATGCATACCCGGAAATTTGACAACGCTTTGAAAGCAGCTTTGCGGGAAGACCCAGATTTGATTCTGGTGGGGGAAATGCGGGATAAGGAAACAGTCAACACTGCCCTAAAAGCCGCTCAAACTGGTCACTTGGTCATGGGAACCCTGCACACCAATAGCGCGGTTAAAACCATTGAGCGGATTCTTAACCTCTACTCTGGTGATGAACAGGATGCAATGCGGGTGGCAATTTCTGAGTCTTTAGTGTCAGTAATTGCTCAAGGTTTGTGCCGCACAACTGACGGGAAGCGGGCTGCTTTCCACGACGTGCTGATTAATACTGAGGCTATTAAAGAATGGATCAAAGACGGTAAATATGATGAAATTGGCGAGTTGATGAAACAAGCCAGCTTTGACGGCATGATTACGATGAATCAGTCGTTGCTCAATCTCTATCAAGACGGTCGCATCACTGAAGAGACGGCTTTAGAAATGTCACCAACTCCTAACGAAATGGCGCAGTTTCTCCGAGGTCGAGTTTAAGACTAGGGAATTGGGCATGGGTCATGGAGAAGAGATTTGTTCAATATCCCCCCTTGTCCGCCTTGTCCCCGTCATCTCCCTCATCCCCAGTGCCAAATCTCAAATCTCTTTCTGATCCTGGTTGCGCTTATAGCTAAGGTAAAAGGTAAAAGAGAGAACGTTTTACTTTTACCTTCCTAGCCTTTGTGAATAACTTGACGACAAATAAACTATCTACACCCCAGTTGTTTAAAGGCATTGCCCTATTTACACCTGGAGGAGATTTAATTTACTGCATCGACCCTAGTAAACAGGGTCGATGGCATTTGCATTTGTGCTCGGCTTTGCAGGAAATCTTAGATTTGCCAGAGCCGCCGCATTTTTTAGTGCCTTGTTATACAGCTACTATTGACAACTGGTTAGATCCGCGTACTCAACAAGTACGAACTTTTGCTGAAGCTTATCCGGCTGTAATTAGACACCAAGCTTTGCTTAATGCCATTTTTGACACAGGAGAGTTAGTATGGCAAGCAGCTCCCTGGCAAGAGGGGTTGTGCGATCGCATGGTGTTGACAACTTATCGTTCATCATTTAGGCAGCTTTGGGAGGATCATGACTTAGTTGTTCGTCTAGACCTTTCTGAACCTGTGCCAAAATACCACCAACCAGTAATAGTACAAAAAAAAGAAGCGATCGCACAAGGCTATGTTCTCCGGTTGTTTGTTGCAGGACATAGCAGTACTACTGAACGCATTCTGCAAAATTTACATGAATTATTAGAGCGATCGCTCGGACATCCTTATACTCTGAAGGTGATTGATGTTTTAAGTCATCCAGAACAAGCAGAACTCAATCAGGTTTCTGCAACTCCCACCCTTGTCAAGGTTTGGCCTCACCCAATTCGGCGAATCGTTGGAGAGTTGGATCATGTAGAAAAAATTTTACAAATGTTAGCTGCTCAGGAAAAATTTTAAATAATCGGGCTAGTTTTTACCAAGTGCGCGAATGGGTAGGTGTTGGAGAAAGGGGAACAACAAAAATGGCTAGATTGCCCTATATACAAGGATTTGACGGCTTTAGCATCTTTAAACCATCCGCGCACCTTATGGAGACTGACTTTCAGCTATTTACATCTGGCACAATTGCCACTCCCCATGTTATGATTTTTGCATTCGCGCTATTGAACCTTGAAAACCAAATAACATACGGCTTTCAGACGCCTGCGATCGCAATCAACTAAAATCCCTATTAGGGATTGAAACGCCTCCCAAGCAATTGAATAATACTTAAATCCCATCGCAATCAACTAAAATCCCTATTAGGGATTGAAACTGAGTCATTGCAGATTTGAAAATTGTTTCGATTATCGCAATCAACTAAAATCCCTATTAGGGATTGAAACGTCGGAGAAAAAGCTTACTCGTGGATGAATCCAATCGCAATCAACTAAAATCC
>NNBU01000057.1_pt1 | contig 12921 bp, 7 predicted proteins | sample 1173781 | NCBI WGS metagenome assembly NNBU01 (sample SAMN07173937, study PRJNA388173) | plant metagenome | biome: Plant school; feature: Soil; material: Symbiotic tissue of Blasia pusilla L.; isolation source: symbiotic tissue sample KVJ2 | host: Blasia pusilla | place: Norway: Troms, Kvaloya...
ACTCTCAACTTTCCTGTTTCGATTTCCTCTCGGTGATTTGCCAGCAACCTTTCAATCTCTTTTTTTTTCTGCAACAGCATTCTCGTCGGCTTTCGGATTTACCTTTGTGGTTTTCTTCCAACTGATTCCTGCTTCATCGAACAGATCGTAGTAGCTTTGTTTTGACTCATAAACTACGTCATACTTAAAAGCTAGCTTATATTCCAGTTCGCCAAGCTCCCAGATATCTTTAGTTTGTAGCCAACTCAAAACTTCTTCTCGTTGCTCACCCAAAAGATAACTCTTCCTTCCTTTGCGGAATTAATTCGGGAGTTTGGCGCTGATAGTGTTCGCATCCTGACTGAAACTCCTAAATTTGCTGGGGAAGCAGAGATTTTGCAAACCTTACTGCGAATTATAGAACAACCTTCAGAGGATGGCGATCGCCTTGAATTACTCAAGACAGTCATCCTCTATCAACTCTGCGAACCTTTAAAAGTACAATCCTTGAAATTCAACCTTCCTAAATTGCTTGTAGAGGTTCAACAACGGCTAAAAAGACCGATACCGGGAGACAGTCTGCCTAAAATTGTTATATTTACCAGCTTTGTGCAAACTTGCACGGAAATTGTCCGTTACTTGAGCGATCGTTTTGGTGAGGGGACTATTGTCAGTCATCAAGTTGGACAAACTCCCTCTCAAGTAGAAGAGAACTTAAATCGGTTTAAAAAAGACCCCAAATGCTTTATTTTAGTTTGCGACTCCTCCGGCGAAGAAGGTCGTAACTTACAATTTACCAACTATATGATATGTTTTGACCTACCTTGGTCGCCAAATCGCCTAGAACAAAGAATTGGTAGGATAGACCGGATTGGTCGTCAATTAAAAGTTGAGTTTACAGTATTTGCTGGCGTAGACTTACCAGATAGTCTCCATGATGCCTGGTATCGCTTATTAAAAGAAGGGTTTAATATCTTTGGGCAATCTATTGCTAGTCTCCAATTTTATGTAGATGAAAAATTACCTGTATTAGCAGAAATATTGTTTAAATCTGGTGCAAATGGACTATTAGAAAGCATAGAAATCATTCAAAAAGAAATTCAGCAAGAACAAGTAAAAATTAGCGAACAAAATGCCCTTGATGAAATTGATGCTCTAGATGATAATGCTACCCAATATTTTCAAGCTTTAGACAATTATGATGCCCGTCATCAGGAAATTCAGCAAGTAACTGAAGATTGGATTTGTGATGCGTTGAGATTTAAGCCAATTACGAATCCTAATTTGTCGGCACTAACGCGTTATAAACCTACCGAAAATACATTAATTCCAGCAAATGATTTAAACAGCAATTTTGCAGGGGTTTTAGAAGAATTTGGGACTTTCAACCGCAGGGTAGCAAATCAACAGCTTGGTGCAAAACTCTACCGCATTGGTGAAAAATTTGTAGAAGCACTATCATCTTATATCCATTGGGACGACCGGGGTCAAGCTTTTGCTATGTGGCGAGTTGCAGAAACTTGGGATTCTGGGGAAGGTGAAGAGTGGTATGGTTTCCGATTGAATTACGTTATTGAAACAAATTTAACGAATTACAAAAACACCACAAAAGATAAAACTTTGCAAAGACGCGTAGATGGGTTATTCCCTCCAATTGTAGAAAGTGTATTTATTGATGCACGATATGAACCAATGTGTGCTGTTGAAGATGAAACATTATTAAATATCCTGCAACGTCCTTATAAACCCCAAGGCGGTAAATGTCGAGATTACAACTTAGCCAAAAATCGTTTATCTATTCTTGATAATTTTATTGAGTCTAGCAGGTGGCAAGAATTTTGCTATCAGGCGCGTGACACATCTTTAGAATTACTCAGTCAGCGTCACGAATTTATTTCATTATGTGAAAATAGTGCCATCCGTGCTGAACAAAAGTTAGGTAAGAGACTAGACCAATTGCGCTTGCGTCTTAACCGACTTACTAACCAAGAGCGAATTTCTAATACGGTACTGGAGCAAGAACTCAATAACGAAACGGCATTAAGCCAAGTAATTATCGAAGGAATTCGTCATCCTAGCATTCGTCTTGATTCTGTTGGTTTTATTATCGTTTATGGGCGACCTCCAGCTAAATCTGAGGAGGATGATTTATGATTGACTCATTCTCAGAACTTCGGGAAATTCTCAAAACAGGTAAAATTCCTGAAGATATTAGTAATGTTTCAGAACCTTGTCATCGGCGCTTGTTGGATGCGCTGCAAAACTCGCCTGGGTCTGGGGATATTGTTAGTCTAGTGCGTCATGTATTGCGGCGCGAGGATGCAAAACAGGGTGGAAGTTCTGCAACGACTCTTTTAGTACCTTGCAAACCTCCTTTTCCTAATCGCAGTATTTGGGAGTCGGCTAGCATAACCGTGCTGCGCGAAGATAAAGAACACTATCTCATCAGCACCCGTCCTTGGCAACCGGAATGGCTTGACCTGGCTGACCAATATCCGCCAGATGCACCTTTATTTAAAGAAGAAAACCGACGGAATTATGAACCAGTTTCCGGCGACCCGTTTTTGCAACTCGTAGAGTTAGACGCATATCGTAGTATCGGACAGCGTGAAGCAATTCGTGCAGTTTTGACTGCTCCTGATAATTCAACTTTAGTAATTAACTTACCTACGGGTGCGGGAAAAAGCCTTTGCGCTCAACTACCTGCATTGCTGAACTCCAGAAACAATAATGGTGTCAGTGTGGTAGTCGTGCCGACTACAGCATTAGCTATTGACCAAGAACGGGCATTAAAACCTTTTGTACACCATGCCACAGCGTATTATAGCGATGATACTGTGGAAGGTAAAGAAAGAAGAGAAGGGATACGCGATCGCATTCGCGCCGGAACCCAAAGGATAATTTTTACCTCTCCTGAAAGTTTAATGGGTTCTCTAGCATCTTCTCTCTATGAGGCTGCCAAATTGGGCATGTTGAGGTATTTTATAATCGATGAAGCGCACATGGTAGAGCAATGGGGTGATAATTTTCGTACCGCCTTTCAAGAAATTCCTGGTTTGCGAAGAGATTTATTGCGGCATAGTTCTTTCACAACTTTATTATTAACAGCTACATTAACCGAATCCTGTTTAGATACCCTCGAAACATTGTTTGGGAAAGATTTACAAGTTATATCTGCTGTACAGTTGCGACCAGAGCCTGCTTATTGGTTTAAACGTTGTGCGAGTGAAGAAGTGAGAAAATCAAGACTAATTGAGGCTGTTTATCATCTTCCTCGCCCGTTAATTATTTACGGGACTAAAGTTGAAGATGTCGAGAATTGGAAACGAGAATTAACTCGTGCTGGATTTAAAAGATGTGACCTGATGACAGGTAAATCTACTCCTCAACAACGGTCACAACTAATTACAAATTTGCGGTCAGGAAAGATTGATATAGTTGTTGCTACTTCTGCCTTTGGATTAGGTATTGACCAATCAGATGTCAGAGCAGTAATTCACGTTTGTATTCCCGAAACCATTGACCGTTTCTATCAAGAAGTTGGACGAGGAGGAAGGGATGGGAAAGCATGTATGTCGCTAACATTATATACAACTGAAGACTCCGGAATTGCCGAAGGACTAAATGATAACTCACCGATAACTATTGAATTGGGTTTGCAACGTTGGCAAACTATGTTTTATAAAAAAGGAACTATAGGTGATGGACGCTTTCGCGTACCAATAGAAACGCCTCGTTCATTTCAAGACAAAACTATTGATAAAATAAATAACCAAAATAGGGCTTGGAATATCCGCACGTTAACGCTGATGAACCGAGCAAATCTCATTGAAATTGACTCAGAGGAACCTCCTCAAAAGAAAAAATTTGAATCAGAAGAAGCTTATGAAGCAGCTTGGGATTTGTACCAAAATTCTCGCAGCATTCGTATCCGAAATGAATGCCATTTAGAAAAATTTATTTGGGAATCTGAAGTTGAACCAGTTCGCCATCAACGCCAAAGCTGGAGTCATAAAAACCTGCAATTGATGAAAGAGGCTTTAAAAGCTAAACATTGTATTTCAGAAATATTTGCACAAGCGTATAGCATCCCATCACGTCACACTCCAGAAACCAGAAATTCGGTGATAGTTTCTCGCGCTTGTGGAGGTTGTCCTGTTTGTAGAAGAAATGGAATCACACCTTTTCCGGGAATAATGCCTGCTTCTAGACCTGTATGGCAAAAACCTAATTTTATTCCAGGTAAAGAAATCCAAAGGTTGCTTGCAGGTGAAAAAATTCTGCTTATTTTCTATGATTCACTGGAACAATTAAATAAGTTTCAACGAGGTCGAAAATTGTTTAAGTGGTTAATAGAACAGGGTATGAAGAATATTGTAATTTCTCCAGAATATAATCATTTTTGGAAAGAAAGTAGTAGAATACATAACTCATTCATTTTTCTATTTGATAGTTACGAACCTGTGCTAATGCCACGAATACCCACTCTGATTTTTCATCCTCCAGGAACACCTCTACCTGCAAAATATTTATCTAATTACAGTACATCAACCACAACGCGCATCATTTTACTTCCTATAAATACACCAGACCCAGATAGAGAAGACCGATTATTAATTAATATTTTTTCAGGCAGATATTTTAAATTTGATGTATTTTGTACCGAGGTTAGTATATGAGTGTTTTAAAAACAGGTTTGGCTCATCCCAGTAGAATGCGGGGAATATTTAGATATTTACTTCATGCTCAAGGACAAAGGGAGAAGAGAGACGTATTAGAAAGAATATTATCTCCTGATAAATTAGTTGAACATCTAGCAAGCGAAGAAAAATCAAAAGACAAAAAAACCTCTCATCCCATGTTCAATGATGCTATTAGGGAAAGCATAAAATGTCAACTTTTCATCGAAGAGAATGAAGAAGTTACAATTAATCAAAATTTACCAAAAGATGCAATAAATCCTCAGCTTGGTGACAAGCTATTAGCTGATACTTTCACTTACCTGTTTTTTACATCTGATAACGAAGATGAAGAAGACTTTGGTCGGGTTTGTGCTTGGTATTTAGCACAGGATATTTATGATGCGCCTGGGACTTGGGAAGAAGTGGAAAAGCGTATTAGTGAACAAAAAGTAGGCGATTTTTTGAAAATGTCAAGCAGTCGCCTCTTTGTGCAAATGGATGACTGGATGCGCTACCTGGGTTTTGCATGGGGTCATACTTTGGGAGTTTCGGGAGAAAAACTAGTAAAAGTAACAGTTCCCGACCCGACAGCTTATATTAAACGAAATCTCAAGCTTTTGTTTAATGGGGAACAAGAAATTACAATCCAAGACTTTATTAATAGATTAGCCAAACAATGTCCTTTATTTGAAACCGGAAAGTTTCGAGAAGAGGTAGAATCACAAATTGGTACACGCGAAGCCAATTTTCTTTCTACAAGTACAGCTTTTGCCTTATTTCGACTTCACGATGAGGGTGATATTCAGCTTGAGAGACAATCTGATTCAGCCTTTATGATTTTACCAAAAGCCAATAACCAAGTTGATAATGATGGGCGAATTTCTCATATTATTTGGAAAGGAGAAAAATCATGACTTTTGAAAAATTCATCTGTTGGAAGCTGGATATGATTCGTCAGGTGATGAATGTAGAAGCAACCCAAACTGCAAATCATTTGTTTTTGGCTACACATCATCCGATTGCAATGTATCGCCAAGATTCTATTAAGGCGTTATCACAAAAGGAATATGATGAAGCACAGTTTCTCAAAGATTTTTTAGGTGAAAACGATTTTGCCTTTGTACCTGTTTTAGGTGAGACGGGTACGGGAAAATCTCACCTGATTCGTTGGTTGCAAGCTAATATAAAATCAACCGATAGACGGAAAGTGCTGCTAATTCCCAGGATTGGGACAAATTTAAAAGATATTATTGAAAAAATTTTAAATATTGCAGAATTTGAGGTAGATAAATTAGATGAATACCGCAAACGGTTAAATCAATCGAGCCGCACTTTCACAGATAGGGCTGCAAGAGAACAATTATTAAACAATTTAGCTTTTCAAGTTGGTATTAACGGACAACATACACGCGCTAAACTTGCTGATGAAGAGACTCAGCAATATTTGATCGAAAATTTACCTGCTTTGTTATATGATGATTTTTTTCGAGAACATTTATTAAGAGATGGAGAAATTATTCATCGTTTGGTGATTCATACACTTGGATATCAATATACTATTGAAGATATTAACGAACGTCGTGAGTTTTCTATTGAGGATTTGCCTCTTAATTTTCAAGATATCGGAAAAGCCGGATACAAGGCAAAAGAGTTTTATCGTTCATTAGTAGGTGATCCTGAGTATATACAAAAGCCAACTGTAACTTGGTTGAATGATAACTTAGATGAAGCTATCACCCAAGTTTTGAATTTCGGTCGAGAAGACTTGCAACAATTAATGCGCGAAGTCCGAGAGACATTAGCAGAAAAAAATATTGAATTAGTACTTTTAATTGAAGATTTTGCTAAATTGCAAGGTATTGATAGAGAAGTATTGGAAGCAGTTTTAGCAAGACCTCAGCAAGCTGGAAATAAGCCATTATGTGCTATGCGTACAGCCTTAGCTTGTACTACAGGTTATTTTAAAAATTTGATTGATACAGTGCAACAGCGCGTTACCTTCAGCGTCAATCTTAATATTGATACAGTTGGTAAGCAATCTTTAATTACTCAGGATGATATTCAAGTATTTGTTGCTAGATATCTGAATGCTGTTCGCTTAAAGGAACAAGACATTGAAAACTGGGCTAATTCTCAAAATAGAGATGAAATAGAAAGTGCTTGTAACAAATGCGAACATTCTCACGCTTGTCATACAGGTTTTGGCCATGTTCAGGGAATGGGTCTTTACCCTTTCAATTCTAAAGCTTTAGAACAGATGTTTAGTAGAGTAAATCCAGATGAATTTAACCCCAGGATTTTGATTAGAGATGTATTAAAATACACTTTAGAAAATTCTATTGATGATATTGAAAATGGAACTTTCCCTTCAGTTACTTTAGGAAACCACTTTGGTAACATGAAATTGGGTACTGATGTAAAGTTAGGTATTCAAGCCAAAGACCCACAAAACTCAAAGCGTCGGGAGATATTTTTAAACCTGTGGGATGATAGTAATGAACTTTGCAACTTGTCTCCAGAAGTTCATACTGCTTTTAATTTACCTCTGCTTGATGTCAAGACTAAACCGAGAGAAATTCAGCAGGTTACACCCCAACCTCGTAAAGTAACACCAAGCGTTGTAGATCCTTCAGGGGAATATTTAGTACAAGAGATTCCAGAAATGCTGATAAAAAAGCTAGAAATTCTCGACAGTTGGAACAATCAAGAAATTTTACCAGATGCGATCGCTAAAGATATCCGTGAGTTGCTTTTCCCCGCTATCATCGAAAAAATTGAATGGGATACTGAAATGCTGCTGAAAGGTAGTTTCTTCGGTACTGGTGGTAAGTTGGTTCAGCAGCGAAATCTCATTTTCTATAACCCTAAAGTCAAGAGAGGGACTTATTCTGGGGTTATTTTATCGCTTCCCCTGAACCCAGACGATGAGAACGAATTTACGGAAACCGCATACGTTTTTCAAGGTATATTAAAATACAATCACCATAAGAACTGGAAGTTTACCAATGGCGATCGCTATTTTCGCATATACGCAAAGTATTTAGAACGTTGGAGTCAGTATGTCGTTGAAAAAATTCGCCTTTATCCCCGCGAATCTGGTGAAGCTTGGAACCCCGTACCTGCGGCGGTGGAATTGCTAGCGATTAGTGCCACGATGTCAGGGTATCCTACTAATACGCTCGAAAATCTGATTAATTCTTTGTTTATCGACTTAGATAAAAACGATGATACAACTCGTGCATCTAGTTGGAAAAAGCTGTTTGATACTTTTAATCTCAAGAGAAATCGGGAAGCATTATTAGATATTGTTAAAAGTCGAATTGCTTGTACAAAAGGCAGTAATTCAACGTTTCAAATTATTGATGCAATTCAAATTGTTGAACCTTTAGAAAAAGTACGCAAATCTTGGCAACCTCAAGAGCAAATTCCTGAAGATGTCCGCGATAAGTTTCCAGAGTTGCAAAAGGTACGTCAACAAGTCGATGAACTGCTAAATAAAGCTATCCAAGAAGAATACGAACGACAGTTAGATATTTATCAGCGTCTAATATCCGAATTGGGAGAGGACATTAAGAAAAAGGATGTTATTGACGCTCTTAAATCTGCAATGGAAGCAGCAGAAGATGCAGGTGTATTTAGTGGTAAAAAAGACTTGCTAACAACTGTCTTAGAACAGTTCAGGCGTACAGCAATTAACCCTTACAGAGATACAATGAAACGCTTACAGACTGAGAAAGAAAATCCAGAAAGTAACATCAGTAAATCACTTCAGTATTTGAGTGAAGATTATCAAAAAGTCATTACTGATTCTTCAGAATTTCTTAAGAACACCAATAATTTTCTGGATGCTTCGATTCTTAAAGCAAAAAGTTGTATTGCAGAGATAGAAGCACCAGGTGGTGCAAAGTCAGAATCTAGTTACCAGCAGGAAATTTATGAGGGGTTAGCTAATTTACGAAAACTCATGAATGAAATTAAAGGGGACACAAAATGCTCTTAGAAAAATCACAGCAACTAATTGAATTATCTCAACGTAAAAAGTCTTTGCAAAGTTCTGCCGCTAATCTTCAAATTATTCAAACTAGGCAAAAGCAAATTACTGATGCACTTGCAAGCATTCAGCCACTGGTGGAAGCATTAAAAGCTTTTCGCCAAAGAGGTATTAACAATATTGATTTAACTCAGAAGGCAGACTCTATCTTAAGTTTCGTTATCAATGCTGAGGAGAATTTACAAAATAATTCTGATTGGATTCTTGATAATAAAAACTTTAAAGGTAATATTTTAAACTCAAATATTGAAAACCTAAAAACTACGCTGGAACAGCAACTAAGCGAAGCATGGAAAAGCTACCGGGATCAACAAATGCCTAGTAGTAATAATGAAATACTCAAATTACTAGCTAAAATAGAAGCTTTCAAACAAACAGTTTTACAAATTCAGATTATAGACAAAGAGATAAAAAATGTTATTTATCCAAAAAACAATGCTGAGTTTGTAGTATATGAACATAAAATCGAACAATTAAAATATCATTGGAATAGCCTTAGTTCTGATGAAGTTCCCGAAGCTGTATTGCATTTTCTTCGAGCAGCAGCAAATCAAGGAGCGCCTTTAAATCTTTTGACTTCAGAAGTTCAAGATTGGATTAATCAACATGGCATTGCTGATTCCTTAAAAATTCGCTTGATTTAAAATAAAGTAAGGGTAAAGCAAGGGTGACTACCAACTGGGATAAAATAATTAGAGAATTTTTAGATAAGTTGGAACGCCAGGAAGTCAAACTTTTGACGTGGGGAATTATTGATGGTGGATTTTCTGAAGATGAAATTGCAGAACTTGCAGAAGATTTTCTAAATACTTGCGAGATTGATGAGGATATTTGGGATTTTTTAGACCAAATTCTCGATCGCAAATTGTTGTTTGAATTCAACCTCAGAGGCGATCGCCTTTTCCGCACCAGGATGGCGGAAGCGGTGAGATTATTTGCCCGTCTTCGCCAACTGTTCCCGAATAATAATTGGCAAACATCTCCTACCTTAGTTGCTGATTATCGCCTACAAATCCGTCCGAGAATTTATCCCAAAAGGTATATTACGCCAGAAGCAGTAATTCAGCAGTTGGAAGCAGACAAACTGCTAACTCCCATACAGCAAAAAGCCGTTACAGCAATACTGCGATCGCCATTGCGCGGTGAGGTTCAACTTGCAGACTTCCAGCTACGCGCTACAAGCCGGATGCTGCGGGATTTAAACAGCACAAAAAGTCGCGCGATGATTGTCTGTGCTGGGACAGGAACGGGGAAGACTTTATCTTTTTACCTACCAGCACTGGTGCATATTGCAAGTTTGTTGAAAAAGGATGAGTATTGGTGTAAAGGACTGGCAATTTATCCCCGCAACGAACTTCTCAAAGACCAATTTTCTGAAACCTATCAAGAAGCACGTCGTCTCGATGCTGTCCTCAAAGCAGAAGGTAAACGTAAAATTCTCATTGGTGCATTTTTTGGCTTAACTCCCAGAAGCGCAACTTTGGATCGGGTACAGGATAAATGGGAAGCTGAAAGTGGTGGGTTTACTTGTCCTTACCTGCGGTGTCCCAGATGCGAGGGTGCGCTATCTTGGCGGCGGGCTGATGTGGAAGCTGGTAGAGAACAACTTTCTTGTCTTAAAGCATCCTGCGGCGCTGTTATCCAAGAAGATGAAGTAATTCTGACACGCGATCGCATGGCGAAAACTCCCCCAGACCTGGTTTTTACCAGCACAGAGATGCTAAATCGGTCTATGGGAGACTCCCGTTACGGTCATGTATTTGGCATCGCAGCGGCGAAAAAGCCTCAGATAGTTTTGTTGGATGAGGTGCATACTTATACAGGTATCCACGGCGCACAAGTTGCTTACCTGCTGCGGCGTTGGCAGAAAATAATTAACAAGAAAGTCCAATTTACTGGACTTTCGGCAACTCTAGAAAGTGCAGCAGAATTTTTCAGTCAACTTACAGGTTTAAACCCTGGTTCAGTGGAGGAAATTTCTCCTGGTGAAGACCAAATTCCAGAGGGGATGGAGTATCAATTAGTTCTTAGAGGCGACCCAGTATCAGGGACAAGTCTTTTATCTACCAGCATCCAAACGGCGATGCTGCTGCGGCGTGTACTCGACCCATCTGAAGACCCCCCTAGTAAAGGTTTTTATGGTTCCCGTGTTTTCGCCTTCACTGATGACTTAGATGTTACCAATCGCTTATTCCACAACCTTTTGGATGCCGAAGGTCGAGACAGTTGGGGTCGTCCTTTGCGAGGAAGACAGCCATTAGCAGCTTTGCGATCGCATAGTGCAACTGATGGTAGAGAAAGGCTGATTGCCGCACAATCCTGGCTATTGTGTGAAGAAATCGGTCACGGTTTGCAACTGCCTTTAAATATTGGGCGCACCAGTTCCCAAGATACTGGAGTTACGCCAAATGCAGACGTAATTGTTGCTACTGCATCCCTGGAAGTGGGATTTAACGATCCAGAAGTTGGAGGTGTCATCCAGCACAAAGCGCCGCGAGATATGGCATCTTTCTTGCAAAGGAAGGGACGGGCGGGACGACGCAGAAGTATGCGACCTTGGACAGTGGTTGTGCTTTCTGATTACGGACGCGATCGCATTGCCTATCAAGGCTACGATATGCTGTTTAATCCGGTTTTAGAAAACCTCTCTAAGAGATTGAAGTGCGGCGGTTTGCGATCGCATCCCATGCTAACATCCGCTTCGACAATGGCCAGGAACTCGATACGACAATTCGCTTCACCCAGAGACAGGATCGTAGTCCTGCGGCTGTAGGATTTGCCCAATCTGTTGACGGTTTAGTATTTCGCTTTTGTATTCCGCCCAATTTCAGCATCAGTCCCAACGATTCCAATCAAGAGAAAATTCGGGCGTTTCGCACGGCATATTTCCGATATCGGGTATTGACAGATGACAGATTGTGTGAATTAACAAACGTCTTTCAACGGGAATGGCTTTATCAAATATATATATCGATGCTGACCGCCCGCGCCTTGGCAGACCAAATCTCCCTACCTGAAGCTTTTGAGACGCTTTTGGATGAAAACATGGGTCAAGAAATGGCAAGGGTTCTGGACAATATCTTCCAAACCTTGAACGTCGAAGAAACGCTACTGTCAGAAGGAGAATCTGCACCGGAACAAATTCAGGGACGGCAGAGGGTACATGATAGGTTGCTGGCACTTGGCAACGCAGACATCATCCAAACTATATTAAATGACCTTGCACCAATTCTCTGGTCAGAACCTGATGAAGAGTGGCATTCTTGGGCAGCTTTACGTTTTAAAGCGACCTTGGGAGGGGCGCTGCTGGATGCTTGCGGGCAATTGTGTCCCCACTTTGATTTGGGCGACCTGATTTTAGACATCGATCCTGGCCCGCGTCCACCAGATGCACCTGCTATTTCAGAGGGGGTGCAGAGGTATCCGCGAGGGTTTGGGGTGAGGCTACGGGTACGAGAAACGGTGCAGTGATAATCTGCTTGAAGATAAAGTCTGACTTCACTGATAGCGCCTCCTGATTCGAGAGGAGATATTACAGCGATTTTGAGTTTAGTAGTCGAACCGATGGAACTTGGGTTTTTGCAAGTTTATCCATTGGTGGAGGGGGTGCAGAGGTATCCGCGAGGGTTTGGCGTGAGGGTACGGGAATGCAGTAAAGTTAACAGATTTTAAACAAAACTTTAAAAATATCTTCTTTTAGAGTATATTTAAAACAATTGTTTAAAATTTAGTTTAATTTTTAAACAAAACATCGCTGTATTTCGATGGAGTATAAAACTTTTTATGGCTAGTGGATTTACTAGACAAGAAACCATCGCTCTGACTGGCATAAGCTCTGGCAGACTAAGCTATTTAGACAGAACAGAGTTGGTAGTGCCAGAAAAGTTTGGTAATCCTCAGCACCCTAAAGTCGTTTATAAGTGGCAGCAAATTCTAGAAATAAAAACTATTGAAAGTTTAAGACAGAAGCTTTCATTACAAGAAATTAGAAAAGTTTTATATTTTTTAAAATCCAGAAATTATGAATATTCTTTTTTTAAGCATCGTCTTGTTTTTGTTAATTCACAACTTTATTTAATTGAAAATATGCAAGATTTCGGTTTGATGATTTTAGAAACATCTGGAAAAAATCAGGGGCAAGTTGTAATTCATGAAATTGGAGAAATTGGAGATGTGATTACAGAATTAGCAATAGAAGCAGAGAAACAT
>NNBU01000144.1_pt1 | contig 12741 bp, 12 predicted proteins | sample 1173781 | NCBI WGS metagenome assembly NNBU01 (sample SAMN07173937, study PRJNA388173) | plant metagenome | biome: Plant school; feature: Soil; material: Symbiotic tissue of Blasia pusilla L.; isolation source: symbiotic tissue sample KVJ2 | host: Blasia pusilla | place: Norway: Troms, Kvaloya...
GCTTATGCTTTTTCAACAGAGAATTGGAAAAGACCGCAGGAAGAAGTCGATTTTTTGATGACTCTGTTTCAAAGAGTTTTGCGGCAAGAATTGCGGGAAATGGTCGAAGAGAATGTTCAAATTAAGTTTGTCGGAAATTTGCAAGACCTGCCGCGATCGCTCCAACAAGAAATTTCCCGTTCAATGGAAGAAACTAAGGATAATCGCGGTATCCGATTTTCGGTAGCAACTAATTACGGCGGACGGCAAGAGATTTTACAAGCTTGTCAGGCGATCGCAAAGCAAGTCCAGCAAGGTCTGTTACAACCTAATGAAATTGATGAACAAGTGTTTGAAAGCCACTTGTACACTGCCGGAATTAGTGACCCAGATTTGTTAATTCGCACCAGTGGAGAAATGCGCCTCTCAAATTTTCTTCTCTGGCAAATGGCTTATGGAGAAATTTATATTACCGATGCTCTCTGGCCAGATTTTGATCGGGCTGAGTTTCATCGCGCTTTGTGTGCCTACCAGCAACGGGAGCGGCGATTTGGGAAAGTGTAAATCAAGAATCAGAGTCGTGAAATAGGGCTTTGATATCTCGATAGCCACTGACAACACGAAAAATCTCCACATCTTGCCCTATGGGCATGTAGAGGATGAGGTAATTATCTATTGAGAGGCTACGGATACCAGGTAAAATTTCATCACGTAATCGTCCGAGACGAGGGAACTGAGCAATTTGGGCAAATTTCACGTCCAGCTTATTTAAAAAACCCTCAGACTGAGCCAAACCAGATTGTCTCGCAATATAATCTGCTATTTGCTCGATATCTTGAATTGCGGGTTTGGTAAGGCGAAATTGTGGGGTCATGCTTCGTGTGAAACACCGTAGCTCGCTCGGACATTGGCGCGAATTTGAGCCATTGCAGCCGAACCATCAACAACTTCACCCCGCTCAGACGCTTCCCACCCAATACGCGCTTCTTGTTGCAAGTCTTGTAGTCGTCCTTGATAGATGTCTTCTTGCTGTTCCAGAAGTTTTACGCCTGCAAGAATAACTGCGATCGCGTTCTGATACTTACCGCTAGTGATTTGGCGTTGAACTAGGGCTTCTACTTCAGGTGGCAGAACGATTTGCATAGATTTTTGTCAAAGTAGGAGTAACTTTAATTGTAAGCGATCGCTTTTGTCAGCTATACCTTACAAGATTGGCAATCACATTTTTACGATGAACTGGACTCAGCACTTCATCTATGGCCCAGAAAACACCGCTTGTTCTATATCATCTCGACTAAGAGAATACTTAAATGAGCGTTGGATATCTTGTCCATTTTCCCCAGATTGGACATATCGCACTACGATTTGCTCAACGTCGAGCCATAGTTCAGCTTGCCAACTAGGGCGCTCCACATGCCAGCAATGCCTCTGTGTTTCGTCTTGTTTACAGCCTTGGTCTTTTAGCCACTGTTCAATTTGTGGCAGAGGATGATTATATAGAGGGGTATCAGAGGGAAGAAGAGGCATAGGAATTTGGGATTTTAGATTTTGGATTAGGAAATTTTTTAATTTTTAATTACCATAAGGGTAATTAGTTGCGATACATGGTTAATCTGCTGTTGTACAGATGGAGTTGGTTGCAGCAAATGAGTTTGGAAAGCAGCCTCGCCACGAGTTAAGCCAATGGCAACTGCTAATAATAGACAACCTACAAATGTTAACACCAGCATAAATAAGGCAAAGATTTCGCCAGATGATAAGGGGCGATCGCTCGGATCAAGGTAGGCTGATTTTGACCAGTCATGAGAACGCGAGACGGGATGATTCAAGTCAGGGGGTGGTTGAATTACTCCAAAGCGGGAATAGCCGATTTTAAAATCGTAGCTTAACCGCCGTTCTGGATGGCTAAGGGTGGCGTAGGCTTCGTTGATTTGCTGGAATTTGGAAGTGGCGATCGCTGTAGGCAAGTCTGTAGTATCAGGATGATAGCGTTTGCTCAGTTCCCGATAAGCCCGACGAATATCGATTACCGATGCCGAGGGATGCAGTCCTAGCAGGGAGTAATAAGTTGATTCACTGCTTTGTGGCATTGCCCCGTTGTAATTCACGGCTGTTTGAGTCACTTTGCTCAAAGATATTTTTTATATTTTAAATGCTTTGTGAATTGGAGAAGACAGAAGAAGACATAATATATCTAGCATCTGATAAAATATTTTATAAAGCATTTAATTAGATGCGATGCAAATTAAAATTAATCTCGAAAATATTCAAACTCTTACTGACTTCAAGCGAAATGCCAAGGATTATGTAGAACGAATTAAGGCCACAAAGTCCCCGCTTGTACTAACCGTGAATGGGAAAGCTGAGGTTGTGGTGCATGAGGCACAAGCATTTCAGCAGATGATAGATGAACTCGCTCGCCTTGAGGAAGAACTGCAAAAACTAAAGTTAGAAGCGTTACGCAGTCAGATTGATATTGGTATTAAACAACTTGAGAGCGGTCATTATACTGAATATAATCAGGAGTCAATTGATATTTAATCCCTAACGGATTAAATCAGCACGGGGTTTAAAGGTTTCAATTTGTCGTAACTTTTCGTAAAGTTCCCGTTCTTCTTGACTAATATTTTTCGGTGTAACTATTTGAATTTCTACTAATTGATCGCCACGTTTACCGTCATCGTTAGGATAGCCTTTATTACCTAGTCGAAATTTTTGACCAGACCTAACTCCGGGAGGGGTAGTCATTTTTACAGGCCCGTCAAGAGTAGGTGCTTCTACCTGTCCTCCTAAAACTGCCTCGCTGGGAGTAACAGGTACTTGGCAAACAATATTTAAACCTTCTAACTTAAATAATGGATGAGGTTCAACAGTAATTTTTAAATATAGGTCGCCACCACCAACGCCTTGGTTCCGCAAACGGATGGTTTGACCTGTCACCATCCCTGGTGGCATATTAACTTCTAGCGATCGCCCATCTTCCAAACGAATCCGTTCATTGCCACCTTGATAAGCCTTTTCTAATGGTAGAGTCAATCTGGCTTCTATATCCCGGCGGGTTGTGCGAGGTGGGGTGTTAACGGTGTAGGCAACTTTTGTTCTAGGAGAACGAAACGGATCGCTAGTATTGCCATTACTGGAATTACTTGCCCCACTCTTATTTTTAACGCCAATAACTTGATTAATAAAGCTTTCAAAATCGGAGAATTGACTTGGATCTACATCCTGATTTCCGTTGCGATCGCTAGCACTACTCTGCCAAGTTTTAGCCTTTGGCGTCTGTTTATTGCCCGCAAAGCCTTTTTGCTTCCAGTAGCGGCTAAACTGGTCGTACTGCGCTCGCTTGGCTGGATCTGAAAGAACTTCATAAGCCTCGCCAATATCCTTAAATTTTTCCTCAGATGCTTTGTTACCCGGATTGAGATCGGGGTGATATTGCCTTGCTAACCGTCGATAAACCTTTTTAATTTCCTCACCAGAGGCGTCTTTAGATACTCCTAAAATCTCGTAGTAATCGCGAAAGTTCGGCAAATTCTGCATAGTTCAGTTATTTAAATTTTAAATTTTTGATTTTGGATTAATTTAAGAGTTAGGAATTATAAGTTCTGAGTTAGGAGTTGAAAGATTTAATTTTTAACTCCTAACTCCTAACTTCTCACTCCTAACTTTTATTAAAAGTACTACAACCAATCATTGTCTTCTTCATCATCCCAATTATCTTGGTAGCTAGGACGAGATTTGCGTGGAGGACGGCTTTCATAAGAGGAAGAACGATTATCCCGGCTATAGTCTCTGCCATAGTCTTTACCGTAATCTCTGCCATAGTCTCTGCCATAGTCTTTACCGTAGGAATCGCGTTCCCGATATGTATCTTTGGGAAATTCGCGATCGCGTTCTTTATCTTTGTCACCAGTAAAGATGTCACGGATAGTACCAAACAAGTCATCGTCTTCATCTTCAGCATAAGTCTGGCGAACTTCCCGATTTAGCTCATAGAGAGCATCTTGCAAATCGGCGTAGGCTTGATCGATACCGCGATCGCTATTTTCCTTGAGACTCTCTTTTAGGTCTCGGCAAATATTATCAATTCTTTGGCGGCGGTTTCGGGCAAACTGCATACCAAATTCCAGTGCTACTTCTCTGAGTTGTCGTTCTGCTTGGAAAATCAACGCCTCAGAACGAGTCCGCTTTTCTACTCTTTCTTTACGTTCGCGATCGACATCGGCGTATTTCTGAGCATCTTGAATCATCCGATTCACTTCCGACTCGTTCAAGGTGGAAGCGCCTTGAATGGTAATACTCTGTTCTCGTCCAGTGGTTCTATCTAGGGCTGTTACTTGCAAAATACCGTTAGCATCGATATCAAATGACACCTGGACTTGGGGAATTCCTCGTGGCGCTGGCGGGATGCCATACAGCTTGAACCTTCCTAAAGACTTGTTGTTTGCTGCCATTTCCCGTTCGCCTTGGACTACGTGAATTTCCACAGTATTTTGGTTATTTTCAGACGTAGAAAAAATGTCAGAACGGCGGACTGGGATCGTGGTGTTGCGGGGAATAAGTTTTTTCATCACACCGCCGATGGTTTCCAATCCCATAGAAAGGGGTGTGACATCTAAAAGCAGCACATCTTTGAGTTCGCCTGCGAGAATTCCTGCTTGAATTGCGGCACCCACTCCCACTACTTCATCGGGGTTAACATTTTCGTTAGGTTCTGTGCCAATTAAGTCCCGCACTAGCTGCTTCACCATTGGCATCCGTGTAGAACCGCCAACTAACACAACTTCTTCAATATCTCTAGGTGAAAGTCCGGCATCTTTGAGAGCGCGTTTCACTGGTGTCCGTAAGCGCCCCACCAAATCACCACACAAACCTTCAAACTGGGAACGAGTCAGACGAGTTTCCAGATGTTTGGGGCCATCTTCAGTAGCCGTGATGAAGGGTAAGTTAATATCGGTGACGCTGACAGCAGAAAGTTCAATTTTGGCTTTTTCCGCAGCTTCCATTAGACGTTGCAAAGCTTGGCGATCGCGTCTTAAGTCTACCTCTTCTGTTTCCAGAAATTGCTCTGCTAGCCAATCTACTATTATTTTGTCAAAGTCGTTACCACCAAGTTGCGTATCTCCACTGGTAGCTTTGACTTCAAATATCCCATCGCCTACTTCTAAAATCGACACGTCAAAGGTGCCACCACCCAAGTCAAAGACTAAGATAGTTTCCGTGTCACCCCGATCTAATCCATAAGCTAAAGATGCCGCAGTCGGTTCATTCAGAATCCGCAGCACCTCTAAACCGGCAATTCTGCCAGCATCGCGGGTTGCCTGCCGTTGAGAGTCATTAAAATAAGCTGGTACTGTAATCACTGCCCCTGTGACTGGTTCACCCAAATAGCGACTAGCATCGTCAGCCAATTTCTTCAGCACCATTGCCGAAATTTCTTCTGGGGCGAAATCTTTATTCAGACGGGGACAGGCAATTTTAATATTACCTACTTCGTCTTTGCGGATGGTGTAGGGCACACGCTTGGAATCTGGGTTAAGTTCGCTATACTTCCGGCCAATGAAGCGTTTAACTGCAAAAAAGGTATTTTGGGGATTGAGGACGGTTTGCCGCCGTGCCATTTGCCCAACCACCCTTTCGCCTTCTTTGCTGAAGCCAACTACGGAGGGGGTTGTTCGCATTCCTTCTGCATTGGCAATCACCACCGGCTTGCCACCCTCCATAACGGCGACTACTGAGTTGGTTGTACCCAAGTCGATGCCGACTACCTTGCCCATGCGTTACTTTTCTCCTAAAGTGTCTTATATATTTATTATGATTGGGCGGAACTACCTCTAGCTTCGTGCTACAGGATAAAAACACCTCAATGGTATAATACTCATCATTAAGGCAGTAAGCTAAGATGTGCAGCTGGAGGAGATAGTTGCAAGACTAGGATAGCATTGAGATGGTTGGTGTGCCCAAGCAGCCTCAATTCTTGTTATCCGCCAGTTCTGTTTAAGGTGTCTCCAAGTTAGTAAATGCACCTTAATAGTACTTGCTCTGGTTTTTTGAGTGTCGGAAAACTCTAAATATTGCCACTATTTTAAAGATTTGAATTTAACAGAGCGATTACAAACTTCCCTGAGTGAGATAGCGCGAGAACGCGATCCCTACATGGCAACGGCTGGACATTTTTTTGTCCAGGAATACATCCGCCAGCAATTTTCCCAATGGGGGAGTGTGGAAATCCACACCTTTGAAGTTAGAGGCAAAGCTTGTAATAACTTGATATTAAATTTGCCCTCCAATTTGGGAGGGCAAAAAAAGCATTTACTACCAATCTTAATTGGTGCTCATTATGATGGCGTTCCGGGAACACCTGCGGCTGATGATAATGCTACAGGTGTAGCGGTGTTGCTGGAATTAGCCAGAAAGTTTGCTGCCGAACCTGTCAGATATCCCTTAAGGCTGGTTGCTTTCGATATGGAAGAATACGGCTTACTGGGTAGCGCTGCTTATGCATCTTTGTTGCACCAACAAAAGCAACAGCTGCGCTTAATGATTTCCCTAGAAATGCTGGGCTATAAGGATTCTACCCCCGGTTCTCAAAGTTACCCTCCTCCTCTGGAACGCTTCTACCCAGACACAGGTGATTTTATTGCTTTAATTGGCAACTTGCGGACATTGCCTGACTTAATTGGTATGAGTCGCAATATTCGCAAAGCTGGCGTATCTAGTCAATGGCTACCCGTACCGAATCGAGGTTTAATAGTTCCCCAAACCAGACTTAGCGATCATGCACCATTTTGGGATTTGGGTTATCCGGCAATGATGGTGACAGATACGGCATTCTTGCGAAATCCACATTATCACAAAGCTAGTGATGCGATCGCTACTTTGGATTTAGATTTTCTGACTGATGTATGTGAAGGTTTAGAGATTGCTATTCGGAGTCTATAAAAAGATATTAGGAGCATTTTATAGTTTTATAGTTCGCCCAACAAGACAAAGGGATTTTTTTCAATTGCTTATAATATCTTGATGCGATCGCACATTTGGAGTCAAGCTAATTAAATCGTCAATATTGCGTTTCATTGTCTCGCAAATGGCATCTAATGGTAAATCATTGGTGTCATAACCAAAAGGGTTTTCTATCTCTAAGCCGATAGCTTCAATGCCAAATACTGTAAAACCAACCAAAGCAGAGACTAAACCTGTCCACCAGCCCAGACTTCCCACTATTTGAAAGGGTAGCAGGAAACAATATAGGATCAACAGTTGCTTTAGATGAATGGCATAAGCTAATGGCATGGGTGTTTTTAAAATCCGTTCGCAAGCTCCTAAATTATCCACAAGATTATTCAATAATTCTTGCAAAGATGTTAGCTGGTAGCTATTAAGGCAATTGCGATTATATTGCTCATGTAGATAATCTCCTATCCAAAAAGCTACTTCAATTGGAGGGTTATTCATAATCTTCAATTTTATATACTTAGTAGATGGCATTAAATCTTCTAACTCTCTATTGACAGGTTCTCCTCGCAAATGTAACTTCGTGGTTACAGCAAAAGCTGCCAATAAATTTAATGCTGTAATTTTATTTTTTTTATCTTCTGGTGAAATTTCATCAACTGATACCCAAATTTGCCGCGCTAGATTTCGGACGTTATTTACTATAGATCCCCAACATTTCCTCCCTTCCCAAAATCTCTCATAAGCAGTATTGGTACGAAAAACAAGTAACAAACCTAAAACAATACTAGGAATAACACTTCCTAAAATAGGTTGGGATACAGGTACGTCAAAATGGTAAAGGATAGAAATTATAAATCCGAAAGCTCCACACCATAAAATGTGTTTGTAAATTGCTTTCATCACTGAACCTTTAGGCTGCAATAATGTGCGTGCCCATTTGATTTTTTCGACTATCATGCAGTTACCCTAATAACATATTGAATGAAGCAATTCGTTAGATATCAGATCGTTTCAAACTAATAACTATATAAATAGTAAGATTGGCAAAGAGGATACTTTAAAAAATAATTTTGTTAAAAAAGATTATAGACTGGCGGCAATGATTGTATTCTAGCTTCTGTGATCCAATATCTATTCCCATTAAATACTGATGATTAGAAATGACACAAAGAGTTTTTGCGATAAGCAATTAGGTGGAAATTATATAAAAGTCAAAAGCGATTTCTACGGCTGGCTACGCCTACGCACCAATTGTAAATAAATATAAATAGTTCTCAGTTGCTGCATAAATCCCACACCCCACTCCGATAAATCTATAGAAGAAAAGGTACATTACTATTGATGATGTTCATAGAGCATTAGTCGATATTATGTATCCTAGTAAATCAAAAAGTTCTAACCTGTACAAATCCTGCCCTGTAAATTAAACGTTTAGGCATAACTAAGTAAGTTATGTCTTTTTTTTGTTGTTAGTCTCGAAACATTAGATTTCAATCAAGAAACCATTAGGATTGCGGGAAACTCAGTGGTAAATGTTGTACTTTTCATTTAGTGTAAGTGGCTTTGCAAATTCGAGTCCACATATTTGAGATATTCAAACCACTAATCCACCTGCTGTGTTACCAAGGTAAAAATTACACTAGATTAACACTATCCCAAGTATCCAGAGCCACTAACACTATAAATTCGACAGGTTCCTTGGTCAAGAGATAACTCTAAGCCCATCTTTTGTCGTATAATTTCGTAGATGCATTGATATTATCGATATAAAAAAGGGATTTACTGTTTGATTTGCGGATGAACAAGCATAAAATACATTTGAGTATATACTCTAACGACATTGAGCGATCGCATGGGTCAAAATTAATTGATGTTAGAAACCTGTTACTACTCCAGAATGCCTTAAGTGCATCTGGAGTTTCTTTTTGGAAAAAGCCATAAAAATTTTCCCAATCATCCTGATATGGCAAAACATGCCTGAATAAGGATGCATACTGAATTATCTATATTTAACACGGGCATCACTTATTGATGTATCCTTCCTGCCAAACAACTCTCGCAAAACAGCCTCAGTTCGTCTGAGGCTGTTTTGCGTTACTTCCAAGACAAAAGGTGTGTAAGCGAGAAGCATAGTGGTTTGTCGTCAGACAGCTTTATCTGCATTTGAGTGTATACCCTGATGACGTAGGATTCTCTTAGGGTGAAAATTTGGTATAGGTAAATGCGTATCTTTCCTGACTCCAGATTTGTCACAAATATTTCTGGAGTTTTTTCATGACTAGAATTTTAAATTACTTATTTAGTCTATTTACCAGTGCAAAACTTCTCTCAGAGATACATTTTGACATTTTTTATATTTAACCAGCTAACTTATAGCGTTTCCTAATCTAGTGAGGTACAGCCAAATCTTGTTTAACAAGCTTAGTAGCTTTGAAAACATATCTCGCCAGGTTGGGAACCGCTAAATTGATAGAATATCAATTTACTCATAACAGTGAGTGTTTACAAGCAAGGCAAAATATTCAAGCGATCGCACTTTGATTTAGTCAAATTTAGGCGTGCGATCGCATTTAATATAAATGCTTATTTAGTTGTATATGTCACAAAAATATCCTTTTTCATCTCTACTTCTGCCGGGGCTTCTGGATCATAAGCTGGTGATAATAAAAAACTAGCAAACGACGGCAAAGGAACTCCAGTTTTAGAACTACATGAGGGATAAAATAATGTGTAAAATGGTTCGGCGACAGAAGGAGTATCAAGTTTAACACCCATAGCAGTTGCTAAAGCCTGAGCGCGGCTTTGAGCATCTTTCATGGCTGATTGATAAACTGAACTCTGCAAAGCTTGACAGTCATTTACTGCATACTCAACGCCCACACTCTTGACAGAAAGGTTTTCAATTTGGCTCGTGGACTTGTTCGCTATAGCAACAATTTCCTGAACGCGATCGCGTGTTGGTTTTTCTAGTCTCACCAATATCTTGGCGTTATTTTCACTGGAATTAGGGTTAATTTGCACTTGAATTTTATCAGCCTTAATGCCTTTAGCAACTAAACTATCCACTACAGGCTGGAGAGTTGCTTTAGTGAAAGATTTTTTGCTTGGTAAAGATTCTGCTGCTGTTTTGTAATTTAAGAGTAGAGTCCGTGAAGACAGGCGGCGGGTTTCTGGGAAGGCTGACGGTTGCGTTTGTAACTCATCATTGCTACCTCCACTACTGAATACCAACTCAATATCCGCCGTATCTGCTGGCACTCTCACCACCCCTTGACCGATTACCATTAATGAATGGCGATCGCTTGCTGGTGGGTAAAATAATTGAGCATTAGTGACTTTGGGTGTTAATGCTCCTACCCCGACTGTCACAGTAATACTTACCAGCATTAGAGCAGTTATTTTTCTCATGTCCTGGGAATGTCCTTTGAACTTAGTAATTGTCAAAGTTTACACCTCAAGAGCAATATACTGAATCCTTTATCTAAATAATTGACTAAAAAAGTACTAGGGATTGGGGAAGAATTATTTTAATCCTCATTCCTGATCCTACGCATACTCTCAACCACAGGAAAAGAATTGCACTTTGACAACAAATATTGAGCTAATCCCACATCTTTTACACTGACTTTAGTCGTGGGATTAGCTCAATATTCAAAAATTCACTGCGGACACGATCGGATCTCAGCAGAGAGACAAATCTTCTTAGAGGTATTAACCAAACCAGTGGGAAGGTTCACAAGCTGGTTCAGCTGTTTCACAAATATGATTGTCAATCCAATCTGACTTTTCTTGAACGATTAAACAAATGCCTTGGTGAATCAAATTCTGGAGGTGTAGTTGCTGCTCTAAGGGTTTGCGAGGCAATTTGTAATAAGCCAAGCTTTCTTGTTCAACTTCTGCTAGCGGAATTTGTCCATCAGACATCACGCCGTAAAAGGAGGGAATCCGGTTGAGGACGAAAGCAATTAGCTCTTGGCGTAAGTCAGGAATCGCAAAGGCTTGTTGATATGGATGGTATGGATATGTATCCAAAACGCTTTCAATCTCTCCTATTACTGATTGCTGTGTTAAATTGACTACCGTTTTCATAATTTTTAAACTCCTTTTTTAATCCAGTCAAGGGTTGGTGGAGAAAACAACTTTTTTAGATGGCAACGTCGTCATGACAATCAGTTAGAAGTAATTTAACTGATTGGTGTAATAAACCCTGAAATTAGCCTTTTGTCTTGGTAGAATATCAGGCGTTTTGACTTTGCTTATTTTAGTGAAAGTTTACGCTGTTCTACAGCATGACTTATTAAAAAACCATTGAATAAGCTGATAGGTTGCCGACATTTTATATTTATAATCCTAATTATTTCAAATTTCTGCCAAAAAGGCAGAAATCTACATAAAATGCAGCATTAAGGTTAGGGATCAAGATGAACAGGAATAAAACAACTTGAATTAGGAACAAGTTTTTAATGAAGTTAGGCTGACTTGGTAATTTACATCACATTTTACGTTTGCTGCAAAATTTGCTGTTTCATCTAAAAAACTTATTTGTTGCACTTTGATTTAGTAAGTCAGAAAAATAGCGACTCGCTAGAGTGCAAAATCAGTCTAGCGACAGATGAAAAGATCAGACAAAAACGTTGAAAAAGTTCACATTGTCTAAAGGTAAATGATGCAACTGATGATTAATTTCATCAGCCGTAGCTAATCCAGAAAGCATCGCACCTTCCACAAGATTGCCGCCACACCAATCACCACAGCAAACTAAAGGTAGGGGAGTTCTGGCAGACAAAAAAGCTTCGTGCCAAGGACGACTAGGAAAGGCATAACGCCAACGATGTACTTGCATCCATTCGGGAGTATTCAGCCAAGGGAGAGATAGTGATTCTGCTGCTCGTTGCAACATGTACTCTCCGGCAGGTTGTAAATCCTGGGATTCTAGATGACGTTGGGCAAAATTAGCGCTACTTTGCACCACAAAATGTGGTTGTTGAGGGTTAGGACGCTTGCTACTGTCTAAACCAATCCATGCTAAATCGATATCATCCACAAAAGTTAGAGCTTTCCACTGAGGAAGGGGTTGGGATGTGGGAGGATATCCAGCGATCGCACTAATGGAAGGATAAAATTCTACAGAACGCAAGTTATCAAGAAAGGCTGCATCCAGCACAGTTTCGCCCAAAGGTTCTAACAACGTCACAGCTTGGGGTGCAGGAATTGCAATAACTAAAGCTTTTGCAGTTAATTCTTCGTTACTAGATTCGAGAGTCAAACGCCAACTATTTTCAAGAGTTGGGGTAATAGCGATGACACGCTGATTCAGTAATATTTCTAAACCTGGGGCGAGGGATTTAGCGATCGCACTCATTCCCTCAGGTGCAACATATCGGGGACTGCGGTTTTTGGGTTCAGATAAAGGAGTGCCTGCTGTGAGTTCGTAAACCTCCTCTGTCCAGACTTCGAGGAGATGGCGCAATCGCAATATCTCCACAAAACGCCCAAATAATTCACCCTTTGGCTTCAGATAACAAGCCCCATGATCCGCGCAAGTTCCATGTAAGCGGCGTGTAGCCAGCCTTCCCCCCAAACCACGAGATTTTTCCACCACTAACACCGAATATCCAGCTTGACTTAACTGCTGGGCGCAAACTAAACCGGCCATTCCGGCACCAATCACTGCAATATCAGTCATGAGTCAATATTCCCTAGTCATTGGTTAAGAGAAGGCAGGAGGCAGAGGGCAGGAGGCAGGAGGAAAGAAGTATGATTGATTACTTTAATTATGGGTCTTTACMGGAGGCAGGAGTAACC
>NNBU01001032.1_pt1 | contig 12738 bp, 12 predicted proteins | sample 1173781 | NCBI WGS metagenome assembly NNBU01 (sample SAMN07173937, study PRJNA388173) | plant metagenome | biome: Plant school; feature: Soil; material: Symbiotic tissue of Blasia pusilla L.; isolation source: symbiotic tissue sample KVJ2 | host: Blasia pusilla | place: Norway: Troms, Kvaloya...
TCAGCCCGAGCCTGCGCGCCGAAGCTTCCTCGGCGGCAATTGCTGGGGAAAGCCTGCCGCCGACGATCGCCTGGATCCGATCGGCAAGTGCCATCACCTCGTCCAGGTCTTCCGAAATCAGAAGTACCGCCGTTCCCTGTCGCCTCGCCTCAAGGATGCGCTCGTGCACCGCAGCGACAGCCCCTTCGTCCAGCCCCCGCTGCCGCACCGACCTCCTACATGGGCCGCCCGGGTTGCATGCTGCATCTCTGGAGCGAGGCGCACGGCATGGTGAGCCATGTGAGCCACATCGGAACGATGGAGGGGCCGTTTCCATTTGCCTGACGAAGCGGCTGGCCGGCAGGCCTTCAGGCGCGCAGAATGCGGCCGAACACAGCACACCCCATGCCGCAGGAACGCACCCTCCTCTACACCGGACACGAGTTCACCGTGGAGCATGTGCGCGCCCATGCGCACGAAGGGGCCGACTGGAGCGCGCCCTACACCCTGGCGTCTCGCCGCATCATCTTCCCGACGGGGCGCACGGTGCTCGACGTGCGTTCAGGCGACAGCACCTGGCTCGTCGACGGCCTGACCGCCATGCACTTCGGCGACGCCACGGTCTACCAGCTGCGGCTCGCGGCGCGCGCGGTGCGGCGCAGCATGGTGGTCAGCAGGCATCCGGCGCCCCGCGCGAACGCGGCGCCCCTGTTCTGCCTGCTGACGCCTCGGTCGCTGTACCGGGTGCATGCGGCGCAACGCCTGCTTCGCGCGGGCGACGCGGGCGCTGACGCCATCGCTGCGCTGGTCGATGAACTCGGCATGTCGCGCCAACAGGGGCCGTCGACGGGTGCCGTTGCACGCGCGAAGCGGCTGCTCGCGGAAACCGCCGACAGGGAGGTGCGGCTGTCGCTGCACGAGGTGGCCGACGCCGTGTCGCGCTCGCCGTTTCACCTGGCGCGCAGCTTCCGGCAGCAGACCGGGCTGAGCCTGCATCAGTACCGCCAGCATCTGCGGCTGGCTGCGGCCATGGAGCGGCTGGTGGAAGGCGACGCCGACCTCGCGGGCATCGCGCACGACCTCGGCTATTGCAGCCAGAGCCACCTGGGCGCGGTGTTCCGGCGCGAGGTGGGTGTGACGCTGGGCGAAGCCCGGCGCACGCTGGCCGCACGAATTTGATAGCCGCGGGGCGGCGCGGTCGCGAGACTCGCCGCGATGGATCGCAATCTCTCGACCGGCCTGCTCGCCGCGCTGGCCGCTGCCCTTGTCGGCAGCGCATGGCAACTCGTCTCGCGCCACGGCGTGACCACCACGCTCGGCCCGATGGAACTGGCGCTGATGCGCTACGGCATCCCGGCATTGCTGCTGGCGCCGCTGTGGTTCGGCCGCCAGCGCATCGCGCCCAGGGCGTCGCGCCTGGCGCACATGCTGCTGGTCATTGGCGGTGGCCTGCCCTTCGGGTTGCTGGTGCTGGCCGGCGCGCAATGGGCGCCCGCGAGCCACATGGGCATCTTCATGGCAGGCAGCCTGCCGCTGTTCACGGCCATCGGCGCGTGGCTTCACAAGGGGCAGAAGATCGGCGGCATCCGCTTGCTGGGGCTGGGCTGCATCGCACTGGGCATGGCGCTGTTCGCGGCGGGCAGTTTCAGTGGCGGCTCGCTCAGCTGGCGCGGTGACCTGCTCTTCCTGGCAGCGGCCATGCTGTGGGCGATGCACTCGCTCGCGTTCGCACACTGCGGGCTCACGCCGTGGCAAGGCGCAGCGTTCGTGAACGGCTGGTCGGCGCTGCTGCTGCTGCCGGTGCTGGCCTTCGCCGGCGCGCCGCGCCTGCTCACCGCACCGTGGGCCGACGTGGCGCTCCAGGCCACGGCGCAAGGCGTGGTCGCGGGCTTGCTGGGTCTGGTGGTCTACATGGTGGCGGTCGCCCGGCTGGGTGCGTCGCGCGCGTCGCTGTCCGCCGCGGCGGTGCCGGTGCTGACCACGCTGGGCGCGGCTTGCTGGATGAACGAGCCGCTCACCGGTGCGGTGCTGGTGGCATTGGCGCTGGTGGTGCCGGGGATCGTGCTGGCGAGTGGTGCGGTGCGGGTCGGAGCGAAGAGATCGCTGCCATCGATGTGAGGGGTTCGAGCGGCGGGCAGAATGCTGCGCATCGTCTGGGCGCCTTTCGGCGACAGCACCCCACCAACCCGACAAGAGTGAACACCATGCCCGACCGGTCCTGCTGGTTCCCTGCCAAGCGCTACGGCTGGGGTTGGGGCATGCCCACCTGCTGGCAGGGTTGGGCGGTGATCGCGGCGTACCTCGTGCTGCTCGTCGGCGCGATCGTGGCCATTCGCCCGGAACGGCAACCGGTTCATTTCGTGCTGGCGGTCATGGGCCTGAGTGCCGCCCTCGTCGCCGTCTGCTGGCTCAAGGGTGAGCCACCGCGGTGGCGTTGGGGAGACAAGCAGTAATGGCGAAGGCATGGCCTTCGGCGAGGCGCGTCACGCCGATGCGTTTGCTGGCCTGCGCCGCGTGGCTGCTGTGCGCACCCTGCGCCTTCGCCAACGGCAGCATGCAATGCGAAGGCGCTCCCTATTCAGCCGAAGTGCAGTTGCGCCTGTCCACCGGCGAACCGACGGAGCTGGTCATTGCGCGAACCGACGGCGCGGAAGCCTCGTCCGAACGCTTCGCGTTGCGGCACCGCTTCGTCGACTACAAGCGCCAGTCCATGCGCATCACGGGCACGGCACTCGAAAGGCCGTCGCGCAAGGTCACGCTGAACGTGTCGAAGACCAGGGGCACGCTGACCTACGCAGGCGTGCAACGCCGATTGCGCTGCGACTGGAACAACCTCGGCTGAAGCCCCCGGCAACGATTCAGGCCGCCGCCATCACCTGGTCGCGCCCCATGGCCTTCGCGCGGTACAGCGCGGCGTCGGCACGGGCCAGCACGTCGTCGACACGCGTGCCGTCTTCGCTGGCCGCCACACCGATGCTGACGGCGATGCCGCCGACCACGGCCATCGGCGAATCGGCCGCGAACGGCTCGTCGATGGCCTGCTTGAGCCGCGCCGCAATGGCCATCGCCTCGGGCTTGCCCGCATCGGGCAGCAGCACGACGAACTCCTCGCCGCCATAGCGTCCGAGCACGCCCGCATTGCCGACGGCCCGCTGCATGCGCCGGACGGCTTCGCGCAGCACGGCGTCGCCCATGAGGTGGCCGAAGCGGTCGTTCACGGTCTTGAAGTGGTCCAGGTCCACCATCAGCAAGGCCGCGCGCCGGCGGCCCGAGGCAAAGGTGGCGCTGCAGGCGTCGAGCAGCGCGCGGCGGTTGAGCGCACCCGTGAGCGGGTCGCGCGAGGCCAGGTACTCGAACTCGGTGTGCACGCGGTCCGTGGCCATCAGGATGACGGAGATGGACAGCAGCAGCACGGTGAACGAGTACATGCTGATGTACAGCGACTGGATCCAGCTGGCGTCCATGAGCGTGCTGCCGGCCATGCCGACCACGGCCGAAATGAAGCGCAAGGCCGCCACGATCGACTGCACGAGCAGCAGCCCGGTCATCAGCCGCTTGCCGAACACCCGGCCCTTGTGGCCGATGTACAGCCAGGCATGAAAGAAGAACAGCGCCGACACCGCCAGCGTGACCAGCAGCAGGCGCGCCTGGAAGTCGGGCCGGATGGCGCTGAACCAGAACATCGCCAACCCGAGAAAGCCGTTCAGCAGCGTCCAGCCCCGGGTGTCGCTGCGCCCCAGCAGGAACTTCTGGCTGCCTGCGTAATAAAGGATGCAGGCCTGGAACAGCACGAAGTTGGCGACGACGATGGTGACGAAGTCCGGCAGGAAGTCGCGCCCCGCGAACAGCATGGTGCTCGCGAAGGCCACCAGCGGTGCCAGCGCCCACTCGCCCAGCCCGCGAATGCTCGGCGGATAGCTGCGGCGCATGAAGAACACCACGAGCGCCATCGTCAGGCCCATGACGCCGGCCAGCACGATGACGGAGCGGGGGTCGAGGATGGATGGCGAGGCTCCCATGAAGGCCGATTATGTTGGCATTGCCCCTCGGGGTGCCGCAACGCCGCCCACCGCCCACCGCCCACCGCCCGCAGACTGACGCTCAGCGCGGCGCCATGCGAATGGCTCCGTCCAGCCGCACGCTCTCGCCGTTGAAGTACCCGTTGGTGATCATCAGCTCGGCCAGCGTCGCGTACTCCGCCGGGTTGCCCAGCCGCTTGGGAAACGGCACCGATGCGGCCAGCGCGGCTTTCACGTTGTCGGGCGCGCCATGCAGCAGCGGTGTGTCGAAGATGCCCGGCAGGATGGTGTTCACCCGAATGCCTTCGCTCATGAGGTCGCGCGCAATCGGCAGCGTCATGCCGACGATGCCCGCCTTCGACGCGGTGTAGGCCGCCTGGCCCATCTGCCCGTCCTGCGCGGCAACGGACGCGGTGTTGACGATGGCGCCGCGCTCGCCGTCTTGCCCCATGTCGAGCGTGAGCATGCCGGCGGCCGACTTGGCGATGCAGCGAAAGGTGCCCACCAGGTTGATCTGGATGATGCGGTCGAAGTTGGCGAGCGGAAAGTGCTTGATCTCGCCGGTGGCCTTGTCGCGGCTGGCGGTTTTCACCGCGTTGCCGGTGCCCGCGCAGTTGACCAGCACGCGCTCCTGCCCGTGCGCCGCACGGGCCTTGGCGAAGGCCGCGTCCACCTGTTCGTCGGAGGTGACGTCGACCTTGCAGAACACGCCGCCGAGCTCCTTGGCCAGGGCCTCGCCCTGTTCCGAATTCAGGTCGAACAGCGCGACCTTCACGCCGTGGCTGGCGAGGCGGCGCGCGGTGGCGGCACCCAGGCCCGAGGCGCCGCCGGTGACGACGGCGGCAATGCTGGAATCGAGTTGCATCTCTTGAATGTCCTTGAGGTGTCCGACGAAGGCTATGCGGGGTTTGTGCGGGTTTGTCCGGGGCCAGTTTAGGAAGCAGAATCGCCCGCACGCATCGTCGGAAACGACGGGATTTCAGCCGCCCCGCATGCAGTCCCCCACACACACCGCGCCCTCCCTGCCGGCCACGCCTCCGATCCCCCGGGTTCTGGAAACCAAGCTCAACCCGCCCGCCTTCGTCGCCACGCAGGTGCTGCGCACCGCGCTCGGCGACGGCATGGCCGCGGCGGCCGTGAAGCTGGTGCTGGTGCGCGCGCCGGCCGGCTTCGGCAAGACCACCGCCATGGCGCAGATGCGCGAGCGCATGGAGGCACAGGGCACCGCCACCGCGTGGCTCACGCTCGACCTGGCGGACAACGACGTCTCGCGCTTTCTCCACTGCCTGGCCGAGGCCGTGCAGCGGCTGGGCGTGGAAGCGCCCCGCACGCCCGGCCCCCACGGCCCGTTCGACGCGGTGGCGGCGCTGGCCGCGCACGACTCGCCCTTCACCCTGTTCCTGGACGACTTCGAGCGCGTGCAGGAGCCGGCCGTGCTGGGCCTGGTGCGCGAGATCGTCGAGCACCTGCCGCGGCGCGGGCAGCTCGTGATCGGCTCGCGCAGCCTGCCCGACCTGGGCCTGGGGCGGCTGCGCGCGCGCGGGCAGCTGATGGAGATCGACACCGACCGCCTGCGCTTCAGCCTCGAGGAAACCAGCGCCTTCTTCAGCCTGCGCATGGCGCACGCCGCCAGCGCGCTGCCCGCCGACATGCTCGCGCAGCTGCACCGCAAGACCGAAGGCTGGGTGGCCGCGCTGTGGCTCGCGTCGATGGCGCTGGAGCGGCACGGCACCGAGACCGGCTTTGTCGAGCGCTTCTCGGGCTCCGACCGCGCGGTGGCCGACTATCTGGCCGAAGACGTGCTCGCGCACCAGCCGCAGGACGTTCGCGACTTCCTGCTGCGCACCAGCGTACTGCGGCAGCTCGACGCGTCGGTGTGCCAGGCGCTGTGCCCGCGCGCCGATTGCGCGGCCATCCTCGAGCGGCTGGCTGCGTCGAACCTGTTCGTCACGCGCGTGGGCGGCAGCGAAGGCGGCAGGGGTGACGGCAAGGGTGATGGCAGGGACGGCGGCGACGCATGGCGCTATCACAGCCTGTTCGCCGACTTCCTGCGTGCGCAGCTGGTGCGCGAGCAGCCCGGCGAACTGGCGCGCCTGCACCTCGCGGCCTCGGGCTGGTACGAGTCGAACGGGCGCCCGGTGCCGGCCATCGACCACGCCATCGAAGGCGGCGACCACCCGTATGCGCTGACCCTGCTCGACAGCCATGCCGCCCGGTTCCTCGAGCAGGGCCGCATGCGCATGCTGGCGCGCTGGTTCGCGGCCATCCCGGCACACCAGCTGCGCGCGCACCCGTTCCTGCAGCCCATCGCGCTGTGGGCCACCTGCTTCACGCACGGCCCGTGGGACGCGATGCGCCAGCTCGACGCGTCGGGCTGCCTCGACAGCCCGATCGCCGAAGTGCGCGCTAGCGCCCACACGCTGGTGCCGCTGCTGCTGGCCATGCAGGACCGGCACGACGAGGCCTACGAAGCCGGGCGCATCGCCATGGCGCGCCTGCCCACCGGCCTGGCCTTTGCAGACAGCGTGCTGCTCAACGCCATGGCCCACATCCTGGCCGTGCGCGGCGACCCGCACGAGGCGCGCCGGATGCTCGAGGTGGCGCGTCGCGAGCAGGGCGACAGCGCCTTCAACCGCATGTACACCGAGTCGCTGGCCGGCCTGTTCGACCTACAGGAAGGCCGGCTGCGGCAGGCCACCGCACGGCTGCGCATGGCCGTGGATTCGACCCATGCCGTGTCGTACAACCACAGCCACGGCAACGCCTGGGCCGGCGTGCTGTACGCGGGCGCCGTGTACGAGACCAACCAGCTCGTGCAGGCCGAGCACCTGCTGAACGTGTACCTGCCGCTGGCGCGCGACGTGGGCCTGCCCGACCACATGATCCTGAGCCACGTGATGCGCTCGCGCCTGGCGTTCCATGCGGGCGACATCGACGCGGCCTTCCAGGCCCTGACCGAGCTCGAATACCTGGGCCACCACCGCCAGCTGCCGCGCGTGGTGGCCGGCGCCAAGCTGGAGCGCTCGCGCATGCTGCTGCTGCAGGGCAACGGGCCCGCGTCGCACGACGAACTGCTGCGCGCCGAAGACCCCGCGCTGTGGGCGCGCGAACGGCGCCAGCGACTGCCCGCGCACGACCTCGACTACCTTGCGCTGGCCCGCGCGCGCTGGGACATCGCGTTCGGCGACGCACGCGCCGCGCTGGGCGTGATCGACGCCGAGCTGCACGCCGCGCTGGCCTCGGCCCGCAGCCGGCGCGCGCTGTCGCTGAAGGTGCTGCGCGCGCTGGCGCTGCAGCGCACCGGCGACATGGCCGCGGCCATCGACGAGATCGGCGAGGTGCTGCGGACCGCGAGCCAGGAGGGCTTCATGCGGCTGATACTGGACGAAGGGCCGGCCGTGGGGCCGCTGGTGCACCGGTATGCGGCGGCGCAGCATGAAAGCTCGCGCGGCAGCAGCAACGATCCGATCCTGGCCGACTGCCTGCAACGGCTGCTGCAGGCCGTGGGCCCGCCGGCCGCCGGCGAAGCCGAGGCGCCCACCGGCGACACGATGGCGGAGCCGCTCACGCGCAAGGAAATCCGCGTGCTGCAGCTGCTGGCCGAGGGCTACTCGAACAACGCGATGGCCGAGAAGCTGTTCGTGTCGGACAGCACGGTGCGCACGCACCTGCGCAACATCAACATGAAGCTCGACGCAAAGAGCCGGACGCAGGCGGTGGCCATTGCGCGCAAGCTGGGTGTGATCCGCTAGCGCACCCCGGGAACGCCCTTGGGCCGGTCTGGCCGGCAAGCCCCACGACTACCGATTCCGGTGATATCCGCGACGCCGCGCAATCTCTAGCATTCGCTCCAAGAGTTCAAAGACTTCCAACAGCCGCGATAGCCCCTGGCACACGACGTTGGAGGCGCTTTGCGCCCGGCGAGGTTCCAGGGCCCGCCGGGAAGGGAGCCACCTCAACAGAGAGCGCCGTCGAGCGGAAGCCACCATGCCCAAAGGAATCCCCAACCCGGCCGCGATGTATGGCATCTACCCTCGTTCGTGGGGCTTCGAGGTGTCGATCGTGCGCAACGGCAACCGCTACTTCAAGCAGTTCGGCCGCGCCAGCTACGGCAGCGAGGCGCAGGCCCTGCTGCAGGCGCAGGACTGGCGCGACGGCATCGTGCGCAGCGTGCCGCCGGTGCCACGGCGCACGCGGGCGGAGAAGCTTCGCGTCAACAACACCACGGGCGTGTCCGGCGTGTTCGCGCAGGTCGCGTCCAGCGGCAAGGTGCGCGCGTGGGTGGCCAAGACTTACCTCGGGCAGGAAGAGATCCTGCGCACCGATTTCGCCGTGAACATGCTGGGCGACGCCGCGCAAGCGCTGGCCATCGAGGAGCGGCAACGCCAGCTCGATCGCATGGCGGGGCTGGCCAGGCTGCACCCGGCGGAAGAGATGATCCGCACGGCGCCGGCGTCGGCCAGCGACGAGCAACGCTCGCCCAAGCGCTCGAAGTCCGAGATCAAGCGCAGCACCAACTCCAGCGGCGTGAGCGGCGTGCATTTCAAGTCGCCCAACGTCGGCCACCCGGGCTACTGGCTGGCCATCACCTACACGACCGGCAAGGGCAGCGTGAGCAAGGCCTTCTCCATCAAGGAACACGGCCCCGAGCTGGCCAAGCAGTTGGCGATCGAGGAGCGCGAACGCCAGCTCGAGCAGAAGCTGATGTACACCCGCACTGCCAGCGACGCGCTCTCCATGCCCTCCAGCAAGGAGCGCCGCCCGCACGGCGCGGCAGCCGCCGAGGCGAGGCCGGGGCAGTGAGGCGGATGGGCCACGGGAACGCCGTGGCGGGCCGGTCAGGCGTCTTGGGCCAGAATGGCGGCCAGAAACGGGCGCCAACGAGCCTCGAACGCGTCAGGGAGCCCACTGACATCGGCCGCCGCACCGCCGCCGACAAGCAACGCAGTACGTCGAACATGCCCAAAGGTGTTCCCAATTCCGCCGCCATGTATGGCATTTGCGCCAGGCCGTGGGGTTTCGAGGTGTCGCTGGTGCGCAATGGCGAGCGCCACTACAAGCAGTTCGGCAAGGCCAGCTACGGCGGCGAAGACCAGGCCCTGCTCCAGGCCCAGGACTGGCGCGACCACATCGTGCGCAGCGTGCACCCTGTGCCGCGCCGCACGCGCGCCGAAAAGCCCCGCGCGAACAGCACGGGCGTGCCCGGGGTCATTCACCGGCTGTCGCCGGCGGGCCGGGTGCGCGGCTGGTTCGCCAAGACCTACATCGCCCCCGACGAGATCCTGCGCGCGGACTTTCCGGTCGACGGGCTGGGCGACGCCGCGCGGACGCTGGCGGTTCGCGAGCGCGCGCAACAGCTCGAGCGCATGACGGGCCTGTCGCGGCTGCACCCGGCCGAAGAGGCGATCCGCATGGGTCTGTCGGCCCATGCACCGGGGCTGCGGCAGGGCAAGCGCTCGAAGTCTGAAATCACCCGGCGCAACAACACCAGCGGCGTGAGCGGCGTGCACTTCAAGACGCCCAACCCCAACCATCCGGGCTACTGGCTGGCCATCACCTTCAGCAGCCACCGCGGCAGCGTGAGCAAGGCCTTCTCCGTGAAGGACCACGGCCACGACGTCGCCAAGGCGCTGGCCATTGCCGAGCGACACAGGCAACTGGCGGAAAAACTGCAGGCCGACGCTTCGGCGCCGGCCCCGCGGCGCGCATCAGCGAAGACCCGCACAACCAGGACAACGGCCGGGCGCAGTCCCTCCGACGTCAAGCGCCGCAACTGACCCATGGCCTGGCCACGCGCAGCCACGGCTTCGCCGACCCGGCGAAGCGGCTCGGCCATCGCCTGCCTCATTCCCTCTTCCAGCCCGCCCCGGCGGCGGCCCCCCATGACCCACAAGTCCCTTCACCAATTGCTGCGCGTGGCGTCGCACCTGCTCGACCAGGCGGCGACGGAAATCCGCGCGTCGGACCTCGACCCCGTGCCGCAGAACATCCAGCGCATCGGCCGCGCGCTGATCGAGGTGCTCGAAGTGCAGCGGAAACTCTATGCCGAGGTGCCCGAGCTGCAGCCCAAGACGCTGGCCGCCTCGGCGCGCGAGGACGACGCCAGCCGGCTCTTCACGCAGTTCACCATCGAAGCGCTGGCGCTGGAAGATGCGGGCGACACCGACGCCGCGCGCGAGAAATTCACGCAGTTCATCGGCCTGTCGCCGTCGTACCCGCACCGCGAGATCGCCCGCGCAGAGATCCGCCGGCTGTCCTGACGATGAAGAGGCCGGTACGCGGGTTCACAGCGCGCGCGAAATCACCTCTTTCATGATCTCGTTCGTGCCGCCGTAGATGCGCTGCACCCGCGCGTCGGCGTACATGCGCGCGACCATGTACTCGCTCATGAAGCCGTAGCCGCCGAAGAGCTGCAGGCACTCGTCGAGCACGCGGCCCTGCGTTTCCGAGCCCCACAGCTTGGCCATGGAGGCGGTGGCGGTGTCGAGCGTACCGGCCACCAGGTCTTCCACGCAGCGGTCGATGAAGGCGCGGCCCACCTTGATCTGCGTGGCGATTTCCGCCAGCTTGAACTTGGTGTTCTGGAACTCGCCGATCGGCTTGCCGAAGGCCTTGCGGTCGCGCACGTAGTCGAGCGTGGCCTGGTACGCGCCTTCCATGGTGGCCAGCGCGCTCAGGCCGATGATGGTGCGCTCGTACGGCAGGTCGCTCATGAGCTGGAAGAAGCCCTGCCCTTCCTGGCCACCGAGCAGCGCGTCTTCGTTCACACGCACGTCGTCGAAGAAGAGCTCGGAGGTGTCCTGCGCCTTCATGCCGATCTTGTCGAGCAACCGGCCCACGCGAAAGCCCTTGCACCCTTCGGTCTCCACGATGAGGATCGACGTGCCCTTGGCGCCCTGCGCCGGGTCGGTCTTGCACACCACCAGCACCACGCCGGCCAGGAAGCCGTTGGTGATGAAGGTCTTGGAGCCGTTGATGCGGTAGCCCTCGCCGTCTTTCTCCGCGCGGGTGCGCACGCCCTGCAGGTCGGAGCCGGCGCCCGGCTCGGTCATGGCAATGGCGCCGACCAGCTCGCCGCGTGCCAGCCGCGGCAGGTAGCGGCGCTTCTGTTCGTCAGTGCCGTGGTTCAGGAAGTAATGCGCCACGATCGAATGCACCGAGGTGCTCATGCCGTTGAGGCCACGGCGCGCGGCCTCTTCGTAGAACACGGCCTCGTGGCGGAAGTCGCCGCCGCCGCCGCCGAACTCTTCGGGAATGTCCGCGCACAGCAGTCCGAGCGAACCGGCCTTGCGCCAGATTTCGTGGCCGACGTGGCCGCGCTTGCGCGCCGCCTCGTCGGTGGGGACCATCTCGGTCTCGATGAAGCGCACCACGTTGTCGCGGTACAGGTCGAGGTCTTCGTCGCTCCAGGAGCGGCGGAAATCGAGGGCCATGTTGTCGTCCTTGCTTGTATTCGTAGAAAGAAATTAGAGAAAAAAGTCAGCCGACGCGGCGCTCCCTGCCCGCCCAGAAGGGCTCGCGCAGCTGAAACTTCTGCAGCTTGCCGGCCGCCGACAGCGGCAGCGCATCGCGAAATTCCACGCTGCGCGGGCACTTGTAGCTGGCGATGAATTCGCGGCAGTGCGCAATGACCTGCGCGGCCTCCAGCGCCATGCCTTCGCGCCGCACGATCACCGCGTGCACGCGCTCGCCCCACTGGTCGTCGGGCACGCCGATGACGGCGGACATCAACACCTGCGGCAGTTGCGCGATGGCGTTCTCGACCTCGGCCGAATACACGTTCTCGCCGCCGCTGACGATCATGTCCTTCATGCGGTCGACCACGTAGACGAAGCCGTCTTCGTCCATGCGCCCGCCGTCGCCGGTGTGCATCCAGCCGCCGCGCAGCGCCGCCTCGGTTTCCGTCGGCTTGTTCCAGTAGCCCTTCATGACCATGGAGCCTCGCGCAACGATCTCGCCGACCTGGCCGGGGGGCAGCTCGTTGTCTTCGCCGTCGACGATGCGCACCTCGGCGATAGAGATGGGCACGCCGGCCGAGCGCAGCAGGCGCTCTCGGTCAGGGCCGGGCAGGTGGCAGTGCGGCGGCAGCGCGGTGACCACGGGCGACAGCTCGGTCATGCCGTACACCTGCGCGAACGCGGTGCCGGGAAAGGCGCGCATGGCCTGGTCGAGCAGCGCGGCATCGATGGGCGCCGCGCCGTAGGACAGCAGGCGCAGGGCCGACAGGTCGAACTCGGCGAAGCGCGGATGCTCGATCACGCGCTTGATCATGGTGGGCACCAGGAACATCTCGGTCACGCGGGCCGACTGCAGGGTCTGCAGCACCGCGAGCTCGTCGAACATCGGCACCACGTGCATGGGCACCAGCCGCAGCACGCTCTGCAGCGCGATGCCGCAGCCGGCCACATGGAACATGGGTGCGGCGACGATGGCCACGGCGTCCTGCGTGTCGCGGGGCAGCGCGGCCACGGTGCCCAGCGCGTTGATGCACAGGCTGCCGTGCGTGAGCATCACGCCCTTGGGCTGGCCGGTGGTGCCGCCGGTGTACATGATGGCGGCGAGCTCGTCGCCGCCGTGCGGCGCGTCGTCGATGGGTGCGGTGGCGGACAGGCGCGCCTGGCCCTTATACACCTCTCCGAGCCCACGAGACTAAGGAGAATCACGGATGCCGGCTTCTGCGAGAATAAAAAAAACCACAAGAGAGTAAAAGCAAATCAGACTGCAGCAGCAGCATGAACAT
>NNBU01000781.1_pt1 | contig 12703 bp, 8 predicted proteins | sample 1173781 | NCBI WGS metagenome assembly NNBU01 (sample SAMN07173937, study PRJNA388173) | plant metagenome | biome: Plant school; feature: Soil; material: Symbiotic tissue of Blasia pusilla L.; isolation source: symbiotic tissue sample KVJ2 | host: Blasia pusilla | place: Norway: Troms, Kvaloya...
CACCAGAGTAAGGCGACACTCGCGAGATTGACTACTCGACGGAGCAGGACCGCCATGCCCGCACCCCATGCCGAAGATCGGGCCGAAAGCGATCACGACACGCTCATCTTCAGTCTGAAGACTAGCTCTGCGATCACTGTCGATCGCACTGCCGTGGATGCCATGAACCGGGCCACGGGCCTGGGCACCAGCCGGCTTGTCCACCTCGCGCTCGCGCGCTTGCGCGACGAGATTTTGCGACGAAACAACTCCGCATTTGACCTGATGCCGCCCCTTGCAACGGCGTGGCCCACGACGCAGGAGATCGACGCGATCCGTACAGAGGTTGACAAAGGCCGCTCGGGGAGCGGATCCTGGCAAGGCAGCGCAGCGCTCGATTCAGCGCTGGCCCAGCTGTAAGAAACCACGAACGGGAAAGCGAAAAAACGGCCACGCGACGAACTGCCGATGCAGGCTCGCCGCTGGAGGTCATAGGCCCCATCGTCTCGCCGACTTGTATCGCTGCGTGGAGTCGACCCGATGCAGAGTCGGACATGGGCGCTTATCCCCATCAATCCTGCCCAAGTGCGCGACATCTCCAATCGCGTCGAATGCGTGACGCGTGTACTGGCTGGGGACTGGCGTCCCCGCGTTGCCGGCACAGGGTCGACGACGAGACGACTGCCCCCACCTGCGCAAGTCGACGGGCACATCGGAGCGTCGGCTGCCAGGATGCCAAGGACAAGGGATTTACTTGGCGAGCAGGTCTTCTGCGGACTTCCCAGCATCGAGCGCAGCTTTGAACCATGCGGGGCGTGGGCCGCGGCCACTCCAGACATTGCCCTCAGGATCGCGGTACTTCGGTGCCGAGACGCCGTTGGCCTTGGTTGACGCTTTGGTGCCGCGGCGCGCGCCGGGCTTCTTATGTGTCGCCGCGCCACGCTTGGACGCCGCACCGAAGCCCAGATCGGCGGCGGAGAAACCGTAGACAGCGATGGCTTCCTTGATGCGGCCCAACACTTCTTCGGCTTCCTGCTGCTTGATCTGCTCGGCTTCCTTTTGCAATTGCTCGATCTGTTTCTGGATCTCAACGAAAGTCTTCTTTGCCATGGCGTTCGCCTTGTTCGCGGTAATTGGAGTTACGCATTATGAGTGACGCAACGAGTTGACTCGCAATGCGCCGCATGCGAGCGACGCCCAAAGACATTCAAATGAAAGGGAGTCTCAATGCGCCGAGTTCGTGACACCCACCGGATCGACTTGGCGACCGGCCATGCGGTCGCTCAGCGTGTTGGCATCCTCAAATGCAAACCCGACGCCGCCCTTGGCGCCAAAGCGGTTGTACTGGGTTTCGGAGTTGGCTTGCGCCACGAATCCGGGGGCGATGAAGTCGCTCTTGCTCTTGCGATCGTTGGTCATTTTGGGTCCCACCCTCCGGTGGCTGTGTGTTGATGTGCACGCAGTTTGCCCACGGAAACGCAGACAGAGAAGGGGGTCCGGGGCGATGTCCCAATAGGTTGGACAGGCGAGGGCGCAAGGCCGCCAGAGTCGAAAAATGTCCAATAGGTTGAACACCGCCGATTGCGCCGTCGCGGTGAGCCCTGTAGAGCGGGCGCTCGCCACTCGGAAATGGACATCAAGTGCGCTCGACGAAACCGGGCCCTGGCGCGGCGACGCCGGTCGCGATGCCACTGAAGGCATGCAGCCATTCGACGATGACGTCGACGTTCGCGTCGACCTTGGCCTCCCGACAGACTTCGCCATGGTCGTCCACGACGCAGATCGAAATGGATCTCAGGGATACATCGATTCCGGTGAAGTAGGTCATTCAAGCTCTCCTTCGCAGTGGATTTACGAGTCTAGGAAGAGAACTTCGCAGGTCAATCAACCCGCCCGATCACCGATGCTTTTGGCGAGGGGCAGATCGAGCCGATCCTGCATCAGGCTCTGACAACCGACAGCCATCGCCCCAAGCAGGGACAGCCGAGACAACAGCGCCCCATCTAGCATTTACCAGGTTGTCGTTCAACTTGAATGCCAAGGCCACCGCAGCAACCGACGCTCCAGGCTCGGCGCACGCGACCAGGACTTGGGCCTTGAAGGATTCGCTGTGGCGGCGCCGTTGCTTCGTGTTGACGTGCATTTTTTGCTGTCGAGCTAACTTAGATGGACAGCATGGTCCATGCCTCAGGGCGCAGTCTCAAGATGGTTTAACTGGCCGCTTACTTCGATTTCGATTGAGGTCGCACCGCTTCTAGCGGTATTTAAGACTTTCTATTTGCCTTCCAAAGACCGCGTTTTCTTGTCTCTTCCAATGTGATGCGTGACGCCAACAGAAGCGCGCAAAAAGTGATGTTGCTGGAAGCATTGCTACCAATAATCCGCGCTCCTAGGACCGAGAGGAGACCTGATGAACCGCATTCACCGCGTCGTGTTCAATCGCAAGCTGGGACGCGCCCAGGTCGTCTCAGAAACAGCGCGCGCGTGCCACGGCAGCGGTGGATGCAGTGGCAGCAGCACTGCGGGTTCGGCCAGCGCGTGGCAGCACAAACCGAACACCGCCGCTTCGTTGATCGCACTGGCTGCGCTCGCAGCGCTCCAGTTGCACAGCGGCGATGCGGCTGCGGCTTGCACGCCCGCGGCACCGGTCGATGGCGACACCGTGAGCTGCACCGGCGTGCCGATCCTTCTTCCGCCAAACACGAACAGTTTTCTCAGCAACGCGAACAACCTGAACGTCACCGTGGAGACGGGCGCGATCATGAGCACGTTGCCGGGCGGCACGGCAATGACGCTCGGCGGCACCAGCATCACGCTCACCAACAAGGGCAGCATCGACTCGAATGCGGCGGGGTCCCTCGTGCTCACGCGCGCTCTGGCCATCGGCAACCTGGGCGCACCAACCAGCGGCAACGTCGTGGTCAACAACCAGGGCACGATCGAAGGAACGTTCGACGGCACCTTCGGCCTGCTCGGCGCGGCGGCGGTCATCGCCAACAGCGGCACCACGACGTTCAACAACAGCGGCACCATCGGCATGAGCGCGCTGGGCAAATTCGATCCCTTCAACTCGATCGCCGTGGCCATCTACGGTGGCGGGAACGTCAACTTCACGAACACCGGAACGATCACCGGGCGCGTGGCTTTCGAGAGCCCCACAGCCGGCGGCAACACCTTCACCAACGCGGGCACGATCAACGGCAGCGTCACGCTGGGCACCACGCTCAGCAACGACACCTTCACCGCGGTGACAGGTTCGTCGATCAGCGGCGGGGCGACGCCGCTGCCTGGCGTCACCATTCCCACGCCCACGCTGCCGCCGGGCGCCCTGACTTTCGCGGCGGGGGGCACGGTCGATGCGGGCGTCGGAGGCACCGACACGCTGGTGCTGCAGAACACCGTCAATCCGCCCGGCTCGGGTAGCGGCGGCACAGGAAGCGTCTCCGCACTGCAGTACCTCAACTTCGAGAACCTCCTCGTCAATAGCGGCACCTGGACCTTGCAGGGCGCTTTGGTGAGTGGCTCCGCCGTGCTCAACGGCGGCACCGCGATCTTCGACAACGCGCTGTCTTTCGGCACCGGCACGATGACCGGGAGCGGCGGCGCCATCGAGGCGTCCGTGGGAGGACTCACGCTTGCACAGAACGTCAACCTGACCGGTGGGCTGTTCGTGCAGGGACCCAACAGCCTGACGCTCGGTGGCACGATCAGCGGGGGCGGCGGTCTCATCAAGAACGGTGCCGGCACCCTCACGCTGTCGGGGAACAACGATTTCAGCGGGGGGCTCGCGCTCAATGCGGGCGGCCTCACGCTCGGCTCGGCCGCCTCGCTGGGCACGGGCCTCTTCATCGTGGGCGGCCCGTCGTCGCTCAACGCCGCTTTTACCGGCACGGTCACCAACCCGGTGCAGTTGAACGGCGCGCTCACGCTCAACGGCGCGGGCACCCTGACACTGGGCGGCAACGTCAGCGGCGCCGGCAGCTTGACACTGGCCAGCGGCAACCTGTCGCTGGCCGGCAGCAACAACTACGGCGGCGGCACCACCTTGCAGGCCGGCGCGATCGATGTGGGCAGCAGCGGTGCGCTCGGCACGGGCGACCTGACCGTCGACGGCGCAGGGGCGCTGACCGGCGCGGCCGGCGTTGCGCTGGGCAACAACATCGTGCTCAACAGCACGCTGAACTTCGGCGCGGGCGGCGGCGGTGGCGCGCTCACGATGAACGGCAAGATCAGCGGCGCGGGCGGCATCAGCCTTGCCGGCGCGCCGGGGCTCACGCTCAACGGCGCAAACACCTTCACCGGCGGCATGAACCTGGGCGGCGGCGCGCTCACCGTCGGCAACGACACCGCGCTCGGCCAGGGGGCGGTCACGGTCAGCGGCGCCAGTTCGCTCTCGGCGAACACGCCGGTGGGCGTGGGCAACAAATTCAGTCTCAACGCCCAGCTGACCGTCGGCGGCGGCAGCGACCTGGCAATGAACGGCGCGATGAGCGGCCTCGGCGGCATCGTGAAGACCGGCAGCTCGCGGCTCACGCTGGGCAATGCGAACAACTTCTCGGGCGGCGTGAACCTGCAGGCCGGCAGCGTGCGCCTGGGCACCGACACGTCGCTGGGCGTGGGCGCGCTCACTGTCAACGGCAATGCGGCGCTGGACAGCAGCGCCAACGTGGCCGTGGGCAACGCGGTGGTGCTCAATGCGGGCCTGGCCATCGGCGGCGCCAGCAACATCGCGCTCGGCGGGACGGTGTCGGGTACCGGCGCGCTCGGCTACGACGGCACGGCCACGCTGGCCCTGAACGGCGCCAACACGTTCAAGGGCGGCGTCAACCTGAGCAGCGGCACGCTCAGCGTGGGCAACAACGGCGCACTGGGCACGGGCGGGCTCGCCGTCGGCGGCGATGCGACGCTGACCGCGGGCGTGCCGGGCGTCGCGCTGGGCAACAGCGTCGGGCTGGGCGGGAGCGCCACGCTGAGCCTGGCGGGCCCGAATGCGCTCGCGCTGAACGGCGGCATCGGCGGCGCGGGCAAGCTCGCGATCAGCGGCGCGGACGTCACCCTGGGCAGCGCCAACAACTTCGGCGGCGGCGTGACGCTCGCGGGCGGCACCCTTTCGCTGGGCACCAGCACATCGCTGGGCACCGGCACGCTCGGCGTGACAGGCAATGCCACGCTTGCGAGCACCGGTGGGGCGCTCGCGCTGGCGAACGCCGTCTCGCTGGGCGCCGCGCTCACGGTGGGCGGCGCACCGGACATCGCGTTCGACGGCCCGGTGACCGGCGGCGGCTCGCTCATCAAGAACGGCACCGGCACGCTGGCGCTGAACAACGCCAACAACTTCGGCGGCGGCATCGCCCTGCAGTCCGGCACGCTCAGCGTCGGCAACAACGCGGCGCTGGGCACCGGGGCGCTGACGGTGGGCGGCACCTCGACGCTTGCCGCCAGCACCGACGTGACGCTGGCGAACGACGTCTTGCTCAACGCCAACCTGGGCATCGCAGGCACCAGGAACATCACCCTGGGCGGCACGATCAACGGCACCGGCGGGATCTCGATGGGCAGCACCGGCACGCTCGCGCTGAACGGCGCCAGCAACTACACCGGGCCGACGGTGGTCAGCAGCGGCACGCTGCAGGTGGGCAACGTGGCGGGCAGCGCGACCGGGAACGGCGCGGTCACGGTACAGAACGGCGGCACGCTGTCGGGCAACGGCCGCATCGGCGGCGACGTCACGCTCAACGCCACGGCCGTGCTGGCGCCGGGCATCGGAGCCGGCGCGATGGGCACGCTCACCATTGGCGGCAAGCTGTCGCTGGCCAACGGCAGCGTGTTCGACTACCAGTTCGGCGCGCCCGGCCCCGACTTCGCCACGTCCGGCCAGAGCGACAGCGTGAGCGTGGGCGGCGACCTGCTCATCGCGGGCAACACCACCCTGAACGTGACGAATGCCGGCGGCTTCGGCCCCGGGGTGTACCGGCTCGTGGACTACGGCGGCGCGCTCACCGGCGGCGGCACGCTGGCGCTGGGCGGCGTGCCGGTCGGCAGCGCCCTTTCCCTGCAGAACCTGGCCGCCGACAAGCGCTTCATGCTCGTCAACACCACCGGCATGACGCTGAACTTCTGGAACGCGAATGGGCTGGCGAGCCCGACGCAATCGGGCGGCGGCACCGGCACCTGGTCGACCACCGCGCCGGTGTGGACCGACACCGTGGGCACCGTCAGCGCGCCGATGCAGCCGCAGCCGGGCTTCGCGATCTTCACCGGCGCGCCGGGCACGGTGACGGTGGACAACACCGGTGGTGCGGTACAGGCCGCCGGCATGCAGTTCGCGAGCAGCGGCTACACGCTGGCCGGCGATGCGCTCACGCTCACCGGCGCGGGCGGCGGCGCGCGCGCCGAGATTCGCGTGGGCGACGGCGGCGCAGGTTCGGCCGGCTACACCGCCACGGTGAACAACGCCATCGCGGGCACCGCGGGCATCGCGAAGACCGGCGACGGCACGCTGGTGCTGGGCGGTGCCAACACCTACACCGGCGGCACCGCGGTGCAGGCGGGCGTGCTCTCCGTGTCCGCGGACAACCACCTCGGCGCGGCCGCCGGCAACGTCGTGCTGGAAAGCGGCGGGCGCCTGCGGGTCACGGGCACCGGCTTCACCGGCACCGCGCGCAACCTGGACATCGGCGCGGGGGGCGGCAGCATCGAGATCGCCGACGCGGGCCTGGACCTCGTCGCCAGCGGCGCGCTCAGCGGCAGCGGCAACCTGGTCAAGTCGGGCGCGGGCACGCTCACGCTCGCAGGCACGAGCACCCGCACCGGCGCCACGGCCATCGCCGAGGGCACGCTGCGCCTGGGCGCGCCGGGCCTGCTGAGCGCGGCGGCACCGATCGCACTGGCCGACAAGGCCGGCGCCACGCTCGACCTGAACGGCTTCGACCAGAGCATCGGTTCGCTTGCGGGTGGCGGCAGTGCGGGCGGCGAGGTCAAGCTCGGCAGCGCCACGCTCACGACCGGCGGCGACAACACCAGCACCACCTTCGCCGGCGCCGTGACGGGTGCCGGCAGCGTGGTCAAGCAGGGCACGGGCAATTTCAAGCTGACGGGCGCCAACACCTATGCGGGCGCGACGCAGGTGAACGCGGGCACGCTGAACGCGGGCGCGACCAACGCACTGAGCGCGGCCTCGGCGCACAGCGTGGCGGCCGGCGCCACGCTCGACCTGGGCGGCTTCAACCAGACAGTGGCCTCGCTGGCCAACAGCGGCACCGTCTCGCTGGCAGGCGCGGCACCGGGCACCACGCTCACCGTCAACGGGCCGTACGGCGGCAACAACGGCGTCCTGCGGCTGGCCACGGTGCTCAATGCCGCGGGTCCTTCGGACCGGCTGGTGCTCGACGGCGCCGGCGCCGCGGCGAGCGGCCGCACCACGGTGCAGATCGTCAACCTCGGCGGCCTGGGCGCGCTCACGAGCGGCAACGGCATCGAGGTGATCAGCGCGCTCAACGGCGCGACTACCACTGCGCAGACCACCAAGGACGCCTTCGCGCTCGCCGGTGGGCACGTCGATGCAGGCGCCTACGAATACCGGCTGCACGCCGCGGACGCCAGCGGCGGCGGCGAGAACTGGTACCTGCGCTCCACCACCGCCAGCGGCGGCACACCGGTCGGCCCCGGCAACCCCGGTGGCCCGGGCGTTCCCGGCGGCCTGCCCACCTACCGCATCGAAGTGCCGATGTACGCCGCCCTCGCGCAGCAGCTGCGCCAGGGCAACCTCGCGATGCTGGGCAACCTGCACCTGCGCGGCGGTGAGGATGCGCGAAGCGTTGCGAGCGACGCCGCCGACCGCCTCGAAGGCACGGCCCCGCGCGGCCGCCGCGCCTGGGGCCGCGTGATCAGCAGCGACATCGACGTGAGCCAGCGCGGCACCGCGAACGCGCGCAGCGATGGGCGCCTGAACGGCTTCCAGGCCGGCACCGACCTGTGGGCCGATGCGGACTGGCGCGCCGGCGTCTACGTCGGCCAGCTTCAGGGCAACATCCGCGTGAGCGGCTTTGCGCGTGGCATCCAGGGGCTGGACGCGGGCACCAACGACCTGCGCAGCCGCTACATCGGCGCGTACGCCACATGGAGCGGTGACAGTGGCTGGCACGCTGACGCCGTGCTGCAGGCTGGCGAGCACCGCTACAGCGTGCAGCCGATCGCGAGCTTCGGCAGTTCGGGCAAGGGCAGGAGCCTGCTGGCCTCGCTGGAGGTGGGCAAGGCCTTCGGCATCGGCGGCGGCTGGACCGTGGAGCCGCAGCTGCAGCTCGTCCACCAGAGCCTGCGCATGGACGATGCGGGCATCGCGGGTGCGCTGGTCACGCAGGACTCGAACGACGGCCTCATCGTGCGCGCCGGGGTGCGCGTGAAGGGCGAGATCGCCACCGGCGCCGGCACCCTGCAGCCCTACGGCCGCATCAACGTGCTGCACGCGTCGGGCGGTGCAGACGTGGCGCAGTTCTTGAGCCTGGGCGGCAGCACGGCCATCCGCAGCGAGACCGGATCGACCAGCACCGAAGTGGCCGGCGGTGTGACGCTCGCGGTCGGCGAGCGCACCGCGATCTACGGCGAGCTCGGCAAGCTGTGGGCCTCGGGCGGTGCGGCGCGCGTGAAGAGCTCGGTCAACGCGTCGGTGGGCGTGCGGGTGCGCTGGTAGCGGTGAGAGGTGAGTGTCGCAAGCGGGTCATCGACGCCACGAACGATCAGGTCCAAGACTCGATGACGGCCAATACCCTTTCCTGGAGTACAGCTTTGCGGTTATCGCCGGGTGAAGGGTGATCAGCGGCCCTCAAGATCGCTTCCACGTCGCTCAACCAGTCTGCCTCCTTTAAGAGTTGTGCACCCTTGTTTTCGATTCGGGCGAAGGTGGTGTAGAGCGCGGTGCGCTTTGAAAAGTAATGGATATAGCCCACCGCCAAGCGTTTCGTGTTGTCGCCATTGGCCAATGCTTGACCCCGAACGCATCGCGATTCCGCGGTTCAAGCGCTCCAATGGACGGCTGTCACCGACGCCCGAAGCGGCTTTGTTGTTCGAGGACGTGCACCAGTCGCTCATGGCCATCGAGCGCATTGCGAACGCAGCATCCAACATCAAGTCGTTGAAAGTGGCGCGCCTCGAGATCGCAGCAGCGCCTGCCATGGCGCTTTCCTTCCTGCCCCACACCATTGCGAGCTTCACGAGTGAACACCCGGAGACGCTCACCTCCATGCACACGCACAGCACTGCCACCGTGATCGACAGGGTTCGAAGTGGCCGCTGCGACCTCGGCTTCGCGATGTTGAACATGCGCAAGACACTGCACGGCAACAGCGAGTTGCTGGTGTCGGCAAAGATTGGTGGGCGTGGTGCCGATCCACCATCGCCATGGAGGTGGCTCTGCCCGCCTCGCGCAGTGCATATCGCATCTGCTGGAATTACGACACTCTTCTTCAGCGGGATTCCGAGCGTATCGACGTGAAGCACGTTGCCGGACACTTCGCTCCCCGTCTTGGGGTTGACCCCGCTGAAGGAGTGCTCGTGGACCCATCGAAACCCGTCTATACCATTCTGTCGTTCGTCGGCGGAGGCATTCGTGGCCTGATGTCGGCCACCATCCTGGAGCGGCTAGATGCCGTGCACAACGGCGTTCTGAACCGGACCCAGATGCTGGCCGGATGCTCGACGGGCGCGATCATCACGAGCGAGCTGCTTGCTGGAAAGTCGCCGAAGGACCTGGTGGACCTGTTCACTGGCGGGGAACTTGGCTTCTACGACGCCATGAATCCCGATCCGAGTACCCCCGCTTACTCCATCGACAAGGTTCTTGCCTCCCAGGAAGACGCTTACCTGAAACTGGGTCGCAAGGTTCCGACAGTTGCCGAGCTCGAGCGGGATGTACTTCTGGTGTCGTTCAACGTCGGCAAGGTTACGACCGACATCGACAACAAGATGATGCCCACGCCCTGGGGTCCGATGATGTTCACGAACATGCTCGGAACCGAGCGCGACAAGCTTGACGGCCTGTTCGGTAACAGCGACACGACGATCGCGAAGGCGGCAACGTCCAGCGGCGCGATGCCAGGTCAACTCGGATCGATGGACGGCAACGTCGATGGGGCTTTCTTCAACCACGATCCGACGGTCGCTGCGATCTGCCTGGCAGTACGCAACGGCCATCCGCTCGAGAACATCGTCGCCATCACGATCGGCACCGGACTCATGCCCTACTGGTTGCAAAGCGACACGCACGACTGGGGCGCCAGGCAGTGGATGCAGGGCGATGGCAACCCGTTCGACAACGTGACGCCCTTTCTCATGAACCAGAGCGTCTCTTCGCCGGTTCTGGACCTCAGCCTCAACGGCACATCGGCGGAGGTCATGCCGAACCTTGCCAAGATGCTGCTGGGCGAACGCTACGTCAACATCAACCCGCGGCTGCCCTGTTTCATTCCCGAGAATTCGACCAACGCCCAGGCGATCGCCCTGCTGCAGCGCCACGGCAAGGAAGTGAACATCGACGATGCGGTTGCGTTGATCGGGACGTACTGGAACATCGACAGCCAGACGCCGAAGCCTGTGACCAGGTCGGTTGCAGGTACCCCCGCGCCGACGGCCAGAACGCCATCCGCTCCTGAGAGCGATGTGAAACCCAAACCGACTCCCGGTCACGGGCAGCAGTTCTTCATCCAGCACAAGGGTGGAGACCATCAGGTGCTCGACGTCGACGGTGGCAGCAGCAAACCCGGCGCGGACGTCATTCTCTACGCCAAAAAAGGGTTTGGGGATCCCGGCGTGCACAACCAACTCTGGGAATTCATCCCCTCGCTCGAAGACTCCGGGTGGTGGTACCTCCAGACCACCATGGGCTCGGGCCTCGTCATGACCATCCAAGCCAGTAACGCACAGGCAAGCGACGCACTGGCCGAGCCGAAGATCACGATGGAGTCCGCCGCGGAGGCCATCAAGGATAGGCAGCTCTGGAGCTTGGTCTCGACAGAGGTACTCGGCTACTTTTTCATCCAGAGCAAGTACTTCGCCAGCAATGCCCCGATTGCCAATCTGGATTCCTACGTTCCCAATGTGATGGGCGTCCACGGGAAGACCCAGCCTCCGCGCATCGTAGGGCTCCCGCTTGATTTCGAACTCGATGCGCCGATGGCTTTTTCTTTCACGCCGTACAACTGAATCGGATAGCCGAGCGTTCAAGTCGATTGTCGACTGGGTCTCGTGTCAATGGTTGTGGCGCAGTTGAGCGTCGGCAACACCGCAATATTTCAAGGCCAGCTCTATGCAAGCCACCGCGGCACCTTCTTCCAGGCCGGCGACCCCCGTGCCGAGCGGTAGGCCGCAAAGCCCTTGCCCGGCAACCGTTCGGTCTTACTGTTGCGCCGCACGGTCGGCATCCAGCGAAGCCGGGTGCTCATCCAGGGGTTGCAGCGGCGCTTCACGGAGGCGGGGCACCGGGTGCTCGAGGTGTCGTACACCGACCCGGCGCACGCCCAGGCGCTGCAAGGGCAGCCCGAGCACGAGCGCGTCGAGCAGTTCACGAGACAGGGCCATCTGCGCCTCAAGGGAGGTGTTGGCCAAGAGGAAGCGGCCTTGATACAGCCGGCGCGCGTACAGCGAGATCCCTGTACCGTCGTGCATCAGCACCTTCATGCGGTTGGCGCGTCTATTGGCGAAGAGGTAGGCGTGGTGCGGCTTGGCCGACCCGAAGACCTGGACGACGCGCGACTGCGCGGTGTCGGTGCCCGCGCGCATGTCCAGTGGCTCGGCCGCGAGCCACACCGCATCGATGCGGATCACCTCAGTGGCTCGCGCATCCAGGCCGCGCATTCGGACGCGGCCGTCACGGGCCAGGAGACCTTGACTGTGAGCGCACTGCGGCGCAGCTTGACGACAAGCTCTTGCGCCGGCGTGGGCTGTGAGACCGTGAGCGGGCAGCTCGATGAAGTAGTGTGCGGGCGTCGGTCTCTCAGCGGCTTGGCGCACCGACGTTACATCGGCCATCCTGCGCCAGTTGTGCGCCAGGTTCGCGTTCAGGCCATCGGTCAGAGCGATGCTGGCCACCGAAGCTTCGGGCTTGGCGCATTCGGCCAGCACCTGGCTCTTCAGTTCTGCGTTATGGCGCCAGCGGGAGAGTTTCTTGGAGTCTTGAATGATGTCCACCTGTGAGTTGGGTGGGCACCGTGCTGGCCGAGTCAATTGTCGAGATTCACGGGGCGCGGACCCTAATCCCTTTGGAGTCAACGACTTACGGGCGGATCAATCATTGAGGATGGAACCGCTGCTTCACTAAGGAAGGTCTGATCAAGAGCACGTTTCTTGCATGACGGGCCGAACCCTGCAAAGGAGCAAGAGCGATGAGCCAGATCAGTTTTGCGGATGCCGAGCAAGGGGGACCCTGGCCATGAGCGCCCGGGCTTGCTGTATCCATTCCCGCTACTGGAGCGACGCCAAGCCGACCTGAGACGCAAAGCCCAAGCAGCAGTCGAACATCGGTATGCGCTGCAATAAATATATATCACGATGTGATATAGTTGTGGCCATTCCACGATCGCGCCCTGCACCTTGTCACCATGGCTTCGTCACGCAAACTCGCAAAGAAAGATTTCGAGGCGCTTTCCCAGTTCCGCTACCAGATGCGCCGCTTCGAGCGCTTCTCCGAGCGCGCCGCGCAGGGCGAGGGCCTCACGCCGCAGCAGTATCTGGT
>NNBU01000148.1_pt1 | contig 12696 bp, 11 predicted proteins | sample 1173781 | NCBI WGS metagenome assembly NNBU01 (sample SAMN07173937, study PRJNA388173) | plant metagenome | biome: Plant school; feature: Soil; material: Symbiotic tissue of Blasia pusilla L.; isolation source: symbiotic tissue sample KVJ2 | host: Blasia pusilla | place: Norway: Troms, Kvaloya...
CCATAAAGTTTCAAAAAATACAAAATAGCCGATGTAAATTGCAAAGGCAATCAGGAAGAAAATTGCTATTAACCAAAGTCCTAAATTCTGAGCATTCGTAATTAAGTCTTCAAAAAAATTGAACAGTTGCGTCGAAAAGACAGTCCAGGTAAGGAAAAATACAAGCAAGGTTACAGTCAAAACTGCATAGTCAATCAGCAGCGCCAAAGCTCGATTACCAATTCCCGCTAGGGTGAATTCCAACTCTACACTTTCTGGAGTCTGGAATGTGATGCGATCAAAAAAGCGCATATTTTAACTAATTCAAAATTAATAGAGTTGGATTAAGGTTTGAGTTAACGAAAATCTTGCGAGGGAGGTTCTCTTAATTGCAAACCTAGACCTTCACGCCGACTACGCAAGTCCAAGTACAAAACAGCTTTTAGTGCTTGCCAGAAGGGCATAACTAAAACTCCACCTATCAAGCTTCCAATCCAAGAAATCAAATACACAATCGAGTAGATAGTAGAACCTGGCTCAAGTCTTATTAGGAATAAGCTAGGTATATAGTTTAATACAAACACCAACGGCAACGTAACGATAAAAGCAACTAAAACAATGCCCTGAATGCGAAATACTGAGGCTTTAGTTAACTCCCAACTTCTGGCAACACTTTCGCCACCATTGATATTTTCCTCAACTGCTAAGGGCACTTCAGCTACTATCCAACGGGAGTAGAACCAAGTTAGTCCCAACAACATAATACCTGCTGTTATAATTATTACCAATGTGGTTGCAACTATGATGCCTGAAGTACCTAATACCCCTCCTAACACTACGCCGATCAAGCCACCTATCACACCGCCCACGATCGCTAGTCCAAAATAAATTACTAGCAAAGATATACCTACTTGAAAACCAACTCTCAAAAATGACCAAAGGCGTGGATTAACATGACTACTGGCAGTTTGGACACCTTCAGGTTGGTAAATCAATTCTCCAAAAGCCAAGCGTGAAATTAGTCCAGAAATGGCTGCATATTTTGCCCAGCCATAAATCGGAACTAGAACCCACAAGTGAGCGATCGCAGCTAGATTAAGATAAGTTTTCAGATGAGAACGATACAATCGCACCGCAGCACTGACAACGTTACCGATACTCAGTGGTTGTATCTGACCGGGAGATCCAAAGTTTTCAGACATAATAGCAAATTTCCCTTGAAACTACGGAGATGAATTTGAGGCTATCTTAAGCTAAGTTAAACTCAGTGTTCCCAAAATTCATGAATATTCAACGTTGGATTGCACGACGAGAAGTAAATTGGCAGCGTTTGGATGCCCTATTAAGGCAGATAGAAAAAAAGGGGTTAAAATCCTTGCGGGCGGCAGAAATTAGAGAGTTAGCCAGTTTGTATCGTTCAGTCGCGGCAGATTTGGCACGTGCCCGCACTCAGCAAATCGGCAATACTTTGATCCAAAGTTTACAATCTTTAACAACTCGTGCTTACACGCAGATTTACCAAGGTTCGCGGCGACAGGAATGGCAGGCAATCCTAAAATTTTATAGTTGGGGCTTACCATCAGTAGTCCAGAAAGCATTTGTGTACATTGCTACTGCAACAGCGTTGTTCCTACTGGGGGGATTAGTGGCTTGGTGGTATTCCTGGCAAAACCCCAGCTTTATGCCTTTAATCGTACCTGAAAGTTTGATTACCAAGGTACGAGATGAGCATAAATTATGGATGGGGTCAATTGTCGGTGTTGAACCTCTGGCGTCTAGCGGCATCATGATCAATAACCTGTCGGTGTCTTTTGGGGCTGTTGCCGGTGGCATTACGGCTGGAGCATACACAGCTTATTTGATGGTATTTAATGGCTTATTGATTGGTGCTGTTGGTACTTTGGTAGGTCAAAATAATCTGGCTTATCCTTTTTGGGCCTTTGTGTTTCCGCATGGTTCCTTAGAATTACCTGCGATCTTTTTTGCTGGGGGTGCGGGGTTTTTATTAGCAAGAGCAATTTTATTTCCTGGTAAATATCGCCGTGGGGATGCGCTAAAATTCTACGGTTCTCAGGCGGTGCAGCTAGTATTTGGGATTGTCCCAATGTTGATTATTGCTGGTATAATTGAAGGCTTTTTTTCACCTAATCCGAGCATACCTGATGTGATTAAATATTTAGCAGGAATAGGATTATTTATACTTTTAGTAATGTATTGTAGCCGCAAGCAAACATGAAATAATTTAGATGGCGGCTGATTGGCAAACTGGAAAAATATTTTAGAATAAAGTAAATACTAACTATGTAAAAAAATAATCATAAGTTGAAGCTAGGATAATCATGGTACAAATATCAAATAAAATATTGACCCTAGAAGAGTTTCTCGCATTACCAGAAAGTAAACCGTATTGCGAATACATTGACGGTCAAATCATTCCAAAACCTATTCCTCAAGGAAAACATAGCACTATTCAAGGAGAACTCTGTCCCACAATCAATTCTGTTATCAAAGTCCAAAAAATGGGTTGGGCTTTTCCAGAATTGCGTTGCACTTACCCTTCGGGAAGCCGTGCTTCGCACGTCTATGCAGGACGTTCTATAGTTCCCGATGTTGCTGTATTCTCTTGGACAAGGCTTCCTGTAGACGAAAATGGTGATATTGCCAATACATTTGCCGTCGCACCCGATTGGATAATCGAAATTCTCTCCCCCGAACAAAGCCATACAAAAGTTACAAAAAAATCTTACACGCTCTCAATCATGGGACTAAAATGGGTTGGTTAATTGACCCTGATGAGCGATTCATTGCTGCTTATCCTGCGGGACAACAACCTTTACCTTTTGAGGAAAATGAGTCTGTTTTACCAGTGCCAGAATTTTGTCAGGGGTTACAGTTGACGGTAGGTGATATTTTTGGGTGGTTAAAGGTAACTACCTAATAAATATTAATTGAATTAGTTTAGAATTAATGTGTTTTGAGACGCACAGCACAATAAATATAGCGTCCTTATAGATCAATTGTAAGGTGCGTTACACGCTACTGGCGTGTCAAGGCTAAAATAGTTCATTAGATGTAGGTTGGGTTGAGCTTTCGCGTTACCCAACATTGATCGGAGTGTTGGGTTTCGTTCCTCAACCCAACCTACAATTTTTTTTTGCAACATTTTAGTCTTGACACGCCACTACTTTATTTAATGCACCTGGAAATATGTTGCGTTACGGCTAAATTAGACTTTCTCAAACCCTCAAATTCCTACACAGCCGTAACACACCCTACTTAATATTTACTTTATAAATAGGCTCTTATTAAATACCCTAAATTTATTTATGGGGATTCCTCCTGCCGACTTAAGAATAATTTAGGATTGCTACTCAATTCCAGGGACTCACCAGTAAACACAGATTTTTTATTTATTTCCACTAAAGTAATAATTTTAGAACTGTGTGATTTGCTCATATTTAATTATTTAAATTCAATTAAAAAAATATCATCATATTTTTACTAAAATAATCTAATCAATCAAATATCAATAAGCAAAAAAATTTGCATAGAAGTAAGATTTAAACACATTTTAACTTTTTGTTTATCTAATGTTAAATTAACTTTAACCATAAAAAATATAACTTAATTTAAGGCTGAAATTACAGCAGGAAAATATTCCTTGAAGTTAGAGGTAATATGATTTTTTCGACTACCATCTTGAATCGTGTCGTCGCTACTTCAGTGGTGACAACTTCTATTGCACTTAGTCCATTTTTAGGTGCGATCGCACAAGCTGAAACTTTAAACGGTGCAGGAGCAACTTTCCCGGCTCCGCTTTACGAACGGTATGCTCGTGAAGTGAAGAAGAAATATCCAGACTTGAAAATTAACTACCAAGCAATTGGTAGCGGTGGCGGTATTCGTCAAGTCATTGCTGGAACCGTTGACTTTGGTGGTAGTGATGCTGCAATGAAAGATGATGAAATCGCTAAAGTCAAAAATGGTGCAATTTTAGTACCTACAGCAGGCGGTGCCGTTTCTGTTGTTTACAATCTTCCCGGTGTTAATAATCTTAAATTGTCCCGTTCCACACTACCAGCAATTTATTCAGGTCAAATTACCAAATGGGACGACGCAAAAATTAAAGCTGATAATCCAGGCGTTAATCTACCAAATCAAACAATTAAGTTTGCTGTTCGTGCTGATAGTAGCGGTACAACTTTCATTTTTACTAACCATTTGAGTGCCATTAACGGTTATTTTAAAGGCAGAGTTGGAGCTAACACTGCTCCAAAATGGAATTTGCCCAATGTCCTCAAAGGCAAAGGTAATCCAGGCGTAGCTGCCTTAGTATCTCGTACTCCAGGTTCTATTGGTTATGTAGAATATAGCTACGCTGTCCAAAATAACCTGAAATCAGCACTGGTACAAAATAAGAAAGGAGAATTTGTTGCTCCTTCTTTACAATCTGCAAATGCAGCTTTGTCAACTGTGAATTTTCCAGACAACTACCGTGTCTTCGTAGGAGATCCAGGACAAGGTTATCCGATTGTCGGTCTTACTTGGATGATGGTTTACAAACAGTATGCTAATGCTTCTAAAGCTGATGCTGTTAAGAAATGGATTAATTGGGTATTGAAAGATGGTCAACAGTATAATGATGACCTCAATTACACAAAAATTCCATCTGATGTGGCAAATCGGGTGCTTCAGACAGTGAATAGCTCTGTCAAGCCTTAATTTGTAATATTACTACTTTCCTCTCTTAATAGGGTGAGTTAATAACTCACTCTACTAGTAAGAAAAAAATCTATTTTAGTGATTTGTAATGGCAAATTCATCGGAACCAGCCGACATAAATTCATCAAGTGATTCTAGTCTAGACGATGAAAATTTCAATTTAACAGCTATTGGCGGCACAAATTTATGGTTTGACCAAGGTTTTACACGGCTAGTATACTTTTTTGCCGTGATTACCGTTGCAGTGCTATTTTTGATGAGTTGGGTAATTTTACACGAAGCTCTACCAGCTATTAAGCAGTTTGGATTGGGGTTTTTGTGGAGTCAAGATTGGGATACAGGTAATCAGATTTTTGGTGCATTACCCTATATTTATGGAACTTTGGTAAGTAGTGCGATCGCTATTTTATTCGCTATCCCAGTAGGAATTGCAGTCGCCTTAGTCACGAGTGAAAATTTCTTACCTTCATCGCTACGAACAACCTTAGCATTTGTTGTTGAATTAATTGCAGCAATTCCCAGTGTAATTATTGGTTTGTGGGCAATTTTTGTCTTTATTCCAGTTCTAGAACCTCTACAAAAATGGTTAGCCAGCACTTTTAAATGGATACCACTGTTTAATACAGAAGACCCTTCTGGGACTAATATGTTAACTGCTGGAATTATTCTAGCAATCATGATTTTACCCACAATGGCAGCAATTACTCGTGATGTCCTAATGGCTATCCCTAAAGAATTACGTAGCGCATCTATGGCTTTGGGTGGCACCCGTTGGGAAACAATTTTTCGGGTATTGTTACCAGCCGGGTTTTCTGGAATGGTAAGTGCAGCAATGCTTGCATTAGGGCGTGCTTTGGGTGAAACAATGGCTGTCACTATGGTGATTGGCAACTCAGCTCAAATCAGCGCTTCTTTACTCGCTCCAGCTTATACAATTCCCTCTGTCTTAGCTAATGAATTTGCCGAAGCTGAACCGGGATTGCATATAGGCGCTTTAAGCTATTTGGCATTGATTTTATTTGGGTTGACTCTAGTTGTAAATATTGGCGCTGTATTATTAGTAAAGTGGGTTGGTAGTAAAAATAAATAATCCTATTTAAGTTTAAATTTGCCACAAAATGCGATAGATGCAATTAAAAGATATAACATGAGGAGATTTTTTTTTGTATTTGCATCCTTTAAAGGAATTTTAATAATTAAAATAGAATTTCTAATCTCAGCTTAAAAAGACGTTTATCAATCAAAGATTGTAAAAATTATGAGTGGCTACATCCAGTCGCAAACTGATGAATCTCTGGCAACAGAATTATGCAGTCCTCTGCCAACAGAACGAGTAATATTTACTTATCTAATGAATGCGATCGCCTTTGGTTTGACAGGTCTAGCACTCATTCCTTTATTATCAATTTTGTGGGAAATTATTGTCAGAGGAATATCTGGACTGAAATCAGATATGTTTGTCAAAGCAGTAATTGATAATGGCTTTGGCAATGCCATTCTGGGAACAATAATCATGGTAGTAATTGGTGCTATTTTAAGCATTCCTACAGGGGTAATGACAGGAATTTTTTTGGCGGAATTTGGTCAAACCAACTCAATCGCTGGACTTGTTCGTTTTATCAGCAGTATTCTGACAGGCGTGCCTTCAATAGTTGTAGGGGTATTCGCTTACGGTATAATAGTTTTGGTAACTAAAGGATTTAGCGCGATCGCAGGTGGTTTTGCTTTAGCCGTGATAATGCTACCTGTGATTATACTGACAACAGAAGAATCCTTAAAACTGATTCCCGTATCTCAACGCCTCGCCTCTGCTGCTCTGGGAGGAACTCATTTCCAAACAACCTCTCGCATCGTTGTGACTGCTGCAATCCCCGGAATTACTACAGGTATTTTATTAGCTGTAGCTCGTGCTGCTGGTGAAACAGCACCCTTAATTTTTACTGCCTTATTTAGTCTAGATTGGTCAGAAGGGTTGTTAAGTCCAACAGCATCTTTACCAGTATTGATTTTTAACCTGTACAACGACCCCGATCCGCAAAAAAGCCAATTAGTATGGACTACTTCTATAGTTTTACTCAGTTTAATTTTATGTGTAAGTATTATCTCTCGTTTAGTTATTAGCCAAAGAAAACTAAAGTAAAAGAAATAATCTTTTGTATTGTTTTCTATCTTGGCAAAGTATGATATTAAAATGGTAAGCCGCCAGGGTCAAGGCTTATTTTATATGCCTTAATTACGAATTACGAATTACGAATTACGAATTGCATGAGTAACCTAATTCCAGCTATCAAAGTTAAAAATATCAGCTTTTGCTATGGCACAACAAAGGCGATTGAAGGGGTATCAATAGATATTTATAAGAATCAAGTAACTGCAATTATTGGCCCTAGTGGTTGTGGTAAATCTACCTTCATCAAAATTCTTAATCGCATTAGCGAATTAGAAGGCCCCGTAAAAGTTGAAGGAAATGTAGAATTTTTTGGTCAGAATATTTATGCTCCTCGTGTCAACATCAATCGGTTACGCCGCCAAATTGGTATGGTGTTCCAAAAACCAAATCCTTTTCCGATAAGCATTTACGAAAATGTTGCCTACGGTATGAGGATAGCAGGCAGATATTCAAAATTAGAATTAGATGAAATTGTCGAATCTGCACTTCACAGTGCTGCTCTTTGGGATGAAGTGAAAGATAAACTGGATAAATCAGCTTTAGGACTTTCTGGTGGTCAACAACAGAGATTATGTATTGCCCGTGCTTTAGCAGTCAAGCCGAAAGTTCTATTGATGGATGAGCCTTGCTCGGCTCTTGACCCCATCGCTACTATGAAAGTTGAAGAACTGCTCCATAGTTTACAGTCTGAGTTGACAATTGCGATCGTTACCCACAATATGCAGCAAGCCGCTCGCGTTTCTGATTTTACGGCTTTCTTCAGCACCGACGAAAGTCGGATTGGTCAAATGGTTGAATTTGGCCCTACAGAGCAAATTTTTAATAACCCACTAGACCCCCGCACCCGCGACTACATTTCAGGGCGTTTCGGTTAAAGTATATTTTTTTATTTATACATAACTATATCTGCCGTAGGGGCAATTCATGAATTGCCCCTACAATGCGGATCTGTTTACCATCAAAGAATAATTAATAAAAGTAGGACTTACGCAAAAACTCTCTGAAACTCTTATTCCTGCGTATTCTCTGCGTCCTCTGTGGTTCGATTTTGCGTTACCTGTGCCTAAGTCCTGAAAAGCTTAAAACAACCTATTTTGATGAACCCATACCATGATTAATTTGTACAGTGCGTAAATCCTACTATCTACGAAACGCCACGGAAAGGGAGAAGATCATGCTGCTTCACTGCTCCATCCCTACGCAAAAAAATTAGATGTTTTTTCTTCTAGGGAGAAGGGAATATCAAAGGATGATATATAGGTCAAGATGCGAAAGGTGGGTATAAAAAGCCTGTAAAAGATAGATTTTGGCGCACAGTTTTAATACAAATATCTATTAACAGTTTATCTGCTGCATGACTACTGTATATTTACGTAATTTCTATGAATATCTCCTTTTAGGAGTAACATAGTGAAACAGCGCTGCTGATTTGTAATACTTTACTTCGTCAAGTTTTATTTCACACGTTTTGGGAATATGAGTAAACTAATTCCAGCCATCAGAGTCAAAAACTTCAGCTTCTATTACGAAACTCAAAAGATAGTTGAAGGCGTCTCAATGGATATTTACCAAAACCAAGTCACCGCAATTATTGGTTCTAGTGGTTGCGGCAAGTCTACTTTTCTTAAATCGTTAAATCGCATGAGTGAATTAGAAGGAGATGTGAAAGTTGAAGGAAGAGTAGAATTTTTTGGACAGAGTATTTATGAGCGTCGTGTGAACATCAGTCGCTTACGTCGCCAAGTTAGTATGGTTTTTCCCAAGCCAAATCTTTTTCCCATGAGCGTTTACGATAATGTTGCTTATGGGGTGAAATTAGTTGGATGGCATCCAAAAGTAGAATTAGATGGAATCGTTGAATCTGCCATCAAAACTGCCGAACTTTGGGATGAAGTAAAAAATAAGCTGCACAAATCTGCTTTAGAGCTTTCTGGTGGGCAACAACAAAGATTATGTATTGCCCGTGCTTTAGCAGTTAAGCCGAACGTTCTGTTGATGGATGAACCTTGTTCAGGTCTTGATCCTGCTGGTAGCATGAAAATTGAGAGTCTAATCCATAACTTGCGTTCTGAGTTGACAATTGTGATAGTTACTCACAATATGCAGCAAGTTACTCGACTATCTGATTTTACCGCTTTCTTTTGCAGTAATGAAAATCGTGTTACTCAAATGGTTGAGTTTGGTACTACAAATAAAATCTTTACTAACCCCGTGGATACTCGCACCCGCGATTATGTTTTCGCCCGAGTCAGTTGAAGTCTTTCTGAAATTTTAGCTATTCAGAAGGTTACTAGATAGTGCAAGTGGAAAAGAGGCGTCAAATTTAATTTCCGCTTACTTTGAGTTTTTCTTGTGTTAGACCATACGAACGGACATTGACAGTACTTTTTTATACTATATACTTAAAGAAAAGTATCTGCTCTAGGCCACCTGAATCACAAGATGAAATGTCCTCTGTGCGAATCTACTTCATATTATAAAAATGGTCGTCACAATGACCAGCAGAATTACCTCTGCAAAAATTGTGGTAAACAATTCTTTGAGCCTGCATTCCCTGATTTGCTGGAAAGTGGCTTGCTTGCTAACAACAATGGCCATACTAAAGTATCTACGACTGATGCGGCGGAATTTTCTTTAGTAAAAAACCTGCCAGAAGAAGAAATCACAGAGAAAAGTCTTGGCCCTTTTAGTTTTAAATTAGCTGAAGAACTGCTGCAAACTATATTATCGCCTGATTGTATAAAAACTTCTGTATTCAATCAATTGCTCCTCAAAATTCAGCAAAAAAATGAAATTAAACATAAGTCAGAAAGAGGAATCTCTCTTCTACTTTTGGATGTAGAAAACTTAAAATTAGATATTAATTCAGAATTATTTTTAGCTAGTATTTGTGAGCATCCTCTCCAAGTTAAAATGGCATTTGCTAACTGGAGAAATCCGAGTATTGGAAAACAAGATATTGAACTATATAACCGTGGCTATCAACTTGTCCATGTGCCTGAAGGTAAAAATAGTGCTGATGCAAAAATGATTGCATTCGGTGCTTGTATCTTGCGCTCTTATCCAACAGTTAAAGAAATATTAGTCTGTTCTAGCGATGGGATTTTAATTCACCTATGTAACGAACTTCAAAACCAGGGATTAATTGTCTATTGGGTACGTAGACAAGGGCAAAGCTTGAATATAGAAAATCGGAATACTGGCAAATTAACTCATTATTCTTTAGCAGTGGCAACAGAAATTACATCCTTTGAAAAGGTAAAATTGGTTGATACAATTCAATATTTAATTAAAAGTGAACAGGAATCAATCAATGCCCGATTAAACAGGTTAGTAGATGTTGCGACGTTATTTCAAGACAAATGTGATATTAATATTCAAGATAATCTAAAGCAGCCAGAAAACGAGAAAGTCATCCCTGTCTTAGATAACTCTTTTACAGAATCTATTCAAGAAATAAAAAAAGAAGATTTGGCGGAGGTTCCTAATGGAAAAACATTAGATGAATTACTATTAAAAATTATTCAAGATATACAAATAAAGTCTCCTCAAACTAGATTATCTGTGTCTAAGCTAGGCTCAGAGTTACGGAAAATAACCGGAGTATCTCCTAATTCAATTATTAAAAAATTAAAGTTAGCTTCCAATTTTACTAAATATTTAGAATCATCTCCCACATTTACATTAAAAGCAAGTGGCAAGGAATATGAGGTAACAGCACTACTCTGCGAATAAATACTTTCTGGATGTCTACGTACAATCTAAGCCTGTAATTCAGTATTATGTAAAAAGATGTAAAGAAATGTAAATAATACGATGCAGGATAAAGTAGTTGTTGTTGTCGGTGCTACTGGTGGTATTGGTTCAGCTTTAACCCAAAAACTTGCGCCTACCGGAGTCCGGTTGGTACTGGCTGCCAGAGATGCGGTTCGTTTAACAACACTGGCAAATGATTTACCAGGGCAAGTTTTGAGCGTTCCCACCGATATTACTGACCCCCAACAGGTAGATTCTTTGATTAAAAAGACTATCGCTGAGTTTGGTCAAATCGATATTTTAGTAAATGCAGCTGGTGCTGGTATACTCAAACCTTACAACAGCCTGGAACCTGCTGATTTAGACAAGATGTTAGATGTCAACTTAAAAGGCAGCTTTTACACCACTCAGGCGGCTGCTGAAGAGATGCAAAAGCGCAAGTCTGGTCACATCTGTAATGTGGTAGGAATTCTGGGTAAGCATTCGATGGGGATGGCAGCCGCTTATTCTGCTTCTAAGTTTGGTGTTGTTGGTTTTAGTAAGTGCATGGCAGAGGAACTCAAGCGTTTTGGTATCAAGTTCACGCTATTCTACTTTGGTGGGGTCGATTCTCCTTTCTGGGATAACGTCAACCTAAAAGTAGACCGGAAAAAAATGCTCAGTCCTGAAACTGCTGCCAATGCGATTTTCTTTGCCCTTTCTGCCGAACCGCAAGCTGTGCCAATGGAAATTAACATTCAACCTGATAGTCATCTGTTCTTTTAAAGGGGGAGTGCGTCTACATAATTCTTGCTTAGGAAAGACGTGAAAATCTAGCAAAAAAGGCAAAATTTACAGATATATAAACTGTTATGCTGGATTTTCAGTATCTATGAAAATTGATCACGTTCATTTCTATGTAGAAGACGCCAAGGTATGGCGGGATTGGTTTGTACACCATCTTGGTTTTCAAGCAGTAGCCGATCGCAGCAGTTCATTTCACACTTGTACAGAAGTGGTTAAAAGTGGTGCTGTCTGCTTTTTTCTGTCTTCACCACTGTTGTCTACAAGTCCAGTAGCCGAGTTTTTGCGTCAATATCCACCTGGTGTGGCAGATGTTGCTTTTGCTGTTGAAGATGTAGAAGCTGCGATCGCACTAGCTCAAAAACACGGTGCGACAATCCTAAAACCCATCCAGGAACGCCAGATAGGTACGGCATTTCTCAAGTGTGGCAAAATTGCCGCCTGGGGTGGACTGACTCATACGTTAATAGAAAGGTCATTAGTAAGTAGTCATCCGTCATTAGTTTTTGACAAAGGACAAATGACTAATGACAACACTTTTACTGCCATAGATCACGTAGTGTTAAATGTGGCAGTTGGTGAATTGGATCGTGCCGTTGCTTGGTACGAAAATATCTTAGATTTTCAACCCCAGCAAGCATTTAAAATAAAAACCAATCGCTCTGCTTTACACAGCCAGGTGATGGTTTCGCGCAACGGCAGTGTCCAATTGCCAATTAATGAACCGGCTTCCAGTAATTCCCAAATTCAGGAATTTCTAGATGTCAATCGGGGGCCAGGTATTCAACATATTGCTTTGCGGACGACTAATCTTGTGAGTGCGATCGCTCAATTTCGTGCCAGTGGTTTATCCTTACTCTCGGTTCCCCAAACCTACTACTCGCAGCTAAAACAGCGCCCAGGACTCACCCTATCACCTCTAGAACTAGAAGCGATCGCTCAACAAGAAATTCTCGTAGACTGGCAAGAATATACTTCTTTAGAGGGAGGAAATACTGCACCCTTATTATTACAAATTTTCACCCAGCCAATTTTTGAACAGCCGACATTTTTCTTTGAGTTTATTGAGCGCCGTTTCCAAGCTCAAGGTTTTGGCGAAGGTAATTTTCGCGCCTTATTTGAAGCCATTGAAAGCGAACAAATCAAACGCGGTACCCTGCAATAAAATGCTGATGTAGCGACTTAATAAGTAGTCAGACAGAATTAATTACACAATGTCATTGCGAGCGAAGCGAAGCAATCCCAGCCCTTGCGATTGCTTCGCTTCGCTCGCAATGACTGTAAAT
>NNBU01000090.1_pt1 | contig 12665 bp, 10 predicted proteins | sample 1173781 | NCBI WGS metagenome assembly NNBU01 (sample SAMN07173937, study PRJNA388173) | plant metagenome | biome: Plant school; feature: Soil; material: Symbiotic tissue of Blasia pusilla L.; isolation source: symbiotic tissue sample KVJ2 | host: Blasia pusilla | place: Norway: Troms, Kvaloya...
TCATTCTGAAAAGAAGCCACCAAGAAAGTAATTTCGGTGGCTTTTTTAGTTTTTTTCATGAAATGTTTTCCTTAATTTCATGATGATAAATATTGGCTATTTATATTAGCTATTTTTTGGTAAACCAACTTCTATCGAAATCTAAGAAATGCAAAAATATCCGAAAAAAAAGTCTGGTAGACCTAAAATGTCAAAGAGTAAAATTCGTGAGCCGCGAGAAAATAAAATTATCTGTAAAGGATTAAAATCACTTCGAGGACAACCAGAAGCTTATGATGAGCTAAAAAAGATTGTTTCTGTTAGCTTAACCCCAACAGCTTTATTAGGATTGGATAATTTAAGCCGTGTTTATATGGTTTCCAGAAGTGAATTAATAGAGCGGATAGGTAGGAAGATTATCCAAATAAACGAGGTGGATAATTCTGATTAAGCACCTGAGCCAATATGGCTGATAGTGAATGATTAAGCCTTTGCAGCTTCTAAATAATGGCTAATAATCGCCGATTCAGCAAATTTCAATCATCATTTAGTATTTTTAATTGCTTAATAAAGGAGTTTAACAAGGTGTTTAGGATTTATTTAAGGGCTATTTTTTATTTTAATACTTCTATTTATTTATTATTAAAATTTCTAAATATTTATCTTGAACCCATCATCAGTAATGATTGTAAACTTTTTATAGCAATTTCAATCCCTCTGATAAAAAAAAGTTAACTCTATCTCAAGAATGGTTATTAATAATAAATAAACAACGAAGCCCAAAAATTATGTAAAGTAAATATCAAGCCTACTTAAGTTTTATATAAGACCTAAATTAAAAGTTATCTCATCAGCAAAATAGGAGAAAGATTTATTATGGAAGGACCCAAGAACATATTAGAAGCCTACGAGATGTATGTAGAAGAAATTCATATCAGCAACCCGCAGAAATCTCGTACTATTCTCAATGAACTACGTACTGCTCTTCTACATCATTCACTTCCGGAATTGGGCTATACCAGAACTCAATTAGGGCGAAAGATGACTGCTAATGAGGTAGAATCAGCCAAAGAATATATGAAAAGTTTGCCGATTAATAAACTACTTCAGATGCGGCAGGCACTACAGTCGGCTTTTGAAAAGAACAATGTCTCTAGGCATAGTCGTAATACTTACGGCAGTCGGCTTGAACAATTTTTAAATTGGGCAGCACAACAGATTTGGTGGCCTGGTTCGCGAAGAGCTAAACTCAAGTCAGAGTGCAGTCCATCTATGCGAACTCAGCATGGACCTACTTCAAGTAGTAAACTTACAGAGCGGATTGGTACTTATCGCAAATATATTCTCAAACCTCAAGAAACACCACCAGTTCTCCGAGCCAAACTAGATGAATTGTATGCATATCTGACAGAAGTTTATTGGCCGGGAAGAATCCTTCAGCCAGTAGAAAAGTCAACAGCTGATGAATATATGAAAAATATTAGGCTGTTTCTGGGTTTTCTTCATCGCTTCCAAAAAGTGCCACTTGAGCAGTTAAGCTTGGAATTAATCGTTCCCTTAATTACAGAAGAACAGTTAGAGAGTTTGACAGTTTCCCAGCAGAAGAAACTGTGGAAGCATCACAAAAAAGCTTTGGAACAATTTCTGTGTAGCTACTTTCAATTTTTGAAAGATTTTAACTCCTCTGTTAGCCCACATACACAGATGGGCAAGCTGAATACTATTGTCACAATTGCCAAGTTCTTGTATGCACAAGAAGTTGAAACCGATTCGGATTATCGAGCAATTCCTCTTTTTAGCACGATTGATAATCGCTTCAAAGAAGTATCACTAGAATTAGAGTTATGGCGTAATAATAAGCATTCGGTTTCCGATTGGAATAAAAGGTGGCCAGATGTACCTTTTGACCAGACAGCACTACAGGTAATTCAAGAGCGTATTGTTGAACCGTTGCGCTGCGAGTGCAGACCCAGAAATAAACGTGGGGACTTTCGTCCGAGCTTCTCAATTGCCATCAGTTTTCAAAGCTATTTGAAGTGGGCAGTGCTGGCTTATTTACCGGCTCGACGCCAAGAAGAATATCGGAAGTTAAAAATTGCATTATCCTGTCCAATTGAAAGACCGACAGATATTCCACCTGATGGACTATATCAACCTCTGCCTCCAGATAATCAACGCGAACGTGGCAAAAATGGGATGGTGGCGGATAATTACCTTCACTTTACCTATAACTACGACAATCAGTACTACCCAAGAGGAATTTGGGTACTGGACACCAACAAATACAAAACGATGAAAAAATATGGGGGGCAGTCAATTGTTCTCCCTAATCGTCAATTTGATGATGGCCATTGTTTTTACGATTATATTGAGCGATTTTTATATGGATGGTGGACAGTTCAGGGATATAAAAATCAACTGTTATACGATTGGTGGCAACCAGAGAGCCAAGGTCGTCGAGGCAGGTGGTTGAGCAGTGGACGGATGGAATTTAATCCAATGGATGCTTGTTGCCTGCCAAGTAACAATCAGTCAACTCTTTGGGCTTGGGGATACGTATTTGTAGTGCCAAAACACGGGATACCAGCTACCGCTTCTTCCTTTGCTAGGATCTTTGAAACTATCTCCCATCGGTTTCTTAAAAAGCGCATCTCACCACACATGATGCGTTATGTTTGGGCGACTTGGGGTCTTCAAGTTGGTTTGTCTGACATTGAATTGAGGTCACTGGCTTACGCAATGGGTCATTCAGTAGAAACCTTGCGCCTGATGTATGAGCGTTGTACTCCTATAGAGAAACGACGACCAATTGAAGAAGCGATCGCACAGCGCTTATTTGCTCCTTGTGATGAGCTTTGCCCAAGTCTGCCGTTGAATTTAGGGGTGAATGAATTGGTACAGATGGCAATACAGTTAAAACCAATTGAGCGGCAACAGCTGATTGCTAGGTTGCAAAGCGTTACGTAATTATCGAATCATTACAGTTTGGCTACTGATAGAACCCTCTTGAGAGTATAAATACTCATTATTGCGTATCGGAGCTGCTTTCAGAGCTGCTAATTTAATATTGGCTCCTTCTAGTACCTTTTGAATTCTGTTCACTAGGTTTATCCGCTCACGAACAAAGTTTGTCCGGTGACGAGTTAGATCACGCAAGTCTCTTTGGGCAATTGGGGGTATAAAACTTGGCCGTAAAAGTCCATGTTGCAGTAATTCAGCAATCCATTGAGAATCTTTGACATCTGTCTTGCGTCCCGGTACAGCTTTGATGTGTTGGGCATTCACTAGCATCACTTCAAAGCTAGCTTCCAGAATGTTGAAGACTGGCTTCCAGTATTCTCCTGTACTTTCCATCGCTACGTGCGTACAGTCTCTAGCTAATAACCAGTCGGACAGTTTCAACAACTCTCCCGTCATTGTTGTGAAGGTTTGAGTCTCTTTGTGCCATCCCCCTTGTGGAGATGGAGTAATGGCGCAGGCAACTACTGTCTTCTTATGTACGTCTAATCCAGCACATCGGGGATGAATGACTTCCATGATTCTTCTCCCTCATTCACTTTAGACGACTGGCATGGACACCTGAGTGTCAAATTCTGACTTGCGTGCTCTCCCAGCCGGGGGCGACAGTTTGTGGTGCTTGAAGGTATCCAGGTCAGACTGTTGGGCAGGCTCTTAGCACCAAGGATCTTCGAACTCTTTACCAGTCTTAATAGCAAATGTATCTTATTTTCATGCGTGCTGGTGTACGCAGTTCATGACGACTGTTGGCGAATTCGGAAACGCCTATGCGCTTGTAGTTAATTCAGCAATGAAACGATTGAGAGCTTTAAGTGCAGCTTTGTATCCAGTGGCTTGCTTACCTAACTTCAGTTCTAACAAAATGTGATCGCGTAAAGCTTCAAGTGCTTCTAGTTGAGAGCGCATCCACCCGGTGAGAGCGTTCTCATAATTACTACCTAATGTACAAATCTTAATTTATCGTTATCTTGAAAAAGATACTCTAATAGTAGATATTTATAAATTTCTAGCCTCGTCTTTAATGAGATTAGATAGAGGTAATTGCGCCACAAAGGATAAGTACAATGCCAGCTAAACTCGTTGTTATTGGCGATAGCTTGTCTCAAGGTTTTCAAAGTGGAAGTATTTCCAAAACACATCTTTCATATCCTGCAATGATCGCGGATTGTCTTGGTGACACCAACTTCTTAGTTCCTGACTTTACGGGCGAGGGTGGCTTGCCAGTTAACTTAGAAGACCTATTTCGGCTACTTGCCAGAAGATTTGGTAAAAATATCGACTGGTATGACCTACTCCAAGCTTTCTTGACGGTACGAAGTTTTCTAGATCGGGTTGAGGATTATTGGGAACGCGGTGACGGAAGCGGACCCTCAGAAACAGGACCTTTACATCGAAACCTTGCAGTTTGGGGGTTTCAGTTGGGAGACTGTGATACTTTATCAGAAGGTCTTTGCCACCGTTTCATTCCGCCACCAAAAGACAATTTAATCACAGCGAAGAAAATTCCTGAGTTTGGGATGTATCGCACCGCCCGACGGACGTTAAACCCAAGATTTACTGAGCAGTGCAGGGAATGGACGCAGCTAGACATTGCAGCAAAGATTGCCGCAGGAGAGGGCGGAATTGACAACCTAATATTCTTTCTCGGACCGAACAATTGCCTTGCCACTGTCACAGATTTGGAAATCAAATGGTCTGAGGACGCAGACCTTGACCGGCTCGCTCATGAGCGAGCCTGCAACCTTTGGCGACTCCCTCATTTTCAACAATTATTGAACCGCATTGCCAATAGGATTGACGCTATAAGTGCGAATAATGTTTTTGTAAGCACGGTACCGCATGTTACAATTCCGCCAGTCAGTCGGGGTATTACTCCGGGAGCTTCTCAAGGCAAGGGGCGTGATCGAGAAGGATACTACGAGTATTACACGCACTTCTGGGTATGGGACGACGACTTCTCCAGAGATCCCAACAGATTCAAACATCTCACTCGTCAAGAGGCTCGCACGATTGATCAGACTATCGATTCGTATAACCAGGCAATACGAGATAAGGCGGCAGAGCGCGGTTGGCACGTTGTTGATCTGTGCGAAAAACTTGATCAGCTTGCCTTCCGACGCCGGGGAGGAGTGATCAATTTTGATTTCCCTGATGGATTAGTAACGACCCTCCAACAAAATGCTGGTACAAACGGTAGATTTACTAATGACAATAAACCCATTCTTGATACGCGTTATTTGCGCGTAGATCCGGATGAGATCGATCCACTAAAAAGGTTCAGGGGGGGCATTATAAGCCTTGATGGCATCCACCCGACTACGATTGGTTATGGACTCGTTGCTCACGAGTTTCTCAAAGTAATGAAAGCAGTCGGCGTGAATATAATAAAAGAGCTGGATTGGGCAAGAATTGTTGATGCTGATACTCTTGTCAAAGCCCCGCCGTCGAACCTAGAGAGCCTGCAAAATATCCTTGGCTTTGTCGAAAGCCAAATTTCATTGCTAACCCTGATCAGAACTATTGTAAAGGGTTTTTAAGAGGAAACTAGAAATCGATAATAGGAGCGTAACAGATATCAGTCCGGTTTAGAAACGTTGATGACTGAGTTTCTTACTTTTAGCCTGAAAGCCAGTTGTAGAGTGCATAATCATTGCCACAACCGCGCAACGGCTCTGCTCGGTCGTAGCTCCAAAATTCCCTTAGCGGACAATTTTCCCGTTTCGGCACAGTTGCCCTGAAGTTAAGTCGAAATAAGGCAATACTATCGATTTAGTGGAAGACAGAGATGACACATCCATTCCAGCTCATAGTTGACAGCAAGTATGCATGGGTATTTTGGCCACTGGCTGCATTGACCATACTTTTGATGCTGGTGCTTGGAGCTATCCCTCTGAACCCTGATATTGTGCAGTTTGAACTAGCTGGCAGCGTACCTGAATCTAGCAAGATTCTGCACTCCTGGGGAACATTAGGTCAAACCTGGGCAGCGTTTAGCCTTGGACTCGATTTTCTTTATATTGTTGCCTATTCCAACACTATTGGTTTCGCCTGTGTTTGGGCGAACAAAGCCATTCAAAAACGCAGGGACGCATTGGTTTCATTAGGAATTTGGCTGGCATGGGGACAATGGTTGGCGGCGTTGCTAGATGTATTAGAAGATATTGCCCTCTTGATCATACTGTTCATCTCTGTAACAGCTCCCTATCCTCAGCTTGCTAAGCGGTGTGCATTTTTCAAGTTCAGCCTAGTTATTTTAGGGCTGCTTTATGCAGGGTTTGGTGGAGTTATTCATGTTGGGTCAAGTGTCTTTAAAAAGTGAGATTTAAGAGTTGAAGTAAGGGTTTCCTTAGCCGCCGCTACGGAAATAAAACTTGGAAACATTGAGGAGTAAGGAAAAAAAATTTGTAATTGAAAAAATATGATATTAGTTAGAATCTTCGCTTGGATTATATGGTCGTTTGCATTTACCGCAGTAGCAGAGTATATTGCTCATCGTTACTTTATGCACCAACGCCTACTGCGTGAACCAACACTCGACCGGATATTTCGAGACCATGCATTGGTTCACCATCATAAAGGGCGTAACGATCTGAATGTTGACTTGCCTATCTTGACTCATTTTATCTGGTGCTTTCCACTACTTATTAGCATAGGTTGGATTGATCCTATAGGCGCAGTTGTATTATCAATAGTTTTTGTATGCCACTCGATCCTTTGGACAAAACTCCATCGTGCAATCCACGGACTCGAGAATAATTGGACTGAATCACTATGTTATTACAAACTCATAGAACGTCACCATCTCGAACACCACCGACGTCCTTCTTACAATTTTGGGGCTATCTTTACTTTCACCGACGACTTCTTTGGAACTACCTCTCAATCAACCGAATTGCGTGAGCCGAAACTTAATAGGGCTGACAACAGGTAAAATCACTTGTTTTGTCATAGAGCTTCGTCGTTTGTGGACTCCGGTATCCTGTAATCTGTTGTGCCTTTTCTAGATACTGTTGGTGAATGTACTACAACAAAGTAAACAAAAATGTTGCAAATGCCGAAAGACTTAATTTGTTGTTACTCCTTTGGAGTTGTAATACTTATGTAAAAGGATTTGTAACACTTTCGCCAACAGTGTCGGTATCTCGGCGGCCACCCTAGTAATGATAAAAAAGTTATACCTGAGAGAGAGGTTAAATTATTCCTAACCCATGAAAATCACGATAGAGGAGTAGACAATATTTAGCATTGTGCCTTTTTAATCAAGCAACTTGGATGGAAATTTACGGAATAAGTACTTTAGTTTTTGCATTTGCCACTGAAGCAAAAGCAGATGGAACTGCTTTTATTGGTAGTATTGTTAGGGCTAACCACACTATAAACAGCGTTTTCCTATTGTATGGTGAAAGGGTAAAATCATAATTATAGTGGCGATTAGTCATGATTGATCTCTTTCACTTCGCATTTACTACTTGGCGATGAACTCCTTATGGGTTGGCAGAGTTATTGCTAAAAACGTACTAAGTTCAATTTAGCCATCAATATTTGCTATTTGCTTCCGTAAACCTAATAAAGACTATATCTCAAATCCGATATGTGAACCCTGCTTCTAATGCTGTAGCATTTAAGCCAGACAGAATTAGTAAGGCAAATATATGCGGTGATGAAGGTTCTATAGTGGTGAACCACGCAGAGCTTGTATGGTAGCAAGCAGGGAGAGTGAGAGTAGCAGAAGGAGTAAAAATTTTGCTAGCAATAACTCTCTTTTCCCTACGTGTCCTCATCTGGCAATTTTGGGTTGGTCGAGTAATAGGGTACGTCGAGGCAAGAAACTTTTCCAAATTGGAGGGTTGTAACAATGACGTGAGTTCGACGGACAGCTTATTGAGGCTCTCGCAAAAATTGCTGAAGAAGCGGGTGCGGTAGTCAAAGACTACAAGTATCAGGGCAATGGGTTTAGTGAGAGCAAAGAGTCTGACGACATCTCCCAGGAAAGCAAGTTCGGTTGTACAATAAAATCTCTTCCGAAGCGGCAGCTTGAGGACGCAGCTAAGATTGCAGTCCGGTTAATGCGCCGGTGCTCGGACGAATTGGCAAACTATCTGTAAATTTAATTGTAGATCCGCAGTTCCTTACATATGTTGTGGCGAAATATTGGGGACCAAGACCTCTTAGGCTGACAGTCAGCTTTATAGAGAACACACCACATGAGCTTCGAGAGCGGATAGTCAAACATATGAATGCATTAAACAAAACGGGATGTATTTCGTTTGTGGAAACGCAGGACACTCGCGAAGTTCGGATTTCAAGGGAGGGGAAAGGTTGTAGTTTCGCCCATGTCTGGCTCATAGATAGCTGATGTGGCATAAAAATTTTTAGGCAACAAGTACAATGGGTCGGCTGATCGAAGTCCAGAATGCTTAGGCTTTGCCTTCGAGCCTAATCCTTAAAGTGGGCGATTTGTTAACATTCGGGGCGACAGGCGGCCACGTCCAGTATGGTGCAGAGGTGGTCGAAATATTAGGTCCATTCGTTCCAGGTGTGATGGCAGATAATGGCGAAATCTTGTCGCCGATGGGAGCACCTAACGCGGTAATGTTTATTGCCCGCAGCTCTGGTTGGGCAACTATCAATGTGTACATCGGCAACCCGTGGGATGCACCTCAGATCACCACCATAAAGATCGTCGTCGAGTTTTAAAACTTGATGACGATCCAAGATGAAGGCTAACTGCAAAGCTCTATAAAAACACTAACTGGAATATAGGATTATTTCAAACTATAAAAATTTGAGGTTAATTTTATGATGCAGCCGAGTTTGCCCCAAGACAATAGCCCTGAGCAACAGTTACACCGATATGAAGAGATAGCACGCCAACGAAAAGATTATCAATACAGTGAAACAGCCGGAATACTGTTGATTAAAGAATTACCATCATCAGAAATGTTCTCATTTAAATACTTACTGGAGCGAGATAGAGGCTTAATATCACTAATTGCTAATACTTTGGCAACTAAAATCGATAATGTTTTTGATCCTTTCGACAACTTAGAAGACTACCAGGAGATGTTTCCACTCCTGCCAAAACCTTCAACATTGCAAACATTCAGCAATGATGCTGTCTTTGCTCATCAGCGCATTGCTGGTGTTAACCCGATGGTAATTGAGCGCGTAGTGGGTGAATTACCTGATAACTTCCCCGTTACAGATGCCATCTTTCAGAAAGTTATGGTGACTAAAAAGACTCTGGCAAACGCGATCGCAGAGGGCAGAATCTTCATCACTAATTATGAGGGGCTTGATGAACTAACTCCAGGAATCTACGAACAAGGAACAAAAACTGTTGCTGCTCCCCTGGTCTTGTACTGTTGGCGACCCGTAGGTTATGGCGATTATCGCGGAAGTTTGACTCCAATTGCCATTCAACTCAATCAGCAACCCGATCCAGACAAAAATCCAATTTATACACCAAAGGATGGGATGCATTGGTTGATGGCAAAAATATACGCTCAGATGGCTGATGGCAACTATCACCAAGCTATCAGCCATCTGGGACGAACTCATCTGGTGTTGGAGCCATTTGTCTTGGCAACTGCCAATGAACTAGCACCCAATCATCCTCTCTCAGTCTTGCTAAAACCCCATTTCAAATTCACCCTGGCAATCAATGAATTGGCACGAGAACAATTGATTAGTGCAGGCGGCTATGCGGATATACTGCTAGCTGGAACTCTGGAAGCCTCCATCAGTGTTATTAAAACAGCCATAAAAGAATATCTAGAAAACTTCAGTGAGTTTGCCCTGCCCAAGGAGCTAACCAGGCGAGGAGTGGGGGAAACAGATATGGATGGACAGGGAGAAAACTTTTTGCCAGACTACCCCTATCGAGATGATGCTTTACTATTGTGGAAAGCAATTGAGAGTTACGTTAGCGACTATCTCAATCTCTACTACACATCTCCAGTCCAGGTTATAGAGGATACAGAGCTACAGAATTGGGTGCAAAAGCTAATATCTCCAGAGGGAGGTAATGTCAAAGGATTACTGCTCAATGGTAAATTGGAAACTGTCGAGCAGTTAGTGGCAATCGCCACCCAGGTTATTTTTATTAGTGGACCTCAGCACGGTGCGGTGAACTATCCCCAATATGATTACATGGCCTTTGCACCTAACATGCCGTTAGCCACTTATGCACCCCCTTCCAATCGGGATCAGGAAATTAATGAAGCCACAATACTGAAGATTCTTCCCCCACAAAAGCTGGCGGCAAAGCAACTAGAGTTGATGAGAACTCTCACTGTTTTATTCCCAAATCGCCTCGGCTATCCAGACAATAACTTCGTTGATATCTACGCACAGGAAGTTTTGCAGCGATTCCAGGGAAAATTGCAAGAAATTGAGCAAGTGATCGGCGAGCGGAATCAAAACCGCCTTGAACCCTACACCTTTCTCTTGCCGTCGAATGTACCTAATAGTTTAAATATTTAGTCATATTTTTGATCCTTGCTAAGAAACGGTTATCTCAATTTTAGATGTACGGGTTTACCACTCTTTTTAAATACAAGGGTGTGTTAACCGAAAGTAGACCATCGATTGACTTAACTTCAAATTAGCTAGTTTTCTGGGGCAGATATTTCTCCACTACATTTTAATTGGAGCATAAAAGTAAAATGACGGATGATCTCAACCGTATTCCTGGCCCTGTTCCTAAATTCTTAATTGGTAATGCTTTAGATTTTGTGAGTACGCCCTCTCATATCAGACTGTATGAATATGGTTTGGCTTATGGTGATATTGTGCGCTTTTGGTTATTCAATCAAGCCAGTATTTTGATTAATGAGCCAACTTTAATTGAACAAGTGTTAGTGAGTGATCGCGATCGCTATTATAAAAATTCTCCCCGAAAAGCAGCAGAACCAGTCATGGGGGACAGTCTTTTCTTAAGCAATGGTAAAGATTGGGAGTTCAAACGTCACAATCACCCCTTATCAGCAACCCAGATCAACAATTATTTTGAGCAAATCTTGCCCACTATTCGAGCAACAACCAAGAGTTATCTAGAAAACTTACAGCCTAGCTCGACACCTAAATCTGTAGAGTTTTTTGGCGAATTGGTGAAATTGTCTTTTCGCATTTTCGGTCTGACAATCCTGGGATCAGCAATAGATAGGCACTATTTTGATGTCTTTAATACGTTGATGCAAGAAATGAACTATCGGGGGGTACAGCAATTTTTACCCTATCCCTTATCTCTAAATCCAAAATTTTGGTTGCAGCGCCAGCAATGGAATAACTTCATTGAGAAGCAAATTTATCAACGTCAACAGCATTCTAATCAAAGAGGAATTGATCTGTTGTCTTTTGTCATTCAAAACACTGCCCTATCAACAATACAATTGCGAGATGAGTTGTCTACAACGTTTACCGCAGGCACAAGAAATGTAGCGGAAGCAGTAGCTGCGGTCTTGTTTTTATGTGCTAAAAATCCAGAAACAATGCAAAAACTGCAATCAGAAATCACTGTTTTTCTGAGAGAACACAGCAAAGAATTTCACCAGACAGATATCAACCTACTCAAATATCTTGATTTGGTAGTTAAAGAAGCGTTGAGGTTGTATCCTGCGGTGCCTTTATTTATTCGGGAAGTTATTCCAGGGCAATCAGTTACCCTAGGAGGCTACAGGATTTCTGAGAGAACTCAAATTTTTATCAGTAGTTGGTCATTCCACCGTAATCATAAATATTGGCAAAATCCCAATGACTTTGTGCCGGAACGTTTTATGAATGTACCTCCTCCTTTCCACTATTTTCCTTTCGGTGCAGGTCCTCGTCAGTGCATTGGTATGGTATTTACCTTACTCTGTACGAAAGTTATGTTAATTAATATACTTTCGCAATACACACTGGAGCTTGAGCCTCGTACTACCTTTGATACAGCATATTTTTCTGGTACGATTATGCCCCACAGAGGTTTTTGGATTAAGCTCAGTCAGAAATAGAAGTAAAAGTAGTGAAAACACTTTTGAGCCAGTACCACGCACGAAAAGTAAACCACATTAGCCCTTAAAACTATTGTCATTGCTGATTTGTAGTCATCAAAGTAAGACATAAATTTTTCAGTTTATTACTTTACGTTTTTAACGAGATTTAAACATTTTCGAGGCAGGAACAAGCATTAAAGCTATGCAGGGCAAGGAAAATACACCAAAAGCTCAAAAATTTTCCCAATCCAGATATATCAATAAAATAGGCATTATGATGCCTATTTTATTGATATATACATTTGAAGAGGTTTCTAGCTAATTTTTGTCCAAGTTCCATAGCTTTAAAAGCTTATTTTGACTTACTAGAATTCATAGCATACAACTCACTCTAAAGAGGTATTGATTTGATTTTAACTTCTTTCTTTGGATAGGCGGTTTTAGTTTAATATTTTTTTTTAATGAGGATACTTGACTAACAATTTGAGATTAATTAGTTTTTTGATGTAGCCAGATGTAGCCATTGGATTGGCAATATTTTTTTGAAGATTCTGCTTGTTATCTGGTAACAATCTAAAAATTTTACTTACAGCCAGGTTTCCCTAAACCATTTTTCAAATAAGGGGTTATGGTTGTTTTAAATGTTAATACTTCAACTAATGCTGAAATTTGTGCAAAAAATTTATGGAA
>NNBU01000730.1_pt1 | contig 12637 bp, 12 predicted proteins | sample 1173781 | NCBI WGS metagenome assembly NNBU01 (sample SAMN07173937, study PRJNA388173) | plant metagenome | biome: Plant school; feature: Soil; material: Symbiotic tissue of Blasia pusilla L.; isolation source: symbiotic tissue sample KVJ2 | host: Blasia pusilla | place: Norway: Troms, Kvaloya...
TTATGCCTGGACCGACTTCGCTGAGTTCATCAAGGCTGACGACAAGGTTGCCAGCCTCTTCCGCACGGAAGAAGATTATGCGCTGCTTGCTGAGACCTATCTGCGTGAACTGGCATCTGTCGGCACCATCTATAGCGAGCTGATCGTTTCGCCCGATCACGGTGATCGCATCGGCCTCGGCGCCGATAACTATCTCGCCGGTGTAACCGCGGGCATCAAGGCCGCCAAGGCTGCGACAGGCATCGAAGCGCGCATCATCGTCACGGGTGAACGCCATTTCGGGCCGGAAAGCGTGATTGCTGCGGCCGAATACGCCGCCCGCAGCGATAATCCCCTGATCACCGGCTTCAACATGGCCGGTGAAGAGCGCATGGGCCGCGTCGCCGATTATGCCCGCGCCTTTGATATTGCCCGCGAAGCACGCCTTGGCCTTACAATCCATGCCGGCGAAGTCTGCGGCGCCTTCAGCGTTTCCGATGCCCTCGACCTGGTGAAGCCCGCCCGCATCGGCCATGGCGTGCGTGCCATCGAAGATGCCGATCTGGTTTGTCGCCTCGCCGATTTGGGCACGGTTCTCGAAGTCTGTCCCGGATCCAACATTGCGCTCTCCGTCTATCCCGATTTCCAGAGCCACCCCTTGCGCAAGCTCGGTGATGCGGGCGTTCGCGTCTGCATCAGTTCCGATGATCCGCCCTTTTTCCGCACGTCGCTTGCCCGTGAATACGAGCTCGCCGCCACCGAGTTCGGTTTCTCGGACGCCGAGATCGACGGCATGACGCGCACCGCCATCGAAGCCGCCTTCGTCGATGAGGCAACTCGGGCTGCACTTCTGGCGAAACTCTGACGTAGCCCTGTTGAAGACCAGGCAAAATCTGCGCCCGCTCTTGCGGCTCTCCCAGAGAACGTGAAAATAGAAGCAACCGCAGACAAGAAGAAAAGAAGGCTCGATCCATGGACGGCGTAACAGTCATCAATCACCCTCTCGTCCAGCACAAGCTGACGATCATGCGCCGCAAGGAAACCTCGACCTCCAGCTTCCGCCGGTTGCTGCGCGAGATTTCGACCCTGCTCTGCTACGAGGTCACCCGCGATCTCGAACTGACCATGGAAACGATCGAGACCCCGCTGACCGAAATGCAGTCGCCGATCCTCGAAGGCAAGAAGCTGGTCTTCGCCTCGATCCTGCGCGCCGGCAATGGTCTGCTGGAAGGCATGTTGGAACTGGTCCCCGCTGCCCGCGTCGCCCATGTCGGTGTGTATCGTGACCATGAAACGCTGCAGGCGGTCGAATATTACTTCAAGGCGCCGGACGCCCTGTCGGAGCGACTGATCATCGTCGTCGACCCGATGCTTGCCACCGGCAATTCCTCGATCGCTGCCATCGACAAGCTCAAGGAACGCGGCGCCAAGAATATCCGCTTCCTCTGCCTGCTGGCGGCCCCGGAAGGCATCAAGAACTTCCACGCCGTCCATCCGGACGTGCCGATCTTCACCGCATCCATCGACAGCCACCTCAACGAGAAGGGCTATATCATGCCCGGTCTCGGCGACGCGGGTGACCGGATGTACGGAACGAAGTGATTTCTTAACCAGATTGCAAGCTTTGACGGCTCGAAACCCCGGTTTCGGGCCGTTCTTGCGCGCGCGCTATGCGATCGGCAAGAGCTGGCTGCTACACTCGAGATAATCCAATCGAGGAGCGCCGATGTTCGCCCGCACGCTGTTCACCGTCCTGATGCTCGCTCTGTCGGCCAGCCAGTGGCCGACAATCGCCCAGAAGGTCGAGGCACTGCTGAATAAGGAAGGCCCCCCGGCAGAGACGGCCGCCAAACCCGTTTCCACCGGCTCTGGCCAGACTGTGCTCACCATGGGGCCGTCTGGCCACTATGCCGGAACCTTCAAGATGAACGGCAAGCCAATCGAAGCCATGGTCGATACCGGCGCCTCGCTGGTTGCGATCAACGTCTCGACAGCAAGGCGTCTCGGCTTCAGCCCGGCCGCGCTCGATTTCCGCTATGGCGTCAACACGGCCAATGGCTCGATCAAGGCAGCCCACGTCGTGCTTGACCGCATAGAGGTCGGCAGCATTCGCGTGCGCGACGTCGATGCCTTCGTCCTGAAGGACGAGGCGCTGTCATCCACGCTGATCGGCATGAGTTTTCTGGCAAAGCTCAAGTCCTACTCCGCCGAGCAGCGCGTCATGCGGCTCGTGCAGTAGGCGTTATTCAGCGCCGATACGGAGACCTATGACCGGCATCACTGGGGGCTTATCGCGGGTGATGCGATAGCTCGCCAAAACAGTCTTGGCGGCCTCCTGAGCGGCCGCGTCGTCATAGGCCTGAACGAAGGCAATCGGCTCGCCTTTGGTCACCGCCGTTCCGAGCGGCTTAAAGCCGGACAGGCCCACGCCGTGGTCAATACTGTCGCTCGGCCGCTGCCGGCCACCGCCGAGTGTCACGACGGCGAGCCCCAGCGCGCGGGTATCGCAGGCCGAAAGATAGCCATCCGCAGGGGCTTCGACGGCGATCTCCACCTTGGCACGCGGCAGATACTGCTCTGCCCTGTCCATGAAATCTGCCGGCCCGCCCAGTTCGTGGACCATCTTGCCGAAGATTTCGGCCGCTTTGCCGGAGGCCAGGGCCTCGACGCAGCGGGAGAGAGCCACCCTCTGGTCCGCCTCAACACCGGCATTGACCAACATCTCGGCGCCGAAAGCGAGCGTCACCTCTTCCAGCCGCGTGCCACTCTTCAGGCCTTTCAGGAAGTCGACCGCATTCTGCACCTCGATGGCGTTGCCGGCGCAATCGGCGAGCGGTTCGTTCATGTCGGTCAGCAGCGCGGTTGTCCTGACACCGGCGCCGTTTGCCACGCGCACCAGCGAGCGGGCCAAGGCCTCCGCATCTTCAGCCTTGGCCATGAAGGCGCCGTTGCCGACCTTGACGTCGAGCACCAGGCTATCGAGCCCTGCCGCCAGTTTCTTCGACAGGATGGAGGCCGTGATCAGCGGAATGGATTCCACCGTCGCCGTCACGTCGCGGATCGCATAGAGCCGCTTGTCCGCCGGTGCGAGGTTACCCGTCTGACCGATGATCGCGCAACCGGCGTGATCGACCGTCCGGCGGAATGTGGCATTGTCAGGCATCACGTCGTAGCCGGGGATCGATTGCAGCTTGTCCAGCGTACCGCCGGTATGGCCAAGGCCTCGCCCTGATATCATCGGGACCGCGAGCCCGCAGGCGGCCACGATTGGTGCTAGCATCAGTGAGACATTGTCGCCGACGCCGCCGGTCGAGTGTTTGTCCGCGATCTGCTTGCCGACACCAGCCCAGGACAGGACATCACCGGAATCACGCATGGCGAGGGTCAGGGCGACGATTTCGTTGGGTGTCATACCCCGAAAGAACACCGCCATGGCAAACGCCGCGACCTGGCCTTCGGAGATCGTTTCGTTCGAAAGCCCTTCGACAAAACGCGCGATTTCCGCGGCGGACAAGACCTCGCCATCCCGCTTCCGTCGAATGATCTCCTGGGGCAGCATGGTCAGTATCCCGAAGCCGCAGCAGTCGAGCGCTCACCCGAGAGAACAGCCAGAATGTCGTCCAGCAGACCGGAGGCACCGAAACGGAAGGTGGAGGGCATGACCCAGTCCTCGCCCATGATCGTGTCGGCAAGCCGCAGGTACAGTGCGGCATCCGCGACGGTCGAGATCCCGCCGGCCGGCTTGAAACCAACCTTCTTGCGGCTGTCGCGGATCGATTGCAGCATAATGTCGGCGGCTTCCAGCGTCGCATTGACGCTGACCTTGCCGGTCGATGTTTTGACGAAATCGGCACCGGCCGCGATCGCCAGATCCGCCGCCTTGCGGATCAGAGCAATATCCTTGAGCTCGCCGGTTTCCAGGATGGTCTTCAAAATGGCTGTGCCGCAGGCGGCCTTCACCGCCGTGACCATGTCTGTCACCGCCTTCTCGTCGCCAGAAGCCAGGGCCCGATAGGGAATGACCAGGTCGATATCGTCGGCGCCGTCGGCGACTGCGTCGCGGGTCTCGGCCAGGACATCCTCGACCTTCATCGCACCCGACGGAAAATTCACCACCGTCGCGATACGGATCGGACTGTCGGGTCCGAGCAGCGTCCGCGCCTGCATGACGAAGCGCGGCCAGATGCAGATCGCGGCCGTCGGGCCATAGGCGGTCTGCGCCTTGCTGCACAGGGAGACGATCTGCTCAGGGGTGCAGTCATCCTTGAGGTTGGTGAGGTCGAGCAGCGACAGTGCCTTGTTGGCGACAGCGCGCAGTTCCTGATTATCCAATGTCGTTTCCTCCGCCGATCATCCGCTTGAGGATGCGGGCCAGACGTTTGCCGCCGATCGGCGCCATGTCCTTGGTTTCTTCGTGGCTCAGTTCGCCACCGGTCATGCCGGCCCCATAATTGGTGATCACGGAGGCTGCCGCAACCCTCAGGCCGAAGAATCGGGCGAGAATGACTTCCGGTACGGTCGACATGCCCACAGCATCCGCCCCGAGCACGCGCGCCATACGGATTTCCGCAGGCGTCTCGAAGCTCGGTCCGGAGAACCACATGTAGACACCCTGGGAAAGGTCGATGGCCTCGGCGGCCGCCGCCTCGCGCATGGCAGCCGACAGTTCTGCGTCATAGGCGGACGTCATGCCGACGAACCGTCCGTCGCTCGGCTCGCCGATCAGCGGGTTCATTCCGGAATAGTTGATGTGGTCGGTAATCTGCATCACCGAGCCCGGCGGCATATCTTCGCGCAGGGAACCGGCGGCATTTGTCAGGATCAGCGATCTGACCCCCAGCCCCATCAGCACCTCGATCGGCCGACGCATCGCATTGGCGTCGCCGTGTTCGTAATAGTGAACGCGCCCCGCCAGCATGATGACAGGTGTCTTCCCGAGATAACCGGCCACCAGCTCGCCGGCATGGCCGGAAACGGCGCTGACGGGAAATCCCGGCAAGTCCGAATACGGGATGCGCACGGCATCGCTCACTTCATCGACCAGGGATCCAAGGCCGGATCCCAGCACGATGCCGAAACGCGGCATCAGGCCGTTCAGGCGCTCGACCAGAAGATCGACGGCGGCCTTCATCCGAGGATCTCGGTCTTGAAGCTGAACGGCAGCAATTCGTCCATCGTGATTGTCTTCTGCACGCCGACTTCGTCGCAGAGATAGATCTTGGTGTCCGCACTGGCGAATTCCGAGATCTTCTGGCGGCAACCGCCACAGGGCGGGCAAAGCGCCAGCTTTTCGGCAATGACGGCCATCTCGACGATCTTTTTGCCGCCGCCCATGATCATGCAGCCAATCGCGGTCGGCTCCGCGCACCAACCCTGTGGGAAGGAGAGGTTTTCGATATTGGCACCCGTATAGATCTTGCCATCATCGGCACGGACCGCCGCACCAACGGGGAATTTCGAATAGGGGGCATGCGCAAAAGCCATCGCGCCGCGTGCGGCCTCGAACAGATCGTGAGCCATGGATCAACGCTCCTTGGTATAGGGCACGCCACCGGCCTTGGGCGGGTTGGCAGCACCGATGAAACCGGCCAGCAGGATACAGGTGAGGATATAGGGCAGTGCCTGAAAGATCTGTACCGGCACTTCGCCGATCCCGGGAACGGCCTTGCCCTGCATGAAGTTTGCGAGCGCGTCGAGGAAGCCGAACAGCAGACAGGCGAACATGACCGGCACGGGCTTCCACTTGGCGAAGATGAGGGCTGCAAGCGCGATATAGCCCTTGCCCGCCGACATGTCCTTGATGAAGGCCGCAGACTGCGCGATTGCGAGGTAGGTGCCGGCAAAGCCACACAGGAAACCGGCCACCAGCACGGCGCGATAACGCAGATAGGTCACCGAAATCCCGGCCGTATCGACAGCGCCCGGATTTTCGCCGACCGCGCGCAGCCGCAGGCCGAAGCGCGTGCGGTAGAGCACCCACCAGGACAGCGGCACGGCAAGGAAGGCAAGATAGGTGAGGACATTGTTGCCCGAGATGACGTTTGCGTAGATCGGTCCGATGAAGGGGATCTCGCGCATCGCGTCGGCACCTGGCAGGATGATCGGCGCAAAGCGGCCGTCATTGGTCACCTGCGGCGTGCGGCCACCCTGGCCGAACCAGGCCTGCCCGAGCACGACGGTGAGGCCGGCGGCGACGAAGTTCAGCGCCACGCCCGAGACGATCTGGTTGCCGCGATTGGTGATCGAGGCAAAGCCATGGATGAGGGAGAAGAACAGCGAGATCCCGATCCCGGCGGCAAGTCCCGCCCAGGCGGAACCCGTCAGATGCGCGGTGCAGGCGGCCGCAAATGCGGCGGCCAGCATCTTGCCCTCGAGCCCGATGTCGAAAATGCCGGCGCGCTCCGAGAAGAGACCGGCAAGCGCGGTGAAGATCAGCGGAATCGACAGGCGGATGGTCGATCCGAGAATGCTGATGAGGATGTCGAAAGTATCCATGGTCTGATCCTCAACCCTTCACGAATGTCTGGTAGGCGCGAACGATCATCGGCCGGCACATGAATTCGAGCGCGCCGGCAAAAAGGATCACGAGGCCCTGGATGACCACGATCATGTCGCGGGTGATGTTCGGCATGTCGAAGGAGAGTTCTGCGCCGCCCTGATAGAGCACGCCGAACAGGATGGCGGCGATGACGATGCCAAGCGGATGGTTGCGCCCCATCAGCGAGACCGCGATGCCGACAAAGCCGGCGCCGCCGACGAATTCCACCTGCAGGCGCGCCGAGGCGCCGAGCACCGGGTTGAGCGCCATCATGCCGGCGAGACCGCCGGAGATCAGCATCGTGATAACCACGATCTTGGTGTAGGAAATGCCGGCATAGTCGGCAGCAGACCGGCTGAGACCCATGGTCCGCATTTCGAAGCCGAGCTTTGTCCGCCAGATCAGCACCCACACCACGAAGCACATCACGAGCGCGATGAGGAAGGAGACGTTGAACGGGGCAGGGCCAAGCTTGCCGCCGAACATGGCGATCAGCCAGTCGAGCTTCGGAAGTTGGCCACCTTCGAGGAAGGTCCGCGTTTCCGGTGCCATCTTGCCGGGAACGATGAACACGTTCACCAGCAGATACACCATCAATGCGGCGCCAATGAAGTTGAACATGATCGTGGTGATGACGATATGGCTGCCGCGCTTGGCCTGCAGCAGCGCCGGGATCAGCGCCCAGGCGGCACCGAAGAGGGCTGCGGCGACAATGGCGAACGGCATCGTCACATACCACGGCACATAGTGGTCCAGCGCCAATGCAGCGAGTGCCGCGCCGAGACCACCGACATAGGCCTGGCCTTCAGAGCCGATGTTGAACAACCCGGCATGATAGGCGACCGCCACCGACAGTCCGGTGAAGATGAAGTTGGTCGCGTAGAACAGGGTGAAGCCGATGCCTTCGCCACGCCCGAGCGCGCCCTGCAGCATCAGCTTCAGCGCCTCCCAGGGGTTCTCGCCGATGATCCAGACGACCAGTCCGGACACCAGAAAGGCCAGCGTGAGGTTGATCAGCGGCAGCAGCGCATAATTGATCCAGTTCGGAAGGGGTACGGATGCAGTGCTCATCAAATCCTCAAGCGGCAATACCGGCCATCATCAGGCCGAGTGTCTGTTCACCGGTGTCCGGTGTCTTCTCGCCGACCACCTTGCCGGCGAACATCACCAGAATCCGGTCGGACAGCGAACGAATTTCGTCGAGTTCGACGGAAACGAGCAGCACAGCCTTGCCTGCATCGCGCGTCTCGACGATCCGCTTGTGAATGAATTCGATCGCGCCGATATCGACCCCGCGGGTCGGTTGGCCGACGATCAGCAGCTTCGGGTCGCGCTCGATCTCGCGGGCGACCACGATCTTCTGCTGGTTGCCACCGGAGAAATTGGCGGTCTTGAGGCGCGGGTTCGGCGGCCGGATGTCGTATTTCTCGATCTCCGCAACCGCGGCCTTGCGGATCGCATCCGGGTCAAGAAAGAAGCCCTTCCCGTAACGTTCGTCGCGATGATAGCCGAGGATCGCGTTCTGGCTTTCCTCGAAGGATAGCACCAGGCCCATATGGTGCCGGTCTTCAGGAATGTGCGCGACACCGATGCCGCGCAATTCGGCCGGGTCGAGCCCGGCGACGTCACGCCCACCGATCCAGATCTCGCCGGAAGTCGGCTTCCGAATGCCGGTAATGGCCTCCAGCAATTCGCTCTGGCCGTTGCCGGCAACGCCGGCGATGCCGACGATCTCGCCGGAGCGGACGTCGAAGGAGACATTGTCGACCATGACCACGCCACGGCTGTCCTTCACGGTCAGGTTGCGCACCGAAAGATAGATGTCGCCGGGATTGGCCGGTTGCTTGTCGACATGCAGCAGCACGCGACGCCCGACCATCAGTTCGGCCAGTTCCTCGACCGTGGTTTCGGCCGTCTTACGGGTTGCGACGATCTCGCCGCGCCGCATGACGGACACCGTATCGGTGATCGCCATGATCTCGCGCAGCTTGTGGGTGATCAGGAGAACGGTCTTGCCCTGGTCACGCAAAACACCGAGGATCTTGAACAGGTGGTCGGCTTCGGCGGGGGTCAGCACACCCGTCGGCTCGTCGAGGATCAGGATCTCCGCGCCGCGATAGAGTGCTTTGAGGATTTCCACGCGCTGTTGCAATCCGACCGGCAGTTCCTCGACCACGGCGTCGGGATCGACCTCGAGCTCGTAATCCTCTTCCAGCTTCTTCAGCGCGGCGCGCGCACTGTCGACGCCCTTGGCCAATGTCGCGCCGCCTTCGGCGCCGAGCATCAGGTTTTCGAGCACGGTGAAATTTTCAACCAGCATGAAATGCTGGTGCACCATGCCGATGCCGGCCGTGATCGCCGCCTGGCTGTCGCGAATGGTGATCGGTTTGCCGTCGATCTGGATGGATCCCTGGTCGGCCTGATAGAAGCCGTAGAGGATGGACATCAGGGTCGATTTGCCCGCGCCATTTTCACCGATAATGCCGTGAATGGAGCCCTTGGCGACCGTGAGATTGATGTACTTGTTGGCATGCACCGCACCGAACTTTTTGTCGATGCCGATCAGTTCGATCGCCGGTACCTGGCTCGTTGCAGTCATTCCGGTCCCCCAGACATACAAAAAGGGCGCAGGACGACTTCGTCGCCGTCCTGCGCCCGGATTCTAGATCACTTCGGGCAGGAATTGTCCGACATGTAGTCGTGCACCTTGACGGTGCCTGCGATGATGTCGGCCTTCGCCTTTTCGACGGCGGCCTTCATTTCCGGGGTGATCAGCTTGGCGTTGTTGTCGTCCACGGCATAGGCGACGCCGTCTTCCTTGACGCCGAGAACCTGCAGGCCGGGCGTGAACTTGTCGTTCTTGGAATCCGAATAGGCGTTATAGACGGCGAGGTCGACGCGCTTGACCATCGAGGTCAGCACCGAGCCAGGCTGAAGATGGTTCTGGTTGGAATCGACGCCGATCGAGAACTTCTTGTTGTCGGCTGCCGTCTGCAGGACGCCGAGGCCAGATGCGCCTGCTGCCGCGTAGATCACGTCTGCGCCCTGATCGAGCTGGTTCTTGGCCAGTTCACCGCCGCGCACCGGGTCGTTCCAGGCAGCGCCGGTCGTGCCGATCATGTTCTGCAGAACTTCGATATCAGCCTTGGCAGCGCGTGCACCCTGCTCATAGCCGCATTCAAACTTGCGGATCAGCGGAATGTCCATGCCGCCCACGAAGCCGACTTTGCCGGTGGACGACGCCATGCCGGCGAGCAGGCCGACGAGGTAAGAGCCTTCCTCTTCCTTGTAGACGACCGAACGGACGTTCGGCTTGTCGACGACGGAATCGACGATCACGAACTGCGTGTCCGGGAATTCAGCGGCGACCTTTTCAACGGCAGACGTCCAGGCGAAGGAGACAGCGACGATCGGGTTGAAGCCCTTGGAGGCGAAGTTGCGGATCGCCTGTTCGCCCTGCGTATCGCTGGTCGGCTCGAAGTCGCGATAGTCGGTGCCGGTTTCGGCCTTGAACTTTTCAGCACCGCCATAGGCGGCTTCGTTAAACGACTTGTCGAATTTGCCGCCGGTGCCGTAGACCAGCGCCGGCTTGACGTCGGCCGCAAGCGCGGTCGCCGACATCGCGGCCAAGGCAAAGAGACTGAGGAGGGTTTTCTTCATTGTGCAGCCCTGTTTGTTGCTATTGATCTTGGTGGGTCCTCCCGCAAGCCTTCCCGTCAAGGAAAGACATGTCTGCGGAACCGCCGCTCCCCTTTTCCAGAGGTCCTGGCTGGCGCGCATCCTTGCATGGCTTTTGCAAAAATTCACCAGATTTTTTTCATCTGGTAAAGATTCACAAGCCTGCCGAATTTTCAGCACTGAGTGTGAAAATCTAGTCAGATCAAAGGGATTTGTGCTGCCACTTTGGGCAGCACGCCTCAGGCTGCCGGTGCGATCGGGCAGGACACTCCCGTGCCCCGCAGGCCACAATAGCCATTCGGATTCTTGGCAAGGTACTGCTGGTGATAGTCTTCGGCATAGTAGAACGGGCCGGCATGGGCGATCTCGGTCGTCACCCGACTGTTGTGTCCGGCCTGCCCCAGCGCCTCCTGGAAACGGTCGCGCACGCTGATTGCCAGCGCCATGTCCTCATCGGTCTCGACATAAACAGCCGATCGATACGTCGTGCCGATGTCGTTGCCCTGGCGCATCCCTTGGGTCGGATCATGCGCCTCGAAGAAGATCTTGAGGATTGCCTCCAGGGTGATCTTGGCAGGATCGTAGACGACCTTGACCACTTCCGTGTGGCCGGTCAGCCCGGTCACGGTTTCCTGGTAGGTCGGGTTCGGTGTGATGCCGCCCTGATAGCCGGCGGCGGTCACATAGACGCCAGGTGTCTGCCAAAGAAGCCGCTCGGCCCCCCAGAAACACCCCATACCCAGATAGATGGTTCGCATTTCGTCGGGGTAAGGTCCCTTTAGGGGGACACCGGAGATGAAATGCGTTGTCGCCGTCGGCAATGGCTCGGCGCGCCCGGGAAGCGCATTCTCCGCAGTCGGCATCACGGTCTTCTTGTTGAACATGTCGATGAGGAACATCTCGCTACTCCTTCTAAGAGGTGGGTCTCCTGCTTAGTCGTGCGGGGACCGGATTCATTACATGCTTGAAATGGTCGCATGACATCCTGTCGTTCGACCAGGATGCACGTCTGCGCATGCGGATGGATCTGCGCTCGGCTATCAGGCAGCAAAGCGGCCAGCCGCAGACGGCTTTTTGTAGCCCAGCATCCAGAACACCAACGACAGCCCGAACAGGATGACAAAGGCCGGTTGCGGCAGCAGCGTGTTTTGAAACGCGAACCAGGCACCCATGCCGAAGCGGCTCTGCAAGAGGTGTTGCAGCTGAAGCAACGAGGCGGGGCTGACATCGGTCCAAACGGAGGAAAGCGGCGTCATGATCACCCGCGACGCGGAAACGGACGCGATGGTGTCGATTGCCGCCGCAATCACGCCGACGCAAAGCGCCAGCAAACTCAACAGTCTCAAGGTAAGCCGCACCATATACATCCCCGGCTGAACGCGACGGACAGTCTCCAATCCCGCTGCCGTCTGCGCCTATAGATAGGGATTTGCGGGCCGATGTCAAAATAATGAGAGATTTCGGTTGATCGTCAGAATTTGATCGGTATATATCCCGCCGACCAACCGCGGTGGTTTGCCCCGCGATCCCCCTGGACAGGTGGCCGAGTGGTTTAAGGCGCACGCCTGGAACGCGTGTGTGCGTGAAAGCGTACCGTGGGTTCGAATCCCACCCTGTCCGCCATTTCCTTTTATGTCCATCGTCGAAATCCGCCAGCAATCAGCCATTTGGCTGGGCATCGTGGCGGCTTCGCCGGAACTGCGCGTTCACGCTCGGAAAATCCGCGTCTTGCCATTGTCGAAGCTCTGGCGACCGTCTTTCCAGCCGGCGATCACCCTGGCGATGTCGCGGACGGCGGCGCGCGGGCCGGTGCTGTCGAGGAGGACGATGGTCGCCGGCTGGCCGGGCCGCAGCGCCGTCGATAGCCCGCCCAGCTGCCGCGCAGCATTGTTCGATACCATGTCGAAGACCAGCGCCATGTCGTCGTCGACCGACAGCTGTGCAACATTGGCGTATAGATTGGCCATGCGGATCAGCGAGGCGTCTCCATAGGGCGTGAACGGGTTCAACACATTGTTGGTCGCAATCGAAGTGACGACCCTGCGGCTCGCCAGCAGATGTGCCGGTGCAATCCCGCGCGGAACAAGTCGTTCCTGCCCTCGTCCCATAAGAAAGAGATCCGTTGCCGGCAGCACGGACAGCGCGATGCCGGCGCGCTTGAGGTCATCGGCGATCAACTCGACGGCGGCCGGCGAAAGGGCCGACAGATTGGTCACATGCCCGATTGCCACGCGACCCTGCCAGCCGTGCCGGTGCGTGGCGGCAATGACAGCCGGCAGGTCGGTCCTGTCAGGGTCGAGGCTGAAATCGAGATGGAAGTCGACGGCGACGTCGTGCTTGACGGCAAGCCCAAAGATCATGTCGACATGGTGGGAGGGATCCGGATCCGTATAAGGACAGCCGCCGACGAGGTGTGCACCCTCGGACAGCGCGGCATCAAGC
>NNBU01000508.1_pt1 | contig 12596 bp, 13 predicted proteins | sample 1173781 | NCBI WGS metagenome assembly NNBU01 (sample SAMN07173937, study PRJNA388173) | plant metagenome | biome: Plant school; feature: Soil; material: Symbiotic tissue of Blasia pusilla L.; isolation source: symbiotic tissue sample KVJ2 | host: Blasia pusilla | place: Norway: Troms, Kvaloya...
TCATTTCGGGCCGCAGGTGATCGACTACGTGGTCGCGCATGAGCTGGCGCATCTGCGGGTGATGGACCACTCGCACCGGTTCTGGGAGACGGTCGAGAGCGTCATGCCTGATTACGACCTGCTGCGGCGGCGGTTGAAGGATGAGGCTGTTCCTCGGTGGTGAGGGGGGCTTTGTTGTGTTCCGGGGCCGGGACTCGCCCCGGCGGGCGACTTACTTTCTTTTGCTTCGCCAAAAGAAAGTAAGCAAAGAAAAGGCGACCCCACTGTCTGCGACCCCTTCGCTGCGCTACGGGGCAACCTGCGGTGCTCGCGTTTCGCGGGGTCTCGCAGAACTCGCTTCGCTCAAACAGCTGCGAGCCCTGATCCGCGAAACACTCCGCTCCTCAGCGCAGCCAGAGGGGGGGGAAACCACCCGGGCCATCGCGTTGCTCGGCCACGAGGCCGCCGCAGGCGCGCAGCGCCAGCGGCGGTGGGTATTGGGTATTTGGGATTGGCTGTTTGGAGCCGAGCGCAGCGAAGGCGTTTCGGTATCCACCCCTTCTGGATGCGCCGGGGAGCGCAGCGTTTCGCGGATCAGGGCTCGCCCTTGTCTGAGCGAAGCGAGTTTGGGCGAGACCCCGCGGAACGTGAGCACCGCAGGTTGCCCGGAGCGAAGCGCAGGGACGCAGCCAGCAGGGTCGCCTTTTCTTTGGCTACTTTCTTTTGGCGAAGCAAAAGAAAGTAGCTCGCCCGCCGGGGCGAGTCCCGGCCCCGGAACACAACAAAGCCCCCCTCACCACCGAGGAACAGCCTCATCCTTCAACCGCCGCCGCAGCAGGTCGTAATCAGGCATGACGCTCTCGACCGTCTCCCAGAACCGGTGCGAGTGGTCCATCACCCGCAGATGCGCCAGCTCATGCGCGACCACGTAGTCGATCACCTGCGGCCCGAAATGAATCAGCCGCCAGTTCAACCGAATCGACCCATCCGCACTGGCACTCCCCCACCGCGTGGCCGCATTCGACAACGACAGCTTCGCCCACCGCACCCCCAGCAAGGGCGCGAAGTGGTCCAGCCGCTCGATGAACAGCCGCCGCGCCTGCCGCATGAGCCAGGCCTGCGCCGCATCGCGAATCTGCGAAGGCTCCGCGTTCTGGGCAACGGCGAGCCGCAGCACGCGCGGACCGTCGGCTTCGGCCGCATCGAGCGTGCCGCCGACGCTCGCGAACCCGTGCTTCGGGTCGAGCCGGATCACCACCGGCTCGCCCATGAACGGAAACTGCGCGCCGTCGCGCCAGTCGATGCGCGTGGCCTCGACGCGCGCATGCCGCTGCTGCGTTTCGGTCAGCTTGCGCAGGATCCAGTCGGCCTTCTCATGGATGGCCGCATCGACATCGCGCAGCGTGACCCAGCGCGGTGCGCGCACCGACAGACCCTCGGCGCCGACGAGGAAACCGATGGTCTTGCGCTTGCCGCGCTTGAACTCGTAGGCCACGCGCGCAGCGCCGATCACCAGCTCGCGCGAGGCCTGCGGATGCGCGAAGCGCGCGAGCGTCAGGGTGTCGGCCAGCGGCACCGCGGGCGGTGCGTGCGGGTCCACGGGTTCGGGCGGCGCGGGCGCGACGAAAGGCATGGCGGCAGGGGGCGCCACCAGCCTGGGCTTCTTCACACGCGGCGGCCGCGCCGGTGCGGACGCCGGCGGCGCAAGCTCGCTCCCCAGCCCCTCGAACAGATCCAACGTGAACTGAAGCAGCCCCGCCATGTCGCGTTCTCCGGTGGTGGCCCTCAGCGCACCGCTTCCTGCACGGGCTTGGGGCTGTCGACGTAGGCCTCGGGGTCGAGGCGGCGCATCTCGGCCTCGATCCAGGCCTCGACCTCGCGCATCAGCTCATCGGGCTTGCGCCCCACGCTCGGGATCGCCGGGCCGATGGACACGTCGACCACGCCGGGGCGCTTGATGAAAGCCTTGCGCGGCCACACCTTGGCCGAGGTGACGGCAATGGGAATCACCGGCACGCCGGTCTCGCACGCGAGCCGCGTGCCGCCGCTCTTGTAGGTGCCCTTCTGCCCGCGCGGAATGCGCGTGCCCTCGGGGAACATGATGATCCAGATGCCCTGCGCGAGCAGCTTGCGGCCCTGGTTGACCACCTTGTTGAAAGCCTGCGCGCGCTGGCTGCGGTCGATGTGGATCATGTCCAGCCGCGCCATCGCCCAGCCGAAGAACGGCACGTAGATCAGCTCCTTCTTGAACACGTAGGCCAGCGGATGCGGCATCAGCGTGGGCATCAGGAAGGTCTCGAGCGTGGACTGGTGCTTCACCAGCAGCACCGCGCCGGCGAGCGCGTCGGTGGGCAGGTTTTCCATGCCGCTCACGCGGGTCTTGATGCCCAGCAGCACGCGCGCACCGCCGATGGCCCAGCCGAGCCAGCGCTCGGCCATCCAGTACAGCGGAATGCCGCGCTTCCAGATCGAGCTGACGCACATGATGATGCCCCAGGGCACCACGGTGACGAGCATCCAGAGTGCATGGAGAACGGAACGAAGAAACGCCATCAGACAGCCACCTGCAGTGCAGCCCGCGCTTCGCGCGCAAGCAAGAAATCGACAAAGGCGGGGAGATCGTTGTGGACCACCGTGTTCGCCGGGTATTCGGAAGGCAGCGGATCGACGCCGCGACAGGCCGCGCCCATGCCCGTGAGCAGCAGGTGCGGCTCGCAGCCGGCGGCCGCGCCGGCCTGCAGGTCGCGCAGGCTGTCGCCGCAGGTCGGGACGCCCTTCAGGTCGATGCCGTAGCGGTCGCCGATCTGCAGGAACAGGCCCGGCTTCGGCTTGCGGCATTCGCAGCCCTCGTCGGGGCTGTGCGGGCAATAGAACACCGCGTCCACCTTGCCGCCCACGGCCGCGAGCATCTTGTGCATCTTGGCGTGCATGGCGTTGAGCGAGGCCATGTCGAACAGGCCGCGGCCAAGGCCCGACTGGTTCGACGCGATCACCACGTGCCAGCCCGCATGGTTCAGCCGCGCCACGGCCTCGAGCGCGCCGGGCAGCGGGGTCCACTCGATGTCGCTCTTGACGAAGTCTTCGCGGTGCACGTTGATGGTGCCGTTGCGGTCGAGGATGACGAGTTTCATGGCTGTGTCGCCCGTGGTGGAGTCGTCAGGAGAGGGTCAGACAGCCAGCCGCTCGAGCTGCGCCACGCGGTTCATCGCGGCGTGCAGCGACATCAGCAGCCCCAGGCGGTTCAAGCGCAAATCGGCCTGCTCGGCGTTGACCATCACGCCGTCGAAGAAGGCGTCGACCGGCTCGCGCAGCGCGGCGAGCGTCTGCAGCGAGGCGGTGTAGTCGCCGGCGTCGAACTGAGCGTTGGCGGCGGGCACGACCTGCGCCATGGCGGCGTGCAGTGCGCGCTCGGCGGGCTCCTGCAGCAGCAGCTCGCTGACATGCGCGTCGGCCTCAGGGGCCTTCTTCAGGATGTTGCCGATGCGCTTGTTGGCAGCCGCCAGCGCCGCGGCAGCGGGCAGTGCGGCAAAGGCGCGCACCGCGGCCAGCAGCTTGGGCACTTCGCCCAGGCGCTGCGGGCGTGGGGCCAGCACGGCGTCGACTTCCTGCGCGCTCGCACCCTGCTCGCGCAGGCTGCCGGCAAGGCGGTCGAGAATGAAGTCCTGCAGCTCGACCGTGGCTTTGCCGCTGTCGAAACCCGCAATGCCCTTGAACTGCGCGGCAGCGTCCTGCAGCAGCGCGTCGAGCCCCAGCGCGAGGTCTTTTTCGATCAGCATGCGGATCACGCCCAGCGCGTGGCGGCGCAGCGCGAACGGGTCGCGGTCGCCGGTGGGCAGGTTGCCGATGCCGAACATGCCGACCAGCGTTTCCAGCTTGTCGGCCAGCGCCACCACCAGGCCCACGGCGTTGCGCGGCAGTTCGTCGCCGGCAAAGCGCGGCTTGTAGTGGTCTTCGATGGCGTCGGCCACCGCGGCATCGAGCCCGTCGTGCAGCGCGTAATAACGGCCCATGGTGCCCTGCAGCTCGGGGAACTCGCCGACCATGTCGGTCACGAGGTCGGCCTTGGCCAGCTGGGCGGCTTGCGTGGCCTGCGCGGCCACGGTGCTGTTGCCGAGCTTCTCCGCGATGCCGCGCGCGATGTGCATCACGCGCTGCACGCGTTCGCCCTGCGTGCCCAGCTTGTTGTGATAGACCACCTTGCCCAGCGACTCGACGCGCGAAGCCAGCGACTTCTTGCGGTCCTGGTCGAAGAAGAACTTGGCGTCGGCCAGGCGCGGGCGCACCACGCGCTCGTTGCCTTGCACGACCGCGCTCGCGTCGTCGGGCGTGATGTTGCTGACGACAAGGAACTTGTTGGTCAGCTTGTTCGACGCGTCGAGCAGCGGAAAGTACTTCTGGTTGGCCTTCATCGTGAGGATCAGGCATTCCTGCGGCACCTCGAGAAACTCACGCTCGAAGCTGCAGACCAGCACGTTGGGGCGTTCGACCAGCGCGGTCACTTCGTCGAGCAGCGCGTCGTCGTGGATGGGCACGGAGCCGCCGCCGACCTGGACGGCCGCCGCCGCGAGCTGGCGTGCGATTTCGGCACGGCGGGCCTCGAAGCCCGCGATGACCGCGCCTTCTTCCTGCAGCTGCAGCGCATAGCTGTCGGCGTCGCGCAGCACCACCGGATCGACCGCCGCCTCGAAGCGGTGGCCGTGCGTGTCGCGCCCGGCCTTCAGGCCCAGCGCCTCGATCGGCACCACGTTGCTGCCGTGCAGCGCCACCAGGCCGTGCGCGGGGCGCACGAAGCTCACGCTGCTCCAGCCCGGCAGCTCGCAGCCGCTTTCGAGCTGGTAGCTCATGACCTTCGGAATCGGCAGCTTGGCGATGGCTTCGGCCAGCGCCTTCTGCAGGCCTTCGGCCAGCGTGGCGCCCTTGGCGGTGCTTTCGTAGAACAGGGCTTCGGCCTTGCCGTCCATCGCGCGCTTCAGGCCGGGCACGGCCGAGGCGTCGGCGCCCAGCGCACCCAGGCGCTTGAGCAGCGCGGGCGTGGGCTGGCCGGCGGCGTCGAGCCCCACGGCCACGGGCATGAGCTTTTGCGACACGGCCTTGTCGGCGGCGCGCTCGGCCACGTGCGTGAGGTGCGCGGCCAGGCGGCGCGGAGAGGCGTAGGCGGTGAGCACGGAACCGGCTTCGGCCAGGCCCTGCGCGACCAGCTGGTCGCGCAGGACGCCGGCAAAGGCGTCACCGAGCTTCTTCAGCGCCTTGGGTGGCAATTCCTCGACAAACAGTTCGACAAGAAGGCTGGCAGACGACATGGCTCAGAGCGTTGTTGGAGAGGGGCCGCAAGCGGCACCGGTCACGGCCGCGCAGGAAAGCGGCGCCGTGGAGGGGAAAGAAGAAAGAATCGAATTCATGCGGCCACGGCGCCGCGGCGCCGCTCCACCGTGTGGCGCGCAACCAGCACGGCCACCGAGGCCACCAGCAAAGGTGCCCACACGACGACCATCTCGTTGAGCAGCACCGCCGCGCCGCGCGGCGAGAAGAAGCGCTTCAGCGCGATCGGCGACACCTCGATGGGGCGCCACGGGCTGAAGTAGCGCACGTCGCTGAACGGCCAGAAGATGGCGATGCCGATGCCGCCGTTGGTCAGCATGTCCAGCAGCGCATGCGACAGGGTGCACAGCGCGATCCATGCCCAGCCGACCGCCCGGCGCATGCCCCAGCGCGGCGCGAGCCACCATCCGGCAAGGCCCAGCAGCAGCGCGAACGCCAGCGTGTGCGTGAAGCCGCGATGCCCCGTCATGCCGCCGTAGGCGATGCCGAGCTTGAAGGCCAGGCCGTCGAAATCGGGCGCGATGGACGCGAGCATGCCCGCGAGCAGCGCCGACACCGGCACGCGCCGCGTGCCCAGCGCGATGGCTGCGCAGACGGGAACGGCGACGTGGGTGAAGACGGTTGGCATGGCGGCTGTGCGTGCAGAGGGTCAGGCGGCCTTCTTCGGCGGGATCTGCGCGACCCATTCGCGCGGCGCCATCGGAAAGCCCAGGCGCTCGCGGCTCTCGTAGTAGCTCTGCGCCACGCTGCGCGCCAGGTTGCGGATGCGACCGATGTAGGCGGCGCGCTCCGTCACGCTGATGGCGCCGCGCGCGTCCAGCAGGTTGAAGCTGTGCGCGGCCTTGAGCACCTGCTCGTAGGCCGGCAGTGCGAGCTGCTCGGTCATGAGGTGCTTGGCCTGCTTTTCATGCGCGTTGAAGGCGGTGAACAGGAACTCGGCATCGCTGTGCTCGAAGTTGTAGGCCGACTGCTCGACCTCGTTCTGGTGATAGACGTCGCCGTAGGTCACACCGGGCGCCCATTCCAGCTCATAGATGCTTTCCTTCTGCTGGAGGTACATCGCCAGGCGCTCCAGGCCGTAGGTGATCTCGCCGGTGATCGGCTTGCAGTCGATGCCGCCGACCTGCTGGAAGTAGGTGAACTGCGTCACCTCCATGCCGTTGAGCCAGACCTCCCAGCCCAGGCCCCAGGCGCCGAGCGTGGGGTTCTCCCAGTCGTCTTCCACGAAGCGGATGTCGTTCTTCTTCAGGTCGAAGCCCAGGGCCTCGAGGCTGCCGAGGTAGAGCTCCAGGATGTTGCTGGGCGCCGGCTTCAGCACGACCTGGTACTGGTAGTAGTGCTGCAGGCGGTTGGGGTTCTCGCCGTAGCGGCCGTCCTTGGGGCGGCGGCTGGGCTGCACGTAGGCGGCCTTCCAGGGTTCGGGGCCGAGGGCGCGAAGGAAGGTGGCGGTGTGCGAGGTGCCCGCGCCCACTTCCATGTCGTACGGTTGCAGCAGCGCGCAGCCCTTGTCGGCCCAGTACGACTGCAGTTTGAGAATGATTTGCTGGAAGGTCAACATGAAGCTGGCCGGCGTGGGCCGGACATTGGACGGTAGCGCGGCGAAGCACCGCGAAAGCGGGCGATTTTACGGTCGGAGGGCAACTCTCCCACAGCGGCTCGGGAAGTCGCCTGCTGGCCGGGCCGGGCGGCGGGTGCGACAACACCCAACCCGTCGCGTGCGACGGGCCCGCTGCAAGCGCTTCCCCGCCTTTTTCGCCCTGTTCCACCTCCCGCCTTCCCTGACATGCCTGTGCCCGAGACCGCACCCGACGCCCCCCTGTTCATCGTGCTCAACGCCGGCTCTGGCAGCGAGGACGCGGCCGAGGCCCGCCGGGTCATCGAGGAGGGCTGCGCCGCGGCAGGCCGCCGGCACCGCATCTTCGTGATCGACGGCCCCGACCGGGTGCAGGCGCTGGCGCGCGAGGCGGTCGAGCGGGCGCGCGCGGCCGGCGGCGTGGTGGTGGCCGCGGGCGGCGACGGCACCATCAACGCGGTGGCGCAGGCCACGCTGGGCAGCGGCTGCGCCTTCGGCGTGCTGCCGCAAGGCACCTTCAACTACTTCAGCCGCACCCACGGCATTCCGCGCGACACGGCGCAGGCGCTGCACATTTTGCTGACCGAGCAGCCCCGGCCGGTGCAGGTGGGGCTGGTGAACGACCGGGTGTTCCTGGTCAACGCCAGCATGGGGCTGTACGCCGAATTGCTGGAAGAGCGCGAGACCTACAAGGCGCGCTATGGCCGCAGCCGCTGGATCGCCTTCGGCGCCGGGCTGCTGACGGTGCTGCGCGGCCGCCACCGGCACTGGAACCTGCGCATGGCCTGGCGCGGCAAGGAGCGCGACATCCGCACGCCCACGCTGTTCGTCGGCAACAACCCGTTGCAACTTCACCAAGTCGGCATTCCCGAGGCCGATGTGCCGGAGCAGGGCCAGCTGGCCGCCATCGCACTCAAGCCGGTGGGGCCGCTGTCGATGCCCGGGTTGCTGGTGCGCGGGGCGCTGGGCCGGCTCGGCGATGCCGACCAGGTGCTGAGCTTTCCGTTCGAGTCGCTCACGGTGAAGACAGGCCGAGGGCTCGCCCCGCGCCGCGTCAAGGTGGCGACCGACGGCGAGATTGGCTGGGTCGACATGCCCCTGCTGTTTCGCGTGTCGCCTGAGCCGCTGTGGCTGGTCAGGCCGCAGGAAACGGCGCCCGAGCTCGAAGCGGCCCGCGAATGAGCTGCCTGCTGCAGATTTCCGACCCCCACTTCGGCACCGAGCGGCCCGACGTGCTGCAGGCGCTCGAACGGCTGTCGCTCGCGTTGGCGCCAGGCCTGGTCGTGCTGTCGGGCGACATCACCCAGCGCGCCACCGCGGCGCAGTTCGCGGCGGCGCGGGCCTTCGCCGACCGGCTGGGCGCGCCGGTGCTGGCGATTCCCGGCAACCACGACATTCCGCTGTACCAGCTGGCGGCGCGCGTCTTCGCGCCCTACGCCCGCTACCGCAAGGCCTTCGGCGACACGCTGGAGCCGGTGTTCGAATCGCCCGAGTGGCTGGTGGTCGCGGTCAACACCACGCGCTGGTACCGGCACGAAGACGGGGCGGTCTCGGCGGCGCAGGTGGAGCGGGTGGCGCAGCGGCTGGAAGCGGCCGCGCCTTCGCAGGTGCGGGTGGTGGTGACGCACCAGCCGGTGATGGTCACGCGCACGCAGGACCTGGGCAACCGCCTGCACGGGCGCGAACGGGCCGTGGCGCGCTGGAGCGCGGCCGGCGCCGACCTGATCCTGGGCGGGCACATCCACCTGCCCTTCGTGCGGCCGCTGCACGACGCGTTCTCGGGCTGCGCGCGCACGGCATGGGCGGTGCAGGCCGGCACGGCCATCTCGTCGCGCGTGCGGGCGGGCCATCCCAATTCGGTGAACGTGGTGCGCGCGGACATCGCCGGCGGCAAGCGCGCATGCCGGGTGGAGCGCTGGGACTACGTGGCGAGCGACAAGGCCTTCGGCTGCGCCGAAGTATTCGGGCTTTCCCTTGCCAGTGAAGCGACGCGGCCTTAGGGTGCGCCGCATGTCGACCGAAGCCTCCCTTTCTCACCCCCTTTCCCACCCCCTTGTCATCGCTGCCCAGCAGCTCGGCGCGCATGCGCTGCCCTGGTTCCTCTCACTCCTCGCGGTTGCGGTTCTCGGTGCCGGCGCGGTCTGCCATGTGCTGCAAAAGCGCCACTTCAAGGCACAGGACACCGAAGAGCCCAGCGAACCGCGCATCGCGCTCGGGCTCGCGTCGGGCTTCGTGCTGATTCTTCTGGCCTCCAGCCTGTTCGCCTGGATCGCCTCGAACATTTCCGACGGCCGCGTGCTGGGCCAGGCTGACCATGCGCTGACCGACACCATCGCCGCGCAGTTGCCGTGGACCGCGCTGGTGGTGTTCAGCTGGGTCACGCACCTGGGTGACGCGGCCTTCCTCGCACCGGTGTGCCTCCTGGTGGCGGCCGCGCTGTGGTGGCACCGGCACCACGCCCTGGCGCTGGGCTGGGTGCTGGCACTGGGCGGCATCGTGGTGCTGAACCCTGCCCTCAAGCACATCTTTGCGCGGGCGAGGCCGCTGCACGACCACGGCCTGGCGCTGGAGACGAGCTACAGCTTTCCCAGCGGCCACAGCGCGGGCGCGATCGTGAGCTACGGGATGCTGCTGTACCTGCTGCTGCGCACGCTGCCGCCGCGCTGGCACGTGCCCGGCGCGATGGCCGCCGCAGGGGCCATCGTCACCATCGCCTGCAGCCGCATCTTCTTGCAGGTGCACTTTGCAAGCGATGTGGCGGCCGGCCTGCTGACCGGCCTGGCCTGGCTGCTCGTGTGCGTGAGCAGCCTGGAATACGCGCGGCACCGGGAGCTGCGGCGCGCGCTGGCCTGAGCTTCACGCCTCGGGTCTTCGCCAGGAACACCGCGGAACCGGCTTCGCCGGGCCGCAGGTGTTGCCCCCGGAAGGGGGAAGGAGGCTACGCGAAGCGAGCAAGCCTGGGGGAGATCAATATTCCCAGAAGATGCGCTGCAGTTCCTTGGTGTCGCTGGTCTTCGTGAGAGCGACCATCGCCAGGATGCGCGCCTTCTGCGGGCGCAGGTCGTGCGCCACCACCCAGTCGTACTTGTCGTCGGGCTGCTCGGCGTTGCGGATCACGAAGCCGTCGGGCACGCGCGAGCTGCGAATGACGATCACGCCGTCGGCACGCGCCTTCTGCAGGTTCGGCACGATGCGGTCGGCCACCGAGCCGTTGCCCGTGCCGCCGTGGATCAGCGCCTTGACGCCGCTCTTGGCAATGGCGTCGATGGCGACGGAAGACACGCCTTCATAACCCATGGCAATTTCCACCGGCGGCAGCGCGCTGATGCTGTCGATGTCGAACTCCGAGTTCATGGTGTGGCGCTTGACCGGCGCGCGGAACCAGTAGTTCTTGCCCTCGACGACCATGCCCAGCGGGCCCCACTGGCTGGAGAAGGCGCTGGTCTTGATGTTGACGTTCTTGCTCACGTCGCGGCCGCTGTCGATGTTGTCGTTCATCGTCACCAGCACGCCCTTGCCCATCGCGTCCTTGCTGCCCGCCACGTTCACCGCGTCGTACAGGTTGAGCGCGCCGTCGGCCGACAGCGCCGTGCCCGGGCGCATCGAGCCGACCACCACGATCGGCTTGGCGGTGTGCACCGTGAGCGTCAGGAAGTAGGCGGTTTCCTCGAGCGTGTCGGTGCCGTGCGTGATGACGATGCCGTCCACGTCGGGCTGCTTCGACAGTGCCGAGACGCGCTTGGCCAGCGTCAGCAGGTTGTCGTTGGTGAGGCTTTCGGACGCCACCTGGAACACCTGCTCGCCGCGCACGTTGGCGACCTTGGAGAGCTCCGGCAGGCCGGCGATGAGCTTCTCGACACCGACCTTGGCCGCCGCGTAGGTGGCGCTGTTGACAGCCGAGGCGCCGGCGCCGGCGATGGTGCCGCCGGTGGCCAGGATCACCACATTGGGTAGAGCCTGCTGGGCCTGCGCGAGCGCGCTGGCCGCCAGCAGTGCGGTGCCGGCCGCGAAGGCCCTGAAACGGGGAGAAAGGTACATGGAGAGCTCCTGTGTTGAAGTGGATTCTTTCGAGGCGGCGAGGAAGATACATGAACCATGCCCGCGCGCTCCGCGCGCTCATGCCGCCATGGCATGCGGCCATGCGCCAGGGTTACCATCGACCGCGCGCGACCACTCCACGCGCCGCGCACCCAGCCGCCTTTCCCCGTCATGAACGCCGATTCCGCCGCCCTTCCCGCCTCCGCAGCCCAGGAAATGCCCGCCCCCGACGGCCCGCTCTCGCGTGCGCGTCCCGGGCGCGAACGCATCATGGCGGCGATCCGCACCGCGGCGGTCACCGAGTTCAGCCTGCATGGGCTCAAGGGCACCTCGACCCAGGCCATCGCGGCGCGCGCGGGCCTGACCAAGCCCCAGCTGCACTACTACATCGTCGGCAAGGAAGAGCTCTACGAAGAGCTGCTGATGCAGGTGCTGCACGCCTGGAAGGTGGTGTTCTCGTTCGAGGACGCCAGCGACCCGGCCACGGTGCTGGGCGACTACATCCGCAAGAAGCTCGACCACGCCATCGACAGCCCCGAGATGTCGCGCATCTTCACGCGCGAAATTCTCGACGGCGGGCGCAACCTCGACCGCTACTGGCCCAACGCGCGGGCCTGGACGCAGAAGAAGGTCGACATCATCAACGGCTGGATCGCGCGCGGGCAGATGCGACCCCTGGACGCGCGCATCCTGCTGATGCACATCTGGGCCATGACCCAGAGCTATGCCGACTACGCCATTCAAACGCGCGTGATGCTCGGCCTGCCGCCTGACGCGCCCATCGAGCGCGAACCGATCGCGCGCGAACTCGTGGCGTTCGTGCTGGGCGGCTGCGGCATCAAGCCTTGAGCAGAGGCTGCACCGCCTAGAGCCCGTAGACGATCCACGCCCCGTCCGGCGACGCGGGCAGCTTGAGCGTGGTCTCGCCGATGCGCTCGAACCGGTAAGTGCGCCCACCGATGACGATCGACTTCATGTTGGTCCACACCCGGTAGTCGTAGCCCTCGGCCGTCGGCGTGACCTGCAGCACGCGGAACACGGGCGGCACGACCACGGTGATGCGCAACCGGGCGCTCGCGCTTTCACCGCCGCTGCCGGACTCCGCCGCGCACGGCAGCGGCACAAGCATCAGCGGCGCAAGGAGCAGCGCGGCTGCCGCGACATGAAAGCGGCGCCCGGTTGGAAGCCGACTTCCCGTCATGCAAGCCCTATCCGTCAATCCAGAGGTGAGGGGCGCCACCACGGCACCCTGCTATTGCCTATCGGCAGCGCGGAGGAAAGTTGAAGGCTGCCGACGCGCGCTGCGGGCGTTCGGCGTCATCGCAACCGGCCCTGCGGCCTACGTACGAGGTGCGATACGGGGACTAGAACCGAGGGTTTCCAACGTCCCCTCCAGGAGCACCCCCATGGCCAGCAAACCGAAAACCACACCCGCGCGCGCCGAGGTCCAGCCGGACCTGAAGCAACCCAGCCACGAGACCCAGCGCTACGGCGAGATCGTGAAGCTGCCCAACGGCCTGTCCGAAAAGGTCTGCAAGCAGAGCGTGGCGCTGCTGAACCAGTGCCTGGCCGACACCATCACCCTGCGCGACATGTACAAGAAGCACCACTGGCAGGTGGTGGGCCCGACCTTCAACCAGCTGCACCTGCTGTACGACCAGCACTTCGCGGCGCAGGCGCTGCTGGT
>NNBU01000597.1_pt1 | contig 12539 bp, 13 predicted proteins | sample 1173781 | NCBI WGS metagenome assembly NNBU01 (sample SAMN07173937, study PRJNA388173) | plant metagenome | biome: Plant school; feature: Soil; material: Symbiotic tissue of Blasia pusilla L.; isolation source: symbiotic tissue sample KVJ2 | host: Blasia pusilla | place: Norway: Troms, Kvaloya...
CGGCTTCTGTCGCTGAATCGTTCGCTGAGCTCTGCTGCGCGCTATTGCGCCTGCCCTTGGGGCGCCTGCTGCGGTGGTGGCGCCACCACAGCCGGCATCATCGCCGGCGGCAAACCGGCAGGCGGCGGGGCGCTCATGGACACGGGCGGTGCCGACGCCACCGTCGGCAATGCACCCGGCACGCTCGACACGCTGATCGGCGCGCGCACCGGCAGTTGCAGCGTGAACGCCGCAGGCCCGTCGGCCTGCGCGCCCAGCGTGGCCGAGCGCAATCCCACCGACTGCAGCACGTAGTTGTCTCCAACCCTCGACCCCACGCGGAACGGCCGCGGCGGCTTGCCGTCGATGGCGATCAGCGCGGCGCCCTGCTTCGACGGGTCGGCCACGACGCCCGACAGTGCGAAGCGGCTGGCCGCCTCCGGCGTCACCGGCGCGGTGCTCGATGCGGGGAGCACGCCCAGCAGCCGCGCCACCGCATCCGAGTCGGCCGCAACCGACGGCCGGGGCATGGTCGCGGCCGCCGCGACCATGTCGGTCGGCGAGGCCAGGCGCAGCGCCCAGAACACGGCCGCGCCGGCTGCCAGCGCCCAAAGCCCTGTCGTTGCAAGTGGGGCATGCCAGCGGGCGGCGGAGTAAGGACTTGTCATGGGCGCGGATTATCATGCAGCGCGCCTTCCGAATCATGTCCGCCGAACCCATGAAAAAATTCCTTCGTACCGCCACCCGCACCGCCCAACGCGGCTTCACGCTGATCGAACTGATGGTCGTGCTGGTCATCATCGGCGTGCTCGCGGCGCTGATCGTGCCGAACGTGATCGAACGCGCCGACGACGCCCGCGTGACGGCCGCACGCACCGACATCAACAACCTGATGCAGGCGCTCAAGCTCTACCGCCTGGACAACCAGCGCTACCCTACCGGCGAGCAGGGCCTGCAGGCGCTGCTCACCCGCCCGACCTCGGGCCCGGCCGCGCCCAACTGGAAGCCCTACGTCGAGAAGCTGCCCAATGACCCCTGGGGCCATCCGTACCAGTACATGAACCCGGGCATCAAGGGCGAGATCGACGTGCTCTCGTTCGGCGCCGACGGCCAGAGCGGCGGCGAGGGCAAGAATGCCGACATCGGCAGCTGGCAGTAGCAGCCCGGGCGCGCCGCGCCGCAACCTGCATCCACACCCTCCCCACAACAGCCGTCCGGCCGCCGGCTTCACGCTGCTGGAGCTGATCGTGGTGATTGCGATCATCGCGATCGCCACCGCCGCCGTGAGCTTCGCCATGCGCGACACCGACGCCGCCAAGCTCGACCGCGAGGGCGACCGCCTGGCCGCCCTGCTCGAATCGGCGCGCGCCCAGTCGCGCGCCAGCGGCGTGGTGGTGCGGTGGCGCCTGGTGGAAGGCGGCTTCGTGTTCGACGGCCTGCCGGCCGGTGCGCTGCCCAGCGGCTGGGCCGCCGAAGGCATCACGGCCCAGGCTTCGCTCGCCAGCGGTGTGCCGGTTCCGGGCCTGCAGCTGGGGCCCGACCCGATCATTGCGCCGCAGCAGGTCATGCTCTATTCGGCCGGCCCACCCGCCCGCGCGTTGCGCATCGCCACCGACGGGCTGCGCCCCTTCACCGTGACGGCCGTGCAATGAACGCGCGGCGCCCTTCGTCATCACGCGCCTCGCACGGCCGCGGCTTCACGCTGATCGAAGTGCTGATCGCGCTGGGCATCGTGGCGCTGGCGCTGGCCGCGGGCTCGCAGGCCACGATGTCGCTCACCCGCAATGCGCAGCGCCAGTCCGACCTGGTGCTGGCCGAGCTGTGCGCGGAGAACGAACTCGCCAAGGCGCGGCTCTCGCGCCAGATGCCGGCGGTGGGCGACTCGGGCTCGATCTGCCCGCAGGCCGGCGTGTCGTTCAACGTGACGACCTCGACCTTTCCCACGCTGAACCCGAACTTCCGCCGCGTCGACGTGCAGGTGCGCGACGAGGGCGATGCGCCGATCCTGCGCATCTCCACCGTGGTGGGGCGCTACTGATGCGGCGCGCCACACCCGCCGCCCCGCGCGGCTTCACGCTGATCGAGCTGCTCGTCGCCATCTCGGTGATGGCCCTGCTGTCGCTCGTGAGCTGGCGCGGACTGGAGAGCATGTCGCGCGCCACCACGCAGAACCAGCAGCGCGCCGACGCCGTGCTGACGCTGCAGACCACGCTTGCGCAGTGGGGCGCCGACCTCGACGCCGTGACCACGCTGGCGCAGACCCGCCCGATCGACTGGGACGGCCGCGTGCTGCGCCTCACGCGGCGCGGCAGCGACGCCAGCGCGCCCTCCGTGCTGGTGGTGGCCTGGACGCTCAAGCAAGGCCCCGACGGCGTGCGCTGGCGGCGCTGGCAGTCGCTGCCCTTCACCACGCGCGGAGAGTGGCAGCAGGCTTGGAACATGGCCGCCGCCTGGTCGCAGGACGCCGGCACCGGCGCCGCAGGCGGCTACAGCGACGTCACGCTGGTGCCCGCCAGCAGCTGGCAGCTCTATTTCTTCCGCGACAACACCTGGGTGCCCGCGAGCCAGCTGCCCACCGTTGCCGCCACCCCCAATGCGCCCACCGGCCCGGTCGTCGCCATGCCCGACGGGCTGCGCCTGGTGATCACGCTGCCGCCAGGCGACGGGCTCTCGGGCACCCTCACGCGCGATTGGGTCCGCCCCACCGTCGGCGCGCCCCGAAGCTCATGACGAAGACCGCCCAGCGCCAGTCCGGCGCCGCCCTGCTCGCCGCGATGCTCACGGTGATGCTGGTGGCCACCTTCTCCGCCGCAGCGCTCTGGCAGCAATGGCGCGCCGCCGAGATCGAAGGCGCCGAGCGCGCCCGCGTGCAGGCCGCCTGGGTGCTGTTCGGCGCGCTCGACTGGTCGCGGCTGATCTTGGGCGAGGACGGCCGCGCCGGCGGTTCCGACAACCTCACCGAACCCTGGGCCGTGCCGCTCGAGGAAGCGCGGCTCACCACCTTCCTGGCGGCCGAGAAGAACGTGGCCAGCGACAGCGTCGAAGGCCTGCCCGACGCGTTTCTGTCGGGCCGCATCGTCGACGCGCAGTCCAAGCTCAACGTGCTGTCGCTGGTCGACGCCGGCAAGCCCATACCCGCCAGCGTCGCCACCTTCACCCGGCTGTTCAATACGCTGGGCCTGCCGGTGGCCGAGCTCAATCGCATGACCACGGGCCTGGTGAGCGCGCTCGCCACGGGCGCCGACGGCGATGCCGGGGGGGCCCCGCTGATGCCGCAGGAAGTCTCGCAGCTGGTGTGGCTCGGCCTGTCGCCCTCGACCGCGGCGGCGCTCGAGCCCTACGTGACGATCCTGCCGGTGCGCACCACGCTCAACCTGAACACCGCCAGCGCCGAGGCCATCAGCGCCAGCATGGAGTCGCTCAACATCGCCAGCGCGCGCCAGCTGGTGGAGCGCCGCACGCGCAGCTTCTTCAAGGACATCGCCGCCGCCAACGCCGCGCTGCCCAGCGGCAGCGCGCCCTTCAACGCGGCGCAGCACGGCGTGGGCACCAACTACTTCGAGGTCTACGGCCGGCTACGGCTGGACCGCACCTACGTCGAGGAACACTCGCTCCTACAGCGCAACGGTGTCACGGTGACGACGATCTGGCGCACCCGCGGCGCCGGCGCAACGAACACCCCGGTCAAACCCTGATTTCGCTGCACTATATGTAGACAAAAAGCCTTCCAACGCTCATCGCATCTACGAAGCTCGCTATCGAAAGAAGAGCGCTCCGCCGTCAGACAGACACCTACAATCCACCGGCTTTCCAACATCGACATGACCCCCTTGCTGCTCCTTGCCCCCCTCCCCCCGGCCGACGCCGCGGGCGAGTTCGACTGGGCCCAGGCAGGCGACGACGGCATTGCGTTGCGCAACCAGGGCCGCGCGCTGCTGGCGCTCCTGCCCTCGGGCAGCGAAGTCATGCTCGGCATTCCTTCCGCCGCCCTTTCGTGGCACCGCGTCACGCTGCCCAAGGGCAGCATGGGCAGCGCCTCCAGGCTGCGCGCGGTGCTCGACGGCCTGCTCGAAGAGCACCTGCTCGACGAGCCCGAGAGCCTGCACTTCGCGCTCGAGCCCGACGCCAAGGCCGGCGCGCCGGTGTGGGTCGCGGCCTGCAACCGCATCTGGCTGCGCAGCGTGGTGCAGGCGCTTGAAGCGGCCGGCCGGCGCGTGGTGCGCATCGTTCCCGAGTTCGCGCCCCAGCCGCCCGACGCCCCGCCGCTGCTGCTGGTCACGGGCGAGCCCGAGGCGCCGCGGCTCACCGTCTGCGACGCCGACGGCGTGGTCTCGCTGCCGATGGTCGGCGCGGGGCTGGCCCTGTCGAGCAGCCTGCCGCTGGACACTGCCGTCATCACCACCGAACCCGCCGTGGCCGAAGCCGCCGAGCACCTGATGGAGCGCCGCGTGCCCATCGTGCAGACGCCGCAGCGCTGGCTGCAGGCCGCGCGCACGCCGTGGGAGCTGGCGCAGTTCGACCTGGCCGTGACCGGCCGCGCGCGCGCCGGCAAGAAGTTCGCCTCCGTCTTCCAGACCCTGCGCTACGCACCCGAATGGCGTGCCGCGCGCTGGGGCGTGGTGGCGCTGCTGCTGACCCAGCTCATCGGCCTGAACGCCTGGGCCTGGAAGGAGCGCAACGCGCTAGACGCCAAGCGCCAGGCCGCCAAGACCATGCTGACCCAGACATTCCCCTCGGTGAAGATCGTGATCGACGCACCGCTGCAGATGCAGCGCGAGGTTTCGGCGCTGCAACAGGCCGTGGGCGACGTGGCCGACAGCGACTTCGAACCCATGGTCGGCGCACTCGCCGCCAACCTGCCGCCGGGCAAGGTGCCCAGCGCCGTCGACTACAGCGCAGGCCAGCTGCGCCTGCGCGGCCTGGGGCTGCAGCCGTCCGAGGTGTCGCAGATCACCGGCGCCATGGGGCCGCGCGGCTACGGCGTGCGCACCGAAGGCGACCTGCTGCTCGTGCAGGCACAGGCCGAGGCCACCCGATGAACTTCAGCGAACAACTCAAGGCGCGCTGGGCCGCGCTCGATGCGCGCGAGCGCCGCCTGGTCGCCGGGGCCGCCACGCTGGTGGCACTGGCCTTGCTGTGGTGGATTGCGCTCGCCCCCGCGTTGCGCACGCTGGCCGCGGCCCCGGCCGAACACGCACGGCTCGACGCCCAACTGCAGCAGATGGCCACTTTGCAAAACCGCGCGAAGGCGCTGCAATCGCAGCCGCGACTGAACCGCGACGACGCGCTGCGCGCCCTGGAGACCTCGGTGCGCGACGGCCTCGGCACCAGCAATGCCCAGCTCATGACGGCTGGCGGCGACGGTGCCGCCACGGTGTCGCTGCGCGCCGCGCCCGCGCCCACGCTCGCCCAATGGCTCGCACAGGCGCGCGGCAATGCCCATGCGGTGCCGCGCGAAGTGCACCTGACCCGCGCGCCCACTCCCACGCCCGCACAGCCTGCAGGCGGCAAGGACGCCGCCAAGCCGCCGGTGGTCCGCTGGGACGGCACCGTCGTCATGGCGCTGCCCGCGGCGCGATGAGCAGCACCGCATGGTGACCCGGTCCGCCCCCTCCGCCTTCCAACCCAGGCCGCGCCGCGGCTGGCGCTGGGCCCTGCTCGGGCTGACCCTCGGCGTGCTGGCGGCGGTGCTGCTGTTTGCGCCGGCCCGCTGGCTGTCAGCGGCGCTGTCGAGCTGGAGCGAAGGCCGCCTCGTGCTGGCCAACCCGCGCGGCACCGTGTGGAACGGCACCGCTGCCGTGGTGTTCGCCAGCGGCGCGGGTGGCGCGCAGGCCGTGTCGCTGCCCGGCGTGCTGCACTGGCGCATGCGTCCGGGCTGGGGCGGCATGTCCGCCAGCCTCGACCTGGCCTGCTGTGCCGCGCAGCCGCTCGAGCTCAAGGCCAGCCCGCGCGCCGGCGGCATGTTGCTCACCTGGCAGGACAGCCGCTCGCGCTGGCCCGCCACCATGCTCGCCGGCCTGGGCGCACCGTGGAACACGCTCAAGCTCGAAGGCGCGCTCGACCTGTCCACCAAGGCCTTCGCACTGCAGTGGGACGGCCCCGCGCTGCGCATCGCGGGCCAGGCTACGCTCGACGCCACCGATGTTTCTTCCAGCCTGTCGACCCTGCGGCCGATGGGCAGCTACCGCCTCACGCTAGAAGGCGGCACCCGCCCCACGCTGCTGCTGAGCACGCGCGAGGGCAGCCTCGAACTCAACGGCAGCGGCAGCTGGAACGGCACCGCCTTCCGCTTCAACGGCGAAGCCAGTGCGGCGCCCGGCCGCGAAGACGCACTTTCCAATTTGTTGAACATCATCGGGCGCCGCGACAACGCGCGTTCGATCATCACCCTGGGTTGATCCTCATGATGAAGCCACTGTTTTCGACCGGCACCGTCGCCCTTGCGGTGCGCGTGCTGATCGCCGCCACCTTCCTGCAGGCCGCGCCCGTCGTGTTCGCGCAGGCCGGCGACGCGCCGCGCCGCGGCGAGCCGATCACGCTCAACTTCGCCAACGCCGACATCGAGGCCGTGGCCCGCACCATGGCGGTGGTCACCGGCCGCGACGTGGTGGTCGACCCGCGCGTGAAGGGCACGATGAACCTGGTCACCGACCGCGCCATCCAGCCGGCCGCCGCGTTCAACCAGTTCGCCTCGGCGCTGCGGCTGCAGGGCTTTGCGGTGGTGGAGGCCGACGGCCTGTACAAGGTGGTGCCCGAGGCCGACGCCAAGCTGCAGAGCAGCACCGTCAACACCTCCATCGGCGCCGTGTCGTCCAGCGGCAGCAACCAGATCGTCACGCAGATCTTCAGGCTCAACTACGAGTCGCCCAACAGCCTGCTGCCGGTGCTGCGCCCGCTGATTCCGCCGAACAACACCATCAACGTGAACCCGGGCAACAACTCGCTCGTGATCACCGACTACGCCGACAACATGCGCCGGCTGGCGCGCATCATCGCGTCGCTCGACGTGCCGAACGCGTCCGACATCGAGGTGATCCAGCTCAAGCACTCCATCGCCACCGACATGGTGCCGCTGGTGCAGCGCCTGATCGACGGCGGCGGTGCGGGCGCGCCGGGCGCGGCCGCTGCCCCGGGCGCCGCCGATGCGTCGTTCCGTACCACGCTGATGGCCGACCCGCGCAGCAACTCGCTGATTCTTCGCGCGGCCAACCCGGCGCGCGTGAGCCTGGTGCGCTCGCTGGTCGACAAGCTCGACCGCCCCGCCGCTGAAAGCAGCAACGGCGCGGCCGGCAACATCTACGTGGTCTACCTGAAGAACGCCGACGCGGTGCGCCTGGCGGCCACGCTGCGCGCCGCCATGGCGGCCAACCAGATCAACACCACCCAGGGCGGCGCCGCGGGCGCGGCCGGCGGTGCGGCACAGCCGCAGGGGCAGAACGCGTTCTCCCAGCAGGCGCAGCAGACGGCCTTCGGCGGCCAGGGCAGCAGCTCGCCGCAGGCCTCGGCGCCGCTCAACAACGCCAACCAGCCCTCCACCGGCGGCCAGATCCAGGCCGACCCGAGCACCAACTCGCTGATCATCACGGCGCCCGAGCCGCAGTACCGCCAGATGCGCGCGGTGATCGACCGGCTCGACGGACGCCGCGCGCAGGTCATGATCGAGGCGCTCATCGTCGAGGTGAACGCCACCAAGGCCGCCAACTTCGGCGTGCAATGGCAAAGCGCGCTGGGCAACAACGCGGTCATCGGCACCAACTCCAGCCTGACGGGCGCCAACATCCTGGCGCTGACCCAGGCCATCGCCACCCGCAACGCGGCGGGCATCAACCTTCCCACCGGCCTGAACCTGGGCATTGCGGGCAAGGTCGGCGGCCAGTACATCCTGGGCGCCATCGCCAACTTCTTCAGCAGCGACAACGACGCCAACGTGCTGTCCACGCCCAACCTGCTGACGCTGGACAACGAAGAGGCCAAGATCGTCATCGGCCAGAACGTGCCCTTCCCCACCGGCTCGTACGCCAGCACCTCGGGCTCGGTGGGCATCAACCCCTTCACCACCGTCGAGCGCAAGGACGTGGGCCTCACGCTGCGCGTGCGCCCGACCATCAACGAGAACGGCACCGTGAAGATGCAGATCTTCCAGGAGATCTCCAACGTCGCGGCCGGCACCACCACCGACCCGAACGGCCCCACCACCAACAAGCGCTCGCTCGAATCCAGCGTGCTGGTGGAAGACGGCGGCCTGGTCATGCTGGGCGGCCTGCTGTCGGACACCTACGGCAACGCCATCGAGAAGGTGCCGCTGGCCGGCGACATCCCGATCGTGGGCAACCTGTTCAAGAACGAGACCCGCAAGCGCGAGAAGAACAACCTGATGATGTTCCTGCGCCCCGTGGTCATGCGCGACGCGAACTCGACCGAAGCCTTCGCCTACGACCGCTACGACCAGATCCGCGGCCTGCAGCAGGCGACGCAGCCCAACACCGACAACGTGATGCTGCGCAACGTGAGCGCCGCCCCCATCCTGCCGGCCACACCGCCGCTGGGCGCCGCGAGCAACCGCACCGGCGGCCTGCGCGACGAAGGCACCCAGCTGATTCCGCCGCCGGCGCTGCCCTCCGACAACCGCCGGCTGGCCCCGAGCCCCCTGCGCGGCGCCCTGCCGCCCACGGCCGATCCCGTGAGCGCACGCGAACTGCCCTGACGCGCGCGAAATGCCTTGATACTGCCCTGATGTCCAGCCGCTACCCCCTGCCCTACGCGTTCGCACGCAGCCAGCAACTGCTGCTCGAGGAAGCCGACGACGGCCGTCACACGCTGTGGATGTCCTCGCACCCCGCGCGCAGCGCCGTGGGCGAAGTAGCGCGCAAATACGGCGTGCAGGCCTTCGAGGTGCTGGCCGACGGCGTGCTGGCGCAGCGCATCAGCGCGGCCTACTCGCAGGGCGAATCGAGCGCCGCCGCGGTGGTGAGCGAAGTGCAGAACGACGCCGACCTCTCGCGCATGATGCAGGAGCTGCCCGCGGTCGAAGACCTGCTGGCCAGCGCGGGCGACGCGCCCATCATCCGCATGCTCAACGCGCTGCTGACGCAGGCCGCGCGCGACGGCGCCAGCGACATCCACATCGAGCCCTACGAGCGCACCTCGTCCGTGCGCTTTCGCATCGACGGCACGCTGCGCGAGGTGGTGCAGCCCAACCGCGCGCTGCACGCCGCGCTGATCTCGCGCCTGAAGATCATGGCCGACCTCGACATCTCCGAAAAGCGGCTGCCGCAGGACGGGCGCATCAGCCTTCGCATCGGCACGCGCGCGGTCGACGTGCGCGTCTCCACGCTGCCCAGCGCGCACGGCGAACGCGCGGTGCTGCGACTGCTGGACAAGAGCGAGTCGAAGCTCACGCTCGAGTCGGTGGGCATGCAGGGCGACACGCTGCATCGCTTCGAGAAACTCATCTCGCAGCCGCACGGCATCATCCTGGTGACGGGCCCCACGGGCTCGGGCAAGACCACCACGCTGTACGCCGCGCTGGCCCGGCTCGATGCCAGCCGCAGCAACATCATGACGGTGGAAGACCCCATCGAGTACGAGCTGCCCGGCGTGGGCCAGACGCAGATCAACGCCAAGATCGAGCTCACCTTCGCCAAGGCCCTGCGCGCCATCCTGCGGCAGGACCCCGACGTCATCATGATCGGCGAGATCCGCGACTTCGAGACCGCGCAGATCGCCATCCAGGCCTCGCTCACCGGCCACCTGGTGCTGGCCACGCTGCACACCAACGACTCCGTCAGCGCCGTCACGCGCCTGACCGACATGGGCGTGGAGCCCTTCCTGCTGAGCTCGTCGCTGCTGGGCGTGCTCGCGCAGCGGCTGGTGCGCAAGGTCTGCACGGCCTGCGCGGGTGCCGGCTGCGAGGTCTGCGGCCAGACCGGCTACCAGGGCCGCACCGGCATCTTCGAGCTGCTGGTGGCCGACGAGACCGTGCAGGGCCTCATTCACAGCAAGGCGGCCGAGAGCGAGCTGCTGCAAGCCGGCGCGCGCGGCGGCCTGCGGTTGATGCGCGAAGACGGCGAGCGGCTGGTGCAGGCCGGCATCACCTCGCGCGCGGAACTGCTGCGCGTCACGCGCGACTAGCGCGCCGGCTTCGCCATGCCCGCCTATTCCTTCGAAGCCATCGATGCCACCGGCCAGTCGCGCGAAGGCGTGCTCGAGGCCGACACCGCACGCAGCGCGCGCAGCCTGCTGCGGGCGCAGGCGCTCATTCCGCTGTCGGTCAAGCCGGTCGGCAGCGACCACATCAACGGCACCGGCCAGCGCAGCAGCCTGAGCCGCTGGCTGGGTGGCGGCAAGCGGGTCTTCAATTCCACCGGCCTGGCCGTGTGGACGCGCCAGCTCGCGGGCCTGGTGTCTTCGGGCCTGCCGCTGGAACGCGCGCTCACCGCGCTCACCGACGAGGCCGAGTCCGAGCCGCAGCGCAACCTCGTCGCCTCGCTGCGCGCCGAGGTCAACGCGGGCTCGCCGTTCGCGCGTGCGCTGTCGGCGCACTCGCGCGAGTTCTCACCCATCTACACCGCCGTGATTGGTGCCGGCGAGCAAAGCGGCAACCTGGGCCTGGTGCTCGACCGCCTGGCCGACGATCTGGAAGAGCGCCAGGCGCTGCAGCAGAAGCTGATCGGCGCGGCGCTGTACCCGGCCATCGTCACGCTGGTGGCGATCGTGATCGTGATCTTCCTCGTGAGCTACGTGGTGCCGCAGGTGGCGCAGGTGTTCGCGGGCACCAAGCGCTCGCTGCCCTTCCTCACCACCGTGATGCTGTCGCTGAGCGCGGGCGTGCGCAACTACGGCTGGTGGATGCTGGGCGCGGTGGCGCTCGCAGCAGCCGGCGTGCGGCTCGCGCTGGCGCAGGAAGCCTTTCGCCTGAAGTTCGACGCCGCCTGGCTCAAGCTGCCGCTGGTGGGCAAGCTCGCGCGCGGCTACAACGCGGCGCGCTTCGCCAGCACGCTGGCCATGCTGGCCACGGCCGGCGTGCCCATCCTGCGCGCGCTGCAGGCAGCCGCCGAAACACTGAGCAACCGCGCCATGCGCGCCGACGCGCTCGACGCGCTGGTGCTGGTGCGCGAAGGCGCGCCGCTGGCCTCGGCGCTGGCGCAGAAAAAGCGCTTTCCGGGGCTGGTGTCGATGTTCGCGCGCCTGGGCGAGCAGACGGGCACGCTGCCGCTGATGCTGCAGCGCGCGGCCAACCAGCTCGGCGCCGAAGTGCAGCGCCGCGCGATGCACCTGGCCACCATCCTCGAGCCGCTGCTGATCGTGGCGATGGGCGGCGTGGTGATGCTGATCGTGCTGGCGGTGATGCTGCCGATCATCCAGCTCAACCAGTTCATCAAGTGACGCGCCGCATCGCCTCACACACCCAGGTGCACGCGACATGCCCGTAACGCTCGAAGACAAGCTCGTGGTCGCGATCTCCTCGCGCGCCCTGTTCAACCTCGAAGAAGAAAACAGGATCTTCGACGCCGGCGACAACGAGGGCTACATGAAGCTGCAGCTCGACCGCATCGACGTGCCGGCCGCACCGGGCATTGCGTACTCGCTGATCCGCAAGCTGCTGCGCTTCAACGACGACGGCGTGCAGCGCGTGGAAGTGGTGATCCTGTCGCGCAACGACCCGGTGTCGGGCATGCGCATCTTCCGCTCGAGCGTGGCGGCCGACATCAAGCTGCAGCGCGGCGTGTTCACGCAGGGCCGCCCGCCCTTCGGTTACTTGCGCCCCTTGCGCGCGCACCTGTTCCTGTCGGCCAATGCGCAGGACGTGCGCGAGGCGCTGGGCGCGGGCTTTCCGGCCGCGCGCGTGCTGGTCGAATCGGTGAAGGCCAGCGACGCCTGGCCCAGCGAAGTGCGCATTGCCTTCGACGGCGACGCGGTGCTCTTCAGCGACGAGGCCGAGCGCGTGTTCCAGGCCGAGGGGCTGGACGCCTTCCAGGCGCACGAACTCAGCAAGGCCGACCTGCCCCTGCCCGAAGGACCGTTCAAGCCGCTGCTGATGGCGCTGCACCGCCTGCAGATGGCCGGCAACTCGCAGATGCGCATCCGCACTGCGCTGGTCACCGCGCGCAGCGCACCGGCGCACGAGCGCGCCATTCGCACGCTGATGAAGTGGAACATCCGCGTCGACGAGGCCATGTTCCTCGGCGGCCTGCCCAAGGGCGAGTTCCTGCGCGAGTTCGAGCCCGACTTCTTCTTCGACGACCAGACAGGCCACGTCGATGCAGCCTCGCGCCACGTGCCCGCGGGGCATGTGAGCAGCGGCATCAGCAACGAGCCCTGAGCACCGCGAAGGCGCCGCCACGGCAGGCCGCGGGCTTGCCCGGCCCGCGGGCACCGGCAAGAATGCCGGCATGCTGATCCTTCGACACGCCGACGTTCTGGTCACCATGGACGCCGCGCGGCGCGAAATCGCCGACGGCGCCGTGGTGTGCGACGGGCCCGCCGTAGCCTGGGTGGGGCCGACGACCGAGTTGCCGGCGTCGTACCTCGACGCCCTGCGCAGCGGACAGGCCGAGGCC
>NNBU01000606.1_pt1 | contig 12489 bp, 11 predicted proteins | sample 1173781 | NCBI WGS metagenome assembly NNBU01 (sample SAMN07173937, study PRJNA388173) | plant metagenome | biome: Plant school; feature: Soil; material: Symbiotic tissue of Blasia pusilla L.; isolation source: symbiotic tissue sample KVJ2 | host: Blasia pusilla | place: Norway: Troms, Kvaloya...
GCCTCGTAGCCGACGACCGCGCCGGTCCGGGCGGCAACGCGCGGCTGCAGATAGAGCTCGAACTCCTCGCGCTCCAGACCGCGCTCGATATCGGCTGCCAGCGCGCGGCGCTTCTCGATCAGCTCGTCCATGCCCTTTCGATAGAGGCGGAACGTGCTGCGTCCGGATTTCTTCGCGTGATAGAGCGCGACGTCGGCACGGCCGATCAGCTCCTCCAGGGTGCCGGCATGGTCGGGGCAGAGCGCGCCACCGACGCTGACGCCGCATTTGATCCGCTCGCCCTGTCCCGTATCGAAGGGCTTGCGGAAGGCCTCGACCAGGCGGCGGCCAAAATCCTCGATCTGCGTTTCGAAATGGCTGTTGGCCAGGATCACCGCGAATTCGTCGCCGCCCAGCCGGGCTGCCATGTCATGGGGGCCGAGTTCGCGCGAGAGGCGCCGTGCAGTTTCGCGGATCACCTCGTCGCCGGCCGGATGGCCGTAGATATCGTTCACGTCCTTGAAGTGGTCGAGATCGACGAGCACCACGGCACAGCCCCAGCCGCGATTGGCGCGGTCCACATGGGCCGTCAGCGTATCGGTGAACAGGGTGCGATTGGGCAGACCGGTCAGCGGGTCATGCTGGCCCATGTGGCGGATGCGATCCTCATTGGCCTTGCGCTCGCGCAGATCAACGACACAGCTGATCCGGATGCGGCGGCCGCGATATTCGATATTGCGCCCGCGGGCTTCGACCGGGATGGCCGTGCCGTCCGGCTGCACGATCATGAATTCGCGTGAAACGCCCGGCGCCGGCGATGGATCAGACAACAGTTGCTGCCGCCCCTTGTCATCGACTAGGTCGAGGATCGAGTTGCCGATCAGGTCCGGCAGAGCGCGGCCCGTAAGCATTGCCAGTTGCTCGTTGCCATCCAGGATAATGCCGTCCTCGTGCATCACGATCGCCTCGAATGTGGCATTGGCGATCGCCGCCACCCGCTCGGACTCCTCCTGGTCGCGGATCTTCGACTGCAACTCGCTGCGATGGCGCTCTTCCTGCTCGATATTGTCCATAAGCCGGTTGAACAAAAGCGTCAGCTTCTCGGCCTCATCGCCGGGGTCCACCGGTAGCCTGTCATGCAGATCGGCATTGCCGGAGACCAGCTTCGACAAGGCATCCTCGACATGGCCGACGCCGAGACGCGTTCCATGCTCGGCGATGTTCAAGCCGAGATCCTCGACATCGGCCGAGACGCGGATCGGCGTGAATTTGTTCAGCCCCCAGAAAAAGACGTAACCGAGGCCGAAAGCCCAATAGAAATTCAAAGCCGAGCCGAAGAGCTGGATGTAGAGCTGGTCGAAACGACCACCGGCCGGCAACCGCTCGACCGGTGCAAGCAAGGCGAGCGCCAGCGTGCCAGCAACACCGGCAAAGGCATGCACGGAGATGGCACCGACCGCGTCGTCGACCCGCATGCGTTCCTCGATAAACTGGTTGCCGAAGACGGCAACCGCCGAGCCCAACCCGCCGACCAGCAGTCCACCGCTGGGATCGAGAATATGGCAACCGGCGGTCACCGCAACGAGCGCGCCGAGCATGCCGCACAGCGCCTTTTCCGGCAGCACCACACCATCCTGATAGATGCCGATCGCATAGCCGACGCAGGTGCCCATGCCGCCGGCCAGAACGGTATTCAGGATGATCGGCGCGACATCGGCATTGGCCGCCAGCGTCGAGCCGCCGTTAAATCCGATCCAGCCGAAGAACAGGATCAGCGCGCCGGTCGTTGCAAGCACCGGATTGTGCCCGGCCATGCGCACGGGTTTGCCGTCCGCCGTGAAGCGCCCGCGACGCGGGCCGATCACCAGGCAGGCGGCGAGCGAAATCCAGCCGCCCGTCGCATGCACCACGGTCGAGCCGGCAAAATCGACAAAGCCGAGATTGGCGAGAAAGGCGCCGGAATTGGGTCCGAGGGCCGCGCCCCAGACCCAGTGGGCAAAGATCGGGTAGATCAGCGTCGAGAGCGCGATCGAACCGCAGACATAGGCCGACAGCTTCATCCGCTCGGCCACGGCGCCTGAAACGATGGTCGCGGACGTACCGCAGAACATCACCTGGAAGACGAAGAATCCCGCCACCCAGCTGTCGAGGTGGCCGAGCAGGAAGAAGTCGGAGGAAATGCCAAAAGGCAGCCAGCCGGACGGCGCAAAGGCCAGCATGAAGCCGACGGCGGCAAACCCCACGACCCCGAAGACGAAATCCAGCAGGTTCTTCTGGGCGACATTGATCGAGTTCTTCGAGCGCACCATGCCGGCTTCGAGCAGCAGGAAACCAACCTGCATCATCATCACCATGCCCGCGGCCGCCATCAGCCAGGCAAGATCGCCAGAGCGTGCAGCGGCCTGCATCTGATCGTCAGCCGCAACGGGCAGCGCGACCATCAGCGCTGCGGCACACGGCAAAATGCGATGGGAAAGACCACGAAGGGAAACAACAATCACTGAAAAGACCCGCAATAATATATCGGGTTGGATTGTTGCGTTGCATCATTAACAATGCGTGAGCGCGTGCTCTAAATCTTCGGCAAAAGCGGCGACACCAGCGTCAAACGCTGCGTTTTTCCGCCCCGTCGCCAAACAGGGAGGGGCCGTTCTGGTCGATGATCTGCTGCGCCTTGCGGAAGGCGCCTTCGACAGCATCGTCGCGTGAGGTGAAAACGTCGGCGCGGATGAAGCTTCGCTCCAGGCGCCGCCCGTCAATCTCCCGCTCGATCCGGCCTGCCAGCCGATACTGGCCGCCTTCGGCAATCGGCGCGGCATGGATCAGGCAGTCCTTGTAGGACTGCGGCTCGCTTGCAGGGGCTTCGGCGGCACCCGAGGCGCCACCCGTGAAGATCGACAGGATACGAGACATGATAGACATGCGATGTCCCTAGCATAGGCGTCGAGCGAGCGGAAGACACCGGTCACCGCTAGCCTGTGTTAGAAATCGCAATACCCCGCATCGAGACCGATGCCGTCGTTCCAGAGAATGCGCGCCTGGCAGCTCTCGCGATCCCGCGGGATGATCGGCCCGAAACACTCCGTCCGCTCCTCGGAGGCGTAGAGTTCGACCATCCATTGGTGACCGATATAGGTCTCGTAGGACAGGCTTTCACCGGGCTGGACCAGACCATAGTCCTCGAGAAATCCATCGAATCCGATCCAGTAGACCCGGGCTGCAGAACTCGTCTCGTTGTGGAAGACGATGCCTGTCGCCTGGTCAGAGGCCGGCGACGGATCGTGGGCTTCTTCGCAGGCCTCAGCCTGCGCCCTTGCCGCTCCCAGGGTGACCCCTGCGAAAAGACATGCGGTCGAGATCAGGACCGCCAGCGCGGATCGTGACAGAACAGGCATTCGACGCCTCGTGTGAAACTGGTGTGGGTGCGGAAGGTCGCGATCAGCCGCCGACGACGGACTTCAGCGCCGTCATCAGTCCGATATCGGGATTGGCGGCACAGGCCTCGGAAAGCTGCTTTGCAACTTCGGTGATGGCGTCGAAGTCGACGCGCGTGTCGTCCGCCTTGCCACCGTAGTATCCATGCAACCAGAACATGACGAGACCCGCCTCCTCTTCGCTCCAGCTCGCCGTATCCGAGCACTTCAAAGTCGACATGTCCAACACTTCTGCCTGCGATACGTTGGCAGAAAGCATAGCGATGCAAAGGCTTGCGGCTGCAACCAGAATCTTCATTTGCCCCTCTCCGGATTTTTGTTCGCGCCTGACTAACAACTCGAAGACCGATGTCAATCGACGGTCTGGAATTTCATCAATGCTTTGCCAGGGTCCAGCCTCGACTTGCATCCCAGGGTAGCGCCAAGCGTCGCAACCCGCAGGGCTTCCGCCTAACCTCACCGATCAAGCGCTGACGCCTCGATCGCATCTTCAGATGGCCGGAGTGGCGGGCATCGCGGCGTGGTGATGCGTTTTAGCGCGAGGCCGGCGCCGTGGACGAGGGTCGAAGAGAGCGACAAAACTCCTGCGACTGCTGGTTTCAATGCCAATCACGATGGAGCCCGACATTGCAGGCCGACTTTTTCTGGTCTTCGAATCCGGCCATATCGTCTTGCGGAGCAAATGGGCTGGGGCACGTCGCGACGCGCGCTCCTGCACCATAGCCTCAATGGTCGGCACCTTGATCCTCGTCTCCGCGTTCGCCGCGCGGGCATCCTCCTCTCGCGACGGCTTCCATCCCGGCAGCACCCTGCTAAGCTCTCGATCGGCCTGCAGGGGCCGGGGGATTGTCGAGATGCGGGGCGCCATGGGACTTTTGATCTTCTTCGTCGTCGCTGCCGCGCTTGCCCTCACCATCATCTATCGGATGCCACCCGATCTCGCCTTGGAACGCGGGGCGACACTGCCTGCCACCGTTGATATCGCATCTGTAGACACCTTCATTGCCCGCGCAGAGGAAAAGGCCGGGACGATCCGCAAGGGCTTGGCCAAGCAGATCGTCTGGGCCGATCCGACCCATCCGACGAGAACGGCCATTGCGGTGGTCTATGTCCACGGCTTCTCGGCCTCGCCTGCCGAACTGCGCCCCCTCCCCGACCGCGTGGCGCACGCGCTCGGCGCCAATCTCTACTTCACCCGGCTTGCCGGCCACGGGCTGGCTGACCCCGATGCACTCGGGCGGGCGACCATTGGCGACTGGACGGCGGATGTCGAAGAGGCGCTTTCCATCGGGCGCCTGCTGGGCGACCGCGTCGTGGTGATCGCTACCTCGACTGGCGCCTCGCTCGTTACCTGGGCGCTGGCGCGGCCCGGCCTTTCGGACAAGATCGCCGCCACCGTCCTGCTGTCGCCGAATTACGGCGTGCAGGCGTCCGGCAGCGTCCTCTTGACCGGCCCTTTCGCCGCCCGGATCGCGCATCTGGTGATTGGCGCCCGGCGTGGCTTCGAGCCCGTGAATGCACTGAACGCCCACAACTGGACGACCGACTATCCCGTCGAGGCGCTGATCCCGATGGCTGAAGCCGTTCGGCTTGCGGCCTTCTCGCCCGTCGAAGACATCAAAGTCCCCGCCCTCTTCGTCTATTCGGCCAAAGACAAGGTGGTCCGGCCGGATCTGACGGCTGCCATCGCCAGCCGCTGGGGTGCTCCGCATGAGAGCGTCGACCCCGGCGTGACGGGCGACGCCAACAATCATGTCATCGCTGGCGACACCTATTCGCCGGACACCACAGAACCGGTCGCCACGGCGATCCTCGACTGGCTTTCCCGGCAAGGCATTCGCGAAACGCGCGGCGCCGCGATCAGATGATCAGGTTGGCGAGGATGTCGTTGTCGGTGATGTCCTCGAAGCCGAGGCCTGCGGCATCAAAACGGGCGAAGAGGCCGGCGAAATTGTCCCGATGTCCGGTTTCGATGCCGATCAGGATCGAGCCGAAATTGCGGGCAGATTTCTTCAGATATTCGAAGCGCGCGATGTCGTCTTCCGGGCCGAGCAGGTTCAGGAAATCGCGAAGCGCGCCCGGCCGCTGCGGCAGGCGCAGGATGAAATACTTCTTCAGCCCGGCATAGCGCATGGCGCGCTCCTTGACATCGGGCAGGCGGTCGAAGTCGAAATTGCCGCCGGAGACGACCGCGACGATCGTCTTGCCGGCGATCGCTTCCGGCGGCAGCAGATCGAGGGCCGCGAGCGACAGCGCACCCGCCGGCTCCAGCACCACGCCTTCGACATTCAGCATCTCGGTCATGGTCACGCAGATCGCGTTTTCCGGCACGATCACTACCTGCTCGGGGCGGAAGTGCTTGAGAGCCGCAAAATTGTGGTCGCCGATCCGGGCGACGGCCGCGCCGTCGACGAAATTGTCGACCTTGGGCAGCGTAACCACCTCACCGGCCTCCAGGCTCCGACGCAAGCTGGGAGCGCCTGCCGGTTCGCAAAAGACCATGGCATCCGTCGGCAACCGCGTTGCCAGATACCCCGTCATCCCCGAGGACAGCCCGCCGCCACCGACCGGCATCACCACGAGATCCGGCGTCACGCCGTCCGGCAATTGCTGGACGAGCTCGGCCGCCACCGTCGCCTGGCCCTCGATGATATCGGAGTGGTCGAAGGGCGGCACCATATAGCCGCCGATTGCCTCGACATGGTCGCGGGCCGCAGCATAGCACTGGTCGAAGATATCTCCGACGAGGCGAATGGTGATGAAGTCGCCGCCGAAGGTGCGGGTCTTGTCGATCTTTTGCTGCGGCGTCGTCACCGGCATGAACACTACGCCCTGCACGCCGAAATGGCGGCAGACGAAGGCGAAACCCTGGGCATGGTTGCCGGCCGAGGCGCAGACGAAGGTGGTGTCCTTCGGGCTGTCGGCGACGATCTTGCGCAGGAAGTTGAAGGCGCCGCGGATCTTGTAGGACCGCACCGGCGTGAGATCCTCGCGCTTCAGATAGACGCTCGCCCCGTAACGCGCGCTCAAGTGATCGTTGAGCTGTAGCGGCGTTTCGGCAAAAAGACCGCGCATCGCCTGCAGCGCGTCGTCGACTTCCTTGGGCCTCACCGCGTCTCTCCGTTGAATTCTGGACCGTGTCCCGCTATGGCATAGACACCCGGCAGAGACAAAGCCTCTTTGCACTGCGAACCAGCGGAAGACATTCCTTGAACGCCAATCTGTTCCGTTCCGTCGTGCATATCGCGGCACTCTGTGGCCTTTACCTCTCCACAGCCATGCTGATCCCAGCGATCGTCGACCTCTATTACGGCTCCGACGACTGGTCCGTCTTCACCGTCTCGGCCGCCATGGTCGGTGGCCTGTCGCTGACGGCCGCCATGGCGACGCGCGGACCACCGCCTGTCTTCACCAAACGCATGGGCTTTCTGCTGGTCAATGTGCTCTGGGCCGTCTTCTCCGTCGTCGGTGCCATCCCGCTCTATTTCTCGAACCTCGACCTGACCTTCGCCCAGGCGCTGTTCGAATCGATCTCCGGCATCACCACGACCGGCTCGACCGTAATCTCCGGCCTCGACACGCTGTCGCGCGGCATCCTGATGTGGCGCGGCCTGCTTGCTTGGCTCGGCGGCATCGGCATCGTGGCACTCGGCCTCTTCGTCCTGCCGTTCCTGCGCGTCGGCGGCGTCTCCTTCTTCAAGATGGAATCGTCCGACATCGGCGACAAGCCGTTTGCCCGCATCGCCACCTTCACCCGCGCCTTCATGGCCGTCTATGTGGCGATCACCTTTGCCTGCATCGTCGCCTATGACGTCGCCGGCATGAGCCATTTCGATGCCATCGTGCATTCTTTCTCGACGATCGCGACAGCCGGTTTCGGCAATTACGACACGTCGTTCGCGCATTTCGACAGTGTCGCGATCCTGTGGATTGCCACCTTTTTCATGACGCTGGCCAGCCTGCCCTTCTCGATCCTGATCGTGCTTCTGGTCAAAGGCCGGCTTGATGCGCTGCGCGACCCGCAGATCGCTGTCTTCCTTGGCTACGTGGCGGCCTTCGCCCTGATGAGCGGGATCTACAACCATCTGAAGAACGGCATCGAGCTGCACGAGGCGCTGACCCATTCCTTCTTCAATTTCGCCTCGATCCTGTCGACAACAGGCTTTGCCAGCCAGGACTATACGCTCTGGGGGCCGTTTGCGATCGCGGCCGCCTTCTTCGCCACCTTCATGGGCGGCTGTTCGGGCTCGACCGCCGGCGGCATCAAGGCCTATCGCTTCGTCATCCTCTACAACATCATCGTCAGCGGCTTGAAGCGGCTGATCTACCCGAATGCCGTCTATTCCGTGCGTTACGGCCACCAGATCGTCGATGCCGACACCCAGCGCGGTGTCTTCCTGTTTTTCAGCGCCTATATCTTCATCTGGGCGATCGGCTCGATGGCTATGGCGCTTGCCGGCTATGAATTCGCCACCGCCACCTCGTCGGTCATCACCGCGCTGTCGAATGTCGGCCCCGGCATCGGACCGCTGATCGGCCCGGTCGGCAATTTCTCGATGATGCAGGACCCGGAACTGCTGGTGCTGTCGCTCGCCATGCTGCTCGGACGACTGGAAGTGCTGACGATGCTGGTGCTGCTGGTTCCGATTTTCTGGAAATCCTGATTGCCGGTTTCCTGCCGGCGCTCGCAGCCAAAGCTGGTTGCCGATGTCGCCCAAGCTCCGTTGACAGCACCTTGACGGCGAGCGCTGCTTCTTCCCACACTTCACCCGTTCGACAGGGAGGACGAGAATCACATGCGCTTCCAGAACCTTTCACGCCTCGTTTCGCCTCGCCCTCTTCTGCCTGCGTTGATCGCCTGCTGTCTGAGCGGCCTTAGCATCCAGCCGGTGCTTGCCGGTCCGCTGCTCGATGCTGCAGCCGAGGCCGAGCGCAAGGCGGCGGCCGGCGATCCGGCCGGGGCCTTCGAGGCAATCCATGCCGGGCTCGCACGCTTTTCGGCCAACCTGCCGCTGTCGGTCCCGCGCGCGCTGTTCGTCACCGAGACACCCACCGCCTACCGCGCCTATACCGCGAAGAAGGAACCCATCTTCGCAAGCGGCGAGCCGATCCTCGCCTATGTCGAAGTGCTCGGCCTGCAATGGATGCCTGTGGACGGCGACCGCCAGCAGGCCCATTTCACCGTCGATCTCGAACTCTCCGACGACAAGGGCAAGACGCTGGCGCTGCAGAAGGAATTCGGCAACTTCACCTTCACCGCCCACTCGCCGGCCCAGGAGGTCTATACCCACCTCACCCTCGATGTGGCCGGCGCCACCCCCGGAACCTATGTCCTCCGCTACACAATCAACGATGTCACGGCCGAACGCTCCGTGCCGTTCGAACTGCCGTTCACCCTGGTGGAGAAGAAGGGCTGAGCGATTGGTGCGGACGGCGGGGATCGAACCCGCATGACCTAAGGCCGAGAGATTTTAAGTCTCTTGCGTCTACCAGTTTCGCCACGTCCGCGTGCGAACCTTTTCAAAGGTTTGGACATGAAATGCAAGGGGATGTTTTGCAGTAACTCTCTGGTGTTTTGCAGAATCCGTTCGTGAGGAGTTCTACCCTGACTGCGTGGCTGAACGCCCGGCATTAGCCAGCGGCCAATGCTTGAAGGTCACGAACCGACAAGGATATCTTCCGGTCTGCTCCGCTCACCTTCTCCTTGCTCGTACCAGCCATCGGTGTAGCCTCGTCTATTTAAAAACGTGGCTTCCCGCATGCGTCCGATTCTTTTCGTTGCCCTGCTTATGTTTACGGCAGGTACCGCCACGGCAAACGCCGACGATCAATCGAGCGGTGGGCAATGGCAAGACCCGACGTGTAAAGAGGTCTGGCGTGCGGTCATCATGACCGAGATCTACCCGTCCTTCTCTGCCGACATCGATCTCGTCAACAAGGCTGGAGTCGCCCGCCCTTTCATGCGGCGTGAGTTCAGCCCAACAGAAAGTCGTGAAAAGCGACCTTTCGAGAAGAAATGGAGAACGTTTGAACGTCTAGGCGTGGAAGAGACGGCGTGGGACCGATTTGAGCCACGGATCACGAACTGCATCCGACTGGGAGCCGTCAAAAGTCCTAGAGGGAAAGAGAATCGCTGGCGAATGACGTGGTCAGATTTTCCGTAAAAGGCGGAAATGGACGTCTGGATATCAACGGAACATCAGCTGATTACCAAGATCGCCCGACGATATCTCTCGCAGTGGGCATACCCGGAAGAGCGGGTTTCTATTGTTTACACCTACAATGATCTTCCTCGGTTCTATGCCTTCACGAAGGCAAAATTACCCGAAAGGCAGGATGCGTGCGCGCGGGTCAGAGAAATGATGGCTAACTACAATGCAGTCGGCGCTTCGCAGTTGACCTTTCGATTCATCGACAACGGCTCCGGCGAGCCGTCTCTCCGTCAAATAGTGACGGTGCGCACATTGGCTTACAGCAGGGAGGCGGGGGGCCCTGGCATATCGACACTCGGCTCACTGCTAAGCCCGAAGAGGTGAGCAATTGCAGGCTGCTCGGCCACCAGAAGGTCAACGACGTGAGCACCTCAGTTTTTCTGTATGAAAGGCCAGAAGGTCCAAACGGTGGGGATAGACGATTTCGGATCAAGATGTGGATCTCAGACAAGACTAACCTTCCTGTCAGATCTCATTTTGCGCGGCTTTTTCCAGACAACGGAGAAGAGTACTACGTGAGCTATTCCTTTGATCCCGGGGTGAAGGAGCCGTATTGACCGTGCAGCGAGCGGCCCTCCGGGCCGGCCAATATTCCATAAATTTCAAAGGCGTTTTGGTAGTAAGAAGCCACACATGTTCCCGTTGTTTTCGAGCGAACCGGCGAACCCGTCTCTTGCGTCTACCTGTTTCGCCACGTCCGCGCGGGCCCTGTTTCGATCAGTTCGGCGGACGCGTCAAGGGCGGCGGCCGCGTCAGACGGCCTGCCCGGTGTCATCGATCACTCAGGTCGCGAGTGCATCAAGGAATTCGACGCCAAGTTCGCGCGGGCTGCGCCATTTGACGGCGCATTCGTGCGTCGTGCCGTCGTCGAAGCGCAGGCGAAATTTTGGCGGAATGTCTGCGGTTGATTCGAAGCTCACCTTCGCGCCGACAGGCGAAAGATTGCGAATCATGCAGTCGAAGGTGGAGTGTCCCCCCGGGAGAATGGCGCGGCCGGCTTTCAGGGCCCTCAGGCGCGGCTGACGACGGCGATCTGGCTGGTCCATGGCATAGATCCTGTTATGCTTTACAACCAATAATATGCATCACATTGCTGAAAAGATCATTCCAGGATTGTCTCGCATTTTATCGATCATGCACTGCGCTCAGCTCCAACCATGAAAAAAGGCGGAGCTTGCGCCCCGCCTTTGCCGATCTTCAATTCTGCGCTGTTCAGACCAGCTTGGCCGCCAGCTTCGCCACATGGGCACCCTGGTAACGCGCGGCTTCCAGCTCGATTTCTGAGGGCTGGCGCGAGCCGTCACCGTCTGTGATCGTCGATGCGCCATAGGGCGAGCCGCCCTTGACCGCTTCAACGCCCATCTGGCCCTGGAAAGCGTAAGGAAGGCCGGCATAGAGCATGCCGTGATGCAGGAAGGTCGGGACGAAGCCGAGAATAGTGCTCTCCTGGCCGCCGTGCTGAGTCGCGGTCGAGGTGAACATCGAGCCGAGCTTACCGACCAGCTTACCCTGGGCCCAAAGGCCGCCCGTCTGATCCCAGAAATTGCGCATCTGCGAAGCCACCGTGCCGAAGCGCGTGCCGGCGCCGACAATGATCGCGTCATACTGGTCGAGCTCGGAAGGGCTAGCAATCTCCGCCTTCTGGTCGACCTTGAAATAAGACGCCTTGGCGACATCTTCCGGCACCAGTTCCGGGACGCGCTTAACCGTGACCTCGGCGCCTGCGGACTTTGCGCCTTCTGCGACCGCATAGGCCATGGTTTCAATGTGACCGTAAGAAGAATAATAGAGAACCAGAACCTTAGCCATGACGTATCTCCCGTTAGCATGCGGACAGGCCGCGTTGATCGATGAGCAAGCTCTAACCCAAAATGCCCTTTTCAATTAGTCATACCAGCAAGAACGCAGTGTTCAACCAAATCGCTCTTGGCCTTCTCAATCCGTTCACACATCGCTAGGTTTCTGCCCGCTGCCGACCCACGGCGACTGAAAGACAGGACATCCCCATGACCACCACGATCAAGACCGCCGCCATGCTCGCCATCGGCGATGAACTGCTGTCCGGCCGGACAAAGGACAAGAATATCGGCCATCTTGCCGATCTGTTGACCGTGGCAGGGATTGACCTGAAAGAAGTCCGGATCGTGGCGGACGAGGAGCCGGCGATCGTCGAGGCACTCAACGCACTTCGCACGCGTCACGACTACGTCTTCACCTCCGGCGGCATCGGTCCGACCCATGACGACATCACGGCGGATGCGGTATCAAAAGCCTTTGGCGTGCCCTGCCTGCACGATCCCGACGCGATGAAACTTTTGGGTGACATGTATGCGGGCCGCGGCCTCGAGTTCACCGAAGCGCGTCAGCGCATGGCCCGCATGCCAGAGGGCAGCCGCCATATTCCCAATCCGGTCTCGACCGCGCCGGGCTTCATCATTGGCAATGTGCATGTTATGGCCGGCGTGCCGCAGGTATTCCAGGCCATGGTCGCCCATGTCGTCGCCGCGCTTCCGGCCGGTCAGCGCGTGTTGTCGCGGTCGATTGCCTGCCCGTTCGGCGAAGGGGATATCGGCACAGCGCTTGGCGCCATCCAGAAGGCGCATCCGCTGACCTCTATCGGATCCTATCCGCATTTCGACGGCACGCGCTTTTCCACCGAACTCATAGTGCGCGCGCGCGAACAGGCGCTGGTCGACGCTGCCGCGGCGGATGTCGAAGCGATGATCGAAACCATCCGCTCGGAGAAGAACGCTGCCCTCACCCGCGATCTCGGCACCGGCGAGGTGGCCTGAGCCGACTTGACCGAGGTCAAGGCGGAACCCGGGAATGGAACACATAGTTATCCCCGGCGGACACGATGTAAG
>NNBU01000417.1_pt1 | contig 12381 bp, 12 predicted proteins | sample 1173781 | NCBI WGS metagenome assembly NNBU01 (sample SAMN07173937, study PRJNA388173) | plant metagenome | biome: Plant school; feature: Soil; material: Symbiotic tissue of Blasia pusilla L.; isolation source: symbiotic tissue sample KVJ2 | host: Blasia pusilla | place: Norway: Troms, Kvaloya...
GGCTCGCAGATGTGTATAGGGGCCAGSCGCAGGCCTTCGGCGCGCAGATGCAGGCCCTGGGCCTGCAGGAAGGCCCGCTGCAGCCCGTGCGCCTGACCGGCCCGCTGCCCGACGAGGACATTCCTTCGCTCTACCGGCTGGCCGACGTGGTCGCCATGCCCTCGCTGCGCGAAGGCTTCGGGCTCGTGGTGCTCGAGGGCCTGGCCAGCGGCGCACCGGTGGTCGCCTCGCGCATCGCGCCCTTCACCGAGTACCTTGGCGACACGGACGTGAGCTGGGCCGACCCGACCGATGCCGCCTCCATCGCCGCCGCACTGCAACACGCGCTCTCGACGCGCGACGCACAGCGCATCGCGCGCAGCGCCGCGCGCCTCGCCCAGCGCTTCAGCTGGCGAGCCAGCGCCGAGCGCCACGTGGCGCTGTACCGCACCACCCTCGAGGAACCCCAGACATGCCCGTGATGCACTTCCACGTGCGCTGGCCCGACGCCAGCGAAACCCGCTGCTATTCGCCTTCGCTGGTGGTGCGTGAGTACCTGACACCCGGCCAGCGCTACGCCCTGGGCGACTTTCTGGCGCGCACCCGCGAGACGCTGGGCATCGCCTCGGAGCGGGTGCGCGCCAAGTACGGCTTCGCCTGTTCGCAGGCGATGGACCAGCTCGCCGAGATCGAGCACATCGCCGCGCGCTTCGCCCCGTCCGCCGACGGGGCCGACGCCGAAGTCACCGTCGTCGCCTTCGACTGACGTCCCTCCCCTTCCAGAGAAAGAAGCACCCCATGTCCCATCCCACCCACCCCTCCTTTCCCTACGGCGGGCGCAGCCACTACAGCGTCGTCATCGTCGGCGGCGGCCAGGCCGGCCTGTCGCTGAGCCACGGCCTGCAGCAGCGCGGCATCGACCACCTGGTGATCGAGAAGCGCAGCCTGGTCCACACCTGGCGCACGCAGCGCTGGGATTCGTTCTGCCTGGTCACGCCCAACTGGCAGTGCCAGCTGCCGGGCTGGGGCTACCTGGGCAGCGATCCGCACGGCTTCATGGTGAAGGACCAGATCAACGAATGGCTCGCCGGCTTCGTCGAGCATGTGAAGGCGCCGGCCATCGAGGGCGTGACGGTCGAGCGGGTTTCCCGCGTTCCCGGCACGGGCGAGCGTGAGCGCTTCAGCGTGCAGACCGACGCCGGCACCTACACCGCCGACCAGGTGGTGGTGGCCTCGGGCGGCTACCACCGCCCCATCGTGCCGCGCCTGGCCGAGAAGCTACCGGCCCGCGTGGCGCAGTTCCACTCGGCGCAGTACCGCAACGCGGCGCAGTTGCCCGAAGGCGCCGTGCTGGTGGTGGGCTGCGGCCAGTCGGGTGCGCAGATCGCCGAAGACCTGCACCTGGCCGGACGCAAGGTGCACCTGGCCACCGGCCGTGCCCCGCGCTGCGCGCGGTTCTACCGTGGCCGCGAAGTGGTCGACTGGCTGGCCGACATGAAGTACTACGACATGCCCGTCACCGAGCACCCGCTGCGCGAGGGCGTGCGCGACAACACCAACCACTACGTGACCGGGCGCGACGGCGGGCGCGACATCGACCTGCGGCGCTTCGCGCTCGAAGGCATGGAGCTCTACGGGCTGCTCGAGGGCTTCGACGACGGCAGCTTCGCGCTGCAGCCCAACCTGCGCGACAACCTCGATGCGGCCGACGACACCTACAACCGCATCAACGCCTCCATCGACCGGCACATCGCCTCCCAGGGCATCGAGGCACCGCCGCCGTCGGTCTACACGCCGGTATGGGAACCGCAGGACGAGCGCACGCGGCTCGACCTCGCCGCGGCGGGCATCACCAGCGTGGTGTGGTGCATCGGTTTCTCGCCCGACTTCGCCTGGGTCGATGCGCCGGTGTTCAACGGCCGCGGCGCGCCGGTGCATGTGCGCGGCGTGACGAACGAGGCCGGCCTGTACTTCCTCGGGCTGCCGTGGCTGCACACCTGGGGGTCGGGGCGCTTCTCGGGCGTGGCGCGGGACGCGGAGTTCCTGGCCGAAGCCATTGCACAAAGAAAAGAGGGAATGCGCGCGAACGCCACTGCCGGCAGCGCCACCTCTGTGGTCGCCGAACTGCGCGCAGCCTAGGCCTGCTGCGCCTCGGTCAGTGCCTGCGCCGCCACCACCGCCTCCGTGCGGTTGCGCACATTGAGCGCGCGGAAAATCGCGGCCAGGTGGATCTTCACGGTGCCCTCGCTGATGCCCAGGCTGCGCCCGATCAGCTTGTTGGGCTTGCCCTGCGACAGCAGCTGCAGCACCTCGACCTGGCGCTCGGTGAGCACGTTGCGCAGGTGCTCCAGCGTCTGGAAGCCGCCGCCGTTGCGCGCCGGCGGCTCGGCGCCCACCTGCGGCGACACGCCGGCCACGATGCCCGGCGGCAGCGCCGTGAGCATCATCGGCGGCACGTACACCCCGCCGGCCAGCACCAGCCGCACGGCCGAGAGCATCACGTCGGGCGAGTAGGCCTTGGGAATGAAGCCGAGCACGCCGCGCTCCAGCGCGCTGCGCATGATGGCCGGGTCTTCGTAGCCCGACAGCACGATCACCGGCACGGCCGGATGGCGGCGGCGGATGGCATCGATGTGGGCCTGCCCGTCGGCGCCGGGCATGTTCAGGTCGATCAGGGCCAGGTCGAGGTCGTCGGTGGCGCCGGCAAGCAATTCGTCGACGCTCATCGCCAGAACGAATTCGATGCCGGGCTCCAGCTCCGACAACTTGGCTTTGACCGCCTCGAGGACGAGCCTGTGGTCGTCGGCGATCAGGATTTTCATGGCAGTTCCCCGTGTCCCAGCGTGCAGCGCACTTGCAGCCGCAGAAGATACCGGCGAATGCCCCGCACCACAAGGGCTGCGGCCGTACCAACGGCATAGGCCCCAAGCGGTATGGCGCCCGCGGCGGGCCCGTTGAAAGAATGAACGCCTATTCGAAGGAACCGGGGACATGGGCATGTGCCATCGCAGCAGACGCCGGTACAAGGCATCCTTCGCCACGCACGCCTGAGCGGGCAGCGCCCATGGCACGCCTGTACGACTGTTTTTCCGCCCTCGTTTCGTTCGGCCTGGCGCTGGACGCATCGGTGGCGGCCGGCATGCCGATGCTTGCGCACGGTGCGGCGCAGCAGGAAGCGCGCCGCCTGCTGGAAGCGGCGCGCGGTGCCGCCGACGCCCAGGGCACGCCGGCCGCGCAGGTCGAGCTGGCGGCCTTCGCCATGGTGGCCTGGATCGACGAAGTCCTGGCGCGCCACCGGGGCGCCAACGGCACGCCCGCGCTGCAGGTGCAGCTCTTCAACTCGAACAACGCGCACAGCGAGTTCTTCCATCACCTCTCGGCCCTGGGCGCCGACGACGATGCGGTGCGCGAGGTCTACTGGCACGCGCTGGTGCTCGGCTTCAAGGGCCAGTACTACTTCGAGGACGGCGACCGCGGCGAGCTCGGCAAGCTGAAAGACCTGCACGGCCGCCAACTGGCGCTGCACCCCGCGGCGACCGGCAGCCTGGCGCTGGAGCGCATCACCCCGCAACCCTACGGCGTGCCCGACCCGCGCGGCCCCGTCGACACGCGCCGGCGCGACCGCACCCTGCTGCGCAGCGGCGCCGCACTGGCGTTGATGCTGCCCCTGCTCTACCTGCTGTGGCTCTGGTCCACCGGCCCGCCGGCCGTCGCCACCGGCCTGGGCCAGCGCATCGAGCAGCAGTTGCAGAGCTTCGCCTGCGCCGACCTCAGCGCCACCGTGGACGCGCAGGGCCGCACCCGCGTGAGCGGCTTCGTCTCCCTGCCCGACGACCTGCCGCGCGTCGAGCGCGAGGTGGGCGGCATGCCCGGCGTGCAGGCGCCGCAGTTCGACGTCGGCCTGCGCGTGTGGCCGCACTGCGAGGTGTTCGCCATCCTCAAGCCCTACCAGACGCGCAACCGCGAGAAGGCCTACGGGCTCGACGTGGACGCGCCGTCCGCGCGCGAGGGCCAGCTGCGCGAGGGCGACAGCGTGCGCGTGCGGGTGACCGCGCCGCGCCACGACAGCTACATCTGGGTCGACTACTACACCGCCGACGGCTCGGTGATGCACCTCAACGCCGGGCACACGCCGGTGCCGCTGCGCGGCGGCGAAACGCTGGAGATGGGCCGGGACATTCCGTCGAGCTGGCTGGTCAGCCCGCCCTTCGGCAGCGTGCTGATCACGGTGCTGTCGTCGCCGGCGCCCTTTGCCGAGGCTGCCGACCGGCCGCCCTTCGAGCTGGCCTCGGCCTACCTGCTGCGCCTGCGCGAGGCCCTCGCGGCCAGCAAGAACAGCGAGCGGCTGATCGCCGACTTCGTGTTCCTCGACACCGTGTCGCGCTGACATGACCGCGCTGCTGTCGCCCGTCCACCGCTTCTGGCTGCTGCTGTCGCTGTGCCTGCTCGGCTTCGGCCTGCTGTATGCGGTGGTACGCGATGCGGGCCGCGGCGCGCGGCGCCGTGTGCTGCTCAAGCGCATCGCCGCGCTCGGCGAGCCGGCGTCCGGTGCGGACGAGCGTGCGGTCGACGCGATGCGCGAGGTCATGGCGCAGGCCCTGCAGGCACAGCGGGCATCGGGGCGGGCAACCCGACTCCCGCTGGCGAAGGCCGCCGTGCCCGTGCCGTGGTTCCTGTGTTTCGGCGACGCCGCCGCCAACCTGCCCGGCCTGCTCGCCACGGCGCACGGCGAGTGTGTGCCGCCGCCGAACCCCCGTCGCTGGCCATCCCGAACACGGTGCTTGGAGGGGGCATGGCCGCGCCAGCCGCACCTTCGAGCGACGATCCCTTTGCCGACCTGCTCGCGGGGCTGGGGTCGCCGGCGCCGGCCTCATCGCCCCCATCTCCGTCATCGCAGGTTGCGGCACCGTCCGCCGCGCACGCCGACGCGCTGCTGTTCCCCGACCCGATGGCCGGCGGCTCGCGCAACGCGCAGGCCGACAGCATCGACCCCTTCGCCAACCTGCTCGGGCCCGCGTCGTCAGCCGCGCCCTCGCGCGGCGCCGGCGCGCTCGACGACTTCTCCGACCTCGGCGCACCGCCCGCGCATGGCAGGGCCGCGGGCATCGACGACCTGTTCGGTGGCATGGGCAGCGGCACGGGTGGTGGAATAGGCGGCGATCCGCTCGCGCTGTCGCCGCTGGCCGATCCGCTGCTGCAGCCCAACACCGCCTCCGACGCCGACCCGCTGGCCGCGTTGCAACGCGCGGCGCCGGCCACGTCGTCCGCGCGCGCCGACCACCTGCCGATCGATCAGTTCGGCTTCAACCCGCCGAAGGCCATCACCCCGTCCGCGCCGCCCGCGCCGTCCGCGCCCCTACCAGCGCCGCCGGCCTCGCTCACGAACTTCGACGACATGACGGGGCAGCCGATCCGCATCAGCGGGCCCGACAGTGCGGGCAAGGCGCTGGAGCCGCTGGTTCCGCCGCCCGCACCCGCGCCGCCGCCGGTGTACGCCGCGTCAGCTGCGCCGCGCACCGCGCCCACCGCACGCACCGCCACCGACGACGAACTGCTCGCCGCCTTCCTGCGCGGCCTGGCCAGCACGCACCAGGCGCCCGAGTTGCTCACGCCGGGCCTGATGGAGCGCATCGGCGCGATGCTGCGCAGCGCCACCGAAGGCACGCTGCAGCTGCTGCTCACGCGCCAGGAGTTCAAGCGCGAGGTGCGTGCCGAGGTCACCATGATCGCGGCGCAGGCCAACAACCCGCTGAAGTTCTCGCCCACGGTCGAGGTGGCGCTGGCGCACCTGCTGGGTCCCGGCGTGCGCGGCTTCATGCCGCCCGAGGCCGCGATGCGCGACGCCTTCAACGACCTGCGCGCGCACCAGTTCGGCGTGATGGTGGGCATGCGCGCGGCGCTGGCCCATGTCATCGGCCGCTTCGAGCCGGCGGAGCTGGAGAAGAAGATCAGCGCGAAGACCGCGCTCGACGCCCTTTTCAGCGCCAACCGCAAGGCCAAGCTCTGGGACCAGTTCGTGGCGCTGTACGGCGGCATCGCGACCGAGGCGGAGGACGACTTCCACAACCTCTTCGGAAAGGCCTTCCTGCAGGCCTACGAAGAGCAGATGGCGCGCCTGAAGCACAACGACACCGGCAACCCCCACAGCTGAAGCGAGGCACCCGCTTGGAAATCGAAATCGTCACGCTCTCCCGGCAGGGCGGGCGCAGCTACAACGAGGACGTGCACGGCCATTGGCACGACGAGCGCTACGTCGCCTGCCTGGTGGCCGACGGCGCGGGCGGCCATGGCGGCGGCGACGTGGCGGCCGCCACCGCGCGCGCCAGCGTGCTGGCGGGCTTTGCGGCTGCGCCGGGGCTCGACGAGCCCACGCTGCGCCGGCTGGCGCAGCAGGCCAACCTCGATGTGGTGGCGCGCCAGGCCGAGGGCGGCAAGCTCGCGGGCATGCGCTCGACCCTGGTGTTCGCGGCCATCGACCTGGAGAGCCAGTCGCTGGCCTGGGTGCACAGCGGCGACAGCCGGGCCTACCTGTTTCGCGGCGGCGCCATCGTGGCGCGCACCACCGACCACAGCCTGGTGCAGCAGATGGTGGCCGGCGGCATGCTCGACGAAGAGGGCGCGCGCCTGCATCCGCAGCGCAACATGCTGCTGTCGGCGCTCGGCTCGGTGGAAGAGGCGCCCGACATCGCCGTGTCGGACCGCATGCGCCTGCTGCCGGGCGACGTGCTGCTGCTGTGCAGCGACGGCGTGTGGGAGCCGCTGGGCGATGAATGCCTCATCGACACGCTGCACGCCTCGCGCACGCCCAGCCAATGGACCGAGCTGATCGATGCGCAGGTCAAGGCCAACGCCAAGCCGGGCTACGACAACTACACGGCGCTCACGCTGTGGGTGATCGAGGACGACGAGGACGACGTGACCCGGTTGATGCCGGAGAATGCCGCGCCGACCGATTCCTGACTCTCCCCCTGGAAAATGAAAGGCCTGAAGCGCTCGTCCGATGGACGAATGCTTCAGGCCTTGGCCGTTGCGGGAGCGGCCGGCTGGCAGCCGGTCAGGCGCCACCCGTGGCCGGAACGACCACCGGCGCGACGTAGGTGTACTTGTTGGCCGTCTTCTTGACCCGCTTCAGCGCGCTGCGCAACAACATCGGCATGTCCTGCCGGTTCGGCAAGTTGGTGTAGTTGTCGATTCCCTGCCTGTCGCAGAGGTTGGCGCAGCCGTTGTTGAGCAAGTCGAGTGCGTAGCGCGTCTTGCTGATCGTGCTGCTCGCGCCCGGAGCCCGGTACGGATCGAAGATGCCGTCCGGCTTCAGGTTTTGTCCGCGTGCGATCGCCTGTTCCTGGAAGTGCACGATGTGCTTCTGCGTGATCGGCCCCTTCTGGCCGTCCACGACGATCACCTCGTTCTCTCCGGGAGGCGGGTCGAAACCGTCGTTGAAGCCGAGCAGCTCGTAGTAGAAGATCCTGAACAGCGCCTGCACCAGCATCACGTCTTCGCGTGTGTTGGAGCCGATCAGGCCGACGGACCAGTCGATGTTGTAGGCCGTGCGCGGATTGCCGCTCGAGCCGATGAATGTGGTGCTGAATGCCATGGCATTGCTCCGGTGAGGACACGTCGGGACCGGCCCCGGGCGCTTGCGCGCCCGATGCCGCACTTTGGCGGGTCCGTCGCCCGTCAGCGGGTTTCGGTGGTCGGCACGTTCCAGCCGAACTTCACTTCGCCGCCAGCCGCGCCCTTGTCGTCCTGCGCCTTGTAGGCGAACTCGATGTCCTTGAACGAGCAGAGCACCTGTTCATGCACGTCGCCGCCCTGCGCGCCGCCGGGGCTCACGCTGGAGATGAAGACTTCCTTCAGCGTGACCTTCAGGTACTCCTGCTGGCCTTCGCCGGCCTTGCGGCAGGTCAGGACCATGTCCTTGAAGTGCTTGCCGCTCACGCAGTTCTTGGCCAGCACCGGAGAGGCTTTGTCGTAGGTGTGCGTGAAGTGGAACTCGCCGGGCGTGGCCTTGCCCTTGCCCGAACCGCCGCCCGAGCCCGCGCCCGACGAGTTGCTCACGTTCCAGGACCACGACGAAATCTCGATCTCGTCCTTGTGATCCTTGTGGGAAGACTCGCCCTTGACGCCGTCGAGCTTGATATGAAAGTCAGAAGACATGTTCCTACTCCTTGGAACCCGATTGCGTTCGGGCGGTTGATGATGATCCAGACGGTTACCTGGGCTGCCGGCGGTCTGCGGTGAAGACCGATGCGCGGCAGCTGTTGATAGAACGAAACGGAAGCCGGAATTTCAAGAAAAATTCAGGCTGTTTTTCAGGCTCCGCCCTTGGCGGAAGGCAGCTTCGACACCAGGCGCAGCGAAACCGTGAGGCCTTCGAGCTGGTAGTGCGGGCGCAGGAAGAACTTGGACGTGTAGTAGCCCGGGTTGCCTTCCACTTCCTCGACGACCACTTCGGCGGCAGCCAGGGGCTTTTGCGACTTGGTGATTTCCGAGGAGTTGGCCGGATCGCCGTCCACGTAGTTCATGATCCATTTGTTGAGCCAGCGCTGCATGTCCTCGCGCTCCTTGAAGCTGCCGATCTTGTCGCGCACGATGCACTTGAGGTAGTGCGCAAAGCGGTTGCAGGCAAAGAGGTAGGGCAGGCGCGCCGCCAGGTTGGCGTTGGCCGTGGCGTCCGGGTCGTCGTACTCGGCCGGCTTGTTGAGCGACTGGGCGCCGATGAATGCCGCGAAGTCGGAGTTCTTGCGGTGGATCATCGACAGCAGGCCGGCCTTCGAGAGTTCGGCCTCGCGCCGGTCGCTGATGGCGATCTCGGTGGGGCACTTCTGGTCCACGCCGCCGTCGTCGCTCGGGAAGGTGTGCAGCGGCAGGTTTTCCACCGCGCCGCCCGACTCGATGCCGCGGATGCGCGAACCCCAGCCGTAGAGCTTGTACGAACGGTTGATGTTGGTCGCCATCGCATAGGCCGCATTGGCCCAGGCGTACTTGTTGTGGTCGGCGCCGGCGGTGTCTTCCTCGAAGTCGAACTCTTCCACCGGATTGGTGTTGGCGCCGTAGGGCGTGCGCGCCAGGAAGCGCGGCATGCACATGCCGATGTACTTGGAGTCGTCCGATTCGCGCAGGCTGCGCCAGCCGGCATATTCGGGCGTGAGGAAGATCTTGGTCAGGTCGCGCGGGTTGGCGAGCTCCTGCCACGACTCCATCTGCAACAGGTTCGGGCTTGCGCCGGTGATGAACGGCGCGTGCGCCGAAGCGGCGATCTTGGCCATCTCGCCGAGCAGTTCCACGTCGGGCGGGCTCTGGTCGAAGTGGTAGTCGCCCACCAGCGCGCCGAAGGGCTCGCCGCCGAACTGGCCGTACTCCTGCTCGTAGATCTTCTTGAACATCGGGCTCTGGTCCCAGGCCGCGCCCTTGAACTTCTTCAGGCTCTTGGCCAGATCCGTCTTGGAGATGTCCATCACGCGGATCTTCAGGTTCTCGTCGGTCTCGGTGTTGTTCACCATGTAGTGCAGGCCGCGCCATGCACTCTCGAGCTTCTGGTAGTCGGGGTGGTGAATGATCTTGTTCACCTGGTCGGTGAGCTTGGCGTCGATCGCGGCGATCATGGCCTGGATCGACTTGGTCACGTCCTTGCCGATGACGGTGCTGTTGCTCAGCGCCTGCTGCGCCAGCGTGAGCACCGCGGCTTCGACGGCGCTCTTGGCTTCGTCGCTGCGCGGCTTGAATTCCTTTTGCAGCAGCGACGAAAAGTCGCTGCCCGCATACGCGACATCTTTCAGCGCGCTCTGTTCGAGTGCTTCGGCCATGGTGGGTTACTCCTCGTGTACCGGTGGTTCAGGCGAATGGGGTTCAGGCGGCGGGTGCGCTGCCGTCTTCGGGCTTCTTGCTCGCGGCCAGCGTCTGCAGCAGGGCCGGGTCTTCGAGCACCTTGGCGAGCAGGTCTTCGGCGCCGCCCTTGCCGTCCATGTAGGTCACCAGGTTCGACAGCTGCGTGCGCGCCTCGAGCAGCTTGTTCAGCGCCCCCACCTTGCGGGCCACGGCGGCGGGCGAGAAGTCTTCCATGTTCTCGAAGGTGAGCTCGACCTTCAGGTCGCCCTCGCCGGTGAGCGAGTTCTCCACCGCGAACGCGGCGCGCGGCTTCATGGCCTTCATGCGCGAGTCGAAGTTGTCGACGTCGATCTCCAGGAACTTGCGATCGGCCACGGGCGCGAGCGGGTCGGCCGGCTTGCCCGACAGGTCGGCCAGCACGCCCATCACGAAGGGCAGCTGCACCTTCTTCTCGGCACCGTAGAGCTCCACGTCGTACTCGATCTGGACCCGGGGCGCCCGGTTGCGGGCGATGAATTTCTGACTGCTCTTGGCCATGGAGATGCTCCTTGCGATGTGAATGAGGGGCGGGTGTGGAAGACGTGGAAGACGTGGAAGACGTGGAAGACGTGGAAGGGGGTGCTCAGTCGGACGGGCGGCGGCCCGTGACCGTTTCGATGGTGTCCATCGCGTTCGGCGCGAGGTTGGCCATGATCTCGAGGAAGCTGACGCCGATGAGCTTCTTGGCGCGCTCGATCAGGAGCGGCGCGGGGTTGCCGGGCTCGGCCTGCTCGAGGTAGCGGATCACGCGGTCGAGCATCTGCACGGCGTCCTGGCGGTTCTGGATCTCGCCGCGCGCTGCGGCGCGCGGCGTGGAAGCGCCCGCGGCCTGCGGTTCGGCACCGTCCGGGGCGGCGCTGTCCGCCGCTGCATCGGCCGGCGCACCGCTCGCGGCGGCGCAGGCCTTGTTCAGCACGCGGGCGATGGCGCGCAGCGGATCGAGGTCGACCGCGTCGGCACGGCCGGTGCGCTCGACGACGAGCTTCTGCAGCCGGTCGACGAACCCGGCCACGTCCGCGGCGGCGCGGATCGCTTCGGGCTGCTCGGCCTGGATGGCCGCCAGGCCGCCCTGCACCTGCGCCATCGAGTAGGTGGCCTCGCCGCCGATGGCGGTGAGCGTGTTGTGCGCAATGGCGATGTCGCGCACGCGGACCGGCCCCACGCCGCGCGCCATGCCGACCTGCGCCTCGTACAGGTCGCGCAGGCCCATGGCCTCGTCGGTGAGCGGTGCGAGCGCGTTCAGGCGCATCGTCGGGTCGTTGTCGTCGTCGGCATCGAGCTTTGGATGTATGCCGTCCCAGAAGGTGTCGAGCAATCCGTCGAGCAGCTGCAGCCCGGCGGCGAAGCCGATCACGCCCTGCAGGTGGGCGGACGCACGCAGCAGCAGCACGGCGGCGCGCACGTCCTTGCTGCGCCGCAGGATGCCTTCGGCCCGCTCGCCGACGTCGCGCCAGTCGGGCTCGACCGCGGGGATCACGGTGTCGCCGAACTGCTGCTCGGCCTTGCCTTGCGCGGCTGCGACGAGCGCCATGAAGTCGGCGTCGTATTCCAGATCGTCGCCGCACGGCGCAGCCTCACCGATGGGCGCGAGCAGTGTGGCTGCAAGTTCTTGGTTCAGCATGTTGCCTGTTCGAGTTCGCTGGTGATAATCAAAGAAGCACCTGAACCGGTCAATGCAACGAAGGGAATAGCATGCGCACGCTGGGTACACACCATTCGTCCTATGAGGCTCTCCTTGCCGCTGCCGCGCGACGCCGCATCGCCGTTCTTGGCCTTGCTGCAGCGGGTCTTCTGTTGGCGGGCTGCGCGGCCAAGCCGGTGGTCACCACGGTGGCCGTCACGCTCACGGCCGGCGCCGATGCCAACCCCGATGCACGCGGGCGCGCATCGCCGCTCACGGTGCGCGTGTACGCCATGAAGGCGCCGGGCCCGTTCGAAGGCGCCGACTTCTTCTCGCTGTTCGAGAAAGACCAGGCCACGCTCGGCGCCGAACTCGTGCAGCGCGAAGAGGTGCTGCTGCGCCCCGGCGAAAGCAAGAAGCTCGACTTCAACCTGCCGCCCGATGCCAAGTCCATCGGCGTGATGGCGGCCTACCGCGACCTGGACCGTGCGCGCTGGCGCGAGGTGCGGCCCGTGACCACGGGCAAGGCGCAATCGCTCGACGTGAACTTCGGCGCGCGCCAGATGCGCATCGAAACCAAGTAGGCTCGAGAAATAGGCTCGCCCCCAGGCTACGCGCACTTCGTGTCGCTTCTCCTCCCCCCTACCGGGGGCAACACCTGCGGCCCGGCGAAGCCGGTTCCGCGGTGTTCCTTGAATGGCTCCGGGGCATGCCCTTCATGACGGCGCTGTGGACGACGCACGCCCCGGCCGCACCAGCGGCTGGTCGGCGGGCAGGAAGTGCTCGAACAGGTCGTGCACGAACGCGCCGCCGCTGGCCTGCGATGCGCAGGCCGTGAGGTAGAGCCCGCGCCAGCGCGGCGCGCGCGAGCCCTTGCCGTGGTGCTCGAACAGCACCTGCGCGAACTGGCGCAG
>NNBU01000431.1_pt1 | contig 12369 bp, 13 predicted proteins | sample 1173781 | NCBI WGS metagenome assembly NNBU01 (sample SAMN07173937, study PRJNA388173) | plant metagenome | biome: Plant school; feature: Soil; material: Symbiotic tissue of Blasia pusilla L.; isolation source: symbiotic tissue sample KVJ2 | host: Blasia pusilla | place: Norway: Troms, Kvaloya...
CCGCGCCCCCCCGGGCCGTCCGGGCCGGGGGCTGGTGGTGTGTTGACGMCCGTGTCGCCGGGGTCGGCGGCCAGCGCGGCGAAGGTGGTGGCGGTGGGGTCCGCGGGAGCGAAGGACGTGCGGCTGTCCTGCAGGCGGGTTTCTTCGGGGGCCGGTGCGGGGGCGGGGGGCGGCGCAGGCGGGTTCGGTGCGGGTGCCGGGGCGGGTGGCACGGGCGTGAAGGCAAAACCGCTGCCGCCGCCGCTGCCACCGCCGCAGGATGCGACGACGAGGCTGGCTGCCAGGGCAAGAAGTGTCAGGCGCGCTGAATGCATGGGTGTCTCTCTCCGTTCTTGTGGGTATTGGGAAGAAAAACCGGCGCAGCACCTCTCACCCGGCCGCAAAGAACGACCGTGCTATTTCGCTGAGCCGGCGGCGCAGCGTAGGGTGCTTGGGGTGTGCAGCGCTGCGGGGTTTCCCGCAGCGGCTATCGCCTGCGCGACAGGGCGTCAGTTCTTGCGGCGCGTGACGACCACCGTCGCCTCGAGGCCTTCGTAGGCCTCCGCGTCGCCGTACCAGCTGCCCGAGATGGGCGCGGCCTGCGCCGGGTCGCGCGAGACGCCCACGCGAATGAGCTGCCCGCTGCCCATCAGGTTGTTGGTCGGGTCGAAGGCGAGCCAGCCGACGCCCGGCAGGTAGGCCTGCAGCCAGGCGTGCGTGGTGCCGGCGCCGGTCATCGATTCGCCCTGGGCGTTGGCCGCGTTGTCGAGCGCGGCGTCGTAGATGTAGCCCGACACGAAGCGCGTGGCAATGCCCAGGCGGCGCGTGGCTTCCATCATCAGCAACGCGTAGTCGCGGCAGCTGCCGCTGCCCAGCGCGAGCGTTTCCAGCGGCGGCTGCGTGCCTTCCTCGTCGCGGGCCTTGTACTCGAGGCTCTGGCCGATGTGCGCGTTCATGCGCGTGAGCACCTCGCGCGTGCTGTTGGGCTTGTCGGTGTGCAGGAACTGGTGGGCCCAGCGAATGAGCGTGCCCTGGTTGTCGTCTTCGTGGTGCGGGCGCAGGTAGTGCTCCAGGTCGAGGCGCTCCTGCAGCGTGTAGGCGAAGGGCAGGAACTCGGCGGCCGGGTCGAGCGCCAGCTGGTCCTGCTGCGCCGGCACGTGCTCGATGGTGAACGAGCACACGATGCGCAGCTCGGTCGCCTCGCCCATGGGCTGCACCAGGGCGACGGAATTGGAGTGCGGGTCTTGAATGAGCCGGGTGAAGGCCTGCGGGCTCACCTGCAGGTCGGTGGCCAGCACACGCAGGTCGTGGCTGTCGCGCGGGCGGAACATCACGCGGTGCAGGCCGAAGGTGACCGGCTTGTTGTAGCGGTAGACGGTGGTGTGCAGGATGTCGTACTGGGTGGCCATGCGGTGCATTCTGGGGCCTGCGCAAGGCAAGCGGTGGAATAGGGCCACGCATGCCGCACAATCGCCGCCCGCCCGGCAGTCCGGCCCGCTCGCCCTCATCCTTTCATTCGCAAGGGAACCATGTACTCCGCCACCTTCATCTTCGCCAAGAAGCAATTCGACGACGCATTCCACCGCCTGGACCAGACCATCGCCGAAGCCGCGAAATCGCTGCCCGGCTACCTGGGCGAGGAGACCTGGGAGAACGTGGACATCGGGCTGGTGTCGAACGTCTACTACTGGGAGTCGCTGGAAAGTCTGCAGGTGCTGATCCGGCATCCGGTGCACCAGCAGGCCAAGGCGGGGCAGGCGAACTGGCTCGATGGGTACAAGGTGGTGATTTCGCAGGTGGTGCGTACTTACGGGGACGAGCGGATCGATCACCTGCTGCCACCCGTGGTGGTGGCCTGAGTTCGGGGGGCTCGCTCAGAGCCTTTGCGTGCCGAGCGCCTTGGCCAGCGCCGCCGGCAAAGCCAGCGGCTCTCCATGCCATTGCGCGGCCAGCAGTTCCGCGCACAGCGCGGCGAAGCTCAGGCCGCGCGAGCCCAGTGCGGTGCAGGCCCACAGGCCCGGTGCCTGCGCATCGATGGCACCCACCAGCGGACGCCGGTCGCCCGAGGCGCATCGAATGCCGACCCAGGTGTCGACTTCGGCGTGCTCGAAGGCCGGCGCCAGCGCACAGGCGGCCGCCGGATGCAGCCGCGCCAGGCGTTCGCGGTTGGCCTCGGCGTCCGCCGTGGTGGGGGCCAGGCTGGTGCTGTCGCGGTCGAAGGTCGCGCCTGCCAGCCAGATCGGGCGGCCGTCGCCATGCGGCACCTGCGCGACCAGATGGCCGTCGCCGTTGATGGGCGTGGCGGGCAGGGCCATGCCTTCGGCCATCGGGCCCCAGGCGACCTGGCCGCGTACCGGCTGAAGCGGGAGACTCGGTGCGAATCGCCCCGACTCGAAGCCGGCGCAGACGACCACGCGGTCCGCGTCGGCCAGCAACCGGCCGGACGCGTCGAACAGCTGCCAGCCGCTCGCGTCGTGCGTCACGCTCGCCACGCGGCAACCGCCACGAAACGCCACGCCGGGCTGACGCAGCCATTGCGCGATCAGCCGGTGCGGCCGCACCCAGGCCGCGCGCGCATGCCAGAGCGCGGGCGCATCGCCCGGCAGGCCTGCGGCCTCCAGCCGAGCGGCGCTTGCAGGCCACGATTCGTTGGGTCCGTCGGCGCTCCAGCCGGGGGGCACGCGCACATCGCCGTCGGGCCGGCGCTCCAGCACCCCGGTGGCGCGCCAGTCGCGGCCTTCTTCCAGCAGCCGCGTCAGCTCGGCCCAGGTGGCGCGGATGCCGGCACGCGTCAGGCGCGACAGCAAGGCGTCGTCGGGCGACACGTGCGGCGCGAGCATGCCCACCGGCAACCCGGACGCGCCAGCGGCCGGCTGCCCCGCGGCGTCCAGCACCGTGACCTGCCAGCCGCGCCGCGCAAGGCTCGCCGCGACAGCGGCGCCCGCCAGCCCGGCGCCGATGACGGCACAGCGGCCCGGTGCGCCGATGCGCTGCGGCGCGGGCCCGCGCCGGCGCACCGTCCAGGCGGGGGCGAACACGCCGCGCAGGCCGCCTGGCGCCGGGGCGATCGTGAAGCCGGCCTGCGTGAGCGCGTCGCGCACGGGCTGTGCAGCGTTGCAGGTGGTGATGCCGGTGCCTTGCCGCGCGAAGCGCGAGACGGCCTTGAGCGTGTCGGCCGACCACATCGCCGGGTCGTGAGGCGCGCCGGCCCCGCTGAGGAAGATGCTGTCCGCCTCGAAGTGCTGCGCGCGCAGCATCGGCTGCACATCGCCGATGCACAGGGTCAGCAACACATGGCCGTCGTCGAACGCCAACCGGTGGAAGCCGCTCAGCAGGCCATGCCATTGCGCGGCCAGCTCCCTGGCAAGAGGTGCGAGCTCGGGGTGCGCCTGGGCGGCGCGCAGCAGCTCGTCAGCAGAGACCGGGCGCGCCTCGACCGAGACGAAATGCAGCATGCGCGGCCGCTCGGGGTCCGAGCGCCACGCGTGCCACGTTGTCAGGAAATTGAGGCCCGGCCCGAAGCCGGTTTCGAGAATCAGCCATTGCGGCTGTCCGGCCCACGCCTTGGGCAGTCCGCAGCCGTCCAGGAACACAGGGCGCGCTTGCGCCGGTTCGGCGGCCACGGCGGGGAGGGCTCAGGCGCCCGGGGGCGGCACGTAGCCCTGGACGACGTCGGCGCCTTCGCCGAAGAAGTGCTTTTCCATCTGCCGCGCCAGGTACTGGCGGGCGCGCAGGTCGGCCAGGTTGAGCCGGTTTTCATTGACCAGCATCGTCTGCTGCTTGAGCCAGGCGGCCCAGGCCTCCTTGCTCACGTTTTCCCACAGGCGCTTGCCCAGATCGCCTGGGTAGGGCGGGAAGTCGAGCCCTTCGGCCTCTTTGCCGAGCTTGATGCACTGAACCATGCGTGCCATTTCGATTGCCTTTGAACGGGAAAAGTGGGGGTAAGCGGGTGCTTAGTTGATTTAGCTATTTAGAACTGAGAACTTGGTCGTTCCAGTTTCTATATGCCGTATTGAGAATACACAGCTTCATCGATATGCCTTTTCAGAGCAAGACACCATGAGCATTCGCCGCGACTTTATCAAGCTTTCCCTGGGTGCCGGCGTGGCCGGTGCTTTGGCCCTGTCGGCGTTGCCGACGTTTGCCCAAGGCGCCGCGGCTGCCAAAGGCCCAGTGACGCTGCTGAACGTGTCGTACGACCCGACGCGCGAGCTGTACGTGGACTACAACCAGGCCTTCGCCAAGTACTGGAAGGCCAAGACCGGCCAGGAAGTGACCGTCAAGCAGTCGCACGGCGGCTCGGGCAAGCAGGCCCGCTCGATCATCGACGGCATCGACGCCGACGTGGCCACGCTGGCCCTCGGCGGCGACGTCGATGCGCTCGTCACGCACGGCGGCCTGGTCAAGGCCGACTGGCAAAAGCGCCTGCCGCACAACTCCGCCCCCTACACCTCGACCATCGTGTTCCTGGTGAAGAAGGGCAACCCCAAGGGCCTGAAGGACTGGGACGACCTGGTCAAGCCGGGCGTGCAGGTGATCACCCCCAACCCCAAGACCTCGGGCGGCGCCCGCTGGAACTACCTGGCCGCCTGGGAATTCGCCAAGCGCAAGTACGGCAGCGACGCCAAGGCCAAGGAATACATCGGCAACCTGTTCAAGAACGTGCCCGTGCTCGACACCGGCGCGCGCGGCTCCACCATCACCTTCGTGCAACGCGGCGTGGGCGACGTGCTGCTGGCCTGGGAAAACGAAGCCTTCCTGGCGCTGAAGGAATTCGGTCCCGAGAAGTTCGAGATCGTGGTGCCGTCCATCTCCATCCTGGCCGAGCCCAGCGTGGCGGTGGTCGACAAGGTCGTCGACAAGAAGGGCACGCGCGCCGTGGCCGAGGAATACCTCAAGTACCTTTACTCCGACGAAGGCCAGGACATCGCGGGCCGCAACTTCTACCGCCCGACGTCCGACAAGGCCAAGGCCAAGTACGACAAGCAGTTTCCCAAGCTGACGCTGGTGACCATCGACCAGGCCTTCGGCGGCTGGGCGAAGGCCGACAAGGAGCATTTCGCCGACGGCGGCTCCTTCGACCAGATCTACGCCCCCAAGCAAAAGTAAGCGCACCGTGTCCGTTCTCCTGATTGCCGGCAGCCCTTCGGCCCCCTCGCGTTCCACCGCCTTGCTCGAGGCGGTGGGCGAGCGGCTGGCGGCCCGCCACGCGCGCATCGAGCGCCTCTGGATCCGCGACCTGCCGGCGCAGGCGCTGCTGCTGGCCGACTGGAACCACCCGGCCATCGTGAACGCGATCGCCAAGGTGACCGAGGCCCGCGCCATCGTGGTGGCCACGCCGGTCTACAAGGCGGCCTACAGCGGCGTGCTGAAGGTCTTTCTCGACCTGCTCGCGCAGAACGCGCTCAAGGGCAAGACGGTGCTTCCGCTGGCCACCGGCGGCAGCCCGCACCACATGCTGGCGCTCGACTACGCGCTGCGGCCCGTGCTGCAGTCGCTGTCGGCGCGCCACATCCTGCCGGGCGTGTACGCCAGCGATTCGCAGATCACGCTGACGCCCGAGAACGCCTACCAGGTGAACCCCGACCTGGCCGAGCGACTGAACGAGGCCGTCGAGGTGCTCGCCACCGAAGGCCTGAAGCTGCCCGCCACGCACGGCTTCGAGTCGGTGCCGTTCTCGCGCGTGCGATGTAGCGTCTAGAACTCCCCGGGCTCCTCGCGAATCTGCCGAGCCCGGCTTTCCGGACCTCATCCCCCCCTTTCCCGCTCTGTTCGAAAACCGCCTGTGCGCGGTGCGGGAGCGCTTTTGCCTGAAGTTTCTGGAACCCGAGGAATCCACGCATGAACCCCGTCGCCACCGAAGACTCCGTGCTCGACACCGCACCGCGTTCCCACTGGCACGCGCTCGGCGATCTCGCCGTGAGTGTCGTCGTCGTCAGCGCCATTGCGCTGATCGTCAGTTTCATCGCCGCCGTCTGAGCGCGGCACACCCAACGAGCCTTGCCATGACATTGATTTCCGCACCTCGCCGCCGCCTCATCCAGGGCGTTGCCGCCGCCATCGCGCTCCCGTCGTTCGCCGCCGTGGCACAGGCCCCCGCACGGCAGTTCCGCATCGGCAACCAGAAGGGCACGCTCAACATCCTCAAGGGACGCGGCACGCTCGAGAAGCGGCTCGCGCCGTTGGGCGTCACGGTCAAGTGGACCGAGTTCACCGCCGGGCCGGTGCAACTCGAGGCGCTGAACGTCGGCTCCATCGACTTCGGCGACGTGGGCGAAGCGCCGCCCATCTTCGCGCAGGCCGCCGGCGCGCCGCTGGCCTACGTGGCGGCCACCCAGCACCGCCCGCGAACCGAGGCCGTGCTGGTGCCCAAGGGCTCCGCCGTCAAGACCGTGGCCGACCTCAAGGGCAAGAAGATCGCGCTCAACAAGGGCTCGAACGTGCATTACTTCATCGTCAAGCTGTTCGAAAAGCACGGCCTGGCCTACGCCGACCTCAACCTGGTCTACCTGCCGCCGGCCGACGCGCGCGCCGCCTTCGAGAAGGGCTCGGTCGACGCCTGGGTGATCTGGGATCCGTTCCTTGCCGCCGCCGAGAAAGCGCTGGATGCGCGCATCGTGGCGGACGCCACGGGCGTGGTGGGCAACCGTGCCTACTACTTCTCGTCGCTCGACTATGTGGCGAAGAACGCCGACGTGATCGCCATCGCGGTCGAAGAGATCAACAAGGTCGAAGCCTGGGGCTCTGCGAACAAGAGCGAACTCGCTGCCGAACTGGCCGCTTTGTGGGGCCTGCCCAAGCCGGTGGCCGATGTCACCACGGCCCGGACGCCCTACGGCATCACCCCGATCACCAAGGCCATCCTGGCCGAGCAGCAGCAGATTGCCGACACCTTCTTCGAGCTGAAGCTGATCCCGAAGAAGATCAACGTGCTCGACGCCGCGGGCGCGGGAGTGGCGTGATGCAGATCTTCTGGTTTCTCCCCACCCACGGCGACAGCCGCTACCTGGGCACCAGCGAAGGCGCGCGCCCCATCGACTTGGCCTACCTGCAGCAGATTGCCGGCGCGGCCGACAACCTCGGCTACGAAGGCGTGCTCATTCCCACGGGCCGCTCTTGCGAAGACCCGTGGGTCATCGCGTCCAGCCTGATCGGCGCGACCAGGAATCTCAAGTTCCTGGTGGCGGTGCGCCCCGGGCTGCACCAGCCCAGCCTGGCCGCGCGCATGGCCGCGACCTTCGACCGGCTCTCGGGCGGGCGCCTGCTGGTGAACCTCGTCACCGGCGGCGACCAGACGGAGCTGGAAGGCGACGGCGTGTACCTGGACCATGCCTCGCGCTACGAGCAGTCGGCCGAGTTCATCCGCATCTGGCGCGAGATCATCGCGCGCAGCCACGACGGCCAGAGCTTCGACTACGACGGCAAGCACCTGAGCGTGAAGGGCGGCAAGCTGCTGTACCCGCCGGTGCAGAAACCTTATCCGCCCGTGTGGTTCGGCGGCTCGTCGGCCGCTGCGCACGACCTGGCCGCCGAACAGGTCGATGCTTACCTCACCTGGGGCGAGCCGCCCGCCGAAGTGGTCAAGAAAATCGCCGACGTGCGCGCGCGTGCCGAGCGCAAGGGCCGCAAGGTGGAGTTCGGCATTCGCCTGCACGTGATCGTGCGCGAGACCGACGACGCCGCCTGGAAGGCCGCGGAAGAGCTCATCAGCCGCGTGGACGACGACACCGTGGTTCGCGCGCAGGCCGCCTTCGCGCGCATGGACTCCGAAGGCCAGCGCCGCATGGCCGCGCTGCATGCGGGCGGCGCCAGGCGCTCGCGCGCCGACCTGGAGATTTCGCCCAACCTGTGGGCCGGCGTGGGCCTGGTGCGCGGCGGTGCCGGCACCGCGCTCGTGGGCGACGCCAAGACCGTGGCGGCGCGCATCGAGGAGTACGCGGCGCTGGGCCTCGACAAGTTCATTCTCTCGGGCTACCCGCACCTCGAAGAGGCCTACCGCTTCGCCGAGCTGGTGTTCCCGCTGCTCTCGCGCAAGGCGAAGGCCCGGCTGGCGGGCGGCTCGCTCAGCGGGCCGTTCGGCGAAGTGGTCGCCAATCTCGATGCGCCTTCGCGCCTCGTCTCCCAAAGCTGAAGGACTCCCATGACCGAACAGGTTCAGGAACTGCCGACCGTCGCGCCCGCCACGCCCTCCGACAGCGGAGGCAACGTGTTCAAGAATTTCGGCATCGGCGTGGTCCACCGGCTGGTGCCGTGGCTGGTGCCCGTCGGGCTCATCGTCTTCTGGCAGATCGCGTCGTCGCTGGGCTGGCTCAGCACCCGGGTGCTGCCGGCGCCGGTCGACGTGGTCAAGGCCGCATGGACGCTCACCGCCTCGGGCGAGCTGTGGACGCACGTGAAGGTCAGCGCGGGCCGCGCGTTGGCCGGCCTGGCCATCGGCGGCGGGGCAGGGCTGGCACTGGGCCTGCTCACGGGTTCGGTGAAGTTCGCCGAGACGCTGCTCGACTCCACCATCCAGATGGTGCGCAACATTCCCGCGCTGGCGCTGATTCCGCTGGTCATTCTGTGGTTCGGCATCGACGAGTCGGCCAAGCTGTTCTTGATTTCGGTGTCGGTGTTCTTTCCGATCTACCTCAACACCTTCCACGGCATCCGCAACGTCGACCCGCAGCTCATCGAGATGGGCCGCACCTACGGCCTCACGCGCTGGCAGCTGTACCGCGAGGTGATCCTGCCGGGTGCGCTGTCGTCCATCCTGGTGGGGCTGCGCTTCTCGCTGGGCCTGATGTGGGTGATCCTGATCGTGGCCGAGACCATCTCGGCGCAGGCCGGCATCGGCTACCTCACGATGAACGCGCGCGAGTTCCTGCAGACCGACATCGTGCTGGTGGGCATCCTGCTGTATGCGCTGCTCGGCAAGCTGGCCGACCTGTTCGCACGCGGGCTGGAGCAATGGTGGCTGCGGTGGCATCCCGGCTACCAGAAGAAGGCGAAGTGAGGGCATGGACATGACGCGTTCCCCCATTTCCCGACGCACCGCCATCGCCACGCTGGGCGCACTGGGCGCCACCGCGGCCTTCGCGCAAGGCGCCGCCGCGCGGCCCGCAACCGTGCGCATCGGCTACCAGAAGTCTTCCACGCTGATCGCCGTGCTGAAAGTGCAGGGCGCCCTCGAAAAGCAGCTCGCGCCCCTGAACGTGAGCGTGAGCTGGCACGAGTTCACCAGCGGCCTGCCGCTGCTGGAGGCGCTGAACCTCGACAACCTCGACATCAGCGCCGACGTGGCCGACACCGTGCCCGTGTTCGCCCAGGCGGCCGGCGCCGACCTGACCTTCATCGCACAGGAAGCGCCATCGCCTGCCGCGCAGGCCATCGTGGTGCGCGAAGACTCGCCGCTGAAGACCGTGGCCGACCTCAAGGGCAAGAAGGTCGGGTTCGCCAAGGCGGCCGGCGCGCACTACCTGTTGATCGCCGCGCTGGAGAAGGCCGGCCTGTCGTTCAAGGACATCGCACCCGCCTACCTCACGCCCGCCGACGGCCGCGCCGCCTTCGAGAAGGGCGCCATCGACGCCTGGGTGGTGTGGGACCCGTTTCTGGCCGCAGCACAGCGGCAGTCGAAGGTGCGCGTGCTGGCCGACGGCACGGGCATCGCGTCGTACCAGCGCTACTACCTTGCGAGCACCAAGTTCGCAAAAGCGCGGCCCGACGTGCTGCGCGTGGTCTACGCCGAACTGGAGAAGACCGGCAAGTGGGTCAAGCAAAGCCCGAAGGAGGCCGCCGCGTTGCTGTCGCCCGTGTGGGGCCTGGACGCCGCCACCATCGAGCAGGCCAACGCCCGCCGCAGCTATGCGGTGCGGGCCGTGGTGCCCGAAGCCCTGACCGAACAGCAGCGCATCGCCGATGCCTTCTTCGCCGAGAAGCTGCTGCCCCGACCAATCGATGCGCTGAACGTGGCGCTGTTCAAGCCCGGAGCCTGAGACCATGAGTGCCGTACTGAAAGACATCCAAGCCCGGGCCCCATCCCAGGCTTCATCCCAGGCCATTCCTGGCGGCGTGCGCCTGGAGGCGCGCGGCCTGCACAAGCGCTACGGCGCGCGCGAGGTGCTGCGCAACACGCGCCTGACCATCGAGCCGGGCCAGTTCATCGCCATCGTCGGGCGCAGCGGCTGCGGCAAGAGCACGCTGCTGCGGCTCATCGCGGGGCTCGAGGCGCCGAGCGAGGGCGGCCTCTACACCGACGGGCGCGCCGTGCACGGGCTGCACGACGACACCCGCATCATGTTCCAGGAGGCGCGCCTGCTGCCGTGGCGTCGCGTGCTCGACAACGTGACCCTGGGCCTGCCCGACGACGCCAAGGCGCGCGGCAAGGAAGTGCTGGCGCATGTCGGCCTGGCCGACCGCGAGAACGAATGGCCCGCGCGCCTGTCGGGCGGGCAACGCCAGCGCGTGGCGCTGGCGCGCGCGCTGGTGCACCACCCGCGGCTGCTGCTGCTGGACGAGCCGCTGGGCGCGCTGGACGCGCTCACGCGCATCGAGATGCACCGCCTCATCGAGAACCTGTGGCAGCGCCACCGCTTCACCGCGCTGCTGGTGACGCACGACGTGCAGGAAGCCGTGGCGCTGGCCGACCGCGTGATCCTGATCGAAGACGGGCGCATCGCGCTCGACGAGAACATCGCGCTGGCCCGCCCGCGCTCGCAGGGCGATCCGGCCTTCGCGGCCATTGAAAAACGAATCCTCGACAGGGTGCTGCAGAAGCCGGAAGACACCGCGCCAGAGAGCACCGACGCAAGCTGGCTCAACACCCCCGCGCACGCGCTGCGCTGGGCGATCTGAGCCTCTTCATCCCCCTTGTCCAATTTGCCAAACCGAAAGGCAGCTGTATGTCGCAGAACTGGAAATTCGAAACCCTGTCGGTGCACGCCGGCTATTCGCCCGAACCCACCACGCGCGCCGTGGCCCCGCCGATCTACCAGACGGTGGCCTACGCCTTCGACAGCGCACAGCACGGCGCCGACCTGTTCGACCTGAAGGTGCCGGGCAACATCTACACCCGCATCAACAACCCCACGCAGGACGTGCTGGAGCAGCGCGTGGCCGCGCTCGAAGGCGGCATCGCGGCCCTGGCGCTGGCCTCGGGCCAGGCGGCGGTGACCTACGCGATCCAGACCATCGCGGAGGCCGGCGACAACATCGTCAGCAGCACCGCGCTGTATGGCGGCACCTACAACCTGTTCGCGCACACGCTGCCGCAGTTCGGCATCACCACGCGCTTCGCGGACCACCGCGACCCGGGCAGTTTCGAGAAGCTGTTCGACGACAGGACCAAGGCGGTGTTCGTGGAGTCGCTGGGCAACCCCGCCGGCAACGTGACCGACATTGCCGCCATCGCCGAGATTGCGCACCGCCACGGCGTGCCGCTGATCGTCGACAACACCGTGCCCTCGCCGTACCTGAGCCGGCCCATCGAGCACGGCGCCGACATCGTGGTGCACTCGCTCACCAAGTACCTGGGCGGCCACGGCACCAGCATCGGCGGCGCAATCGTCGACTCGGGCAAGTTCCCGTGGGCCGAGCACAAGCAGCGCTTCAAGCGCCTGAACGAGCCCGACCCCAGCTACCACGGCGTGGTCTACACCGAGGCGCTGGGCCCGGCCGCCTACATCGGCCGTGCGCGCGTGGTGCCTTTGCGCAACACGGGCGCGGCCATCTCGCCGTTCAACGCCTTCCTGATCCTGCAGGGCATCGAGACGCTCGCGCTGCGCATGGACCGCATCAGCAGCAATGCGCTGGCAGTGGCGCAGCACCTGAAGAAGAGCAAGGCCGTGAAGTGGGTCAACTACGCCGCGCTCGAAGACCACCCCGACCACGCGCTGGCGCAGAAGTATTTCGGCGGCAAATCGAGCGGCGTGCTGACTTTCGGCATCGGTGCCGGCGCCGATGCTCGCGCCGGCGGGGCGAGGTTCCTCGATGCGCTGAAGCTCTTCACGCGCCTGGTGAACATCGGCGACGTGCGCTCGCTGGCCACGCACCCCGCGTCGACCACGCACCGCCAGCTGTCGCCCGAAGAGCTGGCCCGCGCCGGCGTGACCGAGGACACGGTGCGCCTGTCGGTCGGCATCGAGCACATCGACGACCTGCTTGCCGACCTCGACCAGGCGCTTGCTGCAGCGTCGAACTGAACCGCCCCACGACACCATGACCACACTGCAAGCCATCCCCGAGGCCGCGCTGGACCAGTTGTTCCGCAAGGCCCGCACCGTGCACGCCTTCAGGCCCGTGCCGGTGAGCGACGAACTCATCCACAAGTTGTACGACCTGCTCAAGTGGGGCCCGACCGCCTTCAATGCCCAGCCGGCGCGCTACGTGTTCGTGCGCCTGTCACTTATACAC
>NNBU01000318.1_pt1 | contig 12345 bp, 9 predicted proteins | sample 1173781 | NCBI WGS metagenome assembly NNBU01 (sample SAMN07173937, study PRJNA388173) | plant metagenome | biome: Plant school; feature: Soil; material: Symbiotic tissue of Blasia pusilla L.; isolation source: symbiotic tissue sample KVJ2 | host: Blasia pusilla | place: Norway: Troms, Kvaloya...
GTGGTGCTGGGTCTGTACTACACGACCCGCGACCGCATCAACGGCAAGGGCGAGGGCCTGATCTTCTCCGACATCGGTGAAGTGCAGCGCGCGCTGGACGCCAACGAAGTCGAACTCACCGCCAAGGTCGCGGTGCGTATCACGGAGTACACCAAGGACAAGGAAACCGGCGTGTTCACGCCGTCGACCTCGCTCGTGGACACCACCGTGGGCCGTGCCCTGCTGTCCGAGATCCTGCCGAAGGGCCTGCCGTTCTCGAACATCAACAAGGCGCTGAAGAAGAAGGAAATCTCCAAGCTCATCAACGTCTCGTTCCGCAAGTGCGGCCTGAAAGAGACCGTGGTGTTCGCCGACAAGCTGCTGCAGAACGGCTTCCGCCTGGCAACCAAGGCCGGCATCTCGATCGCCATCGACGACATGCTGGTGCCCGCTGAAAAGCACGGCATCATCGAGCGCTCGGCCAAGGAAGTGAAGGAGATCGAGCAGCAGTACGTGTCCGGTCTGGTGACCTCCGGCGAACGCTACAACAAGGTGGTGGACATCTGGGGCAAGGCCGGCGACGAAGTGTCGAAGGTCATGATGGCCAAGCTCTCCAAGGAGCGCGTCATCGATCGCCACGGCAAGGACGTCGAGCAGGAGTCGTTCAACTCCATCTACATGATGGCCGACTCCGGCGCCCGCGGTTCCGCGGCCCAGATTCGCCAGGTGGCCGGTATGCGGGGCCTGATGGCCAAGCCGGACGGCTCGATCATCGAGACGCCCATTACCGCGAACTTCCGCGAAGGCCTGAACGTGCTGGAGTACTTCATCTCCACCCACGGTGCCCGAAAGGGTCTGGCCGACACGGCGCTGAAGACGGCGAACTCGGGCTACCTGACCCGCCGTCTGGTCGACGTGACGCAGGACTTGGTCGTGACCGAGCAGGACTGCGGCACGCACGGCGGCTACCTGATGCGCGCCATCGTTGAAGGCGGTGAAGTGATCGAATCGCTGCGCGACCGTATCCTGGGCCGTTCGGCCGCGGACGACGTGCTGCACCCGGAAAACCGTTCGGTGCTGCTGAAGGCCGGCGAGATGTTCGACGAAGACAACATCGAAGTCCTGGAAGCCCAGGGCGTCGACGAAGTCAAGGTCCGCACCGCGCTGACCTGCGAAACCCGCTTCGGCATCTGTGCCACCTGCTACGGGCGCGACCTGGGCCGCGGCGGCCTGATCAACATCGGCGAAGCCGTCGGTGTGATCGCTGCCCAGTCCATCGGCGAACCCGGCACGCAGCTGACGATGCGTACCTTCCACATCGGCGGTGCCGCTTCGCGCGCTGCCATCGCTTCGAGCGTGGAAGCCAAGTCGAACGGCTCGATCGGCTTCAACGCCACGATGCGCTACGTGACCAACAGCAAGAGCGACCTGGTCGTGATTTCGCGTTCGGGCGAGATCGTCATTCATGACGAGCACGGCCGTGAGCGCGAACGCCACAAGGTGCCGTACGGCGCGATCCTGACCGTCAAGGCCGACCAGCAGATCAAGGCCGGCCACGTGCTCGCCAACTGGGATCCGCTGACCCGCCCGATCATTACCGAGTTCGCCGGCAAGGCGCAGTTCGAGAACGTCGAGGAAGGCCTCACGGTCGCCAAGCAGGTGGACGAAGTGACCGGTCTGTCGACCCTGGTCGTGATCGACCCGAAGCGCCGCGGCGCTGCCAAGGTCGTGCGTCCCCAGGTGAAGCTCATCGACGCCTCCGGCGCCGAAGTGAAGATCCCGGGCACCGACCACTCGGTGACGATCGGCTTCCCGATCGGCTCGCTGGTGCAGATCCGCGACGGCCAGGACGTGGGCCCCGGCGAAGTGCTGGCGCGCATTCCGGTCGAAGGCCAGAAGACGCGCGACATCACCGGCGGTCTGCCGCGTGTGGCCGAGCTGTTCGAAGCCCGTTCGCCGAAGGACAAGGGCATGCTGGCCGAAATGACCGGTACCGTGTCGTTCGGCAAGGAGACCAAGGGCAAGATCCGCCTGCAGATCACCGATCCCGAAGGCGGCGTCTACGAAGACCTCGTGCCGAAGGAAAAGAACATCCTGGTGCACGAAGGCCAGGTGGTGAACAAGGGCGAAAGCGTGGTCGACGGCCCGGCGGATCCGCAGGACATCCTGCGCCTGCTGGGTTCGGAAGAACTCGCGCGCTACATCGTGGACGAAGTGCAGGACGTGTACCGCTTGCAGGGTGTGAAGATCAACGACAAGCACATCGAAGTGATCGTTCGCCAGATGCTGCGCCGCGTCGTGGTCGACAACATCGGCGAGACGAACTACATCTCCGGCGAACAGGTCGAACGCAGCGAAATGCTCAACACCAACGACGCCCTGCGCGCCGAAGGCAAGATCCCCGCGACGTTCACCAACCTGCTGCTGGGTATCACGAAGGCCTCGCTGTCGACCGACTCGTTCATCTCGGCGGCTTCGTTCCAGGAAACGACGCGCGTGCTGACCGAAGCGGCCATCATGGGCAAGCGCGACGAACTGCGCGGCCTGAAGGAAAACGTGATCGTCGGTCGCCTGATTCCCGCAGGCACCGGCATGGCGTACCACCAGGCACGCAAGGTCAAGGACGCCATGGACGAAGCCGAGCGCCGCGCCATTGCCGAGTCGGAGGCCGCCGACATGGCTGCCTCCAACGAGAGCAGCGATGCAGCCGCCACGGTCAGCGCCAGCGAAGGCGCAGCGACCGAATAACTGGTTAGCATCACCGGCCATGACCGGTACCCCACGCCCCCCGACCGCCCCCGGTTGGGGGGCGTTTTTCTTTGTTTTGTCCGTGAGGCGTTGTTGTCGATGAGCGTGCTGCCCGAATCGCTGGCCAGCTGGATCGTGATCGCGGTGCTGCTGTTCTGGTTTGTCGGTTCCTACAACCGGCTGGTGCGTCTGCGCTCGGCCGTGCTGCAGGCCTACGGCGCGCTCGACGCGGCCCTGGTCAAGCAGCTGGACTTCGTGCAGGCCAGCATCGCCGCGGCGCCGCCGGACGAAGCAGCGCCGCTGAACGAGTCGCTCTCGTCCATTGCGCCCCTGCAGGCCGCGACCACGCAACTGTCGACTTTGCTGGGCGCAACGCGGCTGCATCCGCTCGATGCCGGCGGCATGGCGGCGCTGGCCACGGCGCTGCAGGTGTGGATCGGCGCGTGGCGCCGCCAGCACCCGGACGATGTGACCGTGTTCGACGCCGACGGCACGCTGTCGCGACCCGCGCCGTTGCTGCCGGGCTCGGCGGCCGCGATGCCCGGTGTGTTCGAGCCGATCGCGTGGCCGGAGCCTTCGGCGGCCGCCGAAATCGCGCGCAGCCAGTTCAACCTGGCGGTTGCGCACTACAACGCGGCGATTGCCCAGTTTCCGGCGCTGCTGGTGGCATGGGCCGTGCGTCTGCGTGCGGCCGCACCGTTGCTCTGAGCAGGCGGCGCGGCTCCTCTTTCTTTCCATTGCGCGGCGTCCGGCCAGGGGCGCCCGTTACCATCGCCCCAACTTGTCAGAACTACATTCCGATCCCTCAAGCAGCAGCAGCGCACCGTCGCTGCAACCCCCGCTCTGGCGCCAACTGCAACTGACCGCGGTGGCGCTGGCGTCTATTCGCGCCGGCACCTCGGGCTCGGCCGCGTTCGAGGCAGTCGAACCCGCGCTGCGCCCCGGCGTGCAGGCGCTCGGCTTCCAGGTGCTGCGCTGGCTCGGCCGCGCCGAGGCGCTGCGCCGCCACCTGGCCAAGCGCACGCCGCCGCCGCTGCCCGATGCCTTGCTGTGCACCGCGCTGGCGCTGGCCTGGGACAGCGAGCGCGCGCCCTACGAGCCCTTCACGCTGGTCGACCAGGCGGTCGAGGCCGCCAAGCGCAATCCCGCCACGCGGGCGCAGGCCAGCTTCATCAACGCCTGCCTGCGTCGCTTTCTGCGCGAGCGCGACGAACTCGTCGCCGTGACCGACAGCGAGCCCGTCGCGCAGTGGAACCACCCGCGCTGGTGGATCGAGCGCCTGAAGCGCGACCATCCGCGCGAATGGCAGCGCGTGCTGAGCGCCGACAACGCGCAGGCGCCGATGACGCTGCGGGTCAATGCGCAACGCGCGACCCCGGCCTCGTACCTGGTGGAACTGGAGGCCGTCGGTCTCGCGGCCACGCGCGTGGGCCCCTTCGGCCTGCAACTGGCGCGCGCCCGGCCCGTGCAGCAACTGCCCGGCTTTGCCGGCGGTGCCAGCTCGGTGCAGGACGCCGCCGCGCAAATGGCAGCGCCGCTGCTGCTCGACGGCCTGCTGGCGGCCAGGACCGGCGCCGCGCCGTTGCGGGTGCTCGACGCCTGCGCCGCCCCCGGCGGCAAGACCGCGCACCTGCTCGAGCTGGCCGGCCCCGACGCGGTCGAGGTCACGGCGCTGGAAGTCGACGCCGTGCGCAGCCGCCGCATCGACGAGACCCTGGTGCGCATCGGTATGAAGGCCAAGGTGCTGGTGGCCGACGCGGCGCGTCCCGCCCAGTGGTGGGACGGCACGCCGTTCGACGCCATCCTGCTCGATGCGCCATGCACCGCCTCGGGCATCGTGCGGCGCCATCCCGACGTGCGCTGGCTGCGCCGCGAGAGCGACACAGCCCAGCTGGCCGCGCAGCAGGCCGCACTCCTGGCGGCGCTCTGGCCGCTGGTGCGGCCCGGCGGGCGTCTCCTTTACTGCACCTGCTCCGTGTTCCGCGAAGAAGGTTCGCAACAAATTGATGCGTTTCTTGTACACAACACCGACGCACGATTGCTGCCGTCACCCGGTCATTTGCTGCCCCAAAACGGGTCGAATGGCCGCAGCGTCCCGGACAATCTGCTGGGTGACCACGACGGTTTCTTCTACGCACTGCTCGAAAAGCGCTCGCACTGAACGGTGCCGTGCGGCCCTGCTGGCCGCGCTGGTCTGGGTGTGGGTGATATGGATGGCCTGGCTGCCGGCCCCGGTGGCGGCGCAGGGACGCGTGGGGACATCGATCACGCAGATGCGCCTCGAGCAGGCCGACGACGGCGTCTATTTCAGTGCCGCCGTGCAGTTCGACCTGCCCTCGCTGGTCGAGGAGGTGCTCGACAAGGGCATTGCCATCTACTTCGTGGCCGAGGCCGAGATCTTCCAGGAGCGCTGGTACTGGACCGACCGCAAGGTCGCCCAGGTCACGCGCCACATGCGGCTGGCCTACCAGCCGCTCACGCGGCGCTGGCGCTTGAACGTGTCGGCGGCGCCGATCAGCGGCGCAGCCGGCCTGGGCATCTCGCTGAACCAGAACTTCGACACCCTGGCCGATGCGCTGGACGCCATCAAGCGCGTGGGCCGTCTGCGCCTGGGCGACACCGCCGAAATCGGTGACGACGCCCTGCACCAGGTCACCTTCAGCTTCCGGCTCGATACCTCGCAGCTGCCGCGACCGTTCCAGATCGGCGTGGTTGGCCAGGCCGACTGGAACATCGCCGCCGAACGCACGGCCCGGCTTGCGGTGGAGAAGCAGAAGTGAGCACTTCCGGGCGCAGCAGCGCTGCGGCCGCGCCGGCCGCGCGCCGCGCGCGGGCCACGCGCTGGGCGCTCGGCGTGGGCGCGGCCCTGGTCACGGCCATCGGCCTGGTGCTGATGTTCCTGCTCGCCCAGGCCACCAACAACCGCGCGCTGTACGAGCGCTACTACGTGCGCCTGTTCGGCATCAACGTGGTGGTGGCGGTGCTGCTGGTGCTGGTGATCGGCTGGGTCGCCATCCGCCTGCTGCGGCGGTTGCGGCAAGGCAAGTTCGGCAGCCGGCTGCTCATCAAGCTCGCGGCCATCTTCGCGCTGGTGGGCGTGGTGCCCGGTGCGCTGGTCTACGTGGTGTCCTACCAATTCGTGGCGCGCTCCATCGAGAGCTGGTTCGACGTGAAGGTGGAAGGCGCGCTCGACGCCGGCCTGAACCTCGGGCGGGCCACGCTCGATTCGCTGTCCGACGACCTCGCTGCCAAGACGCGCAGTGCCAGCGCGCAGCTCGCACAGGTGCCCGACGCCAGCGCGGGCCTGTCGCTCGAGCGCATCCGCGACCAGCTCGAGGCCACCGACGTGATCCTCTGGACCGGCACCGGTCAACTGGTGGCCAGCGCCGGCACCTCGCGGTTCCAGCTCAGCCCCGAGCGTCCGACGGTGCAGCAGTTTCGTCAGGTTCGCCCGGAGCGTGCCGTGGCGCACATCGAAGGACTGGACGAAACCGCCGCGCCCGGCGCGGCTCCGCCGATCGCGAGCGTGCGCGCGCTGGCCATGGTTCAAAGGCCGGGCTTCGACTTCGACACTGCACCGCGCTATCTGCAGGTCACGCGCCCGCTGCCGCCGGCGGTGGTGGCCAACGCGCTCGCCGTGCAGGAGGCCAACCGCGAGTACCAGGAGCGGGCGCTCGCGCGCGAAGGCCTGCGCCGCATGTACATCGGCACGCTCACGCTGAGCCTGTTCCTGGCCGTGTTCGGCGCGGTGCTGCTGGCCGTGCTGTTCGGCAACCAGCTCGCGCGGCCGTTGCTGGTGCTGGCCGACGGCGTGCGCCAGGTGGCGGCCGGCGACTTGCGGCCCACCGCCGTGCTGCAGGGCAAGGACGAGCTGGGCGGCCTCACGCGTTCTTTCGCCGTCATGACACAGCAGCTGGCCGATGCCCGGGGCGCGGTCGAGAAGACCATGGGCCAGCTCGACGCTGCCCGTGCCAACCTGCAGACCATCCTGGACAACCTGACATCGGGCGTGATCGTGCTCGACGCCAAGGGCACGGTGCTGTCCACCAACCCGGGCGCCACCCGCGTGCTGCGCGCGCCGATGGCGGCCTACGAAGGCCAGGCGCTGGTCGACGTGCCGGGCCTGGCCGATTTCGGCGCCAAGGTGCAGCAGCAGTTCGACGACTTTCTCGTCGAGCGCATGCAGCACGGCCTGGACCACTGGCAGCACGCCTTCGAGCTGAACGCCTCCGGGCACGACCTGCCGCACCAGGACGGCGCCATCAACATCGTCGCGCGCGGGGCGGAGCTGCCCGGCGCGGCGCGGCTGCTGGTGTTCGACGACATCTCCGAGATCGTCTCGGCCCAGCGCGCGCAGGCCTGGGGCGAGGTGGCGCGCCGCCTTGCGCACGAGATCAAGAACCCGCTCACGCCCATCCAGCTGTCGGCCGAGCGGCTCGAGATGAAGCTGTCGGGCAAGGTGCCGCCGCCCGAGCAGGCCATCCTGGTGAAGTCGGTGAAGACCATCGTCGACCAGGTCGATGCGATGAAGCGGCTGGTGAACGAATTCCGCGACTACGCGCGGCTGCCCGCGGCCGACCTGAAGCCGGTCGACCTCAATGCCCTGCTGGCCGACGTGCTTCAGCTCTACAACACCGAGAGCCTGCCGATCGTGCTGCGCTTCGAGCTCGACGAGCGCTGCCCGCCGATCCGCGGCGATGCCCAGCAGATTCGCCAGGTCATCCACAATTTGCTGCAGAACGCGCAGGACGCCGCCGAGGCCGGCGCCACCGGCACGGGCAAGGTGGGCGAGGTTGTCATTCGCACGCGGCTCGGCGATTCGGGCCAGCGCGTGCGCCTGACGGTGCAGGACAGCGGGCCGGGTTTTGCCGAAAACATTCTGAAGCGCGCGTTCGAACCGTACGTCACCACGAAAACAAAAGGTACCGGTTTGGGCCTTGCGGTCGTCAAGAAGATCGCGGACGAACACGGCGCGCGCATCGAGCTTTCCAACCGCATGGTGGGTGGGGCTGTGGCAGGGGCACAAGTCTCGCTATCATTCGCGCTGGCAAGCGAGTCGCGGGCAGCGGTCGCTCACACCGAAGATTCGAAGTCTTCCGCCGCCTGAGCTGCACGAATCCGTCGCACGGGCGACGGATGGGCCAGCGGACTTCTACACACCTTTGCAGACACCAGCGCATACAACAAGCAGCACTCATGGCAAACATTCTCGTGGTCGATGACGAGCTGGGCATCCGGGACCTGCTCTTCGAAATTCTCAATGACGAAGGCCACAACGTGGAGCTCGCGGAAAACGCCGCCGAAGCCCGCGCTGCGCGCCAGCGCGCGCGGCCCGACCTCGTGCTTCTGGACATCTGGATGCCCGACACCGACGGGGTGACGCTGCTCAAGGAGTGGTCCACCTCGGGCCTGCTGAGCATGCCGGTGATCATGATGAGCGGCCACGCCACCATTGACACCGCGGTCGACGCCACGCGCATCGGCGCCTTCGCGTTCCTCGAAAAGCCCATCACCATGCAGAAGCTGCTCAAGGCGGTAGAGCAGGGCTTGGCGCGTGAAAGCGCACGTCGCGCAGCCGCCGGCGTGGTGCCCCCTCCGGCCAACGGCATGCAGGCCGCTGCCATCACCACCACGGGCGACAGCCTGATGATGGCGTCGCTGGCCTCCGTGCCTGTGGCCGACGCCGGTCCGCAGTCGACCCAGAGCTTCGACCTCGACCGCCCGCTGCGCGATGCGCGCGACGGTTTCGAGAAGGCGTACTTCGAATTCCACCTCGCGATGGAGAACGGGTCCATGACCCGCGTGGCCGAGAAAACCGGCCTCGAGCGCACCCATCTGTACAGAAAACTCAAACAACTTGGCGTGGATCTTTCAAGAGGGCGCAGAAGCGCTGTATAATTCGAGGCTGCACACAATGGCCCGGTAGCTCAGTTGGTAGAGCAGCGGATTGAAAATCCGCGTGTCGGTGGTTCGATTCCGCCCCAGGCCACCACCACTCACTTTGCAGTCGTCCGTAGACGTCCGCTAAAGACAAAAAGCCCTAAGTAAATCAACTACTTAGGGCTTTTTGCATTTCAGGCTCGTCCGCAGTTTTCCGCCCCAAGCCGGGCATCTGTGGGGGCAACAATGGGGGCAGCCAGATTCGGACGCAACGCTCTTAAAAGGGGATGCGGATAAGAACTTGGACTGGTTCTAAGCCTCAGTCCAAGACTCCGTCGGTATTCGATGGCGCTGAGAGAGCCCAGGCCCGAGGATAGCCACCGTGGCCAGCGCCGCGAGCCAGATCGCCATGTTCGTCGTCGTCGGCCGGCCTCAGGCTCGATGCGGCACGATCGCGCGCTTGCGGCTTTCGAAAAGCTCGAAAACGCCCATGCCCGCCAGCATCGCGGCCACGAAGACGAGCGCCTTGACTTCGCCCATTCCGAGGGACACGAGGGCCGGGCCCGGGCAGAAGCCGGCGACGCCCCAGCCGATGCCGAAGAGCACGCTGCCCAGGACCAGGCGGCGGTCGATGTGGCGCGCTGAAGGCAGTCGCATCTCGGCGCCCAGGAAGGACACGGCGCGGCGGTTGGCAAACGTGAAGGCGAGCGCGCCCACAGCGATGGCTCCCGCCATGACGAAGGCCAGGGAGGGGTCCCAGTTCCCGCCAAGATCCAGGAAGCCGAGCACCTTGGCCGGGTTGGCCATGCCGGACACAATGAGGCCGAGGCCAAAGACCAGGCCGGCAAGAAGTGAGGCGAAAACAACCATGAAGGTCTCCTCAGATACCAAGCAGATGACGCGTGATGAACACGGTGACGAATCCAGCGCCCATGAACGCGGCAGTGGCGACAAGCGAGCGGGGCGACAGGCGGGAGAGGCCGCAAACGCCGTGGCCACTGGTGCAACCGGAGCCGTAGCGCGTACCGATGCCCACGAGCAACCCGGCCAGGATCAGCGCCCCATAACCGGCATCGATCTGTGGCTTGGGCAGTGCCGCCGCCAGCAGGTAGAGCGCAGGCGCACCGACCAGTCCCAGGACGAAGGCAATGCGCCAGGCGCGGTCGCCCTTGGCAGGCCTGAGCAGGCCCCCGAGCACGCCGCTGATGCCGGCGACGCGGCCATTGAGCAACGCAAACATCGCCGCCGCGATGCCGATGAGCACGCCACCGGTCAGCGCGGCGAGTGGCGTGAAGTGGTTCCAGTCGATGGACATCATTCTTCCTTTGGACAGTAGAGACGGTAGAGAAGCTCGAGGATTTCGAGCGTCGACGGGTCGGCCACGCTGTAGAAGATGCTCTTGCCCTCGCGGCGCGTCTGGACCACCCCCTCGTTGCGCAGCACACCGAGTTGCTGCGAAAGGGTCGGCTGGTGAATGCCCAGCGCCTGCTCAAGGTCGCTCACGCACATCTCGCCTTGCGAGAGTTGGCACAGCAAGAGCAAACGATCTTCGTTGGCGAGCACCTTGAGGGCGCCGACCGCCTTGCCGGCAGCGCCGCGCAGGGCTTCGGGGTCGATGACGAGGGGCGAGGGCTTCATGGAAAGGATGAAATAGTTTCTTTTGACATATTATGTTGAAATATATAATATTAGTCAATCGATTGAACATCGCACCACGGAACACCTCATGGCAACCCGCACGACGACCCAAGGCTTCTTCGATCCCGGTACCTGGACGGTTTCTTACGTCGTCTGGGATCATGCGATGCAGCGCGCTGCTGTCATCGACCCGGTGCTGGACTACGACTTCAAGTCCGGGCACACGGGCACGGCTTCGGCCGATCGACTGCTGGCCTATGTGCGGGACAAGGGCCTGCAGGTCGACTGGATTCTGGAAACCCATGCGCACGCCGATCACCTGTCTGGGGCACGCTACGTCCAAGGGCAGGTCGGCGGCCAGATCGCCATCGGCGAGAACATCCGCGCCGTTCAGGCGACCTTCAAGAAGCTCTACAACCTCGAGCGCAGCTTCCTGCCGGACGGCAGCCAGTTCGACCACCTCTTCAGGGACGGAGAGACTTTCAAGATTGGCGAGGTCGAGGCCACGGCGTTGCTGGTGCCGGGCCACACGCCGGCAGACATGGCGTACCTCGTGGACGGCTGCGTCTTTGTCGGCGACACGCTCTTCATGCCCGACGTCGGCAGTGCACGTGCCGATTTTCCCGGCGGCGATGCGCGCCAGCTCTACGCCTCGATGCACCGGCTGCTGGACCTGCCACCCGAGACGGCGATGTACGTCTGTCACGACTATCCGCCTGCATCCCGATCGCCGCGCTGGCAGACCACTGTCGCGGAGCAGCGAGCCCACAACGTCCACGTACACGACGGCATCAGCGAGGACGCTTTCGTCGCCATGCGCACGGCGCGTGACGCCACGCTGGATGTTCCGACGCTCATCCTTCCGTCGATTCAGGTGAACGTGCGCGGCGGGCAGCTGCCCCCGGCAGACGACAACGGTGTCTCCTACCTTCGCATTCCGCTGAATGCGCTTTCTGTTCATCCGCAGCCTGGCGCAAAGTAGGGGCTCGAGTTCGGCCTGGGACTTGGCTTTGCCGGCGGCGCGATTGCGTGCCGCCAAGCCCCGTTTTGACTGGCCATTCGTGCGAGGCCGGTTAGACTGACACCAGGGTGCGGATCCGCTCGACGCGGTACGCAGGTTCATGCGCTGGTCGGGCCGCCACGCGGAATTGAAACGTCAGCACCCGATGCAAGAACCCGCCATCCAATACATTGCCGCAGCCCTTTTTGCTGTGGCGCTCCTCCATACCTTCACGGTCAAGCAGTTCGAGCGACTGTCGCACCGTTTCCCGCGGCATGCCGGCATGTTTCACTTGCTGGGCGAGGTCGAAGTCGTCTTCGGGTTCTGGGCCATCGTGCTCGTTCTTTCGATGGCGCTGGTGGTCGGCGGCGATCAGGCGCTGACCTACGCCGAGTCGCGCAACTACACAGAACCGCTCTTCGTCTTCGTTGTCATGGTCGTGGCTGCGTCCCGGCCAGTGCTGATGACGGTCATGTCCAGCGTGAACACCATTGCGCGGGTGTTGCCGTTGCCTACGCCGATTGCGGCGGCCTGGCTCGGGCTCGCGGCTGTTCCACTGCTCGGATCCCTGATCACCGAACCGGCGGCGATGACCATCGCTGCGTTGATGCTCGCGCCGCAGATTTTCAGACCACAGGTGCCTGAGCCTTTTAAATACCTGGCCTTGGGGGTGCTGTTCGTCAATGTGTCGATCGGAGGCACGCTCACTTCCTATGCCGCGCCACCCGTCTTGATGGTCGCCTCAACCTGGCAGTGGGACAGCGCGTTCATGGTTGTCACCTTCGGCTGGAAGGCCGCGCTGGCCGTGCTTGTGAATGCCACCGTCGCCACGTATGTGTTGCGCAAGCACTTGCCCGTTGTCTCTGCAAGTGCGGCGTCTGCCGATGCGCGGGTGCCGATTCCGGTGGTGCTGACACACCTGGTCCTGCTCGCTGGCATCGTGATGTTCGCGCACCATCCGGTGGCCTTTCTCGGCCTCTTCCTGATGTTCCTGGGGTTCACACAGGCCTACGAGCAGCATCAGAGCCCACTGATCATCAAGGAGGCGCTGCTCGTCGGATTTTTCCTGGCTGGCTTGGTGGTGCTCGGCGGAATGCAGC
>NNBU01000692.1_pt1 | contig 12278 bp, 8 predicted proteins | sample 1173781 | NCBI WGS metagenome assembly NNBU01 (sample SAMN07173937, study PRJNA388173) | plant metagenome | biome: Plant school; feature: Soil; material: Symbiotic tissue of Blasia pusilla L.; isolation source: symbiotic tissue sample KVJ2 | host: Blasia pusilla | place: Norway: Troms, Kvaloya...
GGTATACAAAAGCCCGTGACGAGCGGTTCGCGGCCAGAACACACCACGCTGAACAGGATGTTTGCCACGCTGCGAGGCGTCTGGATGCTCGTCATGACGGTACAGGCGCATACCGCCCCTGTCCTGCCGAACACGAATTGCCACGAGCTTGACGCCCTCAGGCAGCGCCCGTTGGAACCCGCGGTACTCCTCGGCGCTGATGCCGGAATTTGAATGCAGGAAGATTTCCTTCAGCAGTTGCCCGTCTTGCTCTTGGTAGGTCGCCACGGTGCCCCGAAGCAGTGCCTCGGCCTTATCAGGTGGCAGGTGGAACTCACCGTCTTTCGCTGAAAACCATGGCCCGAACTCGCCCACGAAAACGATTCCGTCGCCGCTGTCGAGGAACATCTGGGCAGCGCAGCATGCGGTGCGTTGGTCCTCGGCCAACTTGTAGGCTAGGCCAACGTAGCAGACACCCTCACGTGCCCACGGCGTCTTCCATGGCTTGGCCCCGCATTTGTAGAAGATGGCGGTGCCGAAATTCCACAAACGGTCGGACAGTGGATTGGTTCCCTTCTCACCGTTGCGAACCTGCGCCGTGATGAGCAGTGTCGACTCTTTGATGATTTGAACCGGCAACTCGTGGCCCATCATTCGACCCTTGAGCTGACGTCGGAAGTCGGGGGAGTAGCCGCGCGCTTCCTCAAAGGCGCCCATGCCTTCGAGCACCGCGGTGACGTGTGGGTCTTCTTCCCCGAACAGCCCGCCTTGTCCGGTCTCCCGGTTCGCAATTGCCTGCTTGAGGAACGCCACTTCGTCCTTGCTGCGCCCCTCGTCGCTACGCTTGACCCGCGACACGGTCGAATTAGGGCGGCAGTTCTCAAATACCTCGTCGGGGACGATGCAGATGGCCAGCGCCGGACGTGAGTCCATTTTCCCGAGGCGTTCTACCTGTTCCATGTAGAGGTTGGCCACTTCGAATGACCGGTCGTGCTTGTCAGCCTTGCGTGAGGCGTCTGACAGCTTGGCCGCGTCCACAACGTAGCCGCGAATGGGTGTTGGCCATTTGGCACCAAATGCGACATCAAAGCCTGGGAACGGCGGCCAGGCTCGATGCCGGCTCGGGTCGATACAGGCCGCCGGTGCGTTCAATGCTGCACACCACTGCTTCCATGCCTCAACACCTCGCTCCGTGCCGATGACGATGTTGTCGGGAAGCTGGCTGCGCGGCTCTGCGGGGCCGAAGAGCGCCAGGCCGTCGTGCGGGTCTTCTGCAGTTTGACCATGACCAAACTCGAGGAGAGGCTCGCCGAGGAAGTGAAACGAATTCGTCATGCGGCCGGTGCCTCCGTCACCGACGATGCGGCGTCCTCTTCGTCCGGCTCCTCGGCATTCCGAGTGCGGTACTCCGCAAGCTCTTCACCCAGGTCTGCGTGGCGGGACAAGGCATCCACATCAAGACCGACTGGGCATTGCCAGCACAACGGAGCGGTGTCGACGACGACCGCCCGCTTACCTTCCCCAACTTCGATATGACCCACGCGAGTTTCCAGCGCCTGAATGATTCCAAGCAGGCGCGCCAGAAAGTGGTTGTTCCACCACCCCTTGGTGACTGCCTTGCGGCGCCTCGTTATCTCCTTGAACTCATACGGCTTGCCGCTCACGTCGGTCACTCTGACATAGATGTTGAGAACGACATTCCATGTGCCGTCCGCCTCTCGCTGAGGGCGAAAGCGTGGCGCGAGCTGGTAGAGCGTGGTCTGCACGCTGTCGCCTCGCGTCTTGTTGCGTTCGCCGGTCAGTTGAACCCGTGTCTGACGGCCGTCGACGTGGCGGAAGGGCTGACTCCATTCGCCGTCTTCACGCTCTGGGAAGTAGAAGATCTCCCGGTCGTTGCAGTACTTCAATCCCTTCTGCATGCAAACCAGCTCGAGGCTGCGCCGTGCGAGCTCCTTGGCAAGGTCCTCGGTCGACTTCCCCTCTCGGTGCGAGGCGTCCACCCATGAAAACTCCTGATGCTGACGGTGGTCACGCAAAGGGAGATAGCCTGGAGGATGGGGGCTGAAGGAAACCAGCCGCCCCGGGCTCAGCTCAACGAACGCCCATCCCGCGCGTAGCTCGGTCGTCTCGGCTTCAGTCAGCGACCGCGTGAGGTCGTGGATGAGCATCGCCGCGGGAAGTTGCAGAGCAAACATGTTCGCGTAGACCGGCTCGGGCGTCGCGGTGGTGACCCGACTGGGCAGATAGTCCCGTAGCGCAATCTGCTTCCCGAGCTCACCCTCCAGGCCCGGCTGGATGCCTACTGTCGCAAGCCTTGCAAGCACTTGAGAGAGTCCATCGTTCCACGAGCCAGCGAAGTTCGCCGCGGCCACCGCCTTCATCCTTGACGGAAGGCGCGAGTCCATGCCCGATGTGCAGCTGCAGGGCAGCACGAACGATTCTTTCGCGGCGGCAAGGGCGCAGCGCTCAAGGAACAGTGCCGCGGAGAGGCTCGCCTCGGAGACCACAGGCAGATACTGGCAGCCGCGAATTTCGATGAGGTTGCGAACGCTGTCGTCTGGGTTCTCGCCGGCCATTGGCGCTGTGCCTCGACACCAAGTCCGGTAGCCGGCCAAGGTCAGCCGGCGCGAAAGCCAAGTGGCCAACGCATGGTCAGCGTCGACATGGTCTATGAGGATGGTGTCCCGGCTCTCTGACAGCGACTGTCCACCTGACTGCGGAAAGATCGGTGGCGTGAAGATGCTGGGATGCTGCGCCAAGAGATGCCGCTGCGGACTGACCAACTGCACCCGCAGCCGTTCCAGATCATAAAGGTCGAGGGTCCACCCAAAGCTCTTCGTGACCAACTTGTGCGCACGGTCCTTTTCAGCAGCGTTCAGCGCTTCCGTGCAGGCGAACACGAAGACGCTTGGGTTATGTCCCAGCTCCTTGACCCGCTTGCAGTCGCTCTTCAGCTTGGTATCCCAGTCCCCGCGGACCGTGTAGGCGAAGACGATGCGTCGACCAGACGAGTCGGTTCGGATAATGGCGTCGCGCCCTCCGTCGCCGGTACCACCCAATGGGTCGATACCGGGATAGTCGGTCCCCGCGAGGAGGGCGGAGCAAAGACGCTCGAAGTCTCTGTAGTCAGAGACGCGTTCTAGGCAGTAGATGATGCGATCAGCGGACATTTGCGCAGCATACGCGTGAGGTGGTCTCGTTGCCTCCTTCGGTCGCTGCATGGCTAGGAATCGAGAGCCGAGACTCGCGCATGAGCTGGTTTCATCATGCCCAAGTCCTGTTTCCGAACGCCGTTCTCGTTGGTTGTCCTTTGTGCCTCGACAGGCCAAGGTCAAGGGCTGCCGAAGTGACTAACGATTGATCCTCGGCGCGTCGGCACGGTCGGTTGAGCGAACGGCTTCGGTTCAAGCTGTCGTTAGACAGCCGAGCCACTACCGGCGGCAATCAGTCTCAAGCTGACCGGATCTGTGAACGGAAAGGCTTGCCTGATTGGCAGCCCAAGGAGTCTGACCAGCAGCGGCAACGCTGCGCATGAGCAAATCGACGATCCGGGATCGCGCAGCAGTAACTTTCATTAGCTTCCAGTCGTAAAAGAGAGGTTACTGATCTAGTTACTGCACAATGCCTCGGAAGCACCCGGACCAATGCGGAAGCAAGGACAATAAAAAAAGCCCTAAGTAGTTGATTTACTTAGGGCTTTTGGACTTAAGCGGACAACCGCAAAAGTAGTGTTGGTGGCTCTTCACGGATTCGAACCGCGGACCTGTGGATTATGATTCCATCGCTCTAACCGACTGAGCTAAAGAGCCGTTGGTGCTGTGCAGCACCAAGCCCAAAATTATAGCCCAGCATTTGGGCTCATTTCAACCACCTGTGGGCAACTTGCCCAATTCCTCGGAAACCAGGCGCACGATCAGCTTGTCGAGCGTCTGCACAGAGTAGTTGCCGACGTCGTGCATGGTCTGCGTTCCAGGGCCGCTCGCTGGGCGCGCCGCCTCCTTGTACGTCAGGAAAACGAAGCGCCCGCCGGTGTATTGCGCGATCTGGCGCTGGATGTACTCGCCCTGCTTGTCGAGCCCCGACGCGCCCACGCCCAGCACCTTGATGCCCTTGCCCAGCGCGGCCACCATGTCGTCGTCGTACTGGTGGCCGCCGTAGTCCAGGTGCGGCGGCGCGTCCGCCAGCAGCACCACGAGGCGGGTGGTGCCGTTGCCGCGCCAGCTGAGCCGGTGCACGGTTTCGTTCAATGCCTCGTTCATGGCCTCGGGGTAGTCGCCGCCGCCCGCGGCCTGCAGCTTGTCGAGCACGCCCTGGAAGGCGTCGAGGTCGTTGGTGAAGTCGTGGCGGCGCACCAGAAAGTCGTCGCTGCGGTCGCGGTACGCCACCAGGCCGAAGCAGGTGTCGGGGCGGCTCGGCAGCCGGGCGACCTGGTCGGCGATGGTGCGCAGGGTGGTCTTGAGCCTGGCGATCTCGTCGTCCATGGAGCCGGTGGCGTCGATGAGAAAGACCAGGTCGAGCTGCGCGCGCCTCGGCATGGTGCCGGGCTTGTCGAGCACCACGTCGACCGCGCTCTTCTGGCCGCGCTGCAGAAAGGCGGTGCTCTGCCGGCCGTTCTTGCGCACGGTGACTTCGTACACCGGGCTGCGCGCCTTGTCGAAGGCGTTGGGATGCAGCCAGGCGCGCCCGCCCGCATCGGTGCGGGCCCACATGGCGGCGCCGCTCGCAGCCTGCACGGCCACCTCGGCGTCGGGCACGACCGCGCCGCGCGCGTCGCGCACCTGCAGCAGATAGCGCGCGCTGATGTCGCGCTCGCGGTGCGTGACCTGGGTGCGGTCGCGGAAGGCCAGGTACTCGCCGAAGTCGGCGTTGTCGTCGACCATGCCGGCGGTGACGGGTTCGTTGGCGGGGCGCGGGGCCTGGGCCGGGAGGGCGACGCGTGGCTCGGCAGGGGTGGCAGGGGTGGCAGGGGAGACAGGCGCGGGCACGGCGATGGCGGCGGGCGCAGCTTCGGCAGTCGGCGCGGCGGGCGCCACGGACGCAGCCAGCCCGCCGCTGCCGCCAGCGTAGGCCGCCGAAGGCGACGGTTTGCGCAATGCATGCGGCACGGGCGCCTCGTCGGCGAGCGCCCGTCTGTCGCGGCCCTCGCTTCTTTCAAGCCGTGCGGCGCGCGGGAGGCCCGGCGTCTCGTGCGTCTGGATCGGCCGCGCGCAGTTCGTGGCGGACGGCGCCTCGAAGTTCGGCACGGCCTGCGTCACCTGCACGCGGCTGTCGGGCGCCGGCGTTGGCCATCGCACGCCGGCGGGAGCGGCTGAAACCGCAAGGGGCTCGGTGGCGCCGCAGGCCGTGAGCAGCAGCTGGGCGCACAGCAGCACGACGAGCGGGCGGCGAAACCGGGGAGCGAAAGGCTGGGTCATGGAAGAACTCCGGGTGGTTGGATGCAGGCTGATACGGCGGCCCGCCGGCAACGGGGTTAAACCCGTCTCGTCTTTTTTTGCCGGCCCGAACCCCGATGCCTTCGGCCGCCCGTACAAGCTCGGGTGAGAATCCCTCGATGTCCGCGCTGCCCCGCGCCCCTTCCGCCAAGAACGCTCCAGAGCGCCAGACCATGCCCGACGACCAGTTGATGCTGGCCTACGCGCAAGGCGACGCCGCCGCGTTCGACGTGCTCTACGCGCGCCACGAAGGCGGGCTGTTCCGTTTCGTCAAGCGGCTGCTGGGCGCGCGGCTCGCAGCGCAGGCCGACGAGGTGTTCCAGGACACCTGGGTGCGCATCATCTCGGCGCGCGAGAGCTTCTCGCCGCAGGGCGCGACCTGGCGCACCTGGGCTTTCACCATCGCCCACAACCTCGCCATGGACCGCCTGCGCGTGAGCGGGCGCGAAGTGACGCTCGACGCGCATGCGGACGACGACGGCGACGCCGTGCCCACGCTGGAGCGCGGCGTGCGTGGCGCGCTCGATGCGGCCGCGCATCCGTCGGCCGAAGAGCTTGCGTTCTGGCGCGCTGCCGGCCGCCGCCTGCTGGCCTGCCTCGACGAACTGCCGGCCGATCAGCGCGCGGCCTTCCTGCTGCACCATGAAGACGGGCTGACCGTCGAGGCGCTGGCCGCGAGCCTGGAGATCGGATTCGAGACCGTGCGCAGCCGGCTGCGCTACGGGTTGCAGAAACTGCGCGGCTGCATGGCGCGCTATCTGTCGGTGCTGGAGCAACGGGCATGAGCGGCAATCGCACCGAATTCGACGAAGACGACGACCTGCGCGACCCGGCATTGCGCCGCGCGCTCGACCACGCCCCCGACCGCGATGCGGCGCCCGATGCGCGCACGCGTGACGCGATCCTGAAGATGGCGCACAACCTGGCTGTGGCGCCGGTCTCGGCAACGGGCGCCGCCGCCAACAGCGCGCGTGCGGCGCCGTGGTGGCGTCGCCTGTTCGGCGGCAGTGGTGAGCCGCGTTCGCGCATGCCGTGGAACGCGGCCTTCGCCACGGTGCTCGTCGCCGCGTTCGTCACGGTGCTGTGGCGCAGCGAGCCGGTGCCCGATGCGCGGCTCGATGGCGAGGCCCGTGTCGGCGGTGCCGCTGCGCCCGCGGCTGAAGCACCTGCGGCACCTGTTGCACCTGCGGCACCTGTCACCCCCGAACCCGTGCCGCCGCCGCCGGTGGCGGCACAGCAGGCACCGGCCGCTCCGGCCCCGGCTGCGCCCGCGGCCGAACAGCGCGCCAACGTGCTGCGTGATTCATCTTCCGCCAAGGAAACTGCGCGCGCCCAGCCGGCGCGCAAACAAGCAGCTCCGCCGCCCGCCGCACCGGCACCTGTCGCGCCTTCTGCGCCTTCAGCGCCCCCCGCCGTCGTGGCCGAGCCCTCTGTGCCCGCACCTGCACAGGACGAACGTCGTGAGGAGCGTGTGGAAAGCGAACGCCACCGCGCCTTCGCGCCGCCGCCGGCCATCGCTGCCGCGCCGCTCTCGCGTCCATCGCCGGATGCGTCGGCGCCCGCCAGCCAGGGCGGTGCCAATGCCGACGCTTCCGGCGCGTTGCGCGATGCCGCGCCGCGCGCAGCCGCCAAGGCTGCACCGTCCCGCGTCGCTGTGCCGCCGTTCGGCGCACTGGAGCGATGGACGTCGTTGAGCTTCACGCGCGCGGGCGCCGAGATGCGCCGCGAGCGCGGCGATATCGAAGGGTTGCCCGCGCTGGTGGGCACGGTGGCGCGTTCTGCCACGGCTCCCGATGCATCGCTGGACGCACCGGTCGAGGCGCGCCTGGCCCTCTACCGCGGCGGCGCGCTCATCGCAGTGCTGGAGATCGCCGGCGACCAGGTGCGCTGGACACCGCAGCCCGGCGGCGCCGCGCTGGTCGGCACGCCGCCAGCCCAGGCGCTCGACGCCTTGCGCTCGGTGCTGACGCGTTGACCGGCGCGCCGCTCAGGCGTTCTTGAAGTCCGGTGCGCGCTTGTTCAGGAAGGCATCCATGCCTTCCTTCTGGTCGAGGGTGGCGAACAACGCGTGGAACAGCCGGCGCTCGAACATCACGCCGTCGCTCAGGCCGCTCTCGAAGGCGCGGTTGACCGACTCCTTGGCCGCCATCACCGAGATCTGCGAGTAGCCGCAGATCACCAGCGCCGCGCCCAGCGCCTCGTCGGCGAGTTTCTCGAAGGGCACCACGCGGCTCACGAGGCCCGCGCGCTCGGCTTCGGCGGCGTCCATCATGCGAGCGGTGAGCACCATGTCCATGGCCTTGCTCTTGCCCACCGCGCGCGGCAGGCGCTGCGTGCCGCCGGCGCCGGGGATCACGCCGATCTTGATTTCGGGCTGGCCGAACTTGGCGTTGTCGGCCGCGATGATGAAGTCGCACATCATCGCCAGCTCGCAGCCGCCGCCCAGCGCGAAGCCGGCCACCGCCCCGATCACCGGCTTGCGAATGGAGCGGATGCTTTCCCAGTTGCGCGTGATGTAGTCGCCCTTGTACGTGTCGATGAAGCTGTACTTGGCCATGGCCGCGATGTCGGCGCCCGCCGCGAACGCGCGTTCGCTGCCCGTGAGGATGATGCAGCCGATGGCGTCGTCCGCGTCGAAGGCCTTCAGGGCCTGGCCCAGCTCGGTCATGAGCGCGTCGTTCAGCGCGTTCAGGGCCTTGGGGCGGTTGAGGGTGATGATGCCGACCTTGCCTGCTTCGGTGCGTACTTCGATGTTTTCGTAGCTCATGGTGTCTCCGGGGGGTATCTGGGGATCGGGGGGAACTGGGGAAAAACGCGCTTCACTATACCCAGCATGCCGGTGGGCCGCACGTGTGCGCACAGCCGCGAGAGGGCGTCAAATGCTGCCGCGATGCCCTGCGCACCGGGTTTCCCTAGAGTGCCCCAGCCATGACATCCAACTGCGCCTGCCTGTTCGTCGCCATCGTGGCGTGCTGGTCGGCGAGCCGCAGCCGATGCGCTTCGTGCGGCACCCCGCCGCCGCGGAAAACGCCTAGCCCTTCAGCCAGCCCGCCACCTTGGTGGCGTCGTGCGCGAACAGGCGCCAGGTGGTCACGCCGGCCGGCAGCACCAGCGGCAGCCTGATCAGCTTGCGGTCGCGCGCCACGATGGCCGTGAACTTCGTCGTGTCGCCCAGGTACAGCGCCAGGTCGTCGAGCTTGGCTATGCGCCAGGCCTGTGCCGGCCGCTGCTGGCCGCGCTTCGCGACCGCGGGCAGCTCGATGCCGATCCACTCGTCGTTCGCGGAAAAGCCCGCCTTCTCGGCCGCGCCGCCGCGCAGCACCACCTTCACCTGCACGCTGCCGCCGGTCTCGGCCACGCGCAGGCCTAGCACCTGGGCCTGCTGCGACGGGTCTTCCAGCGTGGCCACGCCGTGCGCGCGCAGCAGTTGCGCGAGCGGAAGCTCCTCGGTCGAATGCACCCAGCGCGCCAGCTCGTCGGCGTATGAGCGGCCGCTGACGGCCTCCAGCGCGGCGGCAATGTCGGCCTCGCTGATCGGGCCGCCGTTGCCGCTGTGCGTCCACAGGTGGCGCATGACGTCGTCGAGCGTGCCCTTGCCTTCGTGGCGCAGCGTGAGGTCGAAGCACAGCGCCACCAGCGCGCCCTTGGTGTAGTAGCTCACCGTGCTGTTGGGCGTTTGCTCGTCCTGGCGGTAGTACTTGACCCAGGCGTCGAAGCTGGCGTCGGCCACCGGCTGCACCAGCCGGCCCGGCGTCTGCATGACCTGGTTGAGGGTCTTGTTCAGCAGGCGCAGGTAGGCGCCGTCGTCGATGCGTCCGGCGCGGCGCAGCAGCAGGTCGTCGTAGTAGCTGGTGAAGCCTTCGAAGAACCACAGCAGCTGCGTGTAGTTCTCGCGGCCGTAGTCGTAGCGCGCGAACTCGGCCGGCCGCATGCGCTTGACGTTCCAGGTGTGGAAGTACTCGTGGCTGATGAGGCCCATCAGCGTGATGTAGCCGTCGGGCTGCTTCTTGGCGCCGCGCTGCGGCAGGTCGCGGCGGTTGCAGATGAGCGCCGTGGAATGGCGGTGTTCGAGGCCGCCGTAGCCGTCGTCCACCGCGTTGAGCATGAACACGTAGCGGTCGATGGGCAGCTTCGGCCCGCCGCGCTTGCAGGCCTTGTCGCCGTGCCAGAAGCGGATTTCGGCTTCGCAGATGGCCTGGGTGTCGGCAATGAGCTTCTCGCCGTCGAACGAGGCGGCGGCGCCGGCGATCACGAAGCGGTGCGGCACGCCGCAGGCCTCGAACTCGGCGCTCCAGAAGGCGCCCAGCTCGACCGGGCTGTCGGCCAGCTCGTCGTAGCCCGAGGCCCGGTAGCTGCCGAAGCCGTGCCCGTCGGTCTTGACCGGCACCAGCGCGGTGGCGCAGGACCAGCGCGCGGCGCCGGCGGCCAGCGCCGGCGCGACGATGTCCAGCGCATGCGGCGTTTCGGTCTGGCCTTCCACCCGCAGGCACACGCTGGTGCCGTTGAAGAAGCCGCGCTCGGCGTCGAGCCAAGCGGTGCGCACCGAGTTGTCGTAGGCGCAGACCTGGTAGTTCAGCACCAGCGGCTGGTCCGGCGTGCATTCGACCAGCCAGCTGCATTTGTCGAGCTGCGTCAGCGCGGGTTTGCGGCGGCCCTGCGTGGCGCGCAGGCCCTGCAGGTTCTTGGAGAACTCGCGCACCAGGTAGCTGCCCGGAATCCACACCGGCAGCGTCAGGCGCTGCTGGGCGTCGGGGGCGTCGATGGTCAGCGTGACGTTGAACAGGTGCGCATGCAGGTCGGCGCACGCCACGCGATAACGCACGCCTGCCACAGGCGCTGCCACGGCCGCGCGCCGAACGGGGGTTTTCGTCGCCATCAGCTGGACGAGGCGGCGAGTTGCTTCTCGACCTGCTCTGCGGGAATGGCGCCGGGGGTGCGCGTGCCGTCGCTGAAGATCAGCGTGGGCGTGCCGGTGATGTTGTACTTGCGGCCGAACTCGACGTTGCGCTGCAGCGCGGTCACGTCACAGCTGCCCGAAGCCGTGGCCGGCTTGGCGCTGGCTTCCATCCAGTCGCCCCAGGCCTTGCCCTTGTCCTTGCTGCACCAGATGTCGCGCGACTTGACGGTCGAATCGGGGCCGAGCACCGGGTACAGGAACAGGTACACGGTGACGTTGTCGACCGTCTTCATGTCCTTCTCGAAGCGCTTGCAGTAGCCGCAGTTCGGGTCCTCGAACACCGCCAGCTTGCGCTTGCCGTTGCCGCGCACGATCTTGATCGAGTCTTTCAGCGGCAACTGGTCGAAGGCGACGGCGGTGAGCTTCTCGACACGCTCCTCGGTGAGGTTCTTGCGCGTCTTCACGTCGATCAGGTTGCCCTGGATCAGGTAGTTGCCCTGTTCGTCGGTGTAGAAGATCTGCGAGCCGTTCACGCGCACTTCGTACAGGCCCGGCACGGGCGCCTTCGACACCTCGTCGATGGCCGGGAACTGCGGAATGCGCAAGGGCAGGTTCTTGCGGATCTCGGCTTCGCCGGCGGTGGCGGCCACGACCGCGCCCAGCGTGCAGGCGGCGAGAAGGAGGTTGCGTGCGAGTGTCATCGGGGAGATCCGTTGGTGCTGTGCGTGAAGAGGGCGAAAAGAGAACGGTCAGGCCTTCAGGCCCATGGCTTGCGCCGTGATCCAGTGCTTCACCAGGCGCGTGCGGTCGAAACCGCGCATGCCCCAGTTGCGCAATGCGGGAAGTGGACCCAGGTTGTGCGAGAAAAGTTGCTGCAAGCCGTCGGTGGCCAGGCTCATCTGTAGCACGTCGGCGCGGCGCTCCCGCTCGTAGCGGCGCAGCAGGCGCGCGTCGCCCACGCTGCGCCAGTAGTCGCGGTTTTTGATCACCCCGGCCAGCGCGGCCGCGTCGGCCAGGCCCAGGTTCAGGCCCTGGCCCGCGAGCGGGTGCACGGTGTGGGCGGCGTCGCCCGCCAGCGCCCAGGAGCGCGTCGGCTGCCCGGGCATGGCACCGGTCCAGCGGTCGGCAATGGCGCGGGCCAGCGGCCAGGCGCCGCGTTCGCTCGTGAGCTGGAGGGCGCCGAGCGCGTTGTGGCTGGCCTCGGTCACGGCGGCGTTGAATTCCTCGTCGCCCTGTGCCAGCAGAGCCGGTGCGCGCAGCTGGTCGACCGACCACACCAGGGCGACCGTCTTGCCGTGCGTGCCGCCCAGCGGCAGCAGCGCGAGCACCTCGCCCTTGTCGTTGAACCACTGGCGCGCGATGCCGTCGTGCGACTGCCCGGCCTCCATGCGCGCCGCGATCGCGTGCTGCGGGTAGCGCGTGACCTCGTAGCTCACGCCCAGCGCCTCGCGCGTGGTGCTGGCCTTGCCTTCGCACACCACGGTGAGCGGTGCGGCCACGGGCTCGGTGACGATCTCGATCAGGGGCTGGAAGCGCACCGCGTCGACCAGTTGCTGCTCGAGCGCGGGCACGTCGACGATCCAGGCGAGCGCATCGACCTTCTGGCGCGCGGCACTGAACTGCACGCGTCCGCCTTCGTCGCCGTGCACCAGCATTTCGCGCACCGCGGTGGCGTGGGCCGCGTCGGGCCAGGCGCGCAGCGATTCGAGCAGGGCCCGGGAGGCGGTGTTGAGCGCGTACGCGCGGATGTCTTCCTTGCCCTGCGCGGCCGGAGGCACGACCAGCGCGACGCGCACACGCTCGCGCGCGAGCAGCAGGGCCAGCGTGCGGCCGACGATGCCGGCGCCACGAATGCAAACTTCTGGGGGGAGGGCCATGAAATCATTGTAAGAACATGGACGGCCCCCGGTCTTTGCGCACGCCGTGTCGCTTCGCCGACCCCCTSGCGGGGGCGATACCTGCGGCCCGGC
>NNBU01001137.1_pt1 | contig 12210 bp, 11 predicted proteins | sample 1173781 | NCBI WGS metagenome assembly NNBU01 (sample SAMN07173937, study PRJNA388173) | plant metagenome | biome: Plant school; feature: Soil; material: Symbiotic tissue of Blasia pusilla L.; isolation source: symbiotic tissue sample KVJ2 | host: Blasia pusilla | place: Norway: Troms, Kvaloya...
AAGTGCGCGCAGCCTGGGGGTGAACCTATTGCGGCAGGAAGTCGAGGGTCACGTAGTCTTCCGGCTTGCCGCGCGTGGATGCGTCCATGCCTCCGTACTGCACCAGCAGGTCGAGCGAGTCGCTCACGTTCTTCATGGCCACGCGAAACGGGCGCTGGTTGGCCGTTTCCTTGGTGTGATACAGCGCCACGCTCTGCTTCATGCCCACGATCAGCGTGTCGCGCACGCCGGCCTTCGGGTTGGCCTTCAGCATCGCGTCGACCGCTGCTTCGGGGCTCTTCTCGGCGGCTTCGGCGGCCTTGGTGGAGGCGCGCATGAAGCGCTTCACCAGGTCGGGGTTCTCGGTCAGCAGGTTCTTGTTGGTGATGATCCCGGAGCTGATCTGGTTCACGCCCGAGTCGGCGAAGCGGATCGGCGTCACCGGCTTGCCGGTGGCGTCCTGCAGCTTGATGGCCTGGTCCATCACATAGCCCAGCAGCAGGTCGGCCTGGCCGTTGGTGACGGCATTGAGCTTGGTCTGGCCGTCGCCCGAGACAATCTTCACCTGGTCGGCGGTGATGTTGTTGACCTTGAGGAACAGCGGCCACATCTGCGACATCGAGTCGCCCGGCGTGGTTGCCACGGTCTTGCCGATGATGTCCTTGGGCGTCTTGATGTTCTTCTCGGTGAAGCCCATGACCGACATCGGGCTCACCTGGAACAGCACGCCGGTCGACTTCAGCGGCGCGCCCTTGGCGGCGGCCTTGATCATGGTGGTGACGTCGATGTAGCCGAAGGTGGCCGACTTGGCGGCCACCGCCTGCGCGGTGACGGCGGAGCCGCGGCCTTCCTGGATGTCGAGGTCGATGCCTTCCTCGGCGTAGAAGCCCTTTTCCTTGCCCAGGAAGAAGGGCGCGTGCTCGCTGTACAGGTACCAGTTGAGCATCAGCGTGACCTTGTCCTTGGGCTTGTCGGCCTGGGCGTGGGCCGGTGCGATGGAAAGGGCGGCGAAGGTGGCGAAGGCGGCGGCGCCGAGCAGCGAGGGAAGCAGTTTCTTCATGGTCTTGTCTCCGGGAGGTTGTTGGTATGCAGAAGGAACCAGGAACTCAGTGCGCGTGGCGCTGCGAGGCGTGCCACGGAATCATCACGCGCTCGACCAGGTCGACCGCGACGAAAAGAATGACGCCGATGCTCGACAGCACCACCAGCGCGGCGAACATCAGGGGCAGGTCGAAGTTGCCGTTGGCCACCTGCAGCACGTAGCCGATGCCCGAGTTGGAGCCGACGAATTCGCCCACCACCGCACCCACCACGGCCAGCGTGACCGACACCTTCAGGCCGCTGAAGATCTGAGGCAGGGCCTGCGGCAGGCTGATCTTGAAGAAGGTCTGAAGCCGGCTTGCGCCCATGGAGCGCGACAGGTCGATCATGTCGGGCTCGACCGACTTGAAGCCCATCACCGTGGACACCACCACCGGGAAGAAGCCCAGCAGGAAGGCGCTGATCACCTTCGGGAAGATGCCGAAGCCGAACCACACCACGAACAGCGGCGCGATCGCCACCTTCGGGATGCTCTGCGAGAACACCAGCAGCGGGTACACATACGACTCGACCACGCGCGAGTAGGCGATGACCATCGCCATCGGAATGCCGATCAGGATGGTCAGGCCGAAGCCGCCCAGCGTGGCCAGCGTGGTCTTCCAGCTTTCGGACAGCAGCCGCGGCCATTCGGCCACGAGCTGCTTCACCACCTCCCACGGCGGTGGGACCAGATAGGCCGGAATCTTGAAGAGGCGGATCGCCAGGTCCCACAGCACCAGCAGCAGCAAGATGAGGATGAACGGGCGCAGGGCCGGGGAGAGCAGGAGCTTGCGGAGCATGGCGGGGCGGCGCTTTCTTGCGTGCTTACTGCTGCACGGACAGGCCGGCGGCCTTCACGAGTTCGGCGTTGCTGGCGATCTCGTCCTTGATGTAGGCGTCGAATTGCGCGGGCTTGAGCGTCCAGGCGTCGGCGCCGAGCTTCAGGAAGCGTTCCTTCACCTCGGGCGTGGCCAGCGCCTTGGCCACCTCTGCGTTCAGTCGGTCGACGATGTCGCGTGGCGTCTTGGCCGGCGCCATCATGCCGATCCAGAAGTTGAACTCCGAGCCGGGCACGCCGGCCTCGGTGGTGGTGGGCACGTCGGGCAGGGCGGCCGCGCGCTTGGGCGAGCCGACGGCCAGCGCCAGCAACTGGCCTTCCTTGATCTGGCCGATGACCGGCGCGATGGGGGAGAAGTAGTAGTCGACCCGGCCCGAGAGCACTTCGGTCACGGCCTCGCCCGACCCCTTGAAGGGGATGTTGGTCGCGTCGATCTTGGCGGCCATCTTGAACTTCTCGGCGTTCAGGTGCGTGGCGCTGCCTTGGCCGGCGGAGGCGAAGTTCATGCTGCCGGGCTTGGCGCGTGCGGCGGCCAGCAACTGCGGCAGCGTCTTGATGTTCTTCGAGGGCGAGATGACCAGCGCGTTGGGCAGCGACGAGATGGGCGTGACGCCCGCGAAGTCGTGCACCGTGTCGAAGGGCAGCTTGGCGAAGGTCGACGGGCTCACCGTGTGCGAGGACGAATGGATCATGACCGTGTAGCCGTCCGCAGCGGCCGTGGCCACCGCCGCCTGCCCGATGGTGCCGCTGGCGCCGCCGCGGTTGTCGATGACCAGCGTCTGGCCCATGCTGAGGCTCATCTTGTCGGTGATGGCGCGCGCAATGATGTCGGTGGTGCTGCCGGCCGCGAAGGGAACGATCACGCGGATCGGCTTGGTGGGGTAGCCGTTCTGCGCGGCGGCCAGGCCCGGCAGCAAGGCCGCGATGCAGGTCAGGGAGGCAATGACGGCGGTGCGTGCAGTGCTTGCAAGAAGAGGCTTCAAGGTTGTCTCCGCGCGGTGGGTCCGCATTCTTTGATCGTTCAATTCACCAATGAGTGAATTAACGATTTTAGGAACGCCTGCGCCGCAGCGTCAACGGCCGCTGCCTAGTGAATACCCGGAGAGTGCGAGGGCGCCGCGAGGGCGCGCGCTCAGTGCGAAGTCAGCGCAGGACGTAGCCCAGCACGAGGTCGGTCATGTGCGAGAGGCGTTGCGCCATCGCCTTGGGCGCGCGCAGGTCGCGCCCGAAGATGGCCGACAGCGTGTGGTTGTTCGACAGGTAGAAGTAGCACAGCGACGCGATGGAGATGTACAGCTGCACCGGGTCGACGCCCGCGCGGAACAGGTTGTCCTTCTTGCCGCGCTCCAGCACGGTGTCCAGCAGTTGCACCAGCGGCGAGTTCATTTCCTGGATGCGTTCGGAGCGCTTCAGGTGCGCCGCGCAATGGAGGTTCTCGCTGTTGAGCAGCGTGATGAACTCGGGGTGCTCCAGGTAGTAGTGCCAGGTGAAGGACACCAGCTGGCGGATGGCCTCGACCGGTTCGATCTCGTCGAGGTGCAGGCGCTGCTCGGCCTCGCGGATGTCGGCGTAGGTGCGCTCCAGCACCGCCAGGAACAGGTCGTCCTTGCTGCCGAAGTAGTAGTAGATGAGCCGCTTGTTGAGGCCCGCGCGCTCGGCGATGCTGTCCATGCGCGCGCCGGCCAGGCCGCGCGCGGAGAACTCGTCGCGCGCCGACGCGAGGATGGCGAGCTGCGAGCGGTCGGCATCGCGCGAACGGGGTTCGAGAAGTTCGGGAGCGTCGGACGCGGAGTCCTTGGGGGCCTTCATGGCGCGAATTTAACCAATTGGTGAATTAACGCAAGGCGTCTGGAGGGGGCGCACATAATTGCCGAAGACATTTGCAGCTGAGGTTTCACTTCTCATGAGTACATCACAACCCGCAGGCCACCTGATCGTGGAGTGCCTGATCGAGCAAGGCATGGAGATCGCGTTCGGCGTGCCCGGCGAAAGCTTCCTGGCGGTGCTCGACGGCTTTCATGCGTACCGCGACCGCGCGCGCTTCATCGTCAACCGGCAGGAGGGCGGTGCGGCCTTCATGGCCGAGGCGCACGGCAAGCTCACCGGGCGGCCGGGCGTGTGCTTCGTGACCCGCGGTCCGGGTGCGACCAATGCGTCGATCGGCGTGCACAACGCCTTCCAGGACTCGACACCGATGGTGCTGTTCGTGGGCGATGTCGGCAGCGACTTCCGCGACCGCGAAGCCTTCCAGGAGGTCGACTACGGCAGCTTCTTCGGGCCGAGCACCAAGGGTTTCGCCAAGCGGGTGGAGCGCATCGACGACGCCAACCGCATTCCCGAATACATCGCACGCGCCTTCGCCACGGCGATGAACGGACGGCCCGGACCGGTGGTGGTGGTGCTGCCGGAAGACATGCTGCGCAGCGAGACCGCGGCGCGACCGTTGAAGCGCGTGGAGGCCGTCGAGCCCTGGAGCGACCCCGGTGCGCTGCGCACGCTGCGCGAGCTGCTGCTGAAGTCGCAGCGCCCGCTGGTGATCGCCGGCGGCGGCGGCTGGACCGCGCAGGCCGCGCAGGCGCTGCAGCGCTTTGCCGAGAACTGGCGCCTGCCGGTGACCAACGCCTTCCGCTTTCAGGACACGTTCGACAACCACCACCCGCTGTATGCGGGCGATGTCGGCATTGCGATCAACCCCAAGCTCGCGCAGCGCGTGAAGGACGCCGACCTGATCCTGGCGATCGGCCCGCGCCTGGGCGAGATGACGACCGGCGGCTACACGCTGCTCGAGGCGCCCAAGGCGAAGCAGACGCTGGTGCACATCCACGCGAGCGCGGAAGAACTCAACCGCGTGTACCAGGCCGACCTGGCGATCAACGCCGGCATGAGCGCGGCCGCGCGCAGCCTGGAGGTGCTGAGCGCGCCGCCGACGCTGCCGTGGGAAGAATGGATGCTGCAGGCGCATGCCGACTACGATGCCAACCTGGTGCCGCAGGCGCTGGCCGGCATGCCTGCCGAGATGCCGCGCGGGCCGGTCGACATGGCGCAGGTCGTCGCGCTGCTGCAGAAGCACCTGCCGGCGGATGCGGCCATCACCAACGGCGCGGGCAACTTCGCAAGCTGGGTGCACCGCTACTTCCGCTACCACGGGCTCGCCAAGGGCGCCAAGACGCAGCTGGCGCCGACCAGCGGTGCCATGGGCTACGGTGTGCCGGCCGGCATTGCGGCCAACCTGGCAACGGGGCGCGTGGCGTTCACGATCGCGGGCGACGGCGATTTCCTGATGACGGGGCAGGAGCTGGCCACGGCGTCGCAGCACGGCGGCAAGAGCATCATCGTGCTGCTGAACAACGGCATGTTCGGCACCATCCGCATGCACCAGGAGCGCGAGTACCCCGAACGCACGAGCGGCACGGCGCTGCGCAACCCCGATTTCTGCGGACTTGCACGCGCCTATGGCTATGCAGCCGAGCGGGTGACGGCCACCGCGCAATTCGAAGCCGCGCTGTTGCGCGCACTGGCGGCGGACACGGGCACGCTGATCGAGATTCCGCTCGACCCCGAGGTGATCACCACGCGCGGCACGCTGGCGTCGATCACGCGCTCGGCGAAGCAGCAGGCCTTGCGCTGAGTTCGGCGCGATGCCGGGCCACTTCGGCGCGCAGGGCGCTCGAGCGCAGTTCGAACACGTCGAACAGGCCCAGGGCGTCGAGGGTGGGAATCAGCGACAGCAGGTCGTGCCGCGCGGTGTGTTTCTGCTCGGCAGACGCATGCGCGTCTTCGAGGACGCGCACGTTCGCGAGGAAGGCGCCGACCGATCCCTTGCGCAATGTGTGGCCGTTGATGACGGTGAAGTCCTGGCCGTCGGGCAGTACATCCTGGGCTTGCATGTGTGTTCCTTGGAAGGGGTGGTGAAGATGAACACGATGCTAGGCAACAGGGCGCGTTCAGGCTTGCGGCGCGGGGCCAATCGATACCGCCGGCGGGCCAGCCATGGCTGCTGAGGCCTCGGCGAAGCTCTGGCTCGACGCGCACGAAGCACCGCGCGTCACCGGATATCACGCGCATGAGACCGGTCAGCTGTTCGCGCTGCGCGAGGGCCTGCAGGTCATCGAGACACCATTGGGGCGATGGGTGCAGCCGCCAGGGTGGATCGGCTGGATCGCGCCGCGCTGCGCCCATGCGGCGCACAGCTTCGGCGCGACGGCGGGCTGGAGCCTGCACATCGACGCGTCGATGGCGGCCGTGTTGCCGGACGGGCCGCATGTGTTCGCGGTCACGCCGCTGGCGCAGGGGCTGGTGGACCGGCTGACATCGCTGGATGCATCCGACCCCCTCCAGGAGCCACGCCGTGCGCGATTGGTGGGTGTGCTGATCGACGAGCTTGTGGCGGGCGTGAGGCCGTCGCTGCACCTGCCGATGCCGCAGGACAGGCGCCTGGTCGCGATGGCCACCGCGCTGGCCGCCGATCCGGCGCTGGCGGATGGCATCGACGAATGGGCCGTTCGCATCGGCATGGCGCGCCGAACGCTCACGCGCCGCTTCGCGGCAGAGACGGGACTGAGCTTCGCGCAATGGCGCCAGCAGGCGCGTTTGCTGAAGGCGTTGGAACTGCTGAGCGTGAAGGAGCCTGTGACGACCGTGGCGTTGACAGTGGGCTACAGCTCGGTGAGCGCCTTCATCGAGGCCTTCCGCAAGCACTTCGGCAGCACGCCGGCGCGCTTCTTCGAGGAGGGGGTGGCCTTGCCGGAGGCGAAAAAAAAGCCGGCATGAAGCCGGCTTTCTGATTCAGGAGCGCGAGGCCCCCGAGTGCTTACTTGACGTGCTTGCCGATCAGCGCGGCCAGTTCGAACATCGACACTTGGGCCTTGCCGAAGATTTCCTTCAGCTTGGCGTCGGCGTTGATGTTGCGCTTGTTGGCCTTGTCTTGAAGGTTGTTCTTCTTGATGTAGTCCCACAGCTTGCTCACGACAGCGGTGCGCGGCAGCGGCGTCGAGCCGACCACGGCGGCGAGTGCCGGGCTGGGGGTCAGGGCCTTCATGAACGCGGCGTTGGGCGTGCGCTTCTTGGCGGGAGCAGCCTTCTTTGCGGGTGCGGCCTTCTTTGCAGGAGCAGCAGCCTTCTTCGCGGGAGCGGCGGCCTTCTTCGCAGGAGCAGCAGCCTTCTTTGCCGGAGCCGCAGCCTTCTTCGCAGGAGCCGCGGCCTTCTTTGCCGGAGCAGCAGCCTTCTTCGCGGGAGCCGCAGCTTTCTTTGCCGGAGCTTTCTTTGCAGTTGCCATGGTTGATTTCCTTTTTTGGTTGAACGTTCACCAATGAAAAACTTGCGTCTCCAGTGGCATTGCGGATGCTAAAGGAGAAAAAACGCGTTTCCAAGGGGAAAAGCGCTTTTTTCATTGGGGGCTGTTGTTTTTTCAGAGGGGAGAAGCGTCCTTTTTCACGTTCGCCGGGCCGGCCATGTTGCGAGCACCACGCCCACGATGGCGATCACGAACGCAATCAGCTGTGGCGAAGACAGGTTTTCGCCCAGCACGAGCACGCCGACGAGGGCTGCGCTCACCGGCAGCAGCACCGCGAAGACACCCGCTTGTGCGGCTGGTACGTTGCGAAGTCCGGTCATCCAGAGCCATACCGTCCAGATGCTCGCGGCCAGCGCATAGGCCACGAGCAGGGCCCAGGTGCCGAAGCGCACGGCGGTGAAGTCGAACTGCAGCGCGAACCAGATGCCGAAGGGCATCGAGAGCATGAAGCCCCACAGGTTGATGAGCGAGGCGATGCGTTTGGGGCCGAGGCGCCCTGTGAGCGACTTGCCGATCACCGCGTAGGCCGTCTCGCAGAGCACCGCGCAGAACACCAGCAGGTTGCCAAGCCACGGCATCGACGAATGCATGGCGGCGGTCGATGCCGGTGCGTGCGCGGAAGATGCCGTGGAGAGCGCGAGCAGCCCAATGCCCAGCGCCGCGCAAGCGATGGCCCCGCCGATGCGCATGGTGATGCGCTCGCGCAGGAAGAGCCAGCTCGCAACGGCCACGCAGGCGGGGATCGACGCCATGATCACGCCGGCCGACACCGCGCTGGTCAGGCTCACGCCGAACAGCATGCAGATCGAGAAGAGGAAGTTGCCGAGGAACGATTCGAGGAACACCAGCCAGCGCGTGCGCGCGGTCATCGGCGGCTCGTCGGGCGCGCGCTTGAGCCAATGGGGCATCGCGAGCGCCGCAATGCCGAAGCGCAGCCACGCGAGCAGCAGCACGGGGAAGGCGGCGACCAGGGGCTTGGAGAGGGCGACGTAGCCGCCCACGAGCGACATGCTCAAGGCCAGGCAGCCGTAGGCCACGAGGCGGCCTGATGCGGGGGCGGTGGAGTTCAATAGACTGGGCTTTTGTTGTTGCGGAAAGCGGTTTCGATGATGCCCCACGTTTTTGTTTACGGCACGCTGCGCAGCGGCGGGCGCAACGACATCGCGCGCTACAGGCCGTCGCCCGTGCGTCTGGGGGAGACGAGCATCGACGGCACGCTGTACGACCTGGGCGCCTATCCGGGCATCGTGCTCGGTGGCGCGGGGCGTGTCGCGGGCGAGGTCTATGCGATCGACCCTGCGGTCGAGGCTGCGCTCGATGTGCTCGAGGAAGTGGCCGATGACGATTCGGGCGAGTACATCAAGCGGCGCGTGCGCGTCGAAGTAAGCGGGCAGTGGGTCGATTGCCTGGTGTACGAGATTCACCCGTCGCGCATTGCAGACCGCCACGTGATCCAGAGCGGGGACTGGATCGCGCATGCCGCGCTGAGCAGTGGCTCGTTTTCACCAACGAAAGATTGATTGCGCATTGTGAAATACGAGAGTGCTGCGCCGCAATATTTTTTCTCAATATGAGAAAAATAATTTTGCATTGAGAAATACTTCCGTAAGTTGTTGATTTTATTAGTTGAAAAATATGTCTTCTATAAGACATAAGAGTCCGAGAGCGGATTAAAGTAACTCCACGGCCGCAGCGCCAGACCCTCAACCAACCTCACGGAGTGACCATGCCCCAGACCCTCACAGAACAACTCAGCCGCGAACAACAAATTGCCGCCCTCGAAAAAGAATGGGCCACCGATCCGCGTTGGAAGGGCGTCAAGCGCGGCTACAGCGCGGCCGACGTGGTGCGTCTGCGCGGCTCGTTTCCCATCGAGCACACGCTGGCCAAGCGCGGCGCTGAAAAGCTCTGGGACAAGATCAACGGCGGTGCCAAGAAGGGCTACGTGAACGCGTTCGGCGCCATCTCCGCCGGCCAGGCCATGCAGCAGGCCAAGGCCGGCCTGGAAGCGGTGTATCTGTCGGGTTGGCAGGTCGCCGCCGACGGCAACACCTCCGAGACGATGTACCCCGACCAGTCGCTGTACGCCTACGACTCGGTGCCGACGATGGTCCGTCGCATCAACAACACCTTCCGCCGTGCCGATGAAATCCAGTGGGGCCGTGGCATCAATCCGGGCGACAAGGAGTTCATCGACTACTTCCTGCCGGTCGTAGCCGACGCGGAAGCAGGCTTCGGCGGCGTGCTGAACGCCTTCGAACTGATGAAGAACATGATCGCGTCGGGCGCTGCCGGCGTGCACTTCGAAGACCAGTTGGCTGCCGTGAAGAAGTGCGGCCACATGGGCGGCAAGGTGCTGGTTCCCACGCAGGAAGCCTGCGAGAAGCTGATCTCGGCACGTTTCGCCGCCGACGTGATGGGCGTGCCCACCATCGTGCTGGCCCGCACCGACGCGGAAGCCGCCAACCTGATCACCTCCGACCATGACGCCAACGACAAGCCCTTCCTGACCGGCGAGCGCACGCAAGAAGGCTTCTACCGCGTCAAGAACGGCCTGGAACAAGCCATCAGCCGCGGCGTGGCCTACGCACCGTACGCCGACCTGGTGTGGTGTGAAACCGGCGTGCCGGACATCGGCTTCGCCCGCGAATTCGCCCAGGCCGTGCATGCCGCATGCCCCGGCAAGCTGCTGTCGTACAACTGCTCGCCTTCCTTCAACTGGAAGAAGAACCTCGACGACAAGCAGATCGCATCGTTCCAGGAAGACTTGTCGGCGCTTGGCTACAAGTACCAGTTCATCACGCTGGCCGGTATTCACATCAACTGGTTCAACACCTTTCAATTCGCCCACGCCTACGCTCGCGGCGAAGGGATGAAGCACTACGTGAACATGGTGCAGGAGCCCGAATTCGCGGCGCGCGACAAGGGCTACACCTTCGTGTCGCACCAGCAGGAAGTGGGCGCCGGCTACTTCGACGACGTGACCACCGTGATCCAGGGCGGTACGTCCAGCGTGAAGGCGCTGTCGGGCTCGACCGAGGAAGAACAGTTCCACTGATCCTCGCGGATCGGTTGACGCGCGGCGGCTTGCCGTCGCTTTCAAGCCCGGCTCATCGCCGGGCTTTTGCTTTGGCCCCCTTCCTCGCTGGCGCGCGTGGCCCGAGGAATGCCGTACCCACGGCCCGGGCGGGCAGCGGCTAGAATCGCCAACTCTGCACTCAACAAGAGCGAGAAAGGCACCTTGGTTATGACACCGCGAACTACCCCGCAAGAAATCAGCGGCTTTTTCTTCACTGAAGGAAAAGGCCGGTAGCCCCGCGCGCGCTGGCTTCTGCCAGCTCTACAGCCAAGCAAAGCGCGGTCTTCCACCGCGCTTTTTTGTTTTTCTCCCCGAGGTTTTCACATGATCCAGATCACGCTCCCCGACAACTCGCGACGCGAGTTCCCAGGCCCGGTTTCGGTGGCCGAAGTGGCCCAGTCCATCGGCCCCGGCCTCGCCAAGATGACGGTGGCCGGCAAGGTCGACGGCAGGCTCGTCGATGCCAGCGACGTCATCGACCACGACGCGAAGCTCCAGATCATCACGCCCAAGGACGACGAGGGCCTGGAGATCATCCGCCACTCGACGGCCCACCTGGTTGGCCATGCGGTGAAGCAGCTCTACCCGACGGCGAAGATGGTGATCGGTCCGGTGATCGACGAAGGCTTCTACTACGACATCTCTTACGAGCGTCCCTTCACGCCCGAAGACATGGTGGCCATTGAGCAGCGCATGAAGGAGCTGATCGCGCASGACTACGACGTCGTCAAGAAGATGACGCCGCGCGCCGAGGTGATCGAGGTCTTCAAGTCGCGTGGCGAGGACTACAAGCTGCGCCTCGTCGAGGACATGCCCGACGAGCAGGCCATGGGCCTGTACTACCACCAGGAATACGTCGACATGTGCCGCGGACCGCACGTGCCGAACACGCGCTTCCTGAAGGTCTTCAAGCTCACGAAGCTGGCCGGTGCCTACTGGCGCGGCGACGCCAAGAACGAGCAGTTGCAGCGCATCTACGGCACGGCCTGGGCCGACAAGAAGCAACTCGACCAGTACATCCAGCGCATCGAGGAGGCCGAGAAGCGCGATCACCGCAAGCTTGGCAAGGAACTCGACCTGTTCCACATCGACGAAGTGGCGCCGGGTGTGGTGTTCTGGCACCCGAAGGGTTGGGCGGTGTGGCAGCAGGTCGAGCAGTACATGCGCGGCATCTACCGCGACACAGGCTATTGGGAAGTGAAGGGCCCGCAGATTCTCGACAAGAGCCTGTGGGAGAAAACGGGCCACTGGCAGAACTACCGCGACAACATGTTCACGACGGAGTCGGAAAAGCGGGAGTACGCGCTCAAGCCGATGAACTGCCCGGGCCACGTGCTGATCTTCAAGAGCGACCTGCGCAGCTACCGAGACCTGCCCCTGCGCTACGGCGAGTTCGGCCAGTGCCACCGCAACGAGCCGAGCGGCGCGCTGCACGGCATCATGCGCGTTCGCGGCTTCACGCAGGACGACGGGCACATCTTCTGCACGGAAGACCAGATCCTGGACGAGTGCATCGCCTACACGGCGCAGTTGCAGAAGGTCTACGCCGACTTCGGCTTCACGGACATCCTCTACAAGGTCGCGACGCGTCCCGAGAACCGCGTGGGCTCCGACGAGCTGTGGGACAAGGCCGAGCATGCGGTGATGGAGTCGCTGCGCCGTTCCGGTGTCGACTTCATCATCTCGCCGGGGGACGGCGCCTTCTACGGCCCGAAGATCGAATACACGCTGCGTGACGCCATCGGCCGCCAGTGGCAGTGCGGCACGATGCAGGTCGACTTCAACACGGCGGAGCGCCTGGGCGGCGAGTACGTTACGGAATCGAGCGGCCGCGCCCACCCCGTGATGCTGCACCGCGCGATCGTCGGCAGCCTGGAGCGGTTCATCGGCATGCTGATCGAACACCACTCCGGGCCCATGCCTGCATGGCTCGCTCCGGTG
>NNBU01000172.1_pt1 | contig 12186 bp, 15 predicted proteins | sample 1173781 | NCBI WGS metagenome assembly NNBU01 (sample SAMN07173937, study PRJNA388173) | plant metagenome | biome: Plant school; feature: Soil; material: Symbiotic tissue of Blasia pusilla L.; isolation source: symbiotic tissue sample KVJ2 | host: Blasia pusilla | place: Norway: Troms, Kvaloya...
CGCCATTCATTCATGGATGAAAGATTCTCCCTTGGCTTATGCCCTAGATGACGTATCCGTGAAAGCCAGACGCAGCAAAGTTACTTTGTGTGGCGGTGCGTTTGCGATCGCGCCTGTGCAGATGTTGATTAAAGAAAGATTACTCAAATCTTGTATTCCTGAAAGTAATTTGTTGATTCCCGAAAATCCGGGAACCGTTGCTTTATCAGAAATGAAAAAACTTTACTTAGGAGAAACGACCGATGTTAACCAAGCGGCTTAATTATAACGTCCCTCAAGACTTGACTCCAGCCATCAGAATGCTTGCAGAAATGGATGGCACAACCCCCACTTACTGGCTGAGAAAAGCTCTGGAGAAATTAGTTTCGGAAAGATTCTCTGTCAATAACAATCATCAAATCAACTTAGGGGATTTGGAGGCGATAAGAGGTGAATAATATGATGATGTGCAAGGTTAGCACAGAAGAAATAGTAATCATTCTGGCTGGTGTTGAGCAGACTTTAAGATTGATTCAAGCTACTCCCGAATATAGGAGACTGCAAACATCAGAGCATTTTACTACATCAAATGATTTGGTTTTGAATGATGCCATTCAATCAATATCTGAAGTTTTAGATGGCATTGAAAAAGTACAACTCGCTAACAGTTCTCATGAGTAATAATTGTGCGAACGCTTGCCCGGTCAAGAAAAGCGTTCGCCCAGTTGTGACTTAGATCAGGGATGAAATCAGTACACACATTCAAGGATATCAAAATGGCGCACCCCGTAGGATATTACTCCCTCTCTCACGACAATGCACTCATTAAAGATATGTGTGAGACATGGGGGGAAGGATTAGAAAAGATGAACGAATCAGACACACTCTGGTTAATTGCAAAAATCGCTCATGAAGCATGGCTAGAGTGTGATTCTTCTACCGCTCCTAGCAACGAAGCGGAGTCAGTATTGAAACGACTGCATGAGTTAAAGCAATGGGAAAAATTTGCACTGATTACCGCAATGGCACAGTAGTCTCATGTACAAGAAACAACTGTATCTAGCTTTGGCTGGTGTTAGTGTCTGCTTCTTGCCTTTCTTCATTCCCTTAATTCCCAAGTTGGGGGCTTATGCAGAAGCTGAGAGATTAAAAGCCACCGAAGGATTAGAGCGTAAACGCATAGAAGAACGGGCTAAAACCAGCGATGCCTTATACGAGGCGGGAGTCATGCCCACAACTCGAAAACTGAGGATTACCAATTATTTTGACAGCAGTAAACGCAATCCCAGACCAGACACAACCCTATATCTTGATGACGAGATTGTTGATGTGTTTGACGCAACGGGTAAGTGTATTGGGCGAATTGAAGAAGGAATTTGGAAGTGGAAGCACAAAGCCAAAGGGATTTGTAAAAGCGTTCAAAATATCAAACCAGTGAGGAGAAAATAATGGCGTTAGGTTCATCAAGTGCAGAAAGTAATAGCACTGGTAACAGCGATGGTAAACCCAAAGGTAAGAAACGAACGCTTGGTGAAATCATCGATTTTTGTGCCAAGGCTGTTGTGATGATTGTCGGCTTACCCATTAGGGCAGCCGCCGCTATAGTCAATCAGTTTGTTGCTAACGGTGGCGCGGGTCGTGCGTTGGTAGGCGGGATTTTATTTATTGGTGGTTCCATAATTAGTGCTGATTCAACTTGGCAATTAATCTTTACTGGGCCCCCTATTTTTCCCTGGTTTGAGCCGGCTTGGAATTGGCTAAATGTGCCGTTTGCACTGTTCAATCCGTTTTTTTACCTTGCATTCATAATTTCTGTAGGTGTTCAGGTAATTGAAGCCCATGCCCTACGGGGTAAGAACCCAGATTCAGCTAGGCGGGAACTTCAAGATCACATGGTCTATGAGCTTGAAACCAAGCCTAGTGGCAAGATTGACCTTGTTGGTGAGCTTTGGAAGGATTATAAGACCGCAGGGACACGCGATCGCTCTAGTGCAGGGTTAGTTGTGATTGCGGTTTGGGTGTTCGATATTGTCACCACCTTTGCGGCTCGTAACCCATTCGACTACACAGCCCCGTTGATGATATTGGGCTGCACATTATTCAACATTGGGACAATGATGGCGGGTGAAATTGGGTTTGCCATCTGGCGGTTGACCAAAGATTAGACTTCTTGCAGAAGTGGGGTAAAGGGGAAGGGGTAAAGGGGAAAGGATGGAATTTTCCCTTTCCCTTTAACCTTTAACCTTTCCCCAACATATTGCAAAACTCACTTTTGCAATATGTCGATTAAAGTGAGCGCCGCTCAACAACTCTCTACATTGAGCGGCTTCTTAATTCAACAGGGCATTTGTTTTATGCAAAGCAATAATATCCCAAAAATTACAACTAAGGAAACGGAACACTTACGCGAATCATATCCGGCCTTATCCCATTTGGAGGCAGGAAATGTTTCTGAATGGTTGCAAGAGCGCAAGGATCAATTATTTGAAATGGCTCGAGTTTCTGAAAATGAAGCAGACATGACCCGTGTACTTGGCTTGCTGGCTTCTGGGATAGGAGCAGTTTGTTATGCTGTCAATCCAATGGCACTGGTTGGTGGTTTAATTGGCGGTGCTGCGTGGCTATGGTTTGTTGTCGAACATTCCAATAGAACCAAAGAGATTGCCCCCTTACCATTTGTACGTGGCAACTTTATAGACGCTCTAGCTCGTGCTGGTGACTATGATAATCGAAACAATTATCAAGCAGATCATCTTGCTAATACTGTTAAATTTCTAGAGCGACAATCAGCAGAAGAGTACGCCTTTCTTCATGCTGAATTTGAAAATATTGGGCAGTATTTAACCCAAGTTGAACCAGGAAAACGTTTTTATGCTTATCGTTGGATGTTTGGCTGGTTTGGCAAGCTTAAGGGTCGTCAGCTACCGACTTATCAAAGTATGGCTCTCCATTTACAGGATGTGACCATTGACAGCCGTGTGAATCTGTCAGAGATAAGTGCCATCGCACAAGCTCAAACCCAGTTACCACCAACCGTAGATATTAAACAGTTTCAATCGCCACAGGTAAATATTGGGCAGACAAACCAAGCTGCTTCTCCTTCTAAACCTACAGAATTACAGCCATCAGCTAATGGGCTTTCACCAGAGACTATAACTCATCTCCCTCTGGCGAATAGAGCAAATGCACTCATCGCTGCTTTAACGAAAAGTGGTTTCCAAATAGAAGACATGATGAGTTCCCAAGTCATTGCGATCGCTGGCACTCAGCGAGGTGGCAAGGGAACCTTAGCAGCAATCTTGGCAACATTATCTCTAGCTTTAGATTCGGGATTAAACACCCAATACTTTACAGCCGGGGTGGACGTTTACCCCTTTAGTTGCAATCTGATTTCTGCCCTTAAGTACCCCGAAAAAGATGCCGATGGAGCAGATAAACTGGTCGCCCGTGACTTGCTTAAATTTCTTAAAGGCTTAGATGCAAGTGAACCTTACTCCCACAAAAACTTACTGTTAGTCATTGATGAGGCGATGCGCTTGCTGTCCCTACTTGATGAGAGCGATCGCACTTGGGCTATCCAATATTTACTTTCTCGCTTCGCCAAATGTGGCGGTACATTAATCATTGTCTTGCATGGCTCTAACTTAACTTCTGTGGTTGGCAAGGCCACAGCAGGACTAGCAGACACCTTTAAGCTATCGGTTAACTTTATTGGCTGTGTAGCTCAGTCTGTCAGCGCTGGCGGATTGCGAAAAATTAATGTTGCCAGTGGCGAATATTTCAAAGCCAACCCTAATAACTTTGCTGAACCTGTTAGCGGTGGCAATCTGGGCATGATTCCAAACTGGTTAAAGATAGAGTTACACCCTGGAAATGGTCAGCCAGATCCAGCTAGAACGTTACTCAAATTTTTCCCGGAACTGGTGCAACATCACCAGCCAGCAGTTATGCCCAGAGGGGAGAAAATTGCACCAGATGACGCAGTTAATCAGCTTGAGTCCATTTTCTCAAAGCCTACCCAAGAGGCTGAAATTGCAGAGCTAGAATTCGTCAGCATTTCTGAGACGGATTTAGAGCAGATTTTAAACATTGTTACTTCAGCCGTGACAACACCAGTCAGCTTTGCTGCGATTAGAAATAGCCGGAAGTGGGGCGAAGAGAAAAAGGGTGTTCGGTATTTAAGGTGTGCGATTGCACAACTTATAGAATCCAAGCAATTGAAAGGTAGTGAGAAGTTAGGCTTTACTGCTTTTTAATCTTACTCCAATCTCAAAAAGCCATTAAGAAAGCACTTAGTTCAAAGATATCAAGACATAAACAGCCTGAAATCCTAGTAATGAATTTACATCTATGCACCCAATTGAGTTTAAGAAAAAGTGGCAATTAACTTACAACGATTTAGCACTCGTCTTAGGTTACGAAAATGATTTCACTGTCCGTTGTTGGGGGATAAATGGAGTCCATAAGCGCAATCCTCAAAAAGTTGCTTATGTTGCTTGTCGCCTTCTAGATGAAAAATGGTCAGCTGAGGGGAAAGTTATAGATTCTTACCTTTGATAATTTCTATCCGCGTCTCTGCTAATTAATTACTTGAAATAGGTGAATACTATGCACCCAATAGAATTTAAGAAAAAATGGCAGTTAACTTACGACGAGCTTGCACTTGTTTTAGGTTATCAAGGTGATTATACTGTTCGTTCCTGGGGTACGAATGGAAGACACAAGCGCAATCCTCAAAATGTTGTTTACGTCGCTTGTCGCCTTCTAGATGAGAAGTGGTCAACTCAAGGTAAACTTGTGGATTCTTATCTCTGATTATTTGTATGATTGGGGCAAGTATTACCTTAAGTCTTTGCCCCAATCGCTATATCTTGCCCTTCATCTTCGATTTCGGTCAGTCCCCAAACGCTTTTCTACCCGTTGTAGCTTGGCATTACTATAATCTGTACGCTGCAAAATTGCTCTCAAATAGATGTCGATATCGTTCGAGATATTTACCGGAATAAATTGATTGAATCCAAGGAAAATCAACAAAGTAAATAATGCAGAAAATAACCCCATCGTCCCATATTTACTTATGGGTTCAGCGCGATAAACCTCTTTCTCTATGGTGATGGGTTTGGGGGGAGGGCTGTTCTTCAACTCCTGAATAACCGTAGTCAAGTTCTTCGTGTGAATCAACAGTGAGTCCCAGTTCTGCTTCAACTGCAATACTTCGCTTTTTAGCCCTTTGAACTCTAAGCTCTCTAATGTCGCTGAGGACTTGGGCGTATTCTTTAACTGCGTCAGTAAGGGAGTTAATTCTTGTCTCAAATTCTCGTTGTTCTTCTCGTACTCGTGAGATGAGAGATTCTGATTCTTCAATTCCTTCGTCAGGATCTCGATTGTCGCTATCGCTTGGTTGAGCAGTTGACTCTGAATTAAATTCGTCTGTGACCATGCTTGTAACTCCGCCCTATCTCTTTCACGTTCAGTTTTTTGTGACTGCTTAAAATTTTCAAACTCTCTATATAATCTGCCCAATGCTATCTTGACCTCACCCAGGTCACTGCTCTCTATTGAATCGGCAGTTTCAGAGTCAAGATTGCTGTGATTCCCGTTGCCATTATTGTTGTTGCTCATTAGTTTTCTTTTGACCCCGACGAGAAGTAGACGCAGTAACTTTTGTCTGTTTTGATGTCGTAGTGTTTGACTCAGCAGCAACCAGAACTTCTGGTTGCTGCAACCCCAAATAAGCCCCAGCTTTTTCAAGCTCTGGTTTCGCCTGATCTAAAAATCCACTCACTAGCAGGTAATCCCCAAAAGGAAATCCATTCTCTTCAGTCGCAGCCGAGTAAGGTAGACCTTTCTCTGTCAACGTGTCAAAGGTTGAGTAGTCTAGCTCTGGCATTTCTATTTCTATGCCTTTCAATTCAGATATCGCTGCCGACGTTTTACTATTCTCCCAGCGCTGAAAACCTGAACCTTTATCCCAGCATAGATTTTTTACCACCACATAATCTGCTTGAGCGCCGCAGAATTCCGCCATAGTTTTTAAGCTAGTGATAACTGAATAACCAAGGTTAAGCACAGTCACCAGCGTTACCCGATAACCCAAATCACCTGCAATCTTGAATAGCCCAAACTTACTGATAATCTCCCTAGTTTTATTGCTTGATGCCCCCGGCATATCTACTATTATTGAGTCCGGTGATTCCGCTTTGATTTCCGTAAAGAAGCGTTTCGCCTCTGCCACCTCCAGGAAGTTTAACAGCCTTACCCCTGAGCCAAAATTTTGATAGTACTCGTACAACTCTGGATTCTCTGTATCTGCGTCATAAGCTAGATAGTTAATGCTTTTATTGTGCATTACATCCAGTAGCAAGCGAGTAAAGGCAGTCTTACCTGTACCACCCTTGCCCCCCAGTATCATCACGATACGTTTCATATTTCGCTCCTATCAGTGATATTAAATTGGGCAGAAGTCTTAGGTGTTGTTTTATTTCGTCTACTAGTTTTAGTTGATGATGAGCCGGATGGTTCACTACTATCAATTGGTGAACTATCTGGTTCTACTGCTGGAACATCATTATTAGTTGTGGTTGAAGAATCAGTTGATTCTGGCTCGGAGTCAGAATTAACTGATTCTTCAACCGCTTTAGATGATGATTCATTACTTGAATTATTCTCCGTTACTGTTGAAGCTTTTTTATGAAAACTCTTCAGACCACTGGCCGCTAGTTCTACCCCATGACCTTTAAACACATCAGAAACATCGTCATAAGAGTAGCCAGCGTCTAACATATCTTGAATAGGTTTAGCCAAACTGAGAACTAAATCTGACAGGCTGATAGTTTTAGGAGTCGCGGCTTTCTGTTTAAGACTGGTTTGAATATCTTCGATTTTTGATAAAGGGACAGCTTTTGGTTTGCGCGACATATTCAGCAATAGTAATAAATTATTCCATTGTAAAAAAAACGTGGTCAAAAAAAGTTTAAGTTTCTTGTCGTGATGTGACGAATATCAACAGAAAAAGGTTTGTATCTTCGTGAGGTAGACTAGTCTAAAAAAGCAGTTACCCATGAATCAACATCCTTCGTATCACTAGTATGTCCAGCATTGCCCAATAGACCATGCCCCCGGTTACACCGAGGTTTTTGCAGATAGTCACTCGTAGTTCGCCAAAGTCTCATACTCCCCCAGTCTCTCGTTGTGCCCCTTGGTTCTCGTTACCTCAGTCCTGTCGTGGGGGCATAGGCAAGCAATACGCCGTAACGCGCTACCGCGCTACTTTCCCTGCGGGAAAGCGGCGTGGTTGCTTGTTGGGGGTGTCCCCCAAACCCCCAGAAAGAGGTCTATTAAAGGGGAAGATAAGCCAACAAGAGGTTCCGGGTTATCCGCCTACCTGCTCGGCGCTCCGCGCCATAGCAGCTACAGCGAATAACCCGGTGAAAAATGAATAAGCAGATAAATGAACGCCTAACTAGTTATGCAGCCAGACCCCCGTACCAATCTCAGTAATCAACTAGCTGACACATTAACCAATCGGTCAGTAGCACCAGATTCTAAGCGAGAAATAACCATCACGTTTAGGGCTAGCTATGCCGAGAAAGCTAGATTAGAGCAGCGATGCAGTGGAGTGGTGCAAAGTGACTATATAAGAGCGAGATTATTTGACTACCCTTTGCCATCTCCTAAGTTAGTCATTCCCGAAGTTAACCGACAGGCTATCTATGAGTTAAAGAAGATTGGTAACAACCTAAACCAACAGACCAGAGCTATTAATGAAGCTGTTAAAATTGGTAGCCAACCCCTGAGTAATGAGGTGAAATCATATCTAAAAACTCTTGATGAACTGACAGCACTTTTAGAACAGACTCGCCAATCACTCACTCAAACTACAGTAGAGGGGCAGCGCAATGATTACCAAAGTCAAAGCTAACAAATCATTTCGTGGCACTACTAAATATGTGCTTGAGAAAGAGAAAGCCAAAATTATTGGCGGGAATATGTACGGGATAAGTACCAATGAACTGGTAGAGCAGTTTACCTTATCAGCCCATCTTAACCCCCAACTAAAAGACCCATGCTATCACTTAATGCTTAGTGTACCTCAGACTGACAGAACTCTTATTGATGACGAATTAGCTAATCTGTCTCAACGTCACTTTGCGAATGTCATTGTGTTGTCGCGGCTTCAAGGTGATGAAGCTCAAGTTAAACAGCCTGATAAAAGGATAGCTAACACCAAACTAAAAGAGCTAGTTGATGAATTTATAGAAACAGAACTGCCAGCTTATGACTTCTTTATAGCGCGACACTCAGACAAAGAACATGACCACACCCACATTGTTGCATCTAGAGTTAATAACCTAGATGGTAAATCTATCCGCACTTGGAATAATTACGCCCACTCTGAACACTCAGCACGACTTCTAGAGCGAGAATTTCAGCTAACCCAAATCCCAAGTAGTTGGGAGAGTAAGCAGAAAGCTATGACTCGTAATCAACTGGAACGAATCGAGCACGATGGACTTCCAGGCGAAGAAATAATGCGACGGGCGATTGAGCAAGTGGCAGCAGATAAACCCACAATGCCCCAGCTAATTGAACATTTATGGAAAGAGCATCAAGTCAAAGCCATCGTCAGTTATTACGGTCACGGTGGGGTAAGGGGTATTAAATTTGGTATTGATGTCGGCTCTGTTAATGAAGATGGTAGCCCCCGTTTGCTCTGGAAACAGGGAGGTAATCTCAATAAATATAAATGCTCATTTAGCAAACTTCAGAGCGAATTGGGCATAAGCTATGAACCACAACGGGATGATGTAGAAATTAAACTGCTAACTCAACTCATAGAAGCAGCCACAATTACGCCAGCTAATGCCCAAATAATAGAACAGCAGCCTTCTAATAGAACTACAGCTAATGCTCAAAAAATATTCCATGAACCTGAAAGTATAGCTGAAGTTGAAGCATTACTAACACAGGCTCAATCATTAGAACTGTATAGGTATTACAGCCTGGAGTTAGAGAATGAGTTAGTCACAGACCGGGATAAAAAGGTAGCTCTTAAGGCACTTAAAGATGGAAAACCCGCCGCAGAAGTTAAAGAAATACTCAAAGCCAGCCCTGCCGATTGGGATGATGAAGAAGCAAGGGCATTAGTATTAATTGCTGAATCTCAATTACCTCCAAGGCAACCATTACCTGAAACTCAACCCCTAGAACAACAGCAATTAAGGCGAGAATTATTATTTATAGCCGTCCCTCTGGGTGTTGAGCTAATCAATCACTCACTCAAAGGTACTGGTAGAAATAGCCTGAAATTTAAACATTCTACTTTGTCAAAACAAGGTAGGGAATTAGTGTTTACTCATGATGAACGAGGTGAGGTATTTCGTGTCCAGGTCAACCGTAATCCTCAAGGTGAGATTGAGTATTCCGCAGTAAATATAGGTGAAGTCAGGCAGTCAGATATTGAAACTTGGCAAAAAGCTAGACGAGTATTGCTGGACTATATAGAACAAGAACGACAGCAAGCAATAGCTAGAGATAAAGGATTATCCCTGTAAAGACAGCTAGATAATGGAAGGAAGTGTAAGATTGCCAAGGTTAAAATTATAGTTTTCCTCAAGTTTGCATTTTATCGCCTAAATTTACTTCAAAATCAAAGTAAGTTTAGGTGTAAAATTAGTAATTGTAATAAATATGATTTTTCATTTCATTTGAATTACGAAATAATCACCATAAATAATATATGGACTCCCAAACTACGATTATCCAGGTAGAGCTATCTGATGGCACAGTAGTTAACGTTGAAGCAACTTCAATTGGAGAAGTGCCGGTAGCTTATCAAAGCTTACCTTTCAAAGAAGTTAAGACTTTAATTAAAAATATTACTCATGAGATCGCTGAGACACTACAAAGTGTAAAACAGGAGACTCAAGCTGATAAACTTAGTATCAAACTAGGTTTAGAGGTAGCTATTGAGTCTGGACAACTCACAGCTTTGATTGTCAAAGGTTCTAGTAAGGCCAACTTTGAACTCACGCTGGAATGGGGTAATTGACCAGCAAATAACTAAAGGCAGACCATGCTGGAAAAATCATTAGATGAATTATTGCAACAATGTACTGTACGTCTAAAGAGCAGTAAAAGTAAAGGAACTGGCTTTTTTGTTGCTCCAGGATTAATTCTTACTTGTGCTCATGTTGTAAAGGGAGCATCTGATGTAATAGATGTATTTTGGAAAACTAAAAACCAGCACTACATTGCTCAAATTAAGAATCTTCTATCAGATTCCAATATAGACGTTGCACTTCTAAATTTAAGTAATGTGGTATTGGATCATCCTTGTGTCTACTTCGATAAATCTATTCCAGAATTGAATGATAACTTATATATTTTTGGCTATCCCGCTCAAGATTATTCTGATGGTGACTCGGTAACAATTAAGTATGAGGGAAAAAGCTTCAAATCGGACGCACAAATACTGAAACTGAAGGAAGGTGAGATTAAGCCAGGTTTTAGTGGTTCACCATTGTTGAATCTCCGAACAGGTGGTGTATGTGGGATTGTTCATGTTTCCCGGAATGTTTCTACTGACTTGGGTGGACGTGCAATACCAATTGAGCAAATATTTAAACATCTAGTTGAGTTACAAGAACAAAATTCTCAATTTCATCAACGAAATTCCAGCTGGGTAAAGCTTCTACTAAAATTAGACTGGTACAAAGTATGCAGCACTATGCTAGAACCGCAGCGCCGGATAACTAGCAATCTCTTAATGCAAGATGAATCTGCCAAAAAAGAAAGAAAGCAGATTTATGTTCCCCTAGCACTGGTACAAAGGAAGAAAACAGATAAACGCAACAAGGAAGACTATTCGCCGGAAACAGGAACACGTCTTTATGAACCAGAGTATGAAACGCAGCAGAGATTTGAGCATGAAGCTTTCCTCAGTCAAATTCTAGAACGCGGCGAAGGTAAAACCAAAGGTAAGCAGATAGCAATAATTGGAGAAGCAGGTGCTGGGAAAACAACGCTGTTGCAAGCGATCGCTTTTTGGATATTAGAGAAAGGCTTAGGTTTACCAGTCTGGATATCTTTGGCAGACTTGGGACGAAATGGAACTTTGACAGATATTCAAACATATATATGTAATAGTTGGCTTGAGCAAGCAATCCCCCCAACACAGTTAACTCAAGAAATACGAAATGACTTTACGAACCAAATTCAGCAGGGGCGAGTGTGGCTGCTGTTGGATGGGGTGGATGAAATCTCTAGAGGCGAAGCGTTTCACCAGCCATTAGAAGAAATTTCCTGTCAGTTGACTGGATGGCTATCTTCATCGCGGGTAGTGTTAACTTGTCGGCTGAATGTTTGGCAAGCAGATCGTAATGCACTAGAAAGTTTTGAAACTTATCGTCTACTAGACTTTGACTATCCCCAACAGGTGCATCAGTTTATCGAGAACTGGTTTGCGGGAGATATTGAAAAAGGAAAACGGTTAAAGACACAATTAGACTCATCTGAACGGGTGCGCTTGCGGGACTTGGTGCAAACTCCCCTGCGTTTGACGTTGTTATGTGGTATCTGGCAAAGCGAGGAGGGGAATTTACCAGAGACAAAGGCGGGACTGTACCATCAGTGTGTGCAACACTTCTACAAGTGGAAAAAAAACCGTTTCAGCACCCGCATCCAAGACCAACGAGATTTAGATCAGGCATTGGGAAGTTTAGCCCTACGAGATATCAGCGAGGGTGGTTCACGGTTTCGGTTGCGGGAAACTTTTATTATTGAAGAATTAGGCTATCCAGATAATGAGACTTCGCTGTTTTACAAAGCACTGCAACTCGGCTGGCTGAATGATGTTGGGATTGCTGCTGAATCTCCCAGCAAAGAGAAAGTTTATGCTTTCTACCATACAACTTTTGAGGAATATTTTGCAGCCTTAGCTGTTGATAATTGGCAGTATTTTCTAAATCACGTTCCTGAGAACCCAGAACAAGGAACTTATCGCATATTTGAACGACAGTGGAAAGAGGTGATTTTGCTGTGGTTGGGGCGAGAAGATATAAAACCAGAGCAGAAGAAAGAATTTATTAAGGCTTTAGTAGAGTTTGACGATGGATGCAAGAGTCAGAGTCAAATTCCTGACTGGAAGGGATTTTATGAATACCGAGCCTATTTCCTAGCCGCAGTTGGGATTGCCGAGTTTAAAAA
>NNBU01000493.1_pt1 | contig 12143 bp, 12 predicted proteins | sample 1173781 | NCBI WGS metagenome assembly NNBU01 (sample SAMN07173937, study PRJNA388173) | plant metagenome | biome: Plant school; feature: Soil; material: Symbiotic tissue of Blasia pusilla L.; isolation source: symbiotic tissue sample KVJ2 | host: Blasia pusilla | place: Norway: Troms, Kvaloya...
AAGACCAGGCCGAGCGGGGGCCGCGTGCTCTTCAACGGGCAGGACCTTGCCCGTCTGAACGAATACGAGATCGTGCGCGCCGGCGTGGGCCGCAAGTTCCAGACGCCTTCGGTCTACGAAGACCTCACGGTGCTGGAGAACTTCGAGATCTCGCTGCCGCGCATGCACGGCCTGCTGCAGTCACTGACCTTTCGCCGCACGCCCGCGCTGCGCGAGCGCATCGACGCGATGGCCGAGCAGGTCTTCCTTGCCGAGCGGCTCGGGCACCGCGCCGGGCAGTTGAGCCACGGGCAGAAGCAGTGGCTGGAGATCGGGATGCTCCTGATGCAGGAGCCCGAGCTGCTGCTGCTCGACGAACCCGTGGCCGGCATGAGCCCGCGCGAGCGCGAGCAGACCGGCGACCTGCTGCGGCGCATCTCGGCGGGCAAGTCAGTGGTCGTGATCGAGCACGACATGGATTTCGTCAAGCGCATCGCGCACCGCGTCACGGTTCTGCATCAGGGCAAGTTGCTCAGCGAGGGTACGGCCGCCGAGGTGCAAGCCGACCCGCGCGTGATCGACGTGTACCTCGGTCATTGAGAAAAGGAGAAAACGGATGCTCGAAGTCACCGCACTCAATGTCGCCTACGGCGAGTCGCACGTCATCCGCGATGTGTCGCTGCGCGTCGCGCCCGATGAGGCCGTCGCCATCATGGGCCGCAACGGCATGGGCAAGACCACGCTGCTGAAGTCGCTCATCGGCCTGTTGCCCGCGCGCGGCGGCAGCATCCGCCTGGGCGGCGCCGACCTCACGAAGCTGCCCAGCTACCAGCGCGTGGCGCAAGGCCTGGCCTTCGTGCCGCAGGGACGCATGGTGTTTCCGTTCCTCACGGTGGAGCAGAACATTCTCTCGGGCGCCGCGAAGTCGGGCCACCGCACCGTGCCCGAGTACCTCTACAAATTCTTCCCGGTGCTCAAGGACATGAGGCAGCGCCGCGCCGGCAACCTCTCTGGCGGCCAGCAGCAGATGCTGGCGATTGCGCGAGCGCTCATTTCCGAGCCCAGGGTGCTGATCCTGGACGAGCCGACCGAGGGCATCCAGCCTTCGATCATCAAGGAGATCGCGCAGACGCTGAACGTGCTGCGCGCCGAGCGCGGCTTCGCCATCGTGGTGTCGGAGCAGGTGCTGAGCTTCGCGCTCGACCTCGCCGACCGCTTTCTCGTCATCGACCGCGGGCGCCTCGTGCATGACGAAGGGCGCGCGAGCCTCGATCAGGACAAGGTCAGGTCTTTCCTGACCGTGTGAGACCCCTTCCCCATTTCCCCTTCAACCACCCTTCAGGAGCAGCGTCATGAGACATGGTGATATTTCGAGCAGCAACGATTGTGTTGGCGTCGCGGTCGTCAACTACAAGATGCCCCGCCTTCACACCAAGGCCGAGGTGCTGGACAACGCCCGCAAGATCGGCGAGATGCTGGTCGGCATGAAGAAAGGCCTGCCGGGCATGGACCTGGTGGTGTTCCCCGAGTACTCCACGCACGGGATCATGTACGACTCGAAGGAGATGTACGACACCGCCGCCACGGTGCCCGGCGAGGAGACCGCCATCTTCGCGGACGCCTGCCGCCGCGCCAACGTGTGGGGCGTGTTCTCGCTCACCGGCGAACGCCATGAAGAGCACCCGAACAAGGCGCCCTACAACACGCTGATCCTCATGAACAACCAGGGCGAGATCGTCCAGAAGTACCGCAAGATCATGCCGTGGGTGCCCATCGAGGGCTGGTATCCCGGCGACTGCACCTACGTGAGCGACGGCCCCAAGGGCATGAAGATCAGCCTGATCATCTGCGACGACGGCAACTACCCCGAGATCTGGCGCGACTGCGCCATGCGCGGCGCCGAACTCATCATCCGCTGCCAGGGCTACATGTACCCGGCCAAGGAGCAGCAGATCATGGTGTCCAAGGCCATGGCCTTCATGAACAACACCTACGTGGCGGTGGCCAACGCGGCGGGCTTCGACGGCGTGTATTCGTACTTCGGCCACTCGGCGCTCATCGGCTTCGACGGCCGCACGCTGGGCGAATGCGGCGAGGAAGAGATGGGCATCAACTACGCCGAACTCTCGATGGGCCTGATCCGCGACGCGCGCAAGAACGGCCAGTCGCAGAACCACCTCTTCAAGCTGGTGCACCGCGGCTACACCGGCACCATCAACTCCGGCGACGGCGACAAGGGCGTGGCGGCCTGCCCGTACAACTTCTATACGAAGTGGATCACCGACCCCGAGGGCACGCGCGAGATGGTGGAGTCGTTCACGCGCAGCACGGTCGGCACGCCCGAGTGCCCGATCGAGGGCATTCCGAACGAGCCGGCCAAGCACCGCTGAAGAAGGGGCAACGCACGCCATGAATGCCGCCGTCCCCGATCCGCTCGCGAGCTACCGCATCGAGACCGAGCCCTTCTACCGGCCAGCGGGCAATGAGGTGGCGCTCTATGAACAGGCCTACCGCCACCGCATGCCGCTGATCCTCAAGGGGCCCACCGGCTGCGGCAAGACGCGCTTCGTCGAGCACATGGCGTGGTCGCTCGGGCGGCCGCTGGTCACGCTGGCCTGCAACGAGGACATGACGGCCTCCGACCTCGTCGGGCGCTACCTGCTCGATGCGAACGGCACGGCGTGGCACGACGGGCCGCTGACGCTGGCGGTGCGCCATGGCGGCATCTGCTACCTGGACGAGGTGGTGGAGGCGCGGCAGGACACCACCGTGGTCATCCACCCGCTGACGGACGCGCGCCGCATCCTGCCGCTCGACAAGAAGGGCGAACTGGTGCGCGCGCACCCCGACTTCCAGCTGGTGGTGTCGTACAACCCCGGCTACCAGAGCAGCGCGAAGGACATGAAGCCCTCGACGCGGCAACGCTTCGCGGCGCTGGAGTTCGACTACCCCGACAGCAAGCTCGAGGCGGAAATCGTCGCGCACGAGGCCGGGGTCGCCATCGACCTGGCAGCCAGGCTGGTGGCGATTGCGCGGTGCTCCCGCGAGCTCAAGCACCGCGGGCTCGACGAAGGCGTGTCCACGCGCATGCTGATCTACGCGGGCGTGCTGATCCGCGACGGCGTGTCGCCGCGCGAGAGCTGCGACATGACGATGACGCGCGCGCTCACCGACGACCCCGACATGGCGAGCGCGCTGCAGGGCTTTGTCGAGGCACAGTTCGGATGAACGACAGGCACGGCGGCCTCGGTGCGCTGTCGCTGCTGGCGCGCGGCCTGGCGGGCGTCGATGTGGAGGTACAGGCCCTGGCAGGCAGGGGAACGCGCGCGGTGCTCACCGGCCGCAAGCTGCTGCTGCCCGAAGGCACCGGCGAAGCAGCCATGCGCCGCGCGATGGTCGCGCATGCCGCCGCGCACCTGCGGCACTCGCGGCCCGCGCGCCCGGCGCATGGGCTCAAGCCGATGGGCATCGCCGTGGTCTCGGCCATCGAGGACGCGCGTGTCGAGCGCCTGCTGTGGCGCGACTTTCCCGGCCTGCACGGCTGGTTCGCCGCATCGCTCCCTCCCGTGCCCGACCCGCTCGACCTGCGCTTCGCCGCGCTCGTCGCGCGCATGGACCGCATGCTGCTGCTCCCCGCGTGGCAGGACGACAACCACTGGGTGAACAAGGCCCGCGGCCTGTTCGAAGAAGCCGCCGCCAGCAGGGGCCTGGAGGACTACGACGCCTTCCGCGCCATCGCCTCGATCCTCGCCAACGACCTGGGCCAGATGCGTGTGCGCTTCGAGCCCCAGGACTACGCCGTGCCCGCGCCCTGGCGGGACGACAACAGCCACCTGTGGGAATTCGCCGAAACGCAGACCGCGCCCGAGGAAGCCATCGCGCTGCAGCAGGCGGGCGCACGCCCGCCACCGCCCACCGATGCGCCGGACGAAGGCAGCGGTCCGCCTCCTGCCGATGCCGCAGGCGACATCGAACTCGGCCGCTACACATACCCTGAATGGGACCGCAAGCTCGAACGCCTGCGCCCCGACTGGTGCACCGTGATCGAGAAGCTGCCTGCATGGCAAGGCCTTGCTGCAATGCGCGAGCAGACGTCGGCCCTGGGCAGCGAGCGCCTGGCTCCCCTCGCCCTGCCTCGCGCGCGCCACCTCGACCGCACGCACCGCCTGCGTCGCCAGTGGGAGGGCGACGATATCGACCTGAACGCCGCCATCGAAGTGCTGGTCGACCGGCGCCTGCGGCTGCGCCCCGACCCGCGCCTGTTCATGCGCCCCGGCAAGGCACCGCGCCCGAGCAGCGTGCTGGTGCTGCTGGACCTCTCGGAATCGGTGAACGACCCCGGCCATGACGGCGCGCGCTCGCTGCTCGACATAGAGAAGCAGGCCGCCCTGATGCTGGCTGACGCGAACGCGCGCGGCATCGACCGGCTCGCGATCCACGGCTTTTCGTCGAACACGCGCGCCGAGGTCTATTACTACCGCCTGCTCGAGTTCGGCAAGCCGCTCCAGGCACCGTCGCGCGCCATGATCGGCGCGGTGCGCGGGCGCTACTCCACGCGCATCGGCGCCGCACTGCGCCATGCCGCATCGCACCTGCGCGCCGAGCCTTCGTGCCAACGCGCGATATTGCTCGTGACCGACGGCGCACCCGCGGACATCGACGTGCACGACCCCCACTACCTGATCGAAGACGCCCGCATGGCCGTCGCCGAGGCGCGCGAGGCCGGTGTGCGCACCGCGTGCATCGCGGTCGACGGCGCAGCCGACGCGTACGTGCGCCGCATCTTCGGCTGGCGCAACTATTGCATCGCCGACGATCCACGCAGCCTGCCTGCGCGGCTTGCACGCATGAGCGCACGACTGGCCGCCGCAAACTGAGGAGAATGATGGTTCACACATCCAGGAGACACCCCCGTGGCTGACAAGGACCCCATTCGCGTCGGCATCCTCTACTCGGAAACCGGCGTCACCTCGACGATCGGGCTGTCGCAGCTGCAGGGCGCGCTGCTCGCCATCGAAGAGATCAACGAGGCCGGCGGCGTCGACGGGCGCGAGATCGCGGCGGTGCGCTACGACCCGCAATCGAACCCCGTGCGCTACGCCCAGTTGGCCGAGAAGCTGATCGTGCAGGACCGCGTCAACGTGATCTTCGGCTGCTACATGTCGAGCAGTCGCAAGGCCGTGATCCCGGTGATCGAGAAGTGGAACAAGCTGCTCTTCTACCCCACGCTGTACGAGGGCTTCGAGTACTCGGGCAACGTGATCTACACCGGCGCCGCGCCCAACCAGAACAGCGTGCAGCTGGCCGAGTTCATGACCACGAATTTCGGCTCGCGCGTGTACCTGATCGGCTCGGACTACATCTACCCGTACGAGTCGAACCGCATCATGGGCGAACTGGTGATGCAGCGCCCCGGCAGCGAGAAGCTGGGCGAGCGCTACGTGGCGCTGGATGCGGGCGAGCGCGACTACCGGGCCATCATGGACGACATCCGCGACAAGCGGCCCGACTTCATCTTCTCGACGGTGGTGGGCGATTCCACCGCGAGCCTGTACCGCGCGTATGCCGAGGCAGGCTTTGACCCGAAGACGATGCCGATCGCCAGTCTCACGACCTCGGAGGCCGAGATTTCGCAAATGGGCCACGGGGTGGCAACGGGGCACTTCACGGCGGCGCCGTATTTCCAGTCGATCGACTCGGCCGCGAACCGGCGCTGCCTGGCGATGTTGCGCGCGCGCTTCGGTGATGGCTGCGTGCCCAATCTGTGCTGGGAGGCTTCGTATTTCCAGATGCACATTTTTGCGAATGCCTACCGGCAGGCGGGGAGCGACGGCATCGCGGAAATTCTTCCGCACATCCTGGGCAGCGAGTTCGATGCGCCGCAGGGGTTGGTGAAAATCGATCCGGCCAACCATCACACGTGCCTGTACCCCCGCATCGGGCGGGTCGACGCGCATGGCCAGTTCACCATCGTGCGGCAGGCCACGCGGGCGGTGTACCCGGACCCTTATCTCGTCACCCACTCGTTGGGCGACTGGACGGCCAGGCTCGATACCTTGGAGCTCTAGGATGGACGGCGCCGCCCCCAAGCGACAGACCCTGCGGGTGACGCCGCCGCAGCTGAAAGAGCTGCGCCTGCTGAAGATCGCCGTCATCCACCCCGACGACGCCGACGGCCGACAGCTCACGCAGCAGCTGCAACGCATCGGCTGCCAGGTGCAGGCCTTCTGGCCGCCGGTGCAGGTGCTGCCCGAAGGCATCGACGTGGCCTTCATGGCGGTGCAGCCCGACTTCATCAACCTGCGCTTCGAATGGACACAGCGCGACGACGCACCGGCCATCATCGCGGTGGTGACCTACGAGAACCCGACCATCGTCGAAGCGGTGCTGGAAATCGGCGCGAAAGCCGTGCTGCCTTCTCCGGTGCGCTCGTTCGGGCTGCTCTCGGCGCTGGTAGTGGCGCGCGAGGCGCACAAGGAAGGCCGCTCGCTCGCACGGCGCCTGCGCAAGGTCGAGGCCAAGCTGCTGGGCGTTCGGCAATTGGCCGAGGCCAAGACCATCCTCATGAAGACGCACGACGTTTCGGAAGGACAAGCCCATGACCTGATCCGCGATCAGGCGATGAGCAAGCGCACCACCATGGAGGAGATCGCCGCGGCCATCGTCAACGCCAACGAGATCCTCTCGCTGGGCACGCGCAAGCCGAGCCACGGCTGAAAAGCTCAGACCTGCCGGAACGCCGTCAGCACCTTCAGCACGCTCAGCGTGGCGCCGTCGAGTGCCGCGTGCTGGCGGTGCGCAATGCCCACGCGCCGGGTGAGCCTGGGGCTCACCGGCAGGATCTGCATGCGGTCGCCGCGCACGTTGTCGGTGCTCTGCTGCAGCGGCAACAGCGCCGCGCCATAGCCGGCTGCCACCAGGCTGCGGATGGCGGCGTCGTAGTTGAGTTCGATGCGCGCGCGCGGCGCGAAGCCAGCCTCGGCAAACCACTCCATCGTGAGCCGGTACATGTGCGTGGTGGCTTCGTTGAAGATCAGCGGCTGCGCCGCCAGCCACGCCGGCGTGACGCGCCTGGGCGCCTTCCAGCGCGGGGGCACGAAGGCCATCATGGGCTGCTCGCACCACGGCGTGACGACGATGCCGCGCATCGGCGGCTGCGGAATCGCGACCAGCCCGATGTCGAGCGTGCCCGCCGCCAGCCGCTCCATGGCCTCGTAGGAGCCGCGGATGCTCACTTCGACGTCGATGCCCGCGTGCGCCTCGCCCAGCGCTTCGAGCACCTGCGGCAGCAGGTCGACCAGCACGCCGGTCGAGGTGCCCAGCCGCACGCGGCCCACGCGCCCTTCGGTCTGGCGCTTGACGGCCTCGATGGCGTCGTCGGTGTCGCGCAGCAGCTTGCGCCCGCGCTCCACCAGCGCCGCACCGGCCGCCGTGGGCATGACGTTGCGGCCGCCGCGCAGCACCAGCGGCGTGCCCAGGCGCGACTCCAGCTCGCTGATGTGCAGGCTCACCGTGGGCTGCGCCAGGTGCAGCGCCTTGGCCGCGGCCGAGAAGGTGCCGAGGTCGGCAATGGCGATGAGGGTGCGCAGTTGGTCGAGGTTGAGCTGTCGCATGGCGTTGCGTCGGTTGAGTATCAGGAAGTCTGATTGTTGGTGTCAGTATTCTCAACTTCCACAATAGCAGCCGGCACAAGAAGATGAGCGCTCCCAACCAAGGAGCCCATCGTGACCGCGCCGAAGCCACCGTCTTTTCATCAACGCCTGATGCATGCCCTGCGGGGCTGGCGCCGCCGCGTGGTGAACCGCCGCCGCGCACGCGCCGACTGGCGGCACCTGCGCGGCATGAGCGAGCACGAGCTGCGCGACCTGGGCATCGGGCGCAGCGAGGTGCCCGAGTTGCTGGACCGCCACCGGCACTGAGCACCGCGCTGCGTCGTTCGGGCATCGCGCCCGTTTTGAGGTTCAATTCAGGGCGTGCCCAAGCCCGCTTCCAACCCCACCGTTCTTTCCATCGAACTCACCTCGCCGCAGTCGGTCAACGGCCGGCGCGCGGCCTTTCAATCGCTCTGGCTGCTGGTGCGCATGCAGCACGCGCACCGCACCGCCGCCGGTGTGGTGCGGCTGGCCGACCTGCGCGGCGAGGTGTCCGACGCCAGCACGCTGCGCATGGTGGTGAGCCGGGCGTTTCGCGACTTCAAGGCCTGGCAGATCGAGGTCGGCTGGGGCGAGGACACGCAGCGCGAGCCGCGCTTCCTGAACGCCGAGCGGCGCAGCCAGGGCCCGTTCTGGCTGCCCGCCGTCGAAGCCGGGCGCCTGCGCGTGCTGGTCGAAGGCGGCGCGGCCACGCCCGCGGAGGTGGCGTCGTTCCTCGGGCTGCGTTCGCGCAAGGCCCAGGCCGCCGGCTCGCCGCCGCCCGATGCCGTGCACCTGCAGGACGCGGCGTTCTGGAAGCAGCTGGTCGCCTCGCAACAGGCCGCCAGGCAAGGCAGGCTGATGGCGCCGGTGGCGGGTGGGGATGCCGGCGGCAGCGCCCTCGAATCGATCCGCCTCGCAGGCACGCTGGCCGCCAGCGACTTCCAGCGCGCGCTGGTCACGCTGAACGAGGCCATGCTGTGGCGCCGGCTCGGCGACAACGAGCAGGCGCGGCGCCGGTTGCAGGCGCTCAAGAAGCAGCGGCTCGCGCACCACGTGGCGGGCAACGACTACCTCAGCGCGATGGAGTGCATCGTCTCGGCGTGGTGCGCCTACACCGCGCGCGACCTGCCGCTGGCGCAGTCGCTGCTCGCCGGCATGGCCGAGGACGCGGCACGCGGGCTGGTGCTGCGGCACCACCCCGACGTGCGCTTCGAGTGGTGCAACCTGTGGGCGCTGGTGTGCCGCTCGCGCGCGCTGGGGCTGGCCGCCGACGACAAGCCGGCGGCAGCAGCGCTGGCCGAAGAGTCGCTGCGCCGCTTCGGCGAGGCGCTGGCGGCGGCGTTCGAGTCGCACTCCTTCGACGCGGCCCAGCACGTGGCTGCCAACATGGGCATGGCCGCATGGCTGTTCGACCGCGTGGGCCTGTCCGACCTGCCGGCGCTGGCGCACGACGGCAAGGCCGACACCACGCGCCGCGCGGTGCAATGGATCGCCTTCAGCGAATGGCTCTGCGGCCACACCGACGGCCAGGGCCGCTCGGCGTGGAACGCGATCTACCTGATGCGCATCGCGCGCGGCCACTGCAAGCCCGATGAATCGGGCGGGCAGCCCACGCTCGCGCAGTTCCGCGCGCAGAAGCCGCTGGACCCGGCGGCTGTCTCCCGGCTCGCGGGTCCGCTGGCCGACGCCTTCGACGCGACCAACTGGCCCGCGCGCTGGGTGCAGGTGGCGCAGGCGCGGCTGGCCGACCACCAGGCCGGCCGGCGCCGCTACCCGGGCCTGCAGCACTGCAGCCTGCTGTTCGAGCACGCCTGGTACGCGGCGCATGCCGGCGACCTGAAGGCGGCCGAAGCGTCGCTGGTGCTGTTGCGCGAAGCCCTGCCCGCGCTGGTGGCCAGCGACCGCGCCTACTTCACCGAATCGTGGAACGACACGCTGCCGGCCGAGCTGGTGCTCGAAGCGAAACCGCCGCGCCGGCCGGCCGCCCGAAAGAAGACCGCGCCCCGCGCGCGCTAGAGACCCGGTTCATCACATGCCCAACGACCACAACGGACACGACGGCCATGACAGCCACGGCGGCCACAACGGCTCCGGCGACCTCATCGACCTGGCCGCGCACCGCGAACGCCGCGCGCGGCTGAAGAAGCTGCAGCAGGAACGCGCCGCGGCGCAGGCATCGCGCGACGCCGACACCCTCACCGCCACCGACGCTCCGGCACAGCCGGGCATGGGCCCGGGCGAAGTGCCCTGCGTGCGTTGCAAGCAGCCCGTGTTCGGCTACGCGCTGCGCTGCCCACACTGCGGCGTGCATTTCAGCGGCCGCGCCGAAGCCTTCGCGCCGAAGGAGGGGCTGTCGCGGCGCAACAAGCTCATCGTCGCGCTGGTCGCCGTGGCGCTGCTGCTGGCGGGCCTGAGCGACGACATCGCGCGCTGGTGGTGAGCGGGATGCCGCCGCGTGGCGCCGTTCAGCGCGCCCCCGCCGGCGCACCCGGCGCGCCGGTCGACTTGCGCACCACCAGCTCGGGCCGCAGCACCACGGTCGAGGCCGACATCGAGCGCCCGTCGATCTCCTCGAACAGCATCTCCGCGGCGCGCCAGCCCAGCTCGCGGTGCGGCAGGCGGATGGTGGTGAGCGGCGGGTCGACCATGTCGACCAGCGGCATGTCGTTGTGGCCGGTGACCGAGATGTCCTGCGGCACGCGCAGCCCCGCCGTGCGCAGCGCGTCGTAGGCGCCCAGCGCCACCAGGTCGTTGCAGCACACCACCGCCTGCGGCGCGGCGCCGGCCTCCAGCATCTGGCGCATCGCGGCGGCGCCGGCCTCGCGGCTGTAGCTGGCGCACTCGACCACGCGGAACGGCTTCAGGCGGTGGTCGCGCAAGGCCTGCTCCACGCCCAGCCTGCGGCCCACGCCGGTGGGAATGTTCTGCGGGCCGGCCAGGTGCGCGATGCGCTTGTGGCCCAGGCCCACGAGGTGATCGACCGCGAGCTTCATCGCCAGGCGGTCGTCGCTGACCACGGCGGGCAGCCGCCCGGTTTCGTCGGCGCGGTTGACCAGCACGGCCGTCATGCCGGCCTGGGTGACGAAGTCGACCAGCGGGTCGTCGCGCGTGGCAGTGGCCATGACCACGCCGTCCACGCGCTGCGCCAGCATGCGTTCGAGCACCGGCCGGGCGAGCGCCGGATCGGCCACGTTGGTGACGAACACGAAGTACCCGCGCGCCGCCGCGCTGGCCTCGATGCCCTGCAGGATGGGCGGGAACACCGCGTTGGTGATGTCGGGCACCAGCACGCCGATGGTGTGGGTGCGCCCGGTGCGCAGCGCCGAGGCCGCGCGGTTGGGCCGGTAGCCCAGGCGCTGGGCGGCCTCCTCGACCACGCGCAGCACCTCGTCGCTGATCAATGAACGCTTCCCGGGGCTGAGCGCGCGCGAGACGGTCGACACGTGCACGCCGGCGGCGCGGGCGACGTCGCGGATGGTGACAGGGGAAGACGAAGGCGAGGCGGGCGGTTGGGTGCTCATTGATGCAAACGATTGTCGTGCGAACGGATGGCTTCGACCGCCTTTCCATCATTCATGGCTTGCGGAATGCCCGCATTTTACTTTTCCGCAATTTGGTCTACCATCGTGCAAACGATTGCAAAGACCTGCCATGAACATCGCCACTTCCCCCGACTCTGTGCTGGGCTTCACCCTCGACGCCATGAAACGCACGCCCGACCCGCGGCTGCGCACCGTGATGGACGCGCTCACGCGCCACCTGCATGCCTTCGTGCAGGAGGTGAAGCTCACCGAGGAGGAGTTCGAGCAGGCGCTCGAATTCATCGTCGCCATCGGCCACGCCACGGGCGAGACCAAGAACGAGGTGGTGCTGGCGGCGGACATCCTGGGCGTGTCGACCGTGGTGGCGCTGCAGAACAACCAGGACCCGCACGGCGAGTCGCCGGCCGCGCTGCTCGGGCCCTTCTGGCGCGCGAACGCGCCGGCCTGCGCGCTGGGCGACAACATCGCGCGCTCGGGCACGCCGGGCATTCCGCTGGAGGTGACGGGCACGGTGCGCGACGCCGCGGGCCGGCCGGTGGCCGACGCCACGGTCGACGTGTGGCAGGCCTCGCCCGTCGGCCTGTACGAGAACCAGGACCCCGCGCAGGAAGACATGAACCTGCGCGGGCGCTTCAGCACCGATGCCGAGGGGCGCTTCCATTTCCGCAGCGTGCGCCCGGCCGGCTACCCGGTGCCGACCGACGGGCCGTGCGGCGTGCTGCTGCGCGCGCAGCTGCGCCACCCGAACCGGCCCGCGCACCTGCACTTCATGGTGAGCAAGCCGGGGCACAAGGTGCTGATCACGCAGGTCTTCGCCGACGACGACGAGAACCTCGAGAGCGACCCGACCTTCGGCGTGACGCGCCGGCTGATCGGGCGCTTCGCGCTGGCGCCCGACGGCAAGACCGCATCGATGCACCACGACTTCGAACTCGAACCGGGCGAGATGAAGTTTCCCCGCCCTCCCATACCTTGACCACCCCCAGGC
>NNBU01000091.1_pt1 | contig 12110 bp, 8 predicted proteins | sample 1173781 | NCBI WGS metagenome assembly NNBU01 (sample SAMN07173937, study PRJNA388173) | plant metagenome | biome: Plant school; feature: Soil; material: Symbiotic tissue of Blasia pusilla L.; isolation source: symbiotic tissue sample KVJ2 | host: Blasia pusilla | place: Norway: Troms, Kvaloya...
GCTTTCTAAGACATAGAAAAGAGGTTTAGAGAGGAATTTACTTTCGAGAATTTCTACTTACTTTGAAAGGGCTGGTCTTATGTTATACCCTTTTCATCTAAGTTGTGTAGTCATGTCCAACCATTTTGCCCCCGTTTGGCGTTGCTGATTGGGGTTGGCATAACAGCCAAATCCTTATGGTCATTGCCTCTCAGAGAAACAGTGCTTAGTGCTAAGTAAAAAAGTAAAATTAATCGCACACAGTATAAAATCAGTTCCGAGTAAGAAGTGCATCGGCTTAGAGTGGGAAGATTCATACTCTAAGCCGATGCACCCAAGTTAGAAACTGACTTGTCAAATTCCTTAAGCCTTGCCGCTACCTAATAAATACAGCAACGCCATGCGAACGGCGACACCACTGGTAACTTGCGATTGAATGAGACTAAATTCTGGGTCATCCATCAACTCAGAGCTTATTTCTACACCACGGTTAACTGGGCCTGGATGCAAAACTTTGACGTTAGGTTTACAAAGTTGCAGCTTTGCGCGTGTAATGCCAAATAGTTGATGATATTCTCGCAAACTTGGCAGCAAATGAGCCGTCATCCGTTCCTTTTGCAGGCGCAAAGTCATTACAAAATCAGCATTCTGCAAAGCTGGTTCTAGCTGCCAGTGGAGAAAAAGTTGGGGATTGAGGGAATAACTTCTAACTTCTGACTCTTCACAGATATACTCGGCAAATAACTTGGGTAAAAGGGTGGGTGGTGCTGCGAGATGCACTTCGGCACCACTGGCAATTAAACTCCAAATATTCGATCGCGCCACGCGAGAATGAAGAATATCTCCAACAATGGCAATTTTTTTCCCCTTTAAAAGTTCTAGTCGGGGACTAGATGGGTCAATTAGAGTAGTTATGGTAAATAAGTCTAGCAGTGCTTGGGAAGGATGTTCATGTTGACCATCACCAGCATTGAGGACACTAACTTTTACACCTAGACGATCCATTTCAGCTGCGATCGCATTTGGTACTCCTGCCTCTCGATGGCGGACTACCATAATATCAGTTCCCATAGCCAAATACGTCTTCGCCGTGTCGAGAATTGTTTCTCCCTTAGTCATGGAGGAAGTAGCTGCGGCAAAGTTCAGCGTATCTGCACTTAAGCGTTTCGCCGCGAGTTCAAAACTACTGCGAGTCCGGGTAGACGATTCAAAAAATAAATTCGCCACCACCTGTCCCTGCAAAGTTGGCACTTTCTTCGTCCGCCGTGATAGCACCTCTTGAAAACTAGCAGCAGTTTGCAAAACAGTATCATATTCAGCAGTAGTGAAATCAGCTAGGGAAAGAATGTGATGACGATTCCAGGTGGTAGTAGGCATATTTGGCGACTGGGGACAGGGGACTAGGGATTAGGGGCAATGGGGATTGGGGGAGATAAGGGAGAAATAATCAATGCCCAATGCTCAATGCCCAATCCCTTCACGTTGGTAAATGCAAAATGTTTAAAGCTAGAGAAATTAGGCTGAGGAATGTTAAAAACCCAATTGTATCTAGCATTGTAGTAACTAACGGGCCACTAACCAAAGCAGGGTCAAGTTTTAAGCGTTTCAAACCCATTGGCAGTAAAGTGCCGAGTGTGACAGCCACAATTGTATTAGTTGCCATTACCATTCCGGCAATTAAAGCCACCCATCGTTCTTGGGGTCGCGCCCAAATTAAGGAAAGTAGAATCATGGTTGTGGCTAAAGCTAGGGCTGTACCTAAACCAGCTAGAAGTTCCTTGCGGAGAATTTTCAAGGTATCTTTGGGTGTTACCTCGCCCACTCCTAGTCCTCGGATTGTTACCGTTAATGATTGAATTCCAACAGTACCACCAGTGTTAGAAAAAATTGGCATGATGACTGCTAAAACTGGTACTGCGGAGATTACAGATTGGAAAGGCGCGATCGCACTGGCTGCACCAATATACATGGCCATGATGCCCAATAGCCAAGGTAAGCGGTTACGAATGGTGAGTAGGGGAGAGGATAAAGCTGCTTCATCACCACTGACACCACCCAGTTTTTGGATATCTTCTGTGGCTTCCTCTTCCAAAATATCCATGACATCATCAATGGTGACGATGCCAACCAATCGGTCTTCTCGGTCAACTACGGGGATAGCGATTAAGTCGTAGCGCTGCATAATTCGCGCCACTTCTTCTTGAGGGGTTTCAGTTGTCACCTTAATGACGCGATCGCTAGCAATATCTTTGATGAAAACATCGGGAAAGGTAAATAGCAATTGGCGCAGTGAAACTACTCTTACCAGCGTCCGGTTATCATCTGTGACGTAGGCGTAGTAAATCGACTCCTTGTCTTCGTCCTGACGGCGAATTTTACTTAAGGCTTCACCTACAGTCAAACCTTGGCGCAACCGGACATATTCGGTTGTCATCACCCGCCCAGCAGTGCCTTCTGGATAGCCGAGAATCGTTGCTGTTGCTTGCCTTTGTTCTGGACTCAGTTCTTGCAACAGCCGTTTGATGACCCCAGCAGGTAGTTCATCAAACAATTCTGCCCGTTCATCGGGACTCATGGCTTCTACAAGTTGCACTACCTGGACATCATGCAGAGAATTAATTAGTTCTTCCTGCACCTCTGTGGGCAGATATTCAAATACATCAATTGCCTGAGCTTTGTTGAGTAAACGGAATGCGATCGCGCGTTGTTGTTCAGGCAATTGTGTAATGTATTCTCCCACATCCACAGGTTGCAAGCGATTTAAATCCCATTTCAACTGGTTTAAATCAGTAGTATCAGTCAGCAAATCACGAATATCTTGTGTGAGCATGAGATATATCTCCTAAGTCTCCCCCGCGCTGGGAGACTTCCTCGCCAGCTCAGAGGAGGTTGATACTGCCATCTGGTGGACTATTGCCCATAAAATTTCAACAATTCAATATCGATATCTAAATTAAGGCATCGCTAGTCATCATCCTAACCCGGAATAGCACTCTCCGGGAGATACTGAATATTAACATTCAGTGTTTGTAACATTTATCGCAGTCTAATAATTTATTACCTGATTTTTAGGTAATTTTCGCGTAATTTAAAGTAGATTTTACTACTTCAACAATAAACTATGTCAAGCCAATTAACGAATTTAATCTGAAACTTTACAGAGTTAAAATATTTACAACATTATCAGTATTATTTGGTATCAAGCAACTTCATGCATAGTCACTTGGACGACGCAGAATTAGAAATGGGTCAGCAGGTTTGACTTCATAGTCGCGATAAGGTGTTTGAGCTTTGGCGATCGCAACTGAAGCAATCCACTCAGGACGATTATCTTGCCACAGAGGATGCATGGCAATCTAATTAGCCCCTTGGTAAAGAAAGCCATCCAGAAGACCTATTTAGTGAATGGTATGGCTTGACTAAAGAATTTGGAATTCTAATGAGCAGTCGGAAGGAAGACGATGACTCTATCTGGGTTAAAGAGAATACTCATCAGTGGTTCTCGTTTGAGCAGTTTTCGTCCAAGTGGACTCTTGAGTACTTGCGTTTAAAGATGGTGAAGTAATTAAAGTCTTGCATCAACTGCAAAAACTAAACTTTACAACCACTGTTGAGCAAAAAGCAGTGCCTGAATCAATAATAAAATTTTAGCAGTACTAGTGTACTATAGAAAAATTAGCCAGTATAATTTTGCAAAGGCGGTAAGGATACTGCTCCCTGCCTCTGTTAAAGGCAAATAACGACAATTCAGTAGTGCTTGGGTTCTGAATCATGCCTAGAAAACAATCTAATATCAAATGCCATCACCAGCAAGTAGAAGAACTAACTTACCATCCCTATATTTTCTTGTTTCCACCTCTTAGCCCACAAGAATTTCAAAATTTGAGGGCAGACATTGTTATCAACGGGCAGGGTATAGCAATTACAGTCCTAAAAGGGACTAACCAGATTATTGATGGTCGGCATCGCTATGAGATTTGTAAAGAATTAGGTATTAAGCAGAAAATTGACCATGTTGACTTAACTGAATTCCAAATTTTGTGGAAAGTTATTTCACTCAACGTTAAACGACGGCATTTGAGTGAAAGCCAAAGGGCGGCTATTGCTGCTGATATTACAAATTTACAGCATGGTGGGGATAGAAGATCAGAAAATTTCAAGCCGCAAATTCGCGGTTTGATAAGTACAAGAGAAGCGGCAGAACAGTTGAACGTCAGTACTAGAAACATAGAAGCAGCAAAGTCTATCAAGAATTCATTTCCTGAAGTTTGGGAGCATATCCGCAATGGTGAGGTAACAGTTGCAGATGCTTATCAGATGAGAGCAGAGCCAGAAAAAATTAAACAAGAAGTAATTAGACGCTTTAGTTTAGATAAGTCAACGGGCAAAAAAATCAAAAAATTAGTTAAATACCGTAAGGATGTCAAGCAGGAGATAGCCAAGCAGACAATTAAGCAGGCAGTTAGTCAGATTTTAGCTATGGAAATATCAGAGTCGCCATCTGTATTGTTTGGTGATGTGTGGCAACTCGGAAATCACACTTTAACTTGTTGTGACTCTGCCACATGGAATGCACCACCAGCTAGGCTAGCAATCGCTGACCCTCCATACAATGCAGGGATGGCAGATTGGGATATAGGCTTTGAATGGAATCACGATTGGCTGATTGAGAAAGCAGATTTGGTAATTGTCACACCAGGCGACGAATCTTGTTCCCACTTTCTTAGAAAAACTACTATGCCCTACAAATGCATGATTGCTCACTGGATACAAAACGGTATGAGTAAAAGTCCGATGGGGTATGGCAATCATATTATTGCAGCAGTATTTTGCAAGGAATTTAGTCCTTACAAAATTACTGGAATTCGTAATCAAAACTATTCTCAAAGCATTATCCAGCCTGTGGATGGGGACGAAAATGACCATCCTGGAAGAAAACCAATTGATTTTGTATTAACCTGGATTGAACGATTAACTGCTAAAAATGATGTTATTATCGACCCATTTTTGGGTAGTGGAACTACTCTTATGGCTGCGGAGCAATTAGATAGGACTTGTCATGGTGCAGAACTTAATCCTGAATACTGTGCAACTATTTTAGGACGCTGGATGAGTGCTAATAGAGAAATTCCCAAAAAGCTCAATAATTTAGTTGACACGGCTAAAAAACAGCTGTAGTCTGGCTGAAACAATCAAATAATATTTTGGACTCAACTCAGAGTTTCAGCCTATCGCAGGAGTGAAATTTAATAGTTGAGTCAAATTCCCTTTTTAATTTTTCAGCGAAATGGATAGCAATCATTCAGTTCCTGTTACTTCCTTATTCTTCGAGGAAGTACAACTTGACTTGGACAATAATTTTCATCCTTGTATGGAAAAATTGCACCAAGAGATTTCTGATAATGTTGAACAAATCAGAGAAGAAATAATTGCGAGGGAATGGGTAAAAATCTTTGATGGCACAATACTTGATGTACCAGTTTTAGGTGCAGATGCTAGCACTGTTTCTCGTGATTATGGGGAAATTTCGACCGCTTTAGCAGTTGGTGTAGTTAGTTCTACTTGTGAAGGAATTAAACCAAAATATTTTTTCCAGTCTGTATATGGTACATCTAGCGAAACCTTCAACAAGGTTGCTTCGTACCTTCGTGTTGCTCAAGAATTAGCCGCTTTGCGTTATACCTGCGAGTCAGATCAATGGGTGATGTACGATGGAAGTTTTACGTCTCTCAATTGGGATTTATGCAAATTTGCTGCTGCTATGCCCAAAGATGACGCAACAGGGGATGACCCTGATTTTCTTGAATGGGAGTTAGTTCAAGATATCTACGAAAGGTGTCTTCTTAATAGAGATTCTGACTGGTTTAGTGTCTTTGGCGGCAGGGGTGGCACGGGAGCCGAAAAACTAATTTCTATCAGTAAAAAAGGGATTAGCAAATTTTATTCCAGGCAACTCAAGGCGCTAGCTGGTATCACAACAACGGCTTTTATCCCATCTGATAAATTAATTTTGGGGTTGGCGCTTAAAGCAGGAGAATACACAAAACCTGTTACTTACGAACAAGTTTTTGAGTCTTCCCACGGTTCAAAAGTCCAAGGTTATGGCAAGCCTCATACTGCTAATAAATCTTTGGAAACCCAGCATCAGCAAGTGGAATTGACATTCAAGAATATGCAAATTGTCAATTTCCGCCCTTGGCCTTGGTCGAGTGTAATGACAATTCATTATAACAAGCAGGTTTGCGAATTAGATGAAGTGTTGGGTGTAGTTCAAGCGCAAACCAAGACCCGCAGCATTATGGAGCCAATGCCCCTATATTTAGCTGATTTACTTTCCAAGCAGGCGACATCTGTGATTAGTCTATATGGCGAAGTCAATGTTGGTCGTTACCCTAAGTTATTTAGTTCTTTTCGTACCTCTGCACGTCGATAAATATGTTACTGCAACAAGATTGTATTGCCACCGTTAATTCTTTCAAAAAAGGAAAGTTAAACGTTACTATTCTTAGCCAGGTTAAAAACCGTAGTATTAGTGGAAAACTTTGCGAAATAGAAATTAACTCAGATATTGGATTGCAGCGCGTGCTATGTCGAATAAATCGTGTAGACATGGTTAACCCTATTCATGAAACTCAGGAATTTCAGCAAGTTATCGCTGATAAGGGGTATTTACCTTACTACTCTGGTGATTGCGATATTCTGACGGCTGAAGTAGAAATTATTGCTTGTATTCGAGCTTCTGATGGTGCTTTTTCGGGTATAGCTTGTCCACCAAAATCAGGGACTCTCTTAAGAGTTTTGCATGATACAGAGATTGTAGACTACCAGGTAGAGAAAAAATATCAAGCAGTCATCGGGAACTTACCAGATGAACCTTCAATGCCGATGTCAGTAGTAAATCGACACTTTGGTGAATGGGATGATGGAGGGCATGGAGAAGCTAAACACACTTGTATATTTGGTCAAAATGGTTCTGGTAAAACAGTTCTTGCCTTATCGCTAATAGCCACCCAACTTGCTGCTAATCCACTACAAGGCTGCTTAATTCCTGATACGGCTGGAGATATTTCTAGGGGCGGTTCACACTCGAAAGGAGATTTTAAATTCAATTTTATTGAATTATTAAACAAAGCAGGACGCAAACCTCAATATATCCCTATTAGCGAGGTAAGGTTGACAAGTAAAACCTCATTTAAGCAACTGCTTAATCCTGTACTCCGACGAATTCTCAATATGCACGGTGAAAAGTCTGAGCAATTAGCAGACAAAGTGACAGAAGAAATATTTGACAAAGAAGTTAATTTAGCTCTTGCTCAACCTGGCAGAGTACTTGATGAGGCTATTGATAAAATTCCCTCTATTTACACTGGTGCAAAGCGTAATGAAAAATTAACCGAGGCTCAAGAGATAAAAACAAACCCCGCTCAAAATCGTTCTTGGATTCGTGCATATACCAATGGCGTAATGAAATATTTTGAGGGCAAATACAGTATTGATGAACTAGTTCAAGGTTTCATGGATCAAGGACGCATCATTCTCATTAATATGGCTACTCTTTCAGAGTCAGAGCAACATTATGTGATGTACGAGATTTTTAGCAAAACTAAGCGTAAGGCTGAGAGTGATTTTAAAGCTCTTGGAGTAACCCGCAATGGCTTAGTAGTTCTAGATGAAGGGCCGCGTTGGGCACCGCAATATGGTGATGATGAGGTAACAAAAGTCATTCGTGATGCCTTTAATACTACTCGGAAACTAGGAATTGGCTGGATGATTGTCTCTCAACGGATTACTGCCATCAGCAAAGATATTGTTGCCCAATGCCATACTAAATATGTAGGACGAGGAATGGGCATTGGTGCTGACCGCGACTATATGAAAGAGTTTTTTCGTGAGGAAGGATTGGTTGCATACGACCAATTGTCTCTGCGCGGAGGCTACTTTTGGTTAGCTACTGGGCATCAAGTGAACTACGGGATGGGTTCTCAATATGTCGCATTTGAGACACTTGGGCATGATGCAACAAAAGCATTAATGGAGTTAAATCCTCATATTTGGCGTAATAAGTCGTAGCTTGCTGATAAAGTTTCTACTTCACAAAGATTTGAACAAATATCATATTTGAGTTTGCGATCGCGGTCATTTTCTAACCATGACTAAAAATTAGCTGTATTTCTGACTGTGTTAAACCCGTTTGACAAAGGGCAAAAAATATATTTTCTTCCTCCTGCCTCAAGCAAGAACTGCCCTCTGCCTTTCTTCGGTAATTTTTAGAGATTTTCTCGTGTCCGTTTTGCTTCTATTAGTTTTTCCAGTTCACCAATTTCATCTATGGTATAAAACTTCGGATTAGGTTCGGCGTTAATTTTATCCATTAGAGCGTAAAAAGCTTCTGTATCATTACGATTCTCTAATAAATAACGTTTTAACTCTATTTTACTCATTGCGGCAAAATTAGGCTTAGTCATTCGTCGTATCTCCATTCACCATTAGGGTTAATTAAAATACCTGTTTCATCTCCAGCCAAGATATAGATGTCTCCTGTTCGTTCATCTAATCAGACTATAAATCGCTAAAATTCAGTACCCAGAAACCCATTAACACGAGATAATAAGAAACTCACACCACCCTTAGCTGTTGTCCCATCAACCATTACAGAACTTATTCTGGCTTGGTTTAGGTAATTCACTTGACAGTCACAGGGTCGAATTTTGCAAGTTGTTCTGAACCAAACTATGAAAACATCTACCAAATTGCTAACTCGGCTGGACTATTACTACCAGCAAATTAAAACGATTATCCTGACTCGCCAGAATCCAATTACTGGTTTACTACCTGCGAGCACAGCGATTACAGCCCACGGTGATTATACTGATGCGTGGGTGCGAGACAACGTTTACAGCATTTTGGCAGTTTGGGGTTTAGGACTTGCATACCGTAAGATTGACGACGATCAGGGACGCACTTATGAACTAGAACACAGTGTCATCAAACTAATGCGCGGCTTGTTGTTTGCAATGATGCGACAGGCTCATAAAGTAGAGACATTTAAACATACTCAGTCGCTACTAGATGGTCTGCACGCCAAATATAATACCGCGACTGGTGACATTGTTGTTGGTGATGACGAATGGGGACATTTGCAACTTGATGCCACATCTATATTTTTGCTGATGTTGGGGCAAATGACAGCTGCGGGATTGCAAATAATTTATACCATTGATGAAGTGAATTTCGTCCAAAATTTAGTTTACTACATTGGACGAGCTTACCGCACACCAGATTACGGCATTTGGGAACGTGGGAATAAAATTAATCGTGGTAGTGCTGAGTTAAATGCCAGTTCTGTAGGCATGGCAAAAGCTGCTTTAGAAGCTATCAACGGATTGGATTTGTTTGGCGTGCGGGGTAGTCAAGCATCGGTGATTCATGTGCTACCAGATGAAATTGCCCGCGCCCGGATTACCTTAGAATCCCTATTACCGAGAGAATCTGGTTCCAAAGAAATTGATGCGGCGCTATTAAGTATTATTAGTTATCCTGCCTTTGCAGTGGAAGATTTAGAGTTACGCGATCGCACTTTAAACGATATTATCAACAAACTCGCAGGTAAATACGGCTGCAAACGCTTTCTGCGTGATGGACACCAAACCGTTTTAGAAGATCATCAGCGCTTACACTACGAACCGTGGGAACTCAAGCAATTTGAGCATATTGAATGCGAATGGCCGCTATTTTTCACTTATTTAGTTCTAGATGGATTATTTCGTGGCGAACAAGAACAAGTTAAAAAATACCAAGAGCTTTTAGAATCATTACTTATAGAACAAGATGGTTTGCGTTTATTACCAGAACTTTATTATGTTCCCGCAGAGAACATAGAGGCAGAAAAGTTAGCACCTCAAACGCAACCACGTTTGCCCAATGAGAATATTCCTTTGGTATGGGCGCAGAGTTTATATTTCCTCAGCCAAATGTTGAGTGAAGGTTTACTAGCGGTTGGTGATATCGACCCATTGGGAAGACATTTGTGTGTAGGAAAACAGCGCGAAGCATTGGTACAAATTGCCTTATTAGCAGAAGATGAAGATTTACAAACAAAACTAGAAGTTCACGGAATTGAAGCGCAAACACCCGCTCAAGTAGAACCGATTCAGGTGAGAAAAGCTGGAGAATTTTCAGCTATTTATACGCAAATTGGACGTAACGACAAACTTGGGTTAACTGGGCGGCCAGTGCGGCGGCTGCGGAGTTTGACAACATCTAGAATCTTTCGGATTAGTGGTGAAACAATTGTATTTTTACCTTCATTTTCTGACTCTCAGCAGTTTTATCTAACTCTTGATTACCATTTTTTACTGGATCAAATTAGAAGCGAACTAGCTTATATTCAAAAATATTGGAGCGATTTAGGGCGTCCTACTCTGACTTTAATGTTGACGCACACCATGTTAGAAAGTGGTTCTGAGGCATTACTAGAACTGATGCAAGAACTCAAAGATGGTGTTTGTAACGGTGTGCGGGTGAAATTAGGGCGGCTAAATCAGCTAATGTTGACAGCCGGAATCCAAAGAATTGATTTTCTACCCAATGCAGAATTCTCGCGATCGCCAGTAAAAAATGCTAGCCCACGTTGCTATTATTTAGCGTATCACCCTGAGAAAAACTGGCGCTTAGGACATACCCAAGAATTTCAAATGGAGTGTGAAACCAACTTTGGGTTATTACTTTCTCATTTGCGCTCATCGGAGAATATCTACGAGCAAATTGAGCTATTGCAAACTTTGACTCGCTTGCAGGGAATGAAATTTGATACGGGATACGGTGGCCCAGGATATCCTGTCACCGTAGGCGATTTACTAGATGAAGTTTACACCAAAGCTGGAGATTTAGGCATTTGGGCAGTAGTACGTCGGGCTGCGGGATTAAGGCAAATGGTTGATATCAGCCTATCAGACGCAGTCACGAGTATTTTGGTGCGAGGTAAGCAAATTGCTGTGGGTAAAGCTTACAGTGAAGCGTCCTTGATTAGCGTACCCATGTCCCACGATGAAATTGCCGATAAAATTAATCATTTTTGTCGTGAGGATATCCGCGATCGCGTCCTCACTCAAGAGATTTTAATCTATCTTGGTATCTTAATTCGCTCAGAACCCGAACTATTCCAAGGACTACTAACGCTGAGAGTCGGCTATCTCATCTTATTAATAACCAGCGAACTAGCGCGGGAATTACACGTTACTCAAGATGAAGCTTATGATTACTTAATGCAACTTTCACCCTTTGAAGTGAAAATGCGCTTGCGTCAGGTATTAACTGGATATACTGGCATGAGTAACCTGTTGCGCCAGCAAGAATCACTGCACGTGAAGCAAAAAGAAAGTGATATTGCTTGGGTGGTGTTACCAGGAATCGCCGAAGGGATAGAAGTTCCGCCAGGCGGTTGGCGGCGGTTTCGCCAAGCCGAGGGGGCGACGGGGCGCGTACCAAAAGAATTTTTTAAGGAAGTTTGGCTATTAATGCAACATTGCAAGGGTCTAGTAATTGGCGATAAATTAGAACGGCGCAATCGTTTAGATAGTGAGGTAATGCTGTCGGAAATGACAGCCGGGGAAAGAAATTTTGCTCTATTAGTTGAGCATTTACTGAATAAAATCGAAGCTCCAGAATATCGCCAAGTTAATATTGAAGCATTAATCGAATTAGCTGCGATCGCTGCCAATAATCCAAAGTTGCAAATTGAAGAATATATCGTGTTGGATGTGTTGATTGGCCATGCAGTGCGATTGGCTTGGCTGGAAAACCATAGTCAACGCAGCGATCGCTATGATGAGGATAAGGCGAGTGCGTGGCGATCGTTTTACAATACCTCTCCTAGAGATTGCGCTAGTTATATTTTGAAGGCGTTTAGGTTCTTGACGGAATTTGTGAAAGATTTTTAAACGCAAAGGATCGCAAAGGGAAGCGCAGAGGAACGCAGAGGGGGAGTTAGAGGTTGTTGGCTACGCGTTTGATGCCTTCTTTGAGGTGGAGGACGTTAAAGTTGAGGAGAAGACCTAGTTTGCAGTTTGCGAGTTTGAGATAGGTTAGGAGTTGGACGGAGTGAATCGGGTGGAAAGATTCTACAGATTTAA
>NNBU01000828.1_pt1 | contig 12048 bp, 11 predicted proteins | sample 1173781 | NCBI WGS metagenome assembly NNBU01 (sample SAMN07173937, study PRJNA388173) | plant metagenome | biome: Plant school; feature: Soil; material: Symbiotic tissue of Blasia pusilla L.; isolation source: symbiotic tissue sample KVJ2 | host: Blasia pusilla | place: Norway: Troms, Kvaloya...
CTCTACAAGAAGGCGCAGGTCATCTTCAAGGAGCAGGCGCCGTGGTTCACCATCGCGCACGCGGTGCAGCTGAAGCCGGTGCGCAAGGAAGTGGTCGACTTCAAGCTGAGCCCCTTCGGACGCCACACCTTCTACGGCGTGGACATGAAGTAAGCCGTGGCCGCACCCGTCGCCGTCGTTGCGGCCATGCATGATGAGTTGGGCGCGCTGCTCGCGCAGATGCCCGACGAACAGCGCGTGCGTGTCGCGGGGCGCGACTTCTGGATCGGTCATCTGCACGGCCAACCGGTCGTGGCGGTGCTGTCGCGCATCGGCAAGGTCGCGGCGGCGGTCACGGCCACGGTGCTGCTGGAGCGCTTCGGCGTGCGGGCCATCGTGTTCACCGGTGTCGCGGGCGGGCTGGCGCCGGGCGTGAACGTGGGCGACGTGGTGGTGGCGACCGAGCTGCTGCAGCACGACATGGACGCCTCGCCGATCTTTCCGAAGCACGAGGTGCCGTTGATGGGCCTGTCGCGCTTTGCGGCGGATGCTGCAATCAGCGACGCACTGTCGGATGTCGTCAGGCGCGTGCTGCGCGACCCGGTGGCGTTGATCGGGCAGGCCGGCGTCGACGAGTTCGGCCTGTCGTCGCCAAAGGTGCACCGCGGCCTGCTGGTGAGCGGCGACCGCTTCGTGTCGACGACGGCCGAGAGCGCGGCGCTGCAGCGCGAGCTGCCCGACGCGCTGGCCGTCGAGATGGAAGGCGCGGCGGTGGCGCAGGTGTGCCACGACTACGGCGTGCCCTTTGCGGCGATGCGCACGATTTCCGACCGGGCCGACGATGCGGCGCATGGCGACTTCGCGCGCTTCGTCGCCGTGGTCGCGAGCCGCTACAGCCTGGCGCTGGTCGACGCGTGGCTGGCCACGCTGCCTTCTTCCGACAGCGCGGCTACTTGAGCCAGCCGCGCCGGCGGAAGTACCACATCGGCACCAGCGCGCTGGCCGCCATCAGCACGATGGCGTAGGGGTAGCCCATGGCCCAGTCGAGCTCGGGCATGAACTTGAAGTTCATGCCGTAGATGCTCGCGATCAGCGTGGGCGGCAGCAGCGCCACGCTGGCCACCGAGAAGATCTTGATGGTCTTGTTCTGGTTGATGTTGATGAAACCGACGGTCGCATCCATCAGGAAGTTGATCTTGTCGAACAGGAAGGCCGTGTGGTTGTCCAGCGACTCGATGTCGCGCAGGATCTGGCGCGCTTCCTCGAACTGCTCGGCGTTGAGCATCTTGCTGCGCATCATGAAGCTCACGGCGCGGCGCGTGTCCATCACGTTGCGGCGGATGCGCCCGTTCAAGTCTTCCTGCCGCGCAATGGCGCCGAGCACCTCGCCGGCCAACTCGTCGCTGACGTTGCCCGAGAGCACCTTCTTGCCGGCGACCTCGAGCTCGTCGTAGATGTTCTCCAGCGTGTCGGCCGAATACTCGGCGTCGGCGTCGAAGAGCTTGAGCATCACTTCTTTCGCGTCTTCGATGAGCCCCGGTGCGCGGCGCGCGCGCATGCGCAGCAGGCGGAACACGGGCACGTCCTCGTCGTGGATCGAGAACAGCACGCCGCGGCTGCGCAGGTCGGTGTTGTGCTGGTTCAGGATGAAGGCCACGCGCACGGTGCGCGGGTCTTCGTCGTCGTCGATCAAGAAGTCGGAGCGGATGTGCAGCTCGCCGTTGTCTTCCTCGTAGAAGCGGGCCGATTCCTCGATGTCCTCGTCCATCGCGTCTTCGGGAATCGACAGGCCGTAGTACTGCTTGATCCAGCGCTTCTCTTCGAGCGTGGGCGACTCGAGGTCGACCCAGATCGGATGGAATTTGGAGAGCTCTTCGAGCGACTCGATCTCTTCCTGGACGAGGCGGCCGTTGGCGAGCGTAAAGATGTTGAGCATGGGCTCACTCCCGGGTGTGACTGACTGAAACGTGGGGCGGGGGGAGGGGCGCTTTCAATTCCCGGGCCCGACGCGCGCAAAAAAGCGGGTCAGTGAAAGGGAGTTGAAAGCTGCCGAGACGGGGCGGTTTCCATGGGAAGAATCTCCGGTTGCAGCGAGGCGCGATTATGTCACCGGCCATATGACGGCTGCCGGTCGGACTGGACGGGCATACAGTACAGTCGGGCTCATGCAGACCGCTGCGCCCCTTGCTTTTCCCGCCGCGCCGAAGACCCAGGCCGAGCGCCTGGCCGCCGCGCTGTCGGCACTCAACGAGGCGCAGCGCGCGGCGGTCGAGCATGGCGTGGGCGCTGCCATCGGCGAGGCCGATACCCATGTCGGCGAGCGCGACGAACGGCCGCTGCTCGTCATTGCCGGCGCCGGCTCGGGCAAGACCAGCACGCTGGCGCACCGCGTGGCGCACCTCATCGCCGGCGGCGTCGATCCGCAGCGCCTGCTGCTGCTGACCTTCTCGCGCCGGGCCGCGCAGGAAATGGAGCGCCGCGCGGGGCAGGTGCTGGCCAGGGTGCTCGGGCTGAAGTCCGAAGCGCCGCCCGTGCTGCCATGGGCCGGCACCTTCCACGGCATCGGCGCGCGGCTGCTGCGCGAATACGCCCCGCAGATCGGGCTGGACGAGAACTTCACCATCCACGACCGCGGCGACGCCGAAGACCTGATGGGGCTGGTGCGCCATGAACTCGGGCTGTCGTCCACCGTGAACCGCTTTCCGCGCAAGGGCACCTGCCTGTCGATCTATTCGCGCTGCGTGAACACGCGCGCGCCGCTGGCGCAGGTGCTGAAAGACTCATTCCCCTGGTGCGCCGAGTGGGAGGCCGAACTCAAGAAGCTGTTCGGCGCGTACGTCGAGGCCAAGCAGCAGCAGAACGTGCTCGACTACGACGACCTGCTGCTCTATTGGGCCGAAATGGCCGCCGAGCCCGCGCTGGCCGCGCAGATGGGCGCACGCTTCGACCATGTGCTGATCGACGAATACCAGGACACGAACCTGCTGCAGGCGTCGATCCTGCTGGGGCTCAAGCCCGACGGGCGCGGCGTGACGGTGGTGGGCGACGACGCGCAGTCGATCTATTCGTTCCGCGGCGCCACGGTGCGCAACATCCTCGACTTTCCCTCGCAGTTCACGCAGACCGCGCGCGTGGTCACGCTGGAGCGCAACTACCGCTCGACGCAGCCCATCCTCGACGTGTCGAACCGCGTGATCGCGCAGGCGGCCGAGCGCCACGCCAAGACGTTGTGGACCGACAAGCCCTCGGCCGGCAAGCCGATGCTGGTGCTCGTGGCCGACGAAGCGGGGCAGGCGCGATGGGTGGCCGACAAGGTGCTGGCGCACCGCGAGGGCGGGCTGGCGCTGAAGTCGCAGGCGGTGCTGTTTCGCACCTCGTCGCACAGCGCGGGGCTCGAGCTGGAGCTGGCGCGGCGCAACATTCCGTTCGTGAAATTCGGCGGACTCAAGTTCCTGGAAGCCTCGCACGTGAAAGACCTGCTCGCGGTGCTGCGCTTTGCGCAGAACCCGCGCGGGCGCATGGCGGGCTTTCGCGTGACGCAGCTCATTCCGGGCATCGGGCCCGCCACGGGAGCGCGGCTGCTCGACGCCATGGACAAGGCGGCCGACCCGGCGGCGGCGGTGCGCGACTTCGTGCCGCCTTCCGCCGCGCGTGCGCAGTGGACCGAGTTCGCCGACGCGTATGCCGCCCTGCGCGCGCCGTCGCTGCCCTGGCCGGCCGATGTGGAGGTGGCCATGAACTGGTACCTGCCGCACCTGGAGCGGCTGTACGAGGACACCTCCGGCGTGCGGCGCGCCGACGTGGAGCAACTGGCGCGGCTGGCCGCGGGGTACGGTTCGCGCGAGCGTTTCCTCACCGAACTCACGCTCGACCCGCCCGAGGCCACCAGCGACCGCCCGGGCCCGCCGCTGCTCGACGAGGACTACCTGATCCTCTCGACCATCCATTCGGCCAAGGGGCAGGAATGGAATTCGGTGCACGTGCTCAACGTGGTCGACGGCTGCATGCCGGCCGACGTGGCGCAGGGCGCGCAAGAGCTGGAGGAAGAGCGCCGGCTGCTCTACGTGGCCATGACGCGGGCGCGCGACCACCTGCACCTGCTGGTGCCGCAGCGCTTCCACATCACGCAGCAGGCGGCGCGCGGCGACCGCCACCTGTACGCCAACCGCACGCGCTTCATCGCCGACGCCGACCTCTCAGGCTTCGAGCAGCAGACCTGGCCGCCCCCGCCGGAACGTCCGCCGGCGGTGCCACCGCCGAGCGCGGTGATCGACCTGCGCAACCGGATGCGCGCGGCCTGGCGCTGAAGCGGCTGGCCCTGCCGACGGCAGGGTCACCGGGTTTTTCGCCCTGACACACATCTGCGCAAAAGGCCGGCGAGGCCTGCCCCGCGCGCGTGCATTGCTATGGATTGATGAGCATGTGAAAAGCTGCGCGAAAAGCGGGCAGCGCTGCGGGCAACCCTGGTATTGCAATCCCGTGACAGCTTGGGCATAGTGAATCGACCGCTCCAATTTCTGTCTCATTTCTCTTTCTTCCCCCCTTCTCCCCCCTTCTTTCCCACGCACACCAGTTCCCCCGGCCACGCTTCATTCCGGAGCGCGGTCATTTCCCCAACCGTCAATTCCAGGAGGTCATTCATGAATTTGACGATCAGCGGCCATCACCTCGACGTCACACCTGCCTTGCGGACTTATGTCACGAGCAAGCTGGACCGGATCACCCGGCATTTCGACCAGGTGGTCGATGTGAAGGTGATCCTCACGGTGGAAAAGCAGAAGGAAAAGGAACGCCGCCAAAGGGCGGAGTGCAACATCCACGTCAAGGGCAGCGACATGTTCGCCGAATCGAGCCATGCTGATCTCTACGCCGCGGTCGACGACCTGGTCGACAAGCTGGACCGCCAGGTGGTGCGCCACAAGGACCGCCTGCAGGATCACCATCACGCGGCGCCCAAGCGCCTGATGTAAATCGGGTGCCTCGCGCCCCACTCGCAGAGCCGCCTCCGGGCGGCTTTTTGTTTTCCGACTGTCACGCAAGGGCTTTGGCAGGCACCCCAGGCGCCAAGGGGCCTGCGGGCGAGGTGTAGATAAAAAGTAAATACAGGGACTGGGGGTTTTTACCAACCGGGTGCATAATCGCCCCCGCTCTGCACCCACCATGAATCGCCTCGCGTCCATCCTGCCGCCCGCTCAAGTGCTCGTGAGCGTTGACGCCACCAGCAAGAAACGTGCTTTCGAAGAAGCAGGTTTGCTGTTCGAAAGCCTTCACGGCCTGGGACGCGCCCTCATCACCGACAGCCTGTTTGCGCGCGAGCGCCTCGGCTCCACCGGCCTGGGCCACGGCGTTGCCATTCCGCATGGCCGAATCAAGGGCCTGAAGGCGCCGATGGCCGCCGTGTTCCAGCTGGCCAACCCCATCGGTTTCGACGCACCCGACGAACAACCCGTCGCGCTGCTGATCTTCCTGTTGGTGCCCGAAGCGGCCACGCAGAAGCACCTCGAAATCCTGTCTGAAATCGCCGAGCTGCTGAGCGACGCCAGCCTGCGCGAACAGATCAAGTCCAGCACCGACGCGGCCGTCCTGCACGGCCTCATTGCCGGCTGGCAATCCACGCAAGTCGCCTGAGCGCATGCGTCGGCACGCGCGGCTGCTGATAAGCTGCGCGGCTCCTTCCGTCACTCCAACGCAATGCTGGCGCCCGTGCGCCGGCGCCTGAACGCATGAAGCCGACCGTCATCAGCGCCGATGCCATGTTCGAGGAGTTCCGCGGCTCGCTCCGCTGGGAATGGCTCGCAGGGCTTGGCGCGTCAGAACGCCAGTTCGATCCCGAAGTCATCAGTCGCGCGCAATCGGCGGCAGACCTGGTCGGCTACCTCAACTACATCCACCCGTACCGCGTGCAGATCCTGGGCGCCCGCGAGGTGGCCTACCTGACGCGCGGCAGCCCCGAGGACTGCGCCCGGCGCATCGCGCGCATCGTCACGCTGGAGCCGCCGATGCTGGTGCTGGCCGACGGCCAGGCCGCGCCGGACGAACTGCTGTCGATCTGCGAGCGCGCCCAGTTGCCGCTCTTTGCCACGCGCGAGTCGTCGGCGTTCGTGATCGACCTGCTGCGCGCCTACCTGTCCAAGCATTTCGCCGAGCGCACCTCGATGCACGGCGTGTTCATGGACATCCTGGGCATGGGCGTGATGATCACGGGCGAGTCGGGCCTGGGCAAGAGCGAGCTCGGGCTGGAGCTGATCTCGCGGGGCAACGGCCTGGTGGCCGACGACGCGGTCGACCTGTACCGCATCAACCAGAACACCATCGAGGGGCGCTGCCCCGACCTGCTGCTGAACCTGCTGGAGGTGCGCGGCATCGGCCTGCTGGACATCCGGGCGATCTTTGGCGAGACGGCGGTGCGCCGCAAGATGCGGCTCAAGCTCATCGTGCACCTGGTGCGCCGCGACAGCTTCGAGCGCGACTACGAGCGCATGCCTTCCGCGCCGCTCACCCAGGACGTGCTGGGCATTCCGGTGCGCAAGGTGATCATTCAGGTGGTGGCGGGGCGCAACATCGCCGTGCTGGTGGAGGCGGCGGTGCGCAATTCGATCCTGCAGCTGCGCGGCATCGACACCTACGCCGATTTCGTGGCGCGCCACCACAAGGCGATGGAAACCGGGCAGGATTGACGCGGCTTCAACCGAGCGGCTTCAGCGTTGCTTGACGCAGTCTCCGCAGAGGCCGTAGAGCGACATGGCGTGGTCCTGCAGGATCCAGCCCTTGTCCTTGGAGATCATCTGCTGGCGGCGTTCGATCTCGGCGTCATAGAACTCCTCGACCTTGCCGCACGAGGTGCAGATCAGGTGGTCGTGGTGCGTGCCTTCGTTCAGTTCGTAGACGGCCTTGCCGCTTTCGAAGTGGCTGCGTTCGAGGATGCCGGCCTGCTCGAACTGCGTCAGCACGCGGTAGACCGTGGCCAGGCCGATGTCGGAGCGTTCGTTGAGCAGCACGCGGAACACGTCTTCCGCCGTCATGTGCCGTTGGCTGCCGGTCTGGAAGATCTCGAGGATCTTCAGGCGTGGCAGTGTGGCCTTGAGGCCGGTGTTCTTGAGTTCGTCGATGTTGGCCATGTTGGTTCCTGCGCCCTGGGCTGCGGCAAAGGCCCCGGAAAAAGGGGCAGCCGCTACAATGGCCGATCATATCGCTACCCCCTTTTCCTCCCATGCCTGCCATTCTCCAACGCCGTTCCTGGCTGCTGGTCGCCGCCGTGGCCGCCACGCTCTGCCTGGGTGCCTGCAGCGGTTTCAGCGATCGCACGCGCAGCGCGCTGTCTGCGGTCACGCCCTACAAGGTCGAAGTGGTGCAGGGCAATTTCGTGTCGAAGGAACAGGTCGCGGCGCTCAAGCCCGGCATGTCGCGCCAGCAGGTGCGTGAAATTCTCGGCACCTCGCTGCTGAGCGACGTTTTCCACAACAACCGCTGGGACTACGTGTTCACCATCCGCCGCCAGGGCGTCGACCCGCAGGAGCGCCACCTGACGGTGTTCTTCAACGGCGAACTGATGGACCGTTTCGAAGGCGACGAGATGCCGAGCGAAGAGGACTTCGTCGCCACGCTCGACACCCGCAAGAAAGCCGGCAAGGTGCCCCCGCTCGAGGCTTCGGAAGACGACCTCAAGAAGTTCGCCCCTTCCAAGGACGAGAAAAAGGGCGATACCGCCGGTGCGCAGGCCTCGCTCCCGCCACTGCCGGCCGCCTACCCCCCGCTCGAAGCCGCGCGCTGAAACGCGCCAGCAGCCAGACAGACAGCCGTAGCGGGCGGCGCCCGCCGAGCCAGGCAGTGCCCGTCCCGTGTTCCCCGTGTTTTTGCATGACTGAATCCGCGTGACCGAATCCACTTCCGCCTCCTCTCCTTCCGCTTCCGGCGCGCGCCGCATCGCCATTGCCGGCGCATCGGGCCGCATGGGCCACATGCTGATCGAGGCCGTGCGCAATGCGCCCGACCTGCGCCTGGCCGGCGCACTCGACATCGCGGCCAGCCCGGCCCTGGGCACCGACGCCGGCGCCTTCCTGGGCTTCGACAGCGGCGTGTCCATCGTGTCCGACCTGCGTGCCGGCCTGAAGGATGCGCAGGTGCTCATCGACTTCACCCGCCCCGAAGGCACGCTGGCGCACCTCGCGGTGTGCCGTGAACTCGGCGTGCAGGCGGTCATCGGCACCACCGGCTTCAGCGACGAGCAGAAGGCCGAGATCGCCGAGATCGCGAAAGACATCGCGATCATGATGGCGCCCAACATGAGCGTGGGCGTCAACGTCACCTTCAAGCTGCTCGAAATGGCGGCCAAGGCCATGTCGAGCGGCTACGACATCGAGATCATCGAGGCGCACCACCGCCACAAGGTCGATGCGCCCTCGGGCACCGCGCTCAAGATGGGCGAGGTGATCGCCGACGCACTGGGCCGCGACCTGAAGGAGTGCGCCGTGTACGCCCGCGAAGGCATCACCGGCGAGCGCGATCCCTCCACCATCGGCTTCTCGGCCATCCGCGGCGGCGACATCGTGGGCGACCACACCGTGCTGTTCGCCGGCACGGGCGAACGCATCGAAATCACCCACAAGTCGTCGAGCCGCGTCACCTACGCCCAGGGCAGCCTGCGCGCGGTGCGCTTCCTGGCCGGACAGCGCGCCGGCCTGTTCGACATGTACGACGTGCTGGGTCTTCGCTAGACAAAAGGACCGCTGATGAGCGTGCTCGAACTGCTGACCCATGGCGACGGCGTCAGCCGTTCGGTGGCCGCGCTGCTGCTTGCGATGTCGATCGCGAGCTGGGTCATCATTCTCTGGAAGGCCTGGCTGCTGCGCGGCGGTACGCGCGACGTGCTGCGCAGCATCGCGGCGTTCTGGCAGTCGTCCACGCTGGCCGACGCCGAACAGAAGCTCAAGGGCTTCGACAAGGCGATGCTCGTTTCGCCCGCTGTGTCTGCCATCAAGAGCGTGGCCACCAGTGCACCCGATGGCACGCTGGGCGCCACGGTCGATCGCAACCAGCGGCTCACGCGCGTCCTGCGCGACGCCCTGCATGGCGCCCTGCGCCGGCTGCAGGCAGGGCAGATCCTGCTTGCCACCGTCGGCGCCACGGCGCCCTTCGTCGGGCTGCTGGGCACGGTGTGGGGCATCTACGGTGCGCTGTCGGGCATTGCGGGCCAGACCGGCGGCTTCACCATCGACAAGGTGGCCGGCCCCGTCGGCGAGGCGCTGGTCATGACGGCTTTCGGCCTGGCCGTGGCCATTCCCGCCGTGCTGGCCTACAACGTGTTCGGCCGCGTCATCGGCCGCATCGAAGCGGAGCTCGAAGGCTTCGCGCACGACCTGCTGGGCAGCTTCGGCAGCCCGCCGGCACCGGCCGCGCCACCGCCCGCGCGGCCGATGCCGGTCTAGGCAGGCAGGGCACGCCGCACCATGGCCTTCGGACGCACATCACTGGGCAGCAGCGCCGGCGGCGGCGGGCGTGCCATGGGCGCGGGCGCACAGCGGCCGCTGTCCGACATCAACGTGACGCCGCTGGTCGACGTGATGCTGGTGCTGCTGGTGATCTTCATCATCACCGCGCCGCTGATGGCCAGTTCGATCAAGCTCGACCTGCCGCAGACCGACGCGGGCCAGCCCAACGACGCGCCCAAGTTCGTGAGCCTGGCGGTCGATGCCGCAGGCAAGGTCTTCTTCAACGACCAGCCCGTGACCGACGAAGAACTGGCCACCCGCCTCGAGAAGGCCGCGGCCGACAGCAAGGACACCGAGGTGCAACTGCGCGCCGACCAGACCGTGCCCTACGGCAAGGTGGTGGCGCTGATGGGCATCGCGAACAAGGCGGGGCTGAGCCGCATCGGCTTCGTGACCGACGCGCCGCCGCCCGCCACCGATTCCGTCAAGCGCTGACGCTGAGCGCCATCGGCCTGCCCTGAAGCCTCAGGGCTTGACCTCGACGTTGCCGTCTCGCCGCTCAGCCCAGCACCACCGGCTTGGTGTGCCAGATCTCATGCGCGTACTGCGCGATCGTGCGGTCCGACGAAAACGCGCCCATTCCCGCCACATTCAGGATCGCCTTGCGCGTCCACGCGTCCGAGTCGCGGTACAGCGCGTCCACCTCGCCCTGCTTGGCCACATAGCTCACGTAGTCGGCCAGCAGCAGGTAGTGGTCGCCCCAGTTCACCAGCGCGTCGTAGATGCCCTGGTAGCGCGCCGGCTCGCCCGCCGAGAACGCGCCGTCGCGAATGTCGTCGAGCACGCGCTTGAGCTCGGCGTTCTGCTCGTAGATGTCGCGCGGCTGGTAGCCGTGCGCGCGGATGTCCGCCACCTCGGGCGTCGTGTTGCCGAAGATGAAGATGTTCTCCGGCCCCACGTTCTCGCGCATTTCCACGTTGGCGCCGTCCAGCGTGCCGATGGTGAGCGCGCCGTTGAGCGCGAATTTCATGTTGCCGGTGCCCGAGGCTTCGGTGCCCGCGGTGGAGATCTGCTCCGACAGGTCGGCCGCCGGCATGATGATCTCGGCCAGGCTCACGCTGTAGTTCGGCAGGAACACCACCTTCAGCAGCTTGCCCACGCGCGCGTCGGCGTTGATGGTGCTCGCCACGTCGTTGATGAGCCGGATGACCAGCTTGGCCATCACGTACGCCGACGCCGCCTTGCCCGCGAACACCACCACGCGCGGCACGATGTCGATGGGCGCGCCCGTGGCGTGCGCGTCCAGGATGCGGTGGTAGCGCGCCACCACATGCAGCACGTTGAGCAGTTGCCGCTTGTATTCATGGATGCGCTTGACCTGCACGTCGAACATCGCGTCGGTGTCGATGTCGATCTTCAGGTGCTGCTCGACCCAGTTGGCCAGGCGCAGCTTGTTCTCGCGCTTGGCATGGCGAAAGGCGCGCACGAAGGCCGGTTGCTCGGCCATCGGCCTGAGCGCCTCGAGCTGCGACAGGTCGCGCCGCCAGCCCTTGCCGATGCGCTGGTCGAGCAGCGCCGCCAGCGGCGGGTTGGCCTGCGCGAGCCAGCGGCGCGGCGTGACGCCGTTGGTCTTGTTGTTGAAGCGCTCCGGAAAGATCCTGTCGAAGTCGGCAAAGATCGACTGCTTCATCAGCTCCGAGTGCAACCCCGACACGCCGTTGATCGAGTGGCTCGCCAGCACCGCCACGTAGGCCATGCGCACGCGCCGTTCGCCGGCCTCGTCGACCAGCGACAGCCTGCGCAGCAGCTCGACGTCGTTGCCCGCCTTCTGCGTCACCGTGGCGAGGAACTTCGCATTCATGTCGTAGATGATCTGCAGGTGCCGCGGCAGGATGCGCCCGAGCATCTCCACCGGCCAGGTTTCCAGCGCCTCGTGCATCAGCGTGTGGTTGGTGTAGCTGAACACCTTCTGCGTGTGGGCCCACGCGGTGTCCCAGTCGAGGCCGTGCTCGTCGAGCAGCAGGCGCATCAGCTCGGGCACCGCGAGCACCGGGTGCGTGTCGTTCAGGTGGATGCTGACCTTCTCGGACAACTGGTCGAAGGTCTTGTGGCTGCGCAGGTAGCGGCGCAGCAGGTCCTGCACGCTCGCGCTGCAGAAGAAGTACTCCTGGTGCAGCCGCAGCTCGCGGCCCGAGGGCGTGGAGTCGTCGGGGTAGAGCACGCGCGACACGTTCTCCGACTGGTTCTTGCTTTCGACCGCGCCCATGTAGTTGCCGCGGTTGAAGGCCGAGAGGTCGATTTCCTCGGTGGCGCGCGCCGACCACAGCCGCAGCGTGTTGGTGGCTTGCGTGCCGTAGCCCGGAATGATGGTGTCGTAGGCCACGGCGCGAACGTCGTGGGTGTCCACCCAGTCGGCCGCGCCGTAGGGGGCGTTGGTGCCTTCGCGCCTTTGCACGCGGCCGCCGAAGCGCACGCGGTAGTTCACCTCGGGCCGCTGGAACTCCCAGGGGTTGCCGCGCGTGAGCCAGTAATCGGGCGTCTCGACCTGCTGGCCGCCGACGATCTGCTGGCGGAACATGCCGTATTCGTAGCGGATGCCGTAGCCCATGCCGGGCACGCCGAGCGTGGCCATGGAGTCGAG